>Ga0180432_10009240_pt1 | contig 12074 bp, 5 predicted proteins | sample SS_ome_10_FD_132414 | JGI IMG/M metagenome (GOLD analysis project Ga0180432, IMG submission 132414) | Hypersaline lake sediment archaeal communities from the Salton Sea, California, USA - SS_1_MS_2 metaG | ecosystem: Environmental > Aquatic > Non-marine Saline and Alkaline > Hypersaline >...
AATGTACTCCTCCAGCACGTCGATCGGAGAGAAGGGCGCCTTGTACTGAAAGGGCCAGCTTCTCTTCACCGGCAGGCCGCCTACGAGACATTCGAAGAATTCGACCCGCATGGTCCGGTCGTGGAAACCAAGGATGATGTTGCCCATGCCCGGCGCGACGCCGCAGTCCACCACCGCCGTTACCCCGTTTTCTCGGGCGTTCTCGTCGAGCTCGAAGGGGTCCTCCTCGAAGAAGGAGATGTCCACGGCGCTCTTCCCGGCCTCCACAACCGTCTTCAGCGTGGAGAAACCGAGGAACCCGGGCACCGCGCCGATGACCAGGTCCTGGTCCGCAACGGCTCCGCGCAGCTGTTCGGAGTCGGAGATATCCACGCGCCTCGTCGAAAGTCCGCCCCGGGAGAGAACATCCAGGCGCTTTGGGTCGATGTCGGCAACGGTGACTTTCTGCTCGCCGGCAAGGTCGCGCGCGATGGCGCTCCCCACCATTCCCGCGCCCAAGACCATCACGTTCTTCATCTTCCTTCCCCGCTCATGCCGAGCACCTTCAACAGAAAGGCCCAGATATCCCTGGCCTCTTCGATCTTCTTCGTCGTCGGCATTCCACCGCCGTGCCCCGCCTCCGTCTCGATTCGGATCAAGACCGGCTCCGGCCCCGCCTGCGCTTCCTGCAACGCCGCGGCGTACTTGAACGAATGGCACGGTACGACCCGGTCGTCATGATCGGCGGTGATGATCAAAGTGGCCGGATACTCCGCGCCCGGCCGGATGTTGTGCAACGGCGAATATTCGTACAGATACGGAAACTGAGCGGGATCGTCCGACGAACCGTAATCGGAGACCCAAGCCCAACCGATGGTCCACTTGTGGAAACGGAGCATGTCGAGAACGCCCACATCCACGATCACGCCGCCGAACAGGTCGGGCCTCTGGTTCATGCACGCCGCCGTCATCAGACCGCCATTGCTCGCGCCGTGAATCGCGATCTTCTCCGCCGTGGTGTAGCCCTCCCGAATCATGTACTCCGCCGCCGCGATGTAATCATCGAATCCGTTCTGCTTGTTCTCGAGAGAGCCAGCCGCATGCCACTCCACGCCGTACTCGCTGCCCCCGCGGAGGTTCGCCAGAGCGTACACGCCTCCCATCTCGAGCCAGACGAGATTGCTTACCTTATAGTAAGGCGTCATGCTGATCCGGAAGCCGCCGTAGGCGTAGATGTAGACCGGGTGGTCGCCCGTTCGCTCGAGCCCCTTGCGGTGCACGATGAACATGGGGATCATCGTACCGTCCGCGCTCGGATAAAAGACCTGCTCCGTCTCGAAACGGGAGATGTCGAAATCGACTTCCGGCACCCAGAGAGGCGCGGCCTCGCCCGCCTCCAGGTCGTAACGGTAAACCGTGGTGGGATAGAGGAAAGAGGTAAAGGAGTAAAAGAACTCTTTCCCCTCCGGGACAGCGCCGATCGCGCCTTTCCACCGGAGAGACCGGTGGACGCCGCTCGGTCCGACCGTGCCCATCGTCGGGAGCTCCACATCGCCCACATGGTTCCCTTCGAGATCGTGCAGCGTGATCCGGCTCTTCACGTCGGAGATGGCGGAGAGCACGATGCGACCGCCCGTGATCTTCGCTTCCACCAGAATCGCGTCGCTCTCCGTAATCAGCTCGCGCCATGCTTCTTCCGAGGGATCGCCCCGGTCGATTTCCACGAGCCGCCCGTTCGGCGCATCCCGGTCGGTAATGAAGAGAAAGCGCGAGCCCCTGTTCCCGACGAACGTGTACGCCGCGTCGAAGTCCCCCGCCAGGTGAGCGACTTCCGGTTCCTCCTCGCTCAAGTCGATGATGTAGAAATTCCCCTTCCGGTTCGATCCTTGGTTCGCTTCGATCAGAAGGTAGCGGCCGTCGTCGGTGACGGTCGGGGTGAAGCCGAGCTCCGGCGCATCGGGGCGGGCGTAGACGAGCCGGTCTTCCTCCTGGGCGGAGCCGAGGAGGTGGTAGTACACCTTCATCCCTTGGTTGAGCTGCTCGTAAGTGGCGCCCTCCTCGGGCGCGTCGAAGCGGGCGTAGTAGAATCCGCGGCTGTCCCCGCTCCAGGCCGCCGGCGCGAACTTGATCCACTCCAAGACTTCGGGGAGATCGTTCCCCGATTCGATCTCCCGGATGCGGAAGGTCTGCCAGTCCGAGCCGCTCTCGCTGATCCCGAGAAGCGCATACCGGCCGTCCGGGCTGATCGCCAGGTTTTCCAGCGCCGATGTCCCTTCCGCCGAGCCGGTGTTCGGATCGAAGAGAATCCGGGGTTCGTCGTCCCAGTCCCGCTGAACGTAGACGATGTCCTGGTTCTGCAAGCCGTCGTTCTTCGTGTAGACGTACCAGCCACCCATGGGAAAAACCGTGGTGTGCATCTCGCAATTCCACAGTTCCCGCAGACGACTTTCGATTCTCTCTCTTTCCGGAATCGTCGCGAGGAAGGCCGACGTCACCTTGTTCTGCGCGCGGACCCACGCCGCCGTCTCGTCGCTGTCCAGATCCTCGAGCCAGCGATACGGGTCGGGGACGCGAACACCGTGATACTCGTCGACCACGTCCCCCTTGCGCGTCTCCGGGTAATGGATCGGCGGTTCGGCAAGAACGAAACCGGAGATGCTTGGAAGAAGCAGGAGAAGAAAGGCGATTGTCTTCGACATGGTCCTGTCCTCGGGGTGGTGGATCCCGTTCAAGCGCGGACCGGACCGGACGGCCGGGATCCGGCGGCGGGGACCGCGCGGTGCTCTTGTGCCGCGCCGCGAGTATATCAGCGGACCCTCTCGATGGCCAGCCACGCCGGGTCCCGCCCGATCCCCTTGGACGCACCACCCGAGAGATGCGGGGCCGCGTTGACGGGGCGCCGGCCGCGGCTTACAATGAGTAAGGGAAAGCGGCGCGGCCGACAGGATTCTCCATGACCCAATCGACGGATGGGACGTCCCACTCGGGGCCCGAGCGGAGCCGGGAGCGGCCCGACGGGGGAGGCGGAACCGTCGCCGATCTATGCCGCTCCCTGACGGACTCGTTCCATCTCGCTATGGCCGATGCGGAGCGGGTTCGAAAGACCTGCGACCTTCTTCGCGAGGCCCTCGGCGATTCTCCCGGCGCCGCCGACGCCGGGGCGATTCACGCACTTGTTCCTCTTCTGGCGCGCCGCGGCGGCCCGATGGCCGCCCACCTCTTCGACTTCCTCGAAGAGACCGCCGTGCGCTCCCCCGATCCCTGGTCGTGCCTCGACGGGATGATGGGGGCGCGGGATCACGATCTCGCAAGGAGGGCTCTCGGTACGGCGGCCCGTCTCGCCGACGAAGGAACCTTGGCCGTCGATCGCCCGCTTCTTCTCTCCCTTTCCAGGCGGGTCCAGGAAGAAGGCTCGCCTCTCGGCGCCCCCCAGTCGCTCACGCTGATCCGGCGCATGATTCGTCATTTCTCTTTGGGCAGGCCGCCGGAACATGAAGACCTTCTCTGCGATCTGTTCTTGGACAAAGATGGAATCGGGCTCAACCACTTAGCGGCGTGCATCCTCGATATGGACGTAAGGCCGGCCCCCTCCGATCTCGCGGCCCGCCTTCTCGGAAGCGAGCCCTACGCGTTTCTCGCGCCCTACCTCGAATACACGCGCGCATCCCACCGCGACCTGCTCCACCTTCTCCCTCTGCCGGGCGCCCCACCCCCGTGCCTACCCTCCCTTCTCCGGGCGGCGGTGACGTGCGGCCCGGCGCTTCTCCGGGAGATCATCGCCGAGATCGGATGGACCCGGGTCAACTTCGGCTTGGATATCCGAAGGTTCACCGGAGTCAGCATCGGCGGCTCTTTTCCTCTTGCCCTCTCTCCCGAGGAAGCATCCCTCTTCCGCGACTACGAGAGGGGGCGGGGCGGCCCCGAACAGTTTCTCGTGGTCGCCCACGGCGGACCGGCGGTCGAGCCCGGGCGGGCCGGCGGGGAAGACGATCCCGTCGCCCGCTTCCGATCGTACAATGTGGCCCACGCCGAGGCGCTGGCCGACATCCTCGACGTGGCCCCCCTCACGCGGGCGAAGGTCAACCGCATCCTCGACCGGGCGGACCGCTTCGTCCGCGACTTCGTCCTTCTCTTTTCCGTTCACTCCGATGAGTGCGCCATCCTGCCGGACGTCTATGCCGAACTCAAACGGAAGATCCTCGCCGAGCTGGAGAGGGAGGAGGGGGAGACCCATCTCTCTGCAGAGCTCACCCGTCTCGTTCAGATGTTCGAGGAGCCCGCCTCTTTGGGAGATGTGCGGACGCTGCACGGGCTGAAACGCTACCTCCATCAGAGAGGCTTGCGGCTCGCTTTCCGCCTCGTCGAAGGAAGCCGCGCGACTAACCGGACCGTCGACATGGCCATCGCCTCACCGAAGCGGGTGAAGTTCGTCTCCAGGCAAATCGGCTATATCGACTTCGAGCCGGATCAGGAAGCGGAGGGCGATCCCACCGCCATCCCCTATCCGGTGCGGCTCGTGGTGGATGGCTTCGGAAGGCAGCTTCTCTACGGGCAGGAGAACCTGCCCGGCGTGAAGGTGTTCTGCTACGGCAACGAGGTCCACTACTACATCGCCTACGGGAACCACCCCGCCTTCCTTCGGATCGACTACTCTCCGCCCCTCCGGGGGGGAATGATCGATCTGGAGTACTACGGCGTAAGCAAGAACGAGCTGGGTCAACATCCCGATCCGTCCCTTCACGGGATTCGCCTCTTCTTCCAGGAGCTGCAGTTCGACATTCATGTGGAGAAGACGCACATCCACGCCCGCTACGACAAGGAGCGCGCCCTCGACCTAGGCGATCTTTGCGAGAAGGCGGAGGCGCTTTTCCGGCTTGTTCCGTATCTCATGGAAGTGGATTGGGTGATCGGCTCGCTCGATCTCGGCGAGGAGGCGCGGCGCGGCGTCGCGCGGGCGTGGGCGGAGTCGTTTGCGCTCTGGGGCGTTCTCCCCGTTCGCCACCTTCTCACGAAAGACCGCCGCGGCATACTCCGGGCGATCGAGCCGGGGCCGACGGGAGAGCGGGAGATCGCTTGGGACGGAGAAGGAGAGTACGGCGACCTGTACCGCAAGCTTCCCCCCGCGGGCTTGGTCGAGAGCCTGCGCGCCTCCTTCGACCGGCTCGGTCTCGAGACCCTGCCGAACGTGGAGGAGTTGGTGAGCCGCCCTCTCGGACAGATCCGCGTGGAGCGCCTCGTCCTTCAGCGCCTGCGCGCCGCCATCGAGAGGGGAGAAGTCCTCAGGACACCGCAAGGTTTGGCGCGCCAGGACTCGTCCCTCTTCCGAAGAGAGCACGAAGCGGAGCGCTTCGCCGCCATCTTGGCGGCGGGGGGAATGGATATCGCCTCGTCCGCCGTCGTGGCGGAGCTCCTCTCTCCTCTGGAGCGCACCTTGCGCTTTCAAACCACCGGAAGCGTGAACGGTTACGACGTCCAGCGCGCCCGCCTCGCCCTGCGGGGGGAAACCCTGGGCGTCTACGTTCTGCGCGACGCCGGAGGCGTGGTCCGGCTCGCCCTCTTCGCACGGGGGGAAGCGATCTATCTCCACCGGAAGGATCCTTCCAAAACATGGAGCTCCAATGCGGGCACCCAGGTCTCCGGGTTCGCGCCCCTTCTCCGGGCGAGCGGGTACCTGACGGTGGGCGCCGCCATCTCCCCCACCCGTTCGGTGGCGGAGATGGACGATCTGATCGAGCAGTTTCTCCGCCCGAATCCGGCGCGGCGGCGAAAGCCGGTTCCCGGCGAGCGGCTGGTGACCGGCCTTCGCGCCTCCCCCGGCCGCGCCGTGGGGATCGCCCTCTTCGGAACGGAGAACCGCGACCCCCGGGATTTCGACGGCGCCATTCTCGTCGCCCCCTCGGTTCGGCCCGAGGACAACACCTTCCTCTATCACTCCGAAGGAATCGTGTCGACCGGCGGCGGGATCCTGAGTCACGCCGGCCTGATCGCCACGCAGTTTCGCAAGCCGTCTCTCATCATCCCGGGCGAATGGGTGGAGAGAGACGGAAAGCGTCTCCTTCTCTATCGCACCGTGGAATACGAAGAAGAACGGAGGGATCGCGGAGACATCGAGGTTTGCGTGCGCCGAAACGTGCGGGAGCGGGAACACCCGCTCGTGGAGGGAGACCTGGTCGTCCTCGACGCCAACGAAGGAACGCTTCGCGTTCTGGGACAAGATCGCCAGGCGGCAACGCTGCACGACGGGCTACGCCACTTCGCCGCGGCCACCGAGCGTCTTTCCCTGGCGAAGGACGAGGGGGAGATCCTCCGGCTTCGCGGTCGGCGCCTCCGTGCGAGGCACGAAATCGAAGGAGTGCTCGCCCGGCTGACCGACCCGGTTCTGGTTCGCCACGCCGTCTACGAGCTCCTGTTGGGAGAACATCTCACCGCCGGCGGGGGGCGGAGTGAAGAGAAGGCGCGGCTCCTTTCGATCCTGCTCGGGAGCGACGCCGCCGGGGAGGCGGCGCGCGCCCACGTCCTCGGTGTGTTCGACGAGCTCGGGCGCCGGTGCCGAACCGCGGCGGCGGAAGCGGAGAGACTGATTCCCAGCGCGCCGGCGGCGTACGAGATCCTCTGCCGCAGGCTCGGCCTCTTTCGTCTCGCCCAAGCGATGGCCGGCGCCGAGGAAGCGCTCGAGGGATGCGGGCTCGCCACCCCGCAGCGTGCCGGCACGGACCTTCGAGAGGTGGACGAGCTCTCGCGGGTACGGCTCGCCCAGATCCGGAGCGGTGTGGCGGAGGCGCTTCGCTCGGAAGAGGAGAAGGAGACGAAGGCGCGGGCCATCCGCCACCTGCTCCGCCGGCTCGAACGCCTCGATCTTCTCCTGGGCGAGGAGGAGGAGACCGCCTCCCTCCGGGAAACAAGCCGCGCGCGGCTCGCCGCCGCTGACCGGAACTCCTTGGCGCGCCACGAGAACGACCGCGTCCTCCATTCCAAGGAGTGCGGGTTCGAGCTCTACCCGCTGATCGGATGGAAGGCGGCCAACCTGGGCGAAGTGGAACGCCTCGGCGGCGACGGCCTCGTTCCTCCCTGGTTCGCCGTCAGCCAGGCGGCGTTCCAGGAGATGCTCGATCTCCCCGTTCCGAGAGGATCGCACGGGGGCGCTCTTCCCGAGACAGGAACGGTCCGGGCGGCGATCGAGGCGGTCTTGGAGCGGGAGGACCTTTCCAACAACCAGAAGTCGCGTACCATCGAGGGGATTTGGCGCGTCCTTCCTTTCCCCGACGCCCTTGCGGAGCCGATTCTCGAGGCATACAGGACTTTGGGCGGATACGTGGCGATTCGGTCCTCCAGCCGCGAGGAGGACGCCGAAGCGGCGGCGAGGGCCGGCGAGTTCGAGACCTTTCTGTTCATTCGCGGAGAGGCTCCTCTTCTCGATCACCTCAAGCTGGCGTGGAGCGGGCTCTGGACCGAGCGGGCGATTCACAACCGGTCGATCTTGGGCCAGGGATTCCAGGAGGCCGGCGGCGGCGTGATTGTCCAGCGCATCATTCCTTCCCGCGTCTCCGGCGTCCTTCAGACCGTCAACGTCGCGGAGGGGGCGCTCCGAGAAATCGTGATCAACGCCGGCCTCGGCCTGGGTGAGGGGATCGTTTCGGGAACGGTCGCGGCCGACCAGATCGTCGTGGCGAAGGAGGGAGATCTTATGAACGGCCCCCTTCATTTCCGCTATATCACCAGCGACAAGGAAGAACAGGTCGTCTTCAACGAACGCACGGGTCTCGGAACCGTTCGAACCGAGACTCTGTATCATCAGAGGTTGCGCCCTGCTCTGGAATACGTGGAGCTCGCCGAACTCGTCGCCGTCGCATCCCGCCTGGAGGAAGCGTACGGCTATCCCCTGGACATCGAGTACGGCATCGAGGGCACCAAGCTCTGGATTCTCCAGGCGCGGCCGGTCCCCACGTTTCTGTCGGCTCTGCAGGAAACTCGGGAGCTCTTCCCTCTCGTTCATCCCGCGCGCACCGGAAAGCTCCCTTCACAGGTCAAGGAGACAAAACCATGATCCGTCGTGAGGATTCCCTCGCCTATCACACCGCCGATCGTTCCGGAAAGATCGAAGTACGGGCGACCAAGCCTTGTCTCACGCCGCGGGAGATGAGGCTCGCCTATCTTCCGGGCGCTTCCTTCCCGTCGGAAGAGATTGCCAAAGACCGAAGCGAGGTCTTCCGCTACACGTCACGCGGTAATTTGGTCGGCGTCATTACCAACGGCACCGCCGTTCCGGGGCTGGGGGACGTCGGGCCGGAAGCGGCCAAGCCGATGCAGGAAGGGATGGCGGTCCTCTTCAAGCGGCTCGCCGACATCGATGTTTTCGATCTGGAACTCCGCACCACCGATCCCGACCGCTTCATCGACACCGTGGCCATGCTGGAGCCGACCTTCGGCGGCATCAACCTGAAGGACATCCGCGCTCCGGAGGGGCTCCACATCTACGACCGGCTGAGCGAAATACTCAGCATTCCCGTGTTTCACGAGAACCTGTACAGCAGCGCCGTGGTCGCCGCCGCCGCCCTTCTGAACGCCCTCGATCTCGTGGAAAAGAAGATCGACGAGATCCGCGTCGTCGTGTGCGGCGCGGGAACGGTGGGGACCGGGTGTGTCCGTCTCTTCCAGAAGTTGGGCGTGCGCCCGGAAAACCTCCTCGTCTACGACGTCAAAGGGTTGATCCACCCGGACCGAGACGACTTGCTCGATTACCAGAGGGCCTTCGCGCGCGCGGCGGTAGCGCGCGACCTCGCCGCGGGGCTTCGCGACGCCGACGTCTTTCTCGGCGCATCCGCCGGGGGAGTGCTGACACAGGAGATGATCCGGTCGATGAACCGGTTCCCCATCGTCTTCGCTCTCGCCACCCCCGAGCCGGAGATCGGATACGAAGAGGCGCGGGCGAGCCGCCGGGACGTGATCGTCGCCACCGCCCTCGGCCAGTCGCCGAACGCCGTCGTCGACTTGCTTAGCTTTCCGTACATCTTCCGGGGGGCGCTCGACGTGCAGGCCACGCGCATCACCGAAGGGATGATGATCGCCGCGGCGCGCGCTCTCGCCGACCTGGCGCGGGAAGAGGTCTTGGAGGAGGTGGAACGCGCCTACGGCCACGACCACTTCACGTTCGGCCCCGAGTACCTGCTTCCGAAGGCGATCGATCCCCGCATCCTCGTCTGGGAATCCTCGGCGGTCGGAAGGAGCGCCATCGAGGAGGAGGTGGCCGGCCGGCCGATCGATCCCGGCGCCCACGAGGAAAGCCTCTCCGTCCGACTCGGCACCGGGCGCGAGATCCTTCGCGGACTGATGCTCGGCGCGCGCCAGGCGAACCTGCGCGTCGTCTTCGCCGACGGCGCCAACGAGACGATCCTCCGCGCGTGCCACATCTTAATGGATGAAGGAATCGCCAGCCCGGTCCTCATCGGCAACGAAGAGAAGATCGGTGAAGCCGCCGACCGCCTCGACCTGGAGCTCGCCGGAATCAGCGTGGTCGATCCGGCGCGCAGCCCCCGTTTCGACGCGTATGTGGACGAGTACTACCGGCTCCGCCACCGCCGGGGCCTCATGCGCGCCGCTGCCGCCCGCCGGCTTCTCCGCCCCGACCACTTCGCGGCGATGATGCTCCACTCGGGCGACGCGGACATGATGATCTCCGGAATGGAGACGCACTACGCCGAGTCGCTGCAAACGGTGATCGAGGTGATCGGACCGGAGGCGGGCGTCCGCCGCATCGCCAGCCTCTACATGGTGTTGTTCCCGAAGCAAGTCTACTTCCTCGCCGATTGCGCCGTGAACATCGAGCCCACCGACGAGGAGCTCGCCGAGATGGCTCTCCTCGCCTCCCGGACGGCGAAGTCCCTCGGAATCGAGCCGCAGGTGGCCATGCTTTCCTTCTCCAACTTCGGAAGCGTGGACCATCCCTTCACGCGTAAAGTGCGTCGTGCCGCCGAGATCGTGAAGAACCGCGCCCCGGACCTGGTGGTGGACGGCGAGATGCAGCTGGCCGCCGCCGTGAACGGGCGCCTCCGGCGCGAGTGGTTCCCGTTCTCGAATCTGGAGCACGACGCCAACGTGCTGATCTTTCCCGATCTCCAGTCGGGGAATCTCGCCCTTCATCTCCTTCAATACATGGGCGACGCCGTTCCCATCGGCCCCGTTCTGATGGGATCGCGGCTTCCGGTCCACCTGTTGCAGTACGGATCGACGGTGGAGGATGTGGTCAACCTGACCACCATCGGCGTGGTGGAGGCGACGGGAAGGCGGCGGGCCGTGCCGGGGATAGGCGCGTAGCCGGCGCTCGTCCGGGCACATTCCGGCGCCGGGCCGCTGGATTCGCACCGGGGGTGGTGGTACTCTCTTTGCCATCGTGAAATGCGCCCCGTCCCCTCCCCCGGCCCGTCCGGAGGCTGCATGAAATCGAAGAGAGGAGCCGCCGCGCTCGTCCTTCTCGGCCTTCTCGCGCCCTTCCCGGCGGCCGCGGAAGGCGCCGGGCTCCAGTGGACGGGTGGGCTCCGCGTGCGCCAAGAGATCCTGCCGAACGTCTACTACTTCGACGGAAACGAAAACGACCGGAACTGGATCCGCTACCGTACGCGGGCGGGCCTTCGCTGCCGGCCGTGGGAGGAGCACACCTTCGAGATCCGGTTGGTGAACGAGTTCCGCAAGATCGTCGAGCCGGACACGGACGTGGACTACGACGAGGTGGTGATCGACCGGCTCTCGTGGGCGTGGCGGCGCGGCGGGGAGACGCCGCTCACCCTCACCCTGGGCAGGCAGGACATCATCTGGAACGACGGCTTCTTGATGCTGGAGGGGCACCCCTTCGACGGCAGCCGCACGATGTACCAAAACGCGCTTCGCTTGCAGGTGGAGAGCGCGCGTGGGTATTGGGAGGCGGCCCTCATGGTGAACCCGAAGAGGGATCCGTGGGTGGTCGCTGGCGACGAGGAGCGCGCCCTCAGCGAGGCGGACGAGAAAGCGATCGCCCTCCGCTTCCGCGAGCGGCGCGGCTTCGAGATCGCCCTGATCGGCAAGGGGGAGGATGACCCCGACGGCGCGGCGCCGGACCGAACGGTGTGGACCGCCGCCCTGCGCAGGGAACGTCCCGCTGCGGGCAGGCCGCTCTTCTTCACCGAGCTGGCGCTCCAGAGACAAGCGTGGGGCGGAGAGAGCGATTACGCCTTCGCCTACCAGCTCGCGTTGCGGCGGCACCTCCCGTGGCGGATCCGCGCCGACGCGGGGTTTTTCTACTACTCCGGCGACGAATCGATGGGCGGCTTCCGCGCCCCCTTCGGCGGTTGGCCGAAGTGGAGCGATCTGTACATCTACACGCTGATCGGCGAAGAGGGTGTGGCGGCGTGGCGGAACATCTCGGCGCCCCACGCAGGCGTCTCCCGGCCGATCGGTTCGCGCGTGGGCGCGCGCGTCCACGGTTACTACTTTCTGGCGCCCGAACCGGATTGGGAAGATCGCGGCGTTCTCACCGTCAGCAGCTTGACATTTCGATTTCTCCCGGGCTGGACGGGGCATCTCCTCTGGGAGTGGCTCCGCGCCGGCTCGTATCCGGAGGGACAAGAGGCGGACGCCCACTTCCTTCGCTGGCAGTTGAACTACGACATACCGTAAGGAGCGAGCATGGGGCCCTTCCACATTCCCTGGTCCACGTTCAGCGCCTTCCTCGTGGTGGTCGCGGCGGTGCTCATCGCCATCTTCTGGGCGATCCGCGACAAGCGGCGCGAGAAGGGGGGAGGGCGATGAGCGTCTACGTGGCCGTTCTCGTGCTGTACATCGGCCTCCTCGCGGCGATCGGCTGGATGATGCGCTCGCGCACCCGGAGCGCCGCGGACTTCGCCATCGGTGGGCGGGCCGTCGGCCCGTGGGTCACCGCCCTCTCCTTCGTCGCCGCCTACTACTCGAGCGTGGTCATCATCGGCGGCGGCGCTTTCGGCTGGCGGTTCGGCCTCTCCACGCTCTGGGTCGGAGCGACCAACGTCCTTCTCGGAACCACCCTTGCCTGGATCGTTCTCGGACGGCGGGTGCGGCGCTTCACCGAGCGGCTCGACGTGATGACGTTG
>Ga0180432_10009242_pt1 | contig 12073 bp, 4 predicted proteins | sample SS_ome_10_FD_132414 | JGI IMG/M metagenome (GOLD analysis project Ga0180432, IMG submission 132414) | Hypersaline lake sediment archaeal communities from the Salton Sea, California, USA - SS_1_MS_2 metaG | ecosystem: Environmental > Aquatic > Non-marine Saline and Alkaline > Hypersaline >...
CGAGCTTTTGCCGGAGCCACTCGGGCCGCAGCAGACGGTGAGCCGGTCGCGCGGCACGTCGACGTCTACGCTTTTGAGGTTGTGTTCCCGAGCCCCACGGACCTTGATCGCTTTGGCCAGCTTGGCGCGACGCGTGCCCTTGGTACCACCGCAGGCGGCGGCGGGGCGTGGTCCCCCGGCAGATCGGGGGGCTGAGTGAAGCGGGTCGGCCCGGCCATCGAGCATCGCCCGCAAAACCTTGCCCGTGTGCGACCCCTTGTGCCGGGCGATCTGCTCGGGGGTACCGGCGGCGACGACCCGTCCGCCGTCCTGGCCGCCTTCCGGGCCCAGGTCGATGATCCAATCGGCCGTTTTTATCACTTCCAGGTTGTGTTCCACGACGAGCACCGTGTTACCGACGTCGACGAAGTCGTGCAGCACCCGTAAGAGCAGCTCGATATCGGCGAAGTGCAGCCCGGTGGTCGGCTCGTCGAGCAGGTAGAGCGTAGCCCCGGTACTTTTTTTGACGAGTTCGCGGGCGAGTTTGACACGTTGGGCCTCGCCGCCGGAGAGAGTGGGGGAGGGCTGGCCCAGCTTCATGTAGTCGAGTCCCACGTCGTGCAGTGTTTGCAGTTTGTGGTGGACCTTGGGGATGTTTTGGAAGTGGTCCAGGGCCTCTTGAACGTCCATGTCGAGCACCTGGGCGATCGACTTGCCCTTGAAGCGGACCTGCAACGTTTCGCGGTTGAAGCGGTGTCCTCCGCAGACAGGGCATGTCACCCAGATGTCGGCCAGGAAATCCATCTCCAGCCGGTTCGACCCGTTGCCCTCGCAGGCCTCGCATCGGCCGCCGGCCACGTTGAAGCTGAAGCGTCCCGGTTTGTATCCTCGGGCTTTAGATTCGGGCAGTTGGGCATAGAGGTTGCGGATGTCGTCGAGCACCTTGATGTACGTGGCCGGATTGCTTCGCGGGGTGCGGCCGATGGGTGACTGGTCGATGGAGATCATTTTGTCGAGGTGTTCGAGGCCCTCGATTCGCCGGTGGTCACCGGGGCTGCCGATTCCGGCGTTCAGATCGCGCCGGAGTGCTTCGACCAGGATGTCGCCCACCAGCGAGCTCTTGCCCGAACCGGAAACACCCGTTACGCAAACGAACGCTCCCAGGGGGATCTCGACGTCGATATCCTTGAGGTTATTGTGTGCCGCGCCGCGGACGATCAGGCGTCGATTGTTGGCCGGTCGGCGGCTGGCGGGAATGGCGATTTGCCGCCCGCCGCAGAGATACTGACCGGTGATGCTTTTCGGCTGGGCGATGATTGTTTCGACGGGGCCGGCGGCCACGACCTTGCCGCCGCGCACGCCGGGACCGGGGCCAAAGTCGACAACGTGGTCGGCCGCCCGAATCGTGTCCTCGTCGTGTTCCACCACGACCACCGTGTTGCCCTGGTCGCGCAACCGGGCGAGGGTCTCCAGGAGCAGATCGTTATCGCGGGGGTGCAGGCCGATCGACGGTTCGTCCAGAATATAGAGCACACCCACCAACCCGCAGCCGATCTGCCCGGCCAACCGGATACGCTGCATTTCGCCGCCGGCGAGCGTCGGGGCCGTGCGATCGAGCGTCAGGTAGTCGAGCCCCACGTCCTTAAGAAACCGCAGGCGGCCGCGAATCTCCTTGAGCGCCTCGGCGGCGATCTTCCGGCCGGTTACGTCGAGCTCCAAGTCGACAAAAAATTCCTCAGCCTGCGATACGGCCAGGGCACAGACCTGCGGAAGCGAAAGGGACGGCTTGTCGAGAAACTTGGGCGACCGCGTGGAGAGCCTGACCGCGCGGGCTTGCGGGTTCAACCGCTGGCCGTGGCAATGGCCGCAGTCGATCACCCGCATGTACTTCTCCAACTGCCGTCGCTGTGGGCGGCTGCGAGTGTTGCGGTATTGGGAGAGTAGTTTGGGGATAATGCCTTCGAACGCGCCGCCCCACTTGTAGCCCGAAGGCCCGCTCCGCCAGGTAAACGTGATGTGCTCCTGGCCGGTTCCCCAGAGTATCTTCTGCTGCAAATCGGGGGCGAGTTCTTCCCAGGCCGTTTCCAATACCGTGCCCTGCTCCAGGCCGTGTTTGCGTTCGAGGGTTTCGGCCACGCCGCGAAAGATGTGTCGCTTCCAGCGGCCCATCTGTCGCCAGCGGCCGATCGGCTCGATGCATCCCTGCTGGAACGATTTCGACGGGTCGGGGACCAGCCGGTCGGGGGCAAAGCTGTAGATCTGGCCCAGGCCGTTGCACTCGGGACACATCCCCTGCGGGCTGTTGAAGCTGAACAGTTGCGGACTGGGGGGCTGGAAACTCAACTGGCAGTGCGTGCAGGCGTAGTGAGCCGAGAGCGTGATGTCCCCGCTTGTCGCCTTTCGCCTGCTTTCGGTCGTCTGCTTTCCATCTTCGTGCTCCGGGGCGACAATCAAGTTGCCTTGCCCCAGCTTCAGTGCCACCTCGACCGCTTCGGCCAGCCGCGGCCGCATGTTGGGTCCGGCCGTGAGCCGGTCGACGACCACTTCGATGTCGTGCCGCATCTGGCGGTCCAGGTGCAAGGCGTCGGTCAGCCGGACCACGCGGCCGTCGACCCGGGCACGAACGAACCCCTGCTTCAAGAGGTCGTCGAACAGGTCTCGGTACTCGCCTTTCTGCCCGCGTATCAAGGGGGCCAGCATGAGAAACCGCGTGCGGGCCGGCAGCGCCGCAATCCGCTCGAGGATCTGCTCACGGGTCTGAGCGGTAACAGGCCGCCCACACTCGGGACAATGCCCCGTGCCGACCCGGGCGTAGAGCACTCGCAGGTAGTCGTAGATCTCCGTGATGGTGCCCACCGTGCTGCGGGGGCTCTGGCCGGCCGATTTCTGCGAGATCGAGATCGAAGGGCTCAGCCCGGCAATCAGGTCCACGTCGGGCTTGGGCATCTGGCCTAGGAACTGCCGGGCGAAGCTCGAGAGGCTTTCGACGTACCGCCGCTGGCCTTCGGCATAGAGCGTGTCGAAGGCCAGCGAGCTCTTGCCCGACCCGCTCACCCCGGTAAAACAAATCAGCCGGTTGCGGGGCAGCGCCAGGTCGATATCCCGCAAGTTATGCTCACGGGCGCCCTTGATGAGGATATCGGAAGCGGCCATGGAATCCGCGCAGCAGATGGAGTTGTCCGGAATTAGTAAACCCGACATTATAGGGCACAGGCGTACAGTCGGACAAGGAGCAAAATGCTGCGGACCGGGGACCAAGTGGAGAGAAAGCCCCGGGCTGGTCCCGCCCTACGATGCCTTGTGCGACCGGTGCCGGTAGTTGCGGCGGAGATGCCGCGTGGTGGCTTCGCCTTCGAGGGGCACGGTGACTAGATCACCGGGTGGTGTGTCGGCCGCTTCGTCCGGCGGCGGCTCAAGGTGTCGCTTTTTGTGGGGGCGGTCGAAAAAACGGCCGACGGGACCCGATAGCAGGGCAGGCAGGAAGATCAGATCACCGATCAGTGCGGCGAACAGCATCGCCAGCATCAAGTAGCCGAACCGTTGGGTGGGGGTGAAGGTGCTGACGGCAAACACGGCAAGACCCAGCCCGCCGATGATCGTCGTTTGCGTCATCGCCGTAGCGCACCGCTCGTAGGCCCAGATAGCGGCCCCTTTGCGGCCCTTACCCCGGTCTAACCCGTCGCGGAACCAACTCAGGTAGTGGATCGTATCGTCGACCGCCACGCCCAAAGCCACGCTGGCGGTCATCATCGAACCGACGTCGACCAGGATCCCCAACCAGCCCATCATCCCGAAAATCACCACCACGGGAAACAGGTTTGGAATCATCGACACCAAGCCGGCCGACAGGCTCCGAAGCACGAGCATCATCACCACGGCGATAAGCACGAACGCCAGGGCCAGGCTGTTGAACAGCCCCCGCATCAACTCGTGCTGGGCTTTGTAGACCAGGGGAACCAGGCCGGTGTAGGTGACCGAGATTCCCGCCACGCCGAGATCCTCGTACGCCTTGCGCACCGGCTCGACTTTCTTGCGCAGCTCGTCGACGAATATGCCGTAGTCCAGGTCGGTCAGGGCCCAGACCCGGGCGCTGACGCGCCACAACTCCTCATTGGTCTCTTCGTCGACCATCAAGTATTCGCGGAAATCGTCGCGGTGTCTCTCCAGGCGCTTGCTCGTAACGCTGTCGCGGACGGTGTAATGCAGCCGGCTCTCGCCGAGAGGAGGTGCGAAAGTGGCCGCGGAGAGCGCCCCGCCGACGTCGTGGAGCGTTTCAACGGCGCGTTCCACGTCGCGGGCCAGACGCATCCGCTGCACGAAGTTCAGCTTGCACTTCTCGTTGTCCACGCGGATCACCACTTCCATGGGTACCAGCGGGCCAAGATGCTTCTCCAGCCATGCATAGTGCGCGATGATCTTGGCGTCGGGTGAGAAGAGCTTCATCAGCTTCACCGACGTCTCGATCCGATTGATCCCCACCGCGAAAAAGACCATTGCCGCCGTACAGCCGATGGCGACCAGCACGTTGTGCTGAATCACCACTCCCCCCACCGCACGCCACGCGCGGACAAACGCCGAATCGTTCGATTCCTCGGGGTCTTTGCGGGCGACCTGCTCGGCATATTGGCGTGACGGCCACAGGTACAGGCAGGTGGGTAGCAAGACGAATATCAGGGACAGCGTGGCCAGGACACCCAAGGCCGAATACAGCCCGAAATTGCGGATCGGAATCAGTTGGCTGGTGTAGAGCGAGATCAACCCCAAGGCCGTGGTGACCGCGGCGATCGTGCACGGTTTCCAACCGTGTCCCAGGGCCCGTTCCGGCGCGCCGGTAAGCCCCTGCTCGCGGACCGCATCGTGGTAGTAGTTGACGATGTGGATCGCGCCGGACATTGCCAGCACGTAGACCAGCGAGGGCATAGATAGCAGGATGGCGTCTACCAGACCGCCGCTGAAGAAGACGATCGAAAGCCCGACGCCGGCTGCCAGGATAGCGCAACTGAAAATCATCGCCGTGAGGCGGATGCTTCGGAAACAGAGCCAGGAGATTCCCAGCCCCACGATTGCCGACAACCCGGCCAGGCGCATCAACGTGCGTTCACCTTCATAGTCGATGGCCGCGTTGTCGACCGGCGGCCCGCCCATGCGGATCTCGTCGGTACCGATGCCGCACTCCTTGCAGGCCGTGTCCTCGATCTTTTGCAGCACGGCCCGAAGCTCTTTGCCGCGATAGGTCTTCGCGAACGTGACGACCAGGCAGGTCTTGTCGTGGTCCTTTCCGATCAGGGAGCCTTCCAGCCGCTTGAGGACCTGCTTCTCGGAGAGTTCCTCGAATCGCTGGCGCATCTCGTCGACCAGCGTGCGCCCGGTGTAGACCTTCTTGAAATACCGCGGTTCGTCGGACGGCTTTGCCGCGTCCGCCGGGGGAACCAGCTTCTCGGCCAGCAGCTTCAATCGCTGGTCGTCGAGTGTGCAGCCGTCCCAACTGACCAACACGAACTGCTCGTGAGGGAAATGCGCCTGGAACCAGTGGTGGTCTTCGGTTTCCTGGAAGCCGTCGGGCAGCCAGTTCTTAACGTCGTTGCGATTGCTCCGCAGGGCTCGGCGCGTGCCCGCCCAAATCAGCGGCAGCAAGAAAACCACCACCAACATGATTTGGAAACTGCGGCGGGCGAAGAACGATCGATTCATACGATAATGTCAGAACCCTGGAAACATTTAGCATAATTAGAATCGGCTCGGGCGTCTACGCCGAACCAGTCGGACCGCGTTCGATTCGTTCGCTACAATCCCACAGATCGACCCGGTTTGGCTAAATCCCCCGCCACTGCGGACTTAACGCCGTTTGGGTGAGGGAATCCAGGGGGCGGACTGCGGGGTGCAAGGGGGGTAGCCGGCTACCAGGTCCATTCCAGGCTGGCAGTGAGACCTTGGAAGAAGAGGTCGCCGTCGTCGTTGACCTCCGCCGGTTTCGTGATGTCGAATTCGAGGTTTTCCGGGGCCAGGGCCAGGCCGATCATCCACATCCAGTCCCACGATACGTGTACGATCACGTTGGGCCGTATCTTGTAACTGCCCACCACGCCGATGTCGGCGAACGCCGCCAGATCAGTGTTTTTGGCAAAGCGATACAAGTCCAAGTCTTCCGCAACGTACGGATCGCCGTCGGCCGCCCCGGTCGTTGTGGCAACGGTCTTCATGTCGGCAAAGTTCAACAGTGGGCCGATCCGATATCGGAATCCCCAACTCCAGAGGCAGCGGCGGAAGATTATGTCGCCGCCGAACTGGAAACCTAACATGTCGTTGTCGGTTCGGGTGACGTGACTGCCTTCAACACGGACGGTGTCCTTGCGGGGATCGAGTTCAGTGATCCGACCGCTGGCCAGAAAAGTGAAATCCTCTTGTAGGCAAAACACCCGCATCCCAAACATGTATGAGTTATACCACCCCGGTTGGCACTCTCGGCGCCACCTTCCATTGGGGTGCAACACCAGGCGGTCGGACCGTCCGCGGGGACGGATCCAAGCGTTCAGCTCGTAGCTGTCGAGTCTCGAACGATACGCGAAATAATGCATTTCGGCCCGGTTGAAACCACCGACGTCGAACGGATACCCGCTGTACAAATTGCCGGATAGCAATCCCAGTCCTATCCAATCGGCTCGGGATGAGTGGATGGTCTTCGTGGACTTCCAAGTGTGCATGCCGTCCCAGCAAAACTCGACGAATTGGTCGCGGTTGTCGGTATCGCGACCCAGATTACGCCCCACCGTGATGGTGTATCCGGCCGCTATGTCGAAGCTCAGGCCGCGGGTGCCCGTCGCCTCAACACCCCCGAAGTCGGGCGGGCCGTACCAACTGACTCTTCTTGAGCTAGGTCGACTGTGGTGGAAAACACTGACGCCCTCGTTAACGTACCAGTCGGGCGGACAACAACTTCCGCCGCCACACACCGCGCAGCATCGACCCACAGATGATAATTCGGGTGCTTCGTCCTCCTGGTCGTTGGACTGGGCTGTTGCCAATTGGGTCTGGCCCCCGGCCTGAAACGGTACCGCGGGGGCGACACCGGGTGTGACCCCATGTTGGGCCAATCCGCCGCCAATAGGTTGTCGCGGCAGCGGAACCGGTTGTTGGGCCGAGGCCGAACCACACAACAGCCAAACCAGGATCGCAGCACTCGTCAAAATGCGCTGGATTGCCATTTCCACCAAGTTGTCCTCCTTAACGCAGCAGCGAGTGGAGCCCCCCGATGCGCACAAGTGACCGCTCGCAGAACTTCACAACTGCCTAATCGGCCAATCGGTCGCCGCAGAATAGTAATAACCGTCAAAATCTCGAAAGAAGACGCGAATCACTTGATCCGCAAAACTCACGAAAAGGCCCGATCTTCACAAAAATCCATATATTACCCAAACTTGCGGCATCGGGGTTCGGATCCGCATGACACACTTAGTGCTTTGTCAACTCTTGATTCTGGGGTGGCTGGGGTCGAACGGAGTGAGCCCCCAGTCGGAAAAATCTGGGGGCTCGTTTCACTCGACCCCAGCCACCCAAACCCAAGCCTTAGGCTTGACAAAGCACTAGACCAGATTATGCTGCGGGGGATCGACGACAACCAGATTGCCTGGTAGATAACCGACGAGTTGGTTTCTCGGGATGAGAGTTGTTGCCGTCGGTGTGTAGTGAGAGTTGTGCCTACTGATTGGCCGGAAACACCCGGCAACGGCCACCCGTTAAGCCCCATCACGTCCCACCCGGCGTTCCGCCGCTCACCGCTCGTCATCCGGGTCACGCTGTGTTACCATTGGGATGCTGGTAATCACCAGTAGACATCATCAACTTCAGCCGGAGTTTGTTCGTAATGCCAATTGATGCTTACTCACTTTGTCCGGGAGGCTCCGGCAAGAAGATCAAGTTCTGTTGTCCAGAATTGCTGGGTGATTTCCAGAAGCTGGACCGGATGATTGAAGGCGAGCAATACCTGGCTGCATTGAAACACATCGAGGGCCTGGAGCCGAAGCATCCGGATCGGGCATGCCTGCTGGCAACGAAGTTGCGTTTGTTGTCGTTTGTCGGGCAAGTCAAGGAGATGCAGGCTACTGCGGCTCGATTCGTCGAGAGGTATCCCGACAACCCGGTGGCGCTGGCTGAGTCGGCGATAGTCACGGCGGTCAACGGAGATGGCGGCCGAGCGGCGATGAAACAACTCCAGCGGGCGATCTCGGCGTCGAGTGAAAGCCTGTACGACCGGGTGTACGAAGCGATGGGCACGGTGGCCGAGTTGCTCTTGAGGGAGGGAGAGTTTCAGGCCGGCCGCGCGTTGCTGCAATTCCAGATGATGGTAAGCGAGAACGATCCGAATCCCGGGGAGGTGCTGGCCCGGCTGAATGTTGCGTCGACGGTGCCGCTGTTCGTCAAGGACGACCTGCCCTTGGCAAGTTGTCCGGACGACGCACCCTGGAAAGCCCGCTTTGAAGAGGCGTTGACGCCGGTCGCCCGAGGTTGCTGGTTGGAGGCGGCGGAGCGTCTTGGCGCGCTGGCAGAAGAGGTGGCGGATGCCCCGGTGATTTGGCGGAACCTGGCGTTGCTGAGAAGCTGGCTGGCCGACACTCCCGGCTGCATCGAAGCCCTGCGGAAGTTTGCGTCGCTGGACGTTCCCTTGGAGGATGCTGTCGAGGCCGAAGCGCTGGCCCTGTGGATGTCGGAAGATCCGTTGGGCGATCATCTCGACGTGTTGATGCTGAGCTATCCGGTGGCCGATGTCGAGCAGTTGCAGGCGTCTTTGTCTGCCGCGCCGCAGGCGGTGCAAATGCCTATCGAGGCGGCGGGGCAAATGGAAGACGAAGTGCCGCCCAAAGCGGTCTTTTGGCTCTTGAGCCGTCCGATGCCCGAAACGACCGCAGGGATCACCCTGGAAACGGTTCCCAGGGTGCTTGGCCGTGCGATGCTCTTTGGCCGCCAGACAGATCGGGAGGCGCGGCTGGAAGTCTGGGGGGCAACCTCCCGCAATCACGATCGCATACAAGCACTGCTTCAAGAGCTAGCCGGCAAGGAACTGCCGGAAGATGCCAAGCAGGAGATCGTTGCCCAGGTTTCGGCAACCCGCGAGATGCTTCAGCGCCGCTGGCGGCTGCCGCGGGACGCGAGTCGCGAGCAGTTCCAGGCCCTAGCCGATCAGCACGAACAGCACGTGCTGCTCGAAGAGTGGCCGCATTTGCCCCTGGGACTGTTCGACGAGATGTCGCCCCAGCAGGTTGCCGACGACGAGGCCTGCCGCGTTAAGCTCCTGGCTGCCATTATGCTGCTGGAATTCTGGAGCGAACAGTCGGGTAACGCCTTCGACTTCAACCGTCTGCGAAGCCATTTCGGCCTGCCCACTCTCGACCCGATCGCTCCCGAGCAGCTCTCGATGGACGAGCTTCCGCTGGCACGTTTCTCGCGGGTGATTGTTGAGAAGCTTTCCGACGAGCAACTGCTGACGGCGTACCACCGTGCGATGGCGTTCGGGGTGCGAGAGCCATTGCGACGCTTCGCCCGGGAACTGGTCGAGCGTCCCGGCTTCGCCGATGACGCGGAACGACAACGGGCCTTAAGCCTCCTGGCTCGCATCGAGGAAGACACCGACCGGGCGCTCGACTATATCCAGCAAGGTCGCCAGGTCGCCGAGTCGCAGGGCCAGTCTTCCGCTCCGTGGGACCTGATGGAACTGTCCGCCCGTACCGGACGGGGTGAAATCGAAGAGGCCTCCCGGTTGTTGAATCATTTGCAGAGCGAGCACATCCGGGAGCCGGGCGTGGCGGCCGCGCTGCACGAGTTCCTGGTCGGCATCGGCGCGATCCGTCCCGACGGCACTCCGGCTGCCCCGCCGCCCGAAGAAGAACCACCGGCTGCCGCCCCCGACGAGTCGGGAAAACTCTGGACCCCCGATAGCCAGAAACCGGCCGGCGAGAAACCGACAATCTGGACACCCGGCATGGACTGACCGCAATCCGTTGGGCAGGGACAAGTCGCCTCGTGCCCCGTTTCCCTTCCCAAACATGCCTAGGAAAACACCATGCGAGTGACAACGGCCGTTCTGCTTTTTGTGTTGGTCGTGTCCCGGGCTCTTGCCCAGGACAAGAAGAACACGGCGCCCGCCAAGCTTCGACCCGTCGTGGAAATCGAGGACGACGTCTTCAGCTACGAACCGGCCGGTAACGGATCGGGGCCGATGTGGTGCTACGGCTCGACCTGCCTGGCGCGGATCGGTGAGCACCTGTTCGCCAGCGGCCTGGAAACGCTCAAGGATTGCAAGCCGCTGAACAACTGCCGCTGGACGCTCTACGCCCGGGCCGCAAACGGCTGGCAGCTTGTGCAGGTCGACCCGAAAGACCGGACGCGCGAGCCCTGCCCGCTGGGAGCCTCCCACGACGGGCGGTTGTTCATGTCGGTAAATCCGACCTTGGTAACGGATCCCAACGCCCATGCCGGCCCGGCCCGGCCCGAAATCCTCGAGTTCGCCTCGGCCGATCCAAAAGCGCCTTACAAGACCCTTCTGCCGGAGTGGGACGGCAAGCCGCGTTTCACTGAGCACTCCTACCGCTCGTTTGCGGCCGACGGCCCGAACGGCGAGCTGATTCTGTTTCAAAACGTCAGCTACACTCACTCGGAGTGGTCGTTCCGCGATAGGCAAGGCAAGTGGTCCGCCCGGGGTAAACTCCTCTGGCTGCCGCGGCCCGATCCAAAAAAGGCCCCGTACGGAAGCACGAGAGTCCGCGTTAATTACCCTAACGTCGTCCTGAAAGACCGGGCAGTCCACTTCTGCGGCAACTCGGCCTTCGATCAATGGGAGCGAATGCCCGACGTGGGCGATTCACACCGCAAATGGGGCCCGCGATTCCGGCGCATGTATTACACCTGGACGCCCGACGTGACCACCGAAGAATTTCGCGACTGGGTGGAAATCGCCAATTGCTGGACCAGCGGCGGGTGGCTCTTCACTGCCGACCTCTGGGTGGCCGCGGACGGAGCCGTCCATGTCCTCTGGAACGAGTACCCTATTCACAAGGGCCTGCGCGACCAGCGTTTTCCCGACATCAAGCGGACTCAGGCGCTCAAATACGCCGTGGTTCGCCAGGGCAAGGTGGTCTTGCGTCGCACGCTGCTTATCGGTGGAGAAGGCGCGTCGAGCGAGATGCCGGGCCGTGCCCGGTTCCAGGTTACGCCGGAGGGCCGGCTGTTGGTTTTCTATTATGTAAGCGGGACCGATTCGGCCGGCCGACCGCTCTCCGAAAACCGCCTGATGGAGCTTCTGCCCGACGGCAGCCAAACCGAGCCGGTGAGCGTGCCGTTGAAACATCCGCTTACCAGGTTCTTCACCGCCGGTCCCCGCGGCGGCTCGCCCCCCTCGAAAACCATCGACCTGCTCGGCCCCCGAGCCGACACCTCCCACACCATCAGCTACGCCCGAGTTAGACTCGAATAGCTCGCGGTTTATGAGTTTTTTGGACTGCGGCGATTTATCGCCGCTTTCTCCATCCACTCTATTCGATATCGTGTCGATAACCGGCTACGACGGACGGCCAAAACGGCCAACCAAAAAGCGGCGATGAATCGCCGCACTCCAAACACACTCTTACACAACCTCAAGGCATTTTGGGTGGCTGGGGTCGAGCGCAGCGAGCCCCCAGAAATCCCACCACAGAGGACGCGGAGGTGCACAGAGGTTAGATTGAAATGCCTGTTGGGGAGAAAAACGGGACAGATTCGATATTGGGAATATACGGAGACTTCTTGGCATCAGTGCCTGTCATTTGTTAGAACGCCGGTCACTCTCAGTTGAACACCCTTCACCCTGGTACAGAAAGGCCAACCCCATGAAACGGCCGCTCTACTCCACCATTTTCTTCCTCTTGGCGCTCATGCTATCGAGTCCCCTCCTCGCCGCTGAAGATGACGGGTTCAAGCCCATCTTCGACGGCAAGACCCTCGAGGGCTGGAAGGCTCCGAACATGAGCTACTGGTCGGTCCAGGACGGTGCCATCACGGCGCAATCGACCGAGGCGAACCCCTGCAAATCGAACCAGTTCCTTGTCTGGCAGGGCGGCGACGTCGC
>Ga0180432_10009243_pt1 | contig 12072 bp, 7 predicted proteins | sample SS_ome_10_FD_132414 | JGI IMG/M metagenome (GOLD analysis project Ga0180432, IMG submission 132414) | Hypersaline lake sediment archaeal communities from the Salton Sea, California, USA - SS_1_MS_2 metaG | ecosystem: Environmental > Aquatic > Non-marine Saline and Alkaline > Hypersaline >...
CCTCTGCCAGTGAGGAGAGCAGCACCGCGCCGGTGGGGGTTGGCACGATTGGACGAATAGCCCACCGTCGCGCCCGTGTCCTCGCCCGGGACCAGCGACAGCACGATCCACGTGAAGTAGTTCGGGATACTCGGCCGCACGTAGTGGTTCTCGCCTCGCCGTGCCATGGCGATGAGCGTGAACTGGCCCTCGCGCAGCGAGGTATTGATCGAATACCCGTCCTCGTTCGAGCCGCCGGTCTCGTAGAAATGGACCTCGGCCCAGTTGCGGATCATCTCCTTGAACTTCTCCCAGCGTTTTGGGTGGTAGCCTTCTTCGCCCTCGATGGCCAGGAGCATCGGCCCCAGTTCGCCGTGGTAGCCGTACCAGTTGCTGACGCCGCGACCCCTTGGGAAGTCCATGCCCCAGCAGACGAGGTCCTTTGTGGCGGCGGCGAGCGCCTTTCGGCAGGTGTCCTGCTGTTCCTTTGTCATGTAGTTGAAGAGGAAGTCGTAGGCCAGTGCGAAGTCCGCGCCGCCGCGCTGCCACAGCTCGTTGAGCCCCGTGCGGATGCCGTTGAGCCCCTGGATCCCGCCGATGTTCTCTTCCCACCTGCCCCAGTCGATCTTGTGCTCACTTCGGGCCAGCAGCACCCGCGCGAAATTGGCCACCGCCTTGCACACGGTCTTCGCGCGGGCTGTGTCCTGGTGGTAGATGACGTCGATCGTGGCGAACAGCATCTTGTGGTTGTTGCCGCAATTGGTCTTCGGGGCCGCCGCCGCCAGCGCCTTGCCCGACAGCGTCTCGTCAAGCGCCGCAAGGGCGGTGACGTAGGTATCCTTGTACCGTTTGGCCAGGAACGTCCTGCCGCGGTATGTGTTTCGGACGCTCTGTCGCCAGCCCGGCAGATCTTCCGGGCTCAGGATCACGCGCGGGTGCACCCCCACCGGCGGGACCTTCGAGAAGATCCGCACGCCGGTGCCGTCAACGGCATTGTAGTCCCCCCCAGCCGCGGGCACTGCCAGACAATAGAGAACCGACACTAGAGTGATGTACTGCATCCTGTTCTTTCCTGGCCGGGATCTCCTGGATGGCCTCCGACCGCGGGCCGCCCCCGGCGCTCCCGACGATTCTATCGCCCCTCCCAACATCCGCAAGCGCTTGCCGGACGGGGTGCATCAGGGGCTTGGCGGCGCATGGGAGTTTAGCGGGCGAGCAACGCTCGCCGTGTGTCGTTCGAACGACGAGCGGCGAGCGTTGCTCGCCCGCTAAACACAACCGTACCGGCATCCACGGGCCTCGAAGGGGCTTGACGACGGTCACCATCGCTCCACCTGCTCGCATGGGATACTCCCCCGTCCTCGGCATCGAGAGAACCCTCCCTTCCATGCGGCCGGACAACGCCCTATTGTACGTCATCTGCCGCGCCCACCCGGGAAGCCCGGGTTGTGGATACGGGTGCGGCACCAGGCAGGAACGGACCGGGCCGAACGCGTGGAACTGGAATTCAAACCCGACGTCGAGGTCGCCCGCGAGCGCTGGGCCGAGTTCTGGCGCGGCGAAAGTACGCGCCCGCTCCTGTGGGCCGTACGCCCCAAGGCCGGCCTCGACCCGGTCCCCAAGCCCGGCTGCTACGTCTGTGCGTTCGGCGACATCGAGCCGGTGATCGCCCAGGCGATCGACTGGGCGGCCACGCACGAGTTCCTCGACGGCGCCATCCCGGGCTACCAGGTCACCTTCGCGCCGGACCATTTCGCGGCGCTGCTCGGGGCCGACCTGAAAAACGCCGAGGGCAGTGCCGCCACAAACTGGATACAGCCGTTCGTCGAGGACTGGGACGACGTCGAGATCCGCTTCCGCCCGGAGGGCAGATGGTGGCAGCGTACGGCCGAGGTCATCGCGCGCTTCCGCCGGCGCTGCGACGGTCGGCTGATCGTCTACGGCACGCACCTGCAGGGCGGGCTGGACTGCCTGGTGGCCCTCCGCGGTGCCCAGGGCGTGCTCAGCGACCTGCTGGACGTGCCCGAGAAGGTGCTCGCGGCGCTGCGGCAGGTGGACAGGGCCGTCGACGACGTCCGCGCCGCGTTGGCCTGCGCGCTGGACGTGGAGACCTGGGGGAGCATGAACCGCTTCGGCATGTACTGCCGGGGAACGATCGACGTGCCGCAGTGCGACGCCTCGTGCATGATCGGCCCGGAGATGTTCGAGCGTTTCGCGCTGCGGTCGCTGGCGCACGAGGTCGCCGGGCTCGACGCGAGCGTCTATCACCTCGACGGGCCCGACGCGATCCGCCACCTCGAGGCCCTGTGTTCCCTCGACCGCCTCGACGTGGTCCAGTGGGTCCCCGGGGCCGGGCGGGAAGGCGACGACTGGTCCGCCCTTCGGCGGCGAATCGACGACCTGGGCAAGGGGCAGATCTACCAGGTGCGCGAGAACCTCACCGCGGCCGATGTCGCCGACGCCTGGGAGCGCTTCACCTCCCGCAAGCTCTACGCCCAGGTCCGCCCCGACGTGTACGACCGGGTGCGGAGAAGGTAGCCCCCCCTGCCGGGCGGCGCGTCACTTGTCCCATTCGCAGATCAGGCCCTTGACGCTGGCGTACGGGCTCGAGCTGTCGTAGAGGCCCGCCGACGTGATCGACGCGTAGTTGCACGTCTTGCCCCCGTTGGGCTCGCCCGACCGCCACACGGTCCGGGCTTGCGGCACGGGCCGGCCGGTGAGCCACACCCAGTGCCCCTCCTTCTCCATGTCGTTGGCGCCCACCCAGAGGCGGGTGTACCCCGCCAGCTTCTTGACGAAGGCCAGCTCCGCCGCCGACTCAATGGTCACCAGGTGCCCGCCCTGGTCGGCGCAGTGCTTTACGGCCTCCTGCCACGAAACGCGCGTCCTGAGCACCTTGTAGCGGTGCCCGCCGAAGGTCGCTTCTATCGGCTTGGCACTCTCCTGCGAGCTGCCGTCGCGTTCCTTCTTCTCCCTGTAGCGTCTCTCGCGCTCCTCGCGCGCCTGCTGCAGGCGAATCTGCTTGTATTCCTTGTAGGCCTCGTACTTCTCCTTGCCGTGGAGCTTGCCGTCGCCGTCGCGGTCGTACTTCCTGGTCATCGCCGCCCAGATCTGCTCCTTGCTCATCTTCGCGTAAGGCGACGTGCCGCTCGCCGCCACGCCCCCCAGGAGCGTCGTGATCCGGGGGCCGGACGCCTTGCTCTGCGCGCGCCGGTACGCGTCGGCCTCGAACCAGTCGATCGTCTTGTTGCCGTCCTTGTCGTACTTCAGCATGGCCGACCAACTGTCCGTCTTGCGGACGAACCCGGCGCCCTTGGCCTTGTCGGCGTTGTACTCCTTGTCGCTCAGCTCGCTGTCCTTGCCCGCGGCGGTGAAGAACTTGATCCGCTCGGCGACCGGGTTGTACCGCGCCGCCGGCTTGCTCGACTCCGACGATGCGGGCGACGTGGACGACGCGGGCGACGCGGGCGACGACGAACCGGGCCGCCTGGTCTTGTCGTACTTCCGGGACTTGCTTCTCGCACTGGACACCGCCGCCGGCACGGACACGGCCAGCACGACCGACAGCAGTTGTCTGACCATGGTCTTCACGTTCATTCCAATCGCCGACACGCGGCGGCCATCCCCGGCCGCCCGCCCATTACTCTATCATCGGCCGATACACCCGTTCCCATCGCGTCTCCCGCCCGGGTCCCCTCCACCGGACGAGACGGCGCCATGTTATTATAACCCCCGCCGCGCCCATTGGATTGCCGGGAGTACATTTCTCCACCGCCCCGCCGCTCGGGGCACAAGGGACAATGAAGACCTGACCCCATTGCCATTCTGGGGCGAAAAATGAAAAATGAAGACCTGACCCCATTGAGAGACCTGACCCCATTGACTACTTGGCCGGGGCGGTCAGGCGGGTGACCAGCAGGTCCTCAAAGGCGCCCATGTCCTTCCACGCCGACGCGACGTGGAGGGTCTTGGCCTTGGGGTCGATCCGCGTGTAGCCCTTGTCGTCGACGCGGATGGGCAGGTCCTCCATGCGGCACAGGTCCTGCCGGAACGCCAGGTACACCGCCACCGTGTCGAACAGCGTGCTGCTGCGCGTCTCGAAGTAGCGGACGTTCTTGCGTTTGCTCCAGATGCGGTAGTTTTCGATGATGGCCGCCGCGACCGGGTCCTTCGACCGGCGGACGGTCTGGTACTTCCGGCCCCGCAGGTGCACCAGCCCGCACGTGTCCAGCGGGGTGATCGTCACGTCCCACGCCGCCGAGAGCACCGCCCGGCACGCCCGGGCGTTGGCGCGGACGTTGTACTCGGCCGAGACGTTCTTCCTGCCCCCGTAGCCCAGCCGAACGGACCCGTGCATGCCCACGAACCGGGCCCTGGCGGCGATGCGAGGCTCGCGCTTCAGGGCCTCGGCGACGTTCGGCAGCGGGCCGACGGCAATCACGGTGATCGGCGTTTTCGACCGCATGATCAGGTCGATCATCGCCTGGACGCCGTCGGTGTGGACGGTGCCCTTGTAGCCGCTCAGGTCGTAGTCTTTGACCCAGTCGCTCTGGGGCCCGCCGCCCTTGGGGCCGACGTTCAGCCCGACGCCAACCGCCACGTCCGTGCGCCCGGCGTGGGCGAGGAACCTGGCGAACAGCTTGGCGCGGTAGGAGGTCTTGCCCTGGTCGCCCACCACGAGCTTCAGGTCCAGCTCGGGGCACTTCAGCAGGAACCCCAGGGCCCATGTGTCGTCGATGTCGTCGCCGATGTCGGAATCGTAGATAACGGGTATCTTCCGGGCCGGCTTCGCCGGCGCCGCGCCCGCCGCGGCGTGCAGGGAGGCACACGTCACTACCACGCAGACCAGCGCCATCGCGCACTTCAGTGCAAGGCTCTCGATCGTCATGTTGCTTTCTCCTCGGCTTCGACACCTGCCCGCCGCGACGCCCACGGGCCTCCCCGACGATTCTACCCTCCGGGAGGGTTCCCGCAAGCGATCACCCAGCGATGAATCGCTGGGCTGTTATCACATGTCCCTGGCGGGACAGACACGGGAGCGTCACTTCAGGACGGCCATGGTCTGGCGGCGCCATTGGAGGGCGGTCTGCGCGCGGGCCAGGTCGATGGGGTTCAGGTCGTCGGTGATGACGATCCCGCCCGGGCGGGAGGTCTGCAGCTTCCGCTGGGCCAGTTCATAGCTCAGCCTGTCGGCCCCGCCGCTGGGATCGTCCTGACGCCACAGGGGGTACAACTCCATGTTCTGCTTCTCCCGGAAGGCGAAGATGGTGATCACCTGGACTTCGGCCTTGTCGGCCCGCGTGCGGTAGGCCAGGAGTCGCTCCGGTCCGAAAACGCTCCCCAGCGTGCGGAACAGCGCGTCGGTCACGAAGTCGCCGTGCGGGCGCCCGATGTAGTTGATCGCCAGGATGCCGTCGGCGGTCAGGCGGCTGCGGACGAGTTCGAAGAACTCGCGGGTGATCAGGTGGAACGGGATCGTGTCGGAGCTGTAGGCGTCCAGGACGATGAAGTCGACCGGGTCCGGGTGCCGCAGGAGGTATTGGCGCCCGTCCTGGATGACGGCGCGGCCGGGGTAGGCGGCGTCGGGGTCGGCCTCGGGGCGGTCCTCGGGCAGCGCCCCGCCGGGATGGTCGTGCACGGGCGGGAGGTTTCTATGGGGAAACCGCGACAGGTCCACCGCGTGCGCCCGCCCGTCCGGAAGGAAGATCCCCCCGCGGTAGCCGAAGTACGCCTTGGCCAGTTCGGCGACCTGCACGTCGATCTCGACGGCGGTCCAGTCGATGTCGTAGAACTCCATGACCCGCGGGAACATGCCCCCGGCCAGCCCGATCAGCACGCCACGCCGGCCGCAGCCGAGGTCCGGGTGGAAGTAAGGCAGCAGTTCGAGGGTGTACCTGTCGGTCTGGAGGATGGACCCGGCTGCGACCAGGCCGATGTCCAGGGGCATGCCCGTCTGCATGATGCCGTTGACCATGAGCATGCGGTAGGGTCCGCGTTCGGTGCGGTCCTGCTGGATGACGCGCATCTGGCCGTAGGCGCTTTCGGCGTGGAAGAGCTCACCGGGCACGGTCGGCGGGTCTGAGCGGGCCAGGACCGGCAGCGCGGCCAGGAGCAGCGCCGCGGCGGCCTTGCCGCGCCAGAGGACGGCCAGCCCGAGCGCCCCGGCGCCGATCAGCGCCCCCGAGCAGACCAGCAGCGACCCGTGCGTGCCCAGGCGGGGGATCATCACGAACACCACCGCCAGCACGCCGAGCACCGACCCGACCGTGCTCAGCGCGTAGACCGCCCCGCTGGTCGAGCCGACCCGCTCGACCGCGCGGGCCCGCAGGCGGATGACGTACGGCCCGGCCATCGCCAGAAGTGTCAGCGGGCCGAAGAAAATCACCCCCGCGCTGGCGATGGCGCCCCACGCCAGCCCGAAGAGGGTGCTGAACGGCTCGAGGACGGCGGTCATCGGGCGGACCAGCAGCACCGACGCCCCGGCGAGCATCACCAGCAGGCACAGCACCCACCCGTGCGGCGCGCGGTCGGCCAGCAGCCCGCCGGCCGCGTAGCCTATCGCCAGGCACACCAGCGTCACGCTCAGCAGCGCCGCCCAGACGTACAGGCTCGAGCCGTAGAACGTCCCGATCACCCGCGTGCCCAGCACCTCGATGGCCAGCACCACCCCCCCCGTGACCGTCACCAGCACCAGAAGAAACAGCCGCGACGAAGCGGACAAAGGGCTCTTGGCATTCTCATGCATGGGTTCGTTCCGTATCGGAAAAGGGCGGGTCGGGGTCGTTACCGGCCGGGCAGAGGCACGCTGGCGACGCCGCTGTAGGTGCCCAGCCAGAGCACGCCGGCGGTGCGGTCTTCGCACAGGACGATGGGGCGGAAGACGCCCTGGACGAAGGCGGCGCGGCTGTTGCCGCGGTAGAGGGTGCTGCCTCTCTTTTTCGTCGCGAAGGCCCTCCGCGGCGCGCGGACGGCCTCGTCCCGGGCGTACCACGTCGTGCCGTTGTAGGCGATCGCCTCGAGCGCCGGCAGCCTGGGCGCCTTGGCCAGCGAGGCCGGCAGGACGGCCTTGGTCCCGGCCGTCCGCGCCAGGACGGCGTCGTCGGCGCCGAGGTCCCCGACAACGGCGATCGCGGTGACCTTCCTGCCCTTGGCCACGCCGAGAAGTTCGAGGCGTCCGGTTTTTCGGTCGAGTCGGCTGACGGTGCCGGCGTCGCCTCCGAACCAGACGGCGTGCTTTCCGGCGGCGGCGGCGGTCACGCGCCAGTACGCCCGGCGCGTCGCGCGGACGACGGGGGCGAACGCGCCGGTCCCGGCGTCGCGGACGAACAGCCCGCTCTCGCAGACGGCCCACGTCCGCCCGCCCGCCGAGACGATCCCCAGCACCCGCGGGTGCCCGTCGGCCAGAACCAGCCGCTCCCCGTGCGAGTGCGAGATCAGCATGAGTTTGGGCTGCGGGCCGACCAGGTCGAGCTGCCCGGTGCGGATGTCGAACCGCCCGGCCCAGCGGCCGCCGGTCCGCTCGGCCAGCATGCCCGCCGAGATGTAGTACCCCGAGTAGTAGCGGTCCGGCACCATGCGAACCACGCCCCAGAGCCCCGGGCCGCTGCGGTAGAGCCCGTCGAAGCGTTTCGGCACGATGTTGTCGATGTCCTTGGTGCCCTTCTGGCCGAGCACCCATCGGCGGTCGGGCTTGTGTTTGGCCAGGGGCATCACTCGCCACGCCGTGCCGTCGAAGTGCAGCAGCGCCAGCCCGGCCACGTGCGGGCGGTACCGCTTGATGTGCGCCATGCCCGGGTGCGCCCCGAGCTGGACGACACGGTCGTACAGCGTACAGGCGGCCCAGGCCTCGTTACCGTCGGCCAGCAGCGCCGTGACGAAACGCACGTCGGTATCGGCGACCTTCGTCGTGACGGTCCACGTGCCCGTGGCCAGGTCCAGCCTGCCGATCCCGCCCCCGGCGAAGCGTTTGGTTTTTTTGTCGTAGTCGGCCTCGGTGGCGACGACGAGGGCCGAGTCGCTGACGGCCAGGGCCGTCGGGCGCCCGGTCGGCAGGGCCTTGCCCGCGGTGAAGCGTTCGGTTTTCCCGGCGGCGGCGTCGTAGCGGATAAGCCCGCCGGTCGTCAGGGCCCAGACGGTGCGTCCCTGCACGGCGGCGTGCCAGGCCCGCTCGCCGACCTGCCGGCCGGGCCCGCCGGAGGCGGGGTAATGCAGCAGCCGGCCCAGGACGATGGCGACCATCCCGTCGCCGGTGACGAAGACCTGGGGGACCCACGCCCGGAGCTGGACGGGCCAGCGGCCCCACCAGAAGCCCCGCCTGGCCGCCGCGGCCAGGGCCTTCAGCGCCGGCGTGTCGGGCCGCTTGCGCCACGCGGTCTGCCCGGGCGCCAGGCGGTAGACGCCGGCGTCGCTGACCAGCCACACCCCGCTGGGCCCCGCCGCCAGTCGCCCTGCGCCGAAGCGAATGTCCTTCACCCTCGTGCACCGCCCCGTCTGCGTGTCGAGCCGGGCCAGACCCGTCCGCGTCGCCAGCCAGAGGGCCTTCCCGGCTGGGGCGATCGACTGGATGGCCGAGTCCGGCAGCCCGTCGGCCAGGTCGTATCGTTTGAGGAGCTTTCCTGCGGCGGCGTCGACGCGGTAGAGGGCCTGGTCGTCGGCGGCCCAGAGGACCGCCCCGTCGACGGCGTAGCACAGCAGCCTGCCCCGGGCGGCCCGCAGGCGGGGCCGAAGCACGGGCGTTGTGCCGAGCCCCCTGGGCACGGCGGCCTCCTTCGCCGCAGGCTTCAGCACCGAACTGAGCAGGCAGTGCCCCCGCCGCCACATCTCGTCCATGGCGGCCTTCACGTCCGCCGACGGCGTCTCGGCGCGGGCACACGCGGCCAGAACGAGAACTACCCCCAGAGAACGGTACACACTACGTGTCATGACATATCTCCAATCGTCGGGCGGCTTGGGGCACATGAAGGTCGTGGCGGCGCATCCGGCCCTTGTCCGGATCCGGTTCCCCACGTGGTCGCGGGCGCATGTTTAGCGGGCGCATGTTTAGCGGGCGAGCAACGCTCGCCGTGTGTCGTTCGAACGACGAACGGCGAGCGTTGCTCGCCCGCTAAACGTGTGCGGCGACCACTGGTCACCTCGCGGGAGGTCGCGCGCGGCTCACACGGCGCCTTCAGGTCGCCCGCGGCGAACTGGATGCCCGCCAGGTAGAACCGCAGCAGCGTCGGGTTCCAGTAGATCTCCGTCCGGTGCCCGAACGCCGTGTAGAACACGCGCCCCTTTCCGTACGGCTTGACCCACGCCAGGGCGAAATCGTTGTCCTTCCGGTGGATCCACTTGACGCCCATGTTCGTCGCCGTGACGTCCAGCGAGAGCAGCACGCGGAGGGTGTCTCGCGAGTACGGCTCGCGGAACTGGAAGATTTCCTCCTTCAGCCGGAACGTCTTCTTCCCGCCGAACGCCGCCAGCACGGGATGATCGGGCTCTTCGACGGTGATGCCGACCTCCTCGTGCCACGGATGGCCCCAGTACGCCGCGCCGAGCAGCTCGCGGAACGCAGGCCAGTGCCGATTGCCGCCCATGGCGTAGTGATAGGCCACGATGCCCTTCCCGCCGCGGACGAAGTCCAGCAGGCTCTTGCGGAGCAGCTTCTCGACGGCCGCGGTGTCGCCGTGGGACTTGAGCGTCTTCATCGCCTCGTCGCTCGGCGTGATCCACGCCCCCGAAGCATTATTCAGGACGATCGCGTCGAACGTTTTGAGGCTCTCGGGCAGGAAGGCCGCCACGTCGTCGCTGACGACGGGCGTAAAGGCGCCGGTCTTCCGGCCGAGCGTCTTCATCGCGTACGTGCCGTACGGGATGCAGTAGCCCTTGTGGGGGTCCTTGCCCATCAGGTGCGGCGGCGTGTTGAAGATGAGCACCCGGCGGGGCCTTGCGGGCTTGACCTGCGGTCTGTCGGGGGCCGCGTCACGAATCTGTTTGGCGCGGTGCTTGGGAATCTCCGCCGCGGCCGCGGAGATCAGCGCCGCGATCACCGCCGCCATGCAGACATGCCTGCCGATTCGCGTCATGCTTCCTCTCATATCGATTGGCACCAGGAAGTGCGCTCGGGCATTGCCTGACCTTGCTTCGGCGTCTTCGGGACCTCCGGTCCCGTGCTGGCCACCAGCCTTCGCCGAGGCTACGGCGGGCAGGCTGAAGTGGCCAGCCCATACAGCGCGCTGAGTTACAGGTCTTCCATTTGCCGGCTTGCGGGCGCGCTTGCTGATCACAATCGGTATCATAGGAGCCAGCCTTTGCGGTATTTGCGGCGGAGGGCCTTGTCGGCCTCCGGGTTATTCGTGATCCGGCAGGCCAACGGGTCGAACTCCAGCGGGCCGGGAAACAGCGTGGCGACGTTGCCCAGTTGGAGAAACTCGTTCAGGCAGGCGGCGTAGTCGAAGCTGCTCCAGGCCGGCTTGCCGCCCCGGACGGCGTTGAAGAACTCCCGCTCGTGCCCGCGGCTGTTCGGGAGCTTCTCCGGACGCTGGGTCTGCACGCCCTTGAATCTCTCCTTCGGCACGAGGAAGAACCGCGTGTTGTGCCCGTTGGTGTCGACTTTGCCCTTGGCGCCCACGATCACCGCCCCGGCGTGGTCCGCCCAGCGCTTGGCGCCCTTGTCGCCCCAGTCCAGCCCGCGGCCGAGGACCTTCTCCACCTTGTCGCGGTATCCCGGCGCCCGCGAGCCGTTGCCCCATACGAACTTCACCGGCGGCAGGTCGCCGCGGGCGGGAATCCGGTAGGTAATCAACTCCCACTTCGGCAGCGTGTGGGTGCACACCTCGGAGACCTTTGCCTCGATGCGGATGCGGGGCTTGGTCTCGGGTTTTGCGGTCCACAGCGCATCGATCTTGAGGGCCTTGAACGCCAGGTTGGCCGAATGACTCGCCCAGTTGCCCAGGTTGCCCGTGCCGAAGTCGCGCCAGCCGTGCCACATCAGCCACCGCTTGTGGAAGGGCCGCTCGGCCGCCGGGCCCAGCCACAGGTCCCAGTCGAACGTCTTGGGGATGGGCATTTCGCCCTTCGGCAGCGGGCGTTTGCCCGGACCGGCGTCGTCCTTGTATACGTACACCTGACGCACCTGGCCGATGGTGCCGTCCTGAATAAGTTCCATGGCCCGGCGGAAGCCCCCCGAAGCCGTGCCCTGGTTGCCCATCTGCGTGGCGACCTTGTGCTTCCGCGCCAGGTCGCGCAGCGCGCGGGACTCGGCCACGTCGTGGGTGAGGGGCTTTTCGCAGTAGACGCCCTTGCCGCGCTTCATCGCCGCGGCGGCGATCACCGCGTGCGTGTTGTCAGGCGTGGCGACAATCACCGCGTCGATCTGCCTGTCCAGCGCGTCGAGCATCTTGCGAAAGTCGCGGAACTTCGGCACCTTCGGCAGCGTCCTGTAGCTCCCGGCGGCCTTGCGCTCGTCGACGTCGCACATCGCCACGAGCGTCTCCATCTTCGGCACGACGCCGACGAACCACGTCCCGCGACCGGCACAGCCCACGAGCGCCACGCCGAGCTTTTCGTTGGCCTTGAACGTCCTGGCCGAGGCGGCGTCGGGGAGAATCAGCACCCCCGCGGCAGTGAGTGTAGCATTCTTCAGGACCTCTCGTCGGCTGACGTGACGCGCCATGGGTCAGTCCTTTCGGTTTCGATGCACCCGGCCCCGTCGTCCACGATACCCCCGTCCCACCCGCCAGGCAAGCACTTCAAACGGGTGGCCCCCTCAAGCGAAGCTTGTGGGTGCTTCAGGTGACGAGATGAGCCCTTCTGGACGAGACAGCTCTCCCCTCCGCGCCCACAAACTCCGCCCTTTCGGGACTCCGTTTGAGGGTGCCACCCGGGTGAAGGGTGCGTAAACGTCTTGGTGGTGTTTAGCCTGTTTGGCGGGCGAGCTTGCTCGCCCGCCAAACGCATATGCGCCACCAGGCCTTCATGCACTTCCGTGTCGAGCCGGTTGCGTTGTGGGCCTGCAAGGTAGCATGGGCATCCTGCCCATGGACAAAACGCCGTGGAAACGCGTCGCCGGACTCCCTTTTCACGGGCAAGATGCCCGTGCTACGCCCACAACGC
>Ga0180432_10009244_pt1 | contig 12070 bp, 13 predicted proteins | sample SS_ome_10_FD_132414 | JGI IMG/M metagenome (GOLD analysis project Ga0180432, IMG submission 132414) | Hypersaline lake sediment archaeal communities from the Salton Sea, California, USA - SS_1_MS_2 metaG | ecosystem: Environmental > Aquatic > Non-marine Saline and Alkaline > Hypersaline >...
AATATTTTTCTGGTGGTGTCAGCTGTTTTTTATTCTTTTTTCTATTTTTCGACGCAGCCCATCCAGAACTTTCTCCTCACCCGATACCTCCCTGAATACAGGCAAGGCATTGGTTTTGGTATCCATTTCTTTCTTACATTTGGTGTGGGGTCTACAGCCGCCGCAGTCTGCGGTTATCTTGCGGATCACTATGGATTAGAATCGGTGTTTTATGCCATGGGGTTATGCTTTATATTGTCATCCTGTCTCGCCCTGATTCTACTGTTAAGGGCCAAAACCGCGAAAACCGGGAAATGAAGGAGACGCTGCCCAAACTTTTTTGGAGTATTATGAATTTTTATAATACAATCCGCACGTGTTGAGTGGTCATAAAACCCCAGAAAAAAAAAGGAGGAAGTGTTATGCCGATATTCATGTTATTTGGAAAGTACACTTCGGAATCATTAAAAGGGATTAGTTCCAAGCGCACAGAACAAGCCGTTAGTCTGATCGAAAAGAACGATGGCAAGGTTATATCCATGTATGCTGTGCTTGGAGAACATGATCTTGTTTTTACATTAGATTTTCCGGATGCAGAAAAAGCCATGGCAGCTTCTGTGGCACTCAATCAGTTGACAGGGATTTCATTTACCACATCGCCAGTGGTGGAGGTCGAAAAGTTTGACAGGTTGATGGTTGAGGCAAAAGATATTTAGGACAGCCTGCTGGGTCTTTTTAGGACCACGCCACATGCATCTCTACCTGACAATTACGCATGTCCGGTCAGCCCGATGGGAAACCTTGTTGGATACACTTCCCAGCAGCAGGCCTTTGAAAGTTCCCAGTCCTCGGCTCCCTATGACAATTATATCGACATCATGGTCTTTAGCGTAGTTGATGATCCTTTCAGACGGATCCCCCTCGACTACGGCGGTTTCAATCTGTTTGGCATCTTTCTTTCTGGCTTTTTCATTGGCTATGGTGATGATCTTATTTCCCAAAGCCTGTAACTCGACCCTGTCTGTCATGACGTAGTCCCCGAGTCCCACGGGAATTACCGAAAGCTTGAATACATGGAGAAGATGAATGGTGGCATCATATGGATTAGCCAAGTCTGCTGCAAACTCGGTTGCCTTGAACGATTGTTCTGATCCGTCTACGGGGACAAGAATTTTTTTGAACATTTTAGCCCTTGTTATGAATGATTGAGGGTTATTTTTCCGTTAAAACGAATATGGAATGAGAAGACTCATTTGTCAAGTCTCAGTATATAGACTTAACGATAGGGCATATTGACAACCCTTACGTGGTGAACTATACCGCTAATCATTGGATCTCATCATTTTGCCTTTAACCTAACCTCGAAGACCCTATGGCAATAAGAATTTTTTATGGATGGTGGATCGTACTGGCTTGCTTTTTTATTGGTCTCTATGTGGGCGGTGTGGTGTTTTATGGCTTTACCGCCTTTTTTGACCCCATTAGAGAGGAGTTCGGCTGGAGCTATACCCAAATATCGTTTGCCGTCAGTCTTCGAGGTCTCGAGATGGGGCTGATGGCCCCGCTCGTCGGTTTTTTGGTTGATCGGTTTGGTTCAAGAAAACTGATTCTATATGGGACATTCACAGTCGGTTTAGGACTTATCTTTCTCAGTCTTACCCGATCCCTTGGCGTGTTTTATGGTGCTTTTCTGCTTGTTGCATTTGGGGCTGGTGGATGTACCGTAGTGGTCCCCATGTCTACAGTGGCTAACTGGTTTCATAAAAAAGTGAGCATAGCAATGGGCGTGATGGCTTCTGGAATTGGCTTCAGTGGATTCCTTGTCCCGCTCATCGTTTGGCTTATCGACGGGTATGGTTGGAGAACCACCTTGGTTATCTTAGGCTTGGGCATGTGGATCATGGGGATCCCTTTAGCCCTTGTAATCCGGGACAGACCGGAACAATATGGCTGCCTTCCCGATGGTGAGTTATCGCCTGAGCCGATCCCAAAACTCAAAATTAAAGACAAGGGGGTGGAAATTGGCTTTAAAGAGGCACTTAAGAAAAGGTCCTTTCTCAGCCTGTGTACGGTGGAAGCGATACGGATGATCACCGTTGCAGCAATAATTATTCATGTTATGCCGTATCTCGGCAGTGAAGGGATCCCAAGGCATACAGCAGGAATGGTGGCAGGCGCGATTCCCCTGTTCAGCATTATCGGAAGGTTTGGTTTTGGCTGGTTAGGTGACGTCTTTGATAAGAAATATGTGCTGGTCTGGGCATTATTCCTAATGGGTTTGGGTATGCTGGCTTTCTGTTATGTGCGGGTGACAGGTATTATTCTCCTTTTTCTCCTCCTTTTTGCCCCAGGTTATGGCGGCGGTATGGTCATCAGGGGTGCCATCCTAAGGGAATATTTTGGAAGAGATTCCTTTGGCAAGATGTTCGGGATACTCATGGGTTTTGGATCAATTGGAGGGATTATAGGGCCTACCTTGGCTGGGTGGTCATTTGATACCCTTGGAAGTTACAGTACCATCTGGTTTGTCTTCTGCGGAATGATCGGCCTGGCAATAGGGTTGATGTTGAGAATCCGTTGATCTTTTCAAATGGCCCTTCTGGGAGGCATTGTTATGAAACGGGGAAGGAGGAGGATGCAAGCATTCCATCCAATGTTTCTGATGCAATCTTCGCGAAAGCGGGATCATTGATGTGAAGGTCCACCTCCTTGATCTCGATCCGGGGATTCAAACTTTCCTTCAACTTCCGTATAAAAGCCTTGTTGATCGTTGGGTCATGCAAGGGTCCCCCTTGTTGATCAGCCTCAGACCAGCCCAGGGAAGGAACGAGAACTTTGATATGGGAGGGGTTATCATTGAGCTTTTCAGCAAGCTGGGCAGCGAGGAATTGGGTCTCTTCTGCAGTGAGCCTGATGGCAGAACGAAAATCATAGAAAAAGATTTTTCGATCTCTGAATTCTTCGGGGATGTTATTCCGGGTAAATTCTAAGACAGCGCAGTCTAACCCCCCGGGGACCACCAGACGGGGAATGTTTGACCCCTCTAATGGCATGAGTCTTTCAGGACCCATACCCGCGCAATACCCGTTTTTCAGCTCATCCGCCAGTTCATGGGTGGCAAGATCCAGGATACCGTCAAAATAATCCGCTGCTGCCAGCTCTTCCATGGCTGTGCCACCCGTACCGTTGGCATGAAAAGCGATTACCTCATATCCCATATTTTCCAGAAGTTGCTTAATGGCCTCAGCCGCTTGTGTGATAAACCCAAACATGGTAAGCGCAATGCGTTTTTTTTCTCTTTTGGTCTTCCATTGGCTCTGTGCCATTCCACAAATTGCCCCTGCCGCCCTGTCCAGAACGCCACCGGAGAGGCTGTTTACACCAAGGAGATCCACCACGCTGTGCATCATTGTAACATCCTTAGTTCCTACGATATTTCCCATGTTCCGGGACGCGACGGTGGAGACCATGACTTTAGGAACACCCAAAGGGAGAACCCGCATGATACTGGTGCAGAGATGGGTCCCGGTCCCACCGCCGGCTGAAATGACACCGCAGATTCGCCCCTTATCATAAAGTTCTTTAATAAGGCCTTGTGCGCGTAGAAGTATGGTCTGGATGACTTTGTCCCGACTATGGATAGTCTTGTTTGTCTCCTTTTTTAGCTCTAAAAATAGATCCACATCTGCCGGAAAAAAAGACGGGCCTTTAGTCCCCACATTAATGGTCAGGGTGCGGAGGCCTCTCTGTTCAATGCTTTTCTTAAGAAAGAGGTGTTCTTCGCCTTTAGAATCGAAGGTCCCTACGATTGCAATAGCGTCTATATTAGGCATGTCATTTCTCCAAAAAAGGGGTGAAAGATATTTCTGCAAACTTATTCAAGATCATCACCTATCATCTGAGTTTCTTTTTGACAACCCTCCGCTAAAGTTCTAATTTTAGAGGTCCTGTTTGATTACCTGTGGAGAGTCATCTGAAATGCCTGCGAGACTTATGGATTATTGGAATCCCTTTTTGGAGACGTTACCCCGTGAAAGACTGGTGGAGATCGAATTAAAAAATTTTCACGAGGTCCTGTGGTATGCCAAGGAAAAATCCGCCTTTTATCGCAAGAAGTTTGAGGGCATCGATCCGGAGGATCTTAAAACCAGAGAAGATATTAAGGGGGTGCCTCTGACGGATAAAGAGGATCTTCGGATAGCTCAAGAGAGAGAAGCGCCCACAATTTACGGTGATATCTTGGGAGTCGACCTTAAGGAAGTGAGCGATTTTCGCCAGACCTCAGGCACCACGGGAAAACCCGTCTATGTCCCGGAGACCTATGAGAGCTGGCAGTGGCGTGTGGAGGTCTGGTGCCATATCCTCTGGATGGCAGGCTTTCGGGAGACAGACAGGGTCTTTATCCCTTTCGGCTATAATGTCTATGTTGCCTTTTGGGAGGGGCATTATGCGGCTGAAAAGTTGGGGTGTGAAGTTGTTCCTGGAGGTGCCCTTGATACAAGGGGCAGGATCAATAAGATGATGGAACTGAAGGCCACCGCTCTGATGAATACCCCTACCTATGGTCTTCATATGGCTGAGGTGGCAAAAAAGATGGGGGTGGATCCGAAGGAAGTTGGTATAAAAAGGATGCAGTGTGCCGGAGAACCTCTCCCCAAAGCGACTCACACCATGCTGGAAGAGGCATGGGGAGCGGAAGTCTATGATCACATTGGCGGCACGGAGCCCTGCGCCTGGGCAGCCATGTGCGGAGAGCGAAACGGTCTGCATATTATGGAGCCCTTTTTCCTGGTGGAAATACTTGATATGGAGACGTTGAGTCGGGAGGTGGAAGAGGGGGAACTGGGCGTGGCCGTGGTGACACCCCTTGGCAGGGATTCCTTTCCGCTGGTCCGTTTCAATACCCAGGACGTGGTCAGGAGAGGAAGGGATGGATGCCCTTGTGGAAGGACTTCCATGATGATTACCGAGGTCGCGGGCAGGGCAGATGATTTGAAAAAAATTCGGGGGGTGTTATTTACCCCCGTTTCGGTGGAGGAAATTATTAGAAAAGAATTCTCTGGAATTATTGAGTATGAAATCGTTGTTAAGAAAAAAGGGATTATGGATGAGATTACCCTCAAGGTAGAGCCTCAGGAGGAGATGGGCGCTGATGCCATGGCAGAACTTACGGCGAGGCTGACTGAAAGGTTAAAGATGAAGACTAATCTGAGGTTCAATATCCAACACGCAAAACCGGGAGAATTGCCCCGTTATCCGTTGAAATCCAAAAGATTTAAGGACCTCAGGGGGACATAGGTACTATGGCAAATGACGTCAGAGATAACGACATGGGTTTGATTTCAGATATGAAACAAAAGATCGAGGAGATTGAGCGGCTTGTCTTCGAATTGAAAGACTTAGGCCGGGGAATGCCGGTCGTGGAGAAAAATGTAAGGAGTATTTTGAGTTTCACGCATGTTTTAAGATTTGGTATTTCGGACCTGGTTGAAGGTTCAGACGTAAAGGGAGGTTAACCATGGGAGATATCACAAAGGTTAGAACGGTCTGCCGGAGTTGCCACGGGGGGTGTGGTGTCATTGCCCACGTCAAGGACGGTAAGGTGATTAAAGTAGAAGGAGATCCTGAGTCTCCCATCAGTCACGGGACCCTGTGCAGCAAATGCTTGGCCATCACACAATTGGCCTACCATCCCGATAGGATCACCTATCCCATGAAAAAAGGAAATAACGGTTGGGAACGGATCTCATGGGATGAGGCCCTGGACACCGTCATCGGAAAGTTTAAGGAAGTCATTAAAGAATATGGCCCGGAATCCATCGTTATCGGTCAGGGAACAGGCAGGGATTACGAGAGCCACCTTTATCGCTTTGCCAATCTCTTGGGAACGCCCAATGTCTTGACAGCAGGACATATGTGTTATGTGTCCCGGGTTGCAGCGACCTTGATTACCTGTGGAAATCTGCCGATCTGTGATTATCCGGCTGACCCCAAGTGTATCGTTATGTGGGCCTGCAACCCCCAGTGGACCAATCCAGACGAGTACAAGGGAGAGGGCTTTTGGCGAGCCTACAAAAGGGGAAGCAAGCTCATCGTGATAGATCCCCGGAAGGGCTTTCTTGCAAAAAAGGCAGATCTTTGGCTCCAGCTTCGCCCCGGGACCGATGGGGCCCTGGCCTTCGGGTTCCTCCATGTGATCATCGAGGAGGGGCTTTACGACGAAACGTTTGTCCGGAATTATATCCATGGCTGGGAGGAATTTAAGAAAAGGGTTCAGGAATACCCATTGGAGCGTGTGGAAGGGATTACCTGGGTCAAAAAAGAACTGATCCGTAATGCGGCAAAAATCTATGCTACGGTTAAGCCCGCATGCATCAACTGGGGGGTACCCACGGAACAGACCTTAAACTGTACGGACTGTACCCGTCTTCTCACGGGTCTTATGGCCGTAACGGGCAATCTGGACGTACCGGGAGGCAATGCTTTCTTTGTGCCACCGCCGGTGCGACCGGTATCGCAGTTTTCCCGCCACAAAGACCTTTCTCCTGAGCAGTGGAAAAAGCGGTTGGGTGGAGAGCAATATAAGCTTGCCGCAAGGGTGGCCCTTATCACCCCCAAGGTGGCATGGGATGCCATCCTGACCGGTAAACCCTATCCTCTGAAAGCAGGGCTCCTATGCGGCACAAATCCTGTTATTACCAGGGCCAATGCCAGGGAGGCCTATGAGGCCCTAAAAAAGATTAATTTTTTGGCTGTTATCGACTTTTTCCTGACCCCAACCGCGGAACTGGCCGATGTCTTTCTCCCAGCAGGCACATGGTTGGAGCAGAATCATGTGGCGGACAACTGGAAGCGGCATGGCTATGCGCTGGCCAGACAGAAGGTGGTGGAGATTGGTGAGTGCTGGCAGGACCACAAGATATTCCTTGAGCTCGGTAAACGGATGGGTCAGGAGTGGTGGGATACAGTGGAAGATGCACTCGATTATCTGCTGGAGCCTTCAGGGTTGACCTGGGAGCAATTTAAAGAAAAGGGATTTCTGAAAGGAGAGCAGGTCTATCACAAATATATGGACAAGGGATTTTCCACACCCACGGGTAAGGTGGAACTCTACTCCACGGTTCTTGAAAAATGGGGGCACGATCCCCTTCCGAAATACAGGGAAGTCCCGGAGGGCCCGGTCTCTAAACCCGAACTCTTTAAGGAATACCCCTATATCCTCAATGCAGGGTTGCGCACCCCCACTTTTTTCCATTCCGCAAACCGCATGATTCCATGGCTGAGGGAAATCAGACCCGATCCTATTGTGGAGATCCATCCTAAAACGGCAGCAAAACACGGGATTGAGGACGGAGATTGGGTCACAATAGAATCGCCAAGGGGACATGTCAAGGAGCGCGCCAAGCTGACTGACAGTATTGACCCCAGGGTCGTCGTGGCAGAGCATGGATGGTGGTTTCCGGAGGTAAAAGATCCAGGGCATGGTTGGGATACGGCCAACATCAATATCCTTACGGATAATTCCCATGAGTCTATGGACCCTGTTATGGGCGCCACCAATCTGAGGGTCCTCTTGTGCAAACTATCACCGTGCGTGGAAGACCAGGAGGAATTGAGATGAAAAAAGTCTCTTTAATATTTTTCAAGAATGATTGTATGGGTTGCCATGCCTGTGAAATTGCATGCAAACAGGAACATGGGTTCGGGGTGGGGCCAAGATTAGTCAGGGTAATAGAGAGGGCTCCTGACTTTATTCCCATTTACTGTCACCATTGCACAAAGGCCCCCTGTAAGGCGGCATGTCCCACAAAAGCCATATCCAGGAATGAACAGGGGATAGTGCTTATTGATGAAGAGCTGTGTATCGGCTGTAAGGAGTGTATGGAGGCCTGTCCATTCGGGGCCATGCAATTTGATGATGATAGAGACGTGGCCGTGAAATGTGATCTTTGTGTCGAAAGGCTCGAAAACAATGAAGAGCCGGCCTGCAGCAAGGCCTGCGCGACTCGATGTATCTTTTGGGGGGATACAAAACAGCTTTCTGAAAAAATCGTTGCTGCCAGGTCCAAATCGGCAAACCCCACGTTGGATCGAGAAGTTACCGGTATTGAAATAGCTTAGCCAAGGATGGATAGTAACCAAATCACTTGAGTTTACAGTGGGCAGTGTATTCTTTTGTTGACATTCCGTGAAACAGGTCTAAAATTTCTCATGGAAGCCAAATAGCCTAAAATCATAATACGGAATTGGAATCGTGTGTTTTAACCCAGATTGTGTCCTGCCTGTCGGGACAGCAAGGATTTTCAAACTGCAGGAGGGGGCGATGTCCAATTTGGGTATAAGCCTGTCCGGATGAGTGAGGTGATGAAAAATGCCAATTTATGAGTACCGGTGCAAGTCCTGTGGCAGTGTTACTGAGTTCTTGGTGGGTATGGGTGAAGATACGGCCATCATGTGCTCTCACTGCGGAAGCCTCGATATGGAGAAAATCATTTCGGCTGCATCTTTTTTGGATGGTGACCTGAATCGAAGACCGGGAAATACCTGTTGCGGTCGGGAAGAACGATGTGCGACACCCCCATGTTCCACAGGAGGGGGTTGCAGTAGAGATTAGGGGTGACCAAAGTCACTGGAGAGAGGAGATATTTGAGATGAAAGTAGCGGTTAGCTCAAGCGGGAGAGATCTCGATGCACAGATTGACCAGCGTTTCGGCCGGTGTGCCTATTTTATTATTGTAGAAACAGACAATATGAGTTTTGAAGTTTTTGATAATGAAAATATAGCCCTGGGCGGAGGGGCTGGGATCCAATCGGCCCAGTTTGTGGCATCCAAGGGGGCAAAAACCATTATTACCGGCAATGTTGGCCCGAATGCAGTGAGAACGCTTTCCGCAGCAGGCGTCGAGGTGATCGTAGGTCAGGACGGGTCTGTAAGGAAGGCCATAGAGGATTATAAGAAAAGGAAGCTGAAAAGCACGACCGAAGCCAACGTGGTCGACCATTACGGGATCGGCAATAGCTCTGTTCAGAATTCAGGTGTTGGAGCTCCCCCGAGGCAAGGGGGGTTGGGCATAGGTGCCGGCATGGGTCGGGGGGGTGGCATGGGAATGGGTCGCTGTGGCGGAATGGGACGCGGTCGCGGCATGGGTATTGGCCGGGGTAGAGGTATGGGAGCCGGGATGGCACCCTCTGGACCGGTCTCCTCCAATCAGCCAGAATTTACCCCGTTATCTAAGGCGGAAGAATTGAGGCGCCTGAAAGATCAGTCAAATGATTTGCGTAAACAGATCGAAAACATTGAATCCAGAATTAAGGATTTAGAGAAAAAGTAGAAGATTTTAAAACAGGTGATGTTGAAAAATCGGCCTCATCAGGCTCAAAAGGTTGAGGAGGAGAAGTGTCATGACACCCAAAGGACAAGGAGAAGGAGGTAGAGGGCAGGAGCCGTCTGGAAGGGGAAGAGGCATGGGGGGTGGTCAGGGTCTTGGTCCCGGGGGAGACTGTGTTTGTCCGAATTGTGGTAAAAAGGTCCCCCACGAGCGTGGGACACCCTGCTTTGAGGTGAAATGTCCCAAATGCGGAATACCGATGACAAGGTCGTCGCAAGTGTAATCCGAATGCTATGCTATTGTCTTTTGGGCTCGATTGGAGCACGATAGGCCTACAAGTGCGGCTTTGACTAATATCACAGAATACTACAACAGGAAGGGAAGCTATTTTGGCCAATGATTTAGATGATTTTGTACAGGATCTGCAAAACCAAATTTACGATGAAACAAGAGAATCCTATGGGGATGTAGCCTTTGAAAGGTGGCTTCATCCGCTTTACATGGGCACCATTGAAAACCCGGATGGATTCGGGCAACTCACCGGATCATGCGGTGATACCATGCAGATTTTCCTGAAATTGCAAAACAACCATGTCACAGAAGCGTCTTACCAGACGGATGGTTGCGGTTCAAGTTCGGTATGTGGCTCATTCGCTGCCGAAATGGCCATTGGAAAGACGCCTGATGAAATCCTGGAGATCACCGGGGATGTTATTTTGAAAAAACTGGGGGGGCTGCCCAAGGAGGAAGAGCACTGCGCCTTTCTCGCGGGGGAAACCCTTCAGGAAGCATTGAATGATTATATGATCAAACAAACACGGCGACCCAAATAGCGTGAGGTTAAGGAAGGAGGCGTTTTATGGGCAAGTTTCTTTTTGTTATGACCAGAGGTCTTGAAGACCCGACACGTGTCACTCGCGCCCTTCAAATGGCAAAGGTGGCCAAAGAGCAGGACCATGATGTTACTCTTTTTTTAACAGATGATGCAGTCGTCATTGCAAAGCCTGGCATGGCAGATCAGGTCAAGGCCCCTACCGGAGATGAGGCCAAACCCTACCTTGATTTTCTTATAGATAAGGATGTCCCTATCTACGTCTGAATCCCCTGTGCAAAGAATCGCCAGGTTGGCGAGGACGATGTGGTAAAGACAGCTCAATTTGCTGGAGCACCCAAACTGATTTCCATGTCAGATGGCGCTACGGTTTTCACCTTTTGAGAGCTTCATATCTTCAATCTTATGGGTCCGTGCGTGTACTCCCTGTTTTTGGGGCTAATTTTCTATTTTGATAATTCTCAAAAACTACCGGAAGAGAAAAGACAAAGCTATTGTTACGATAAAGAAAAGAAAAAAAATCGAGATGGTCGAAAATATCCTTTTGCTCATAACCCCTCCCCGTATACATGGTGCCTGACATCATCCATCAACAGACCTTAGCGCAATAATTATACCGGGTTTTAGCTGGAGGGCTAAATATTTTTTGCTTTATAATTCAGTCAGTTAAATTTGATTAGAGTCTTTTAACCATCACATGTGTAAATAACTATACCAAAATTTATCCAGTTTTTTTCCGCTTTTGGGTAAAAGATTATATATTCTTGGGGATAAGAAAGTGGGAAAAAGGGAATCTAACAGGAAAGTGAGTTGCCGGCCTGATGTTTATTGGGTTTGCCCCGTCATTGACGAAAAAATGTGCGGTTTCTTTACATCAGGACAACTGAATTAGTGTCCAATTAACAAGGATTCCGTCAATATCCGATCATGAATACTTTCAACTATCCGTGGAAACTGCTCTGGATGGAGACCTATTTTCTGTAACCGAGATGCCAGTTGATTCGTATTCAAACGTTCCAATTCATGCCCCACAGCGAATCGCGACATTAGCAGATCGGCCAAATAAATAAGGTGGGTCAACTCAGGATTAATGGTGGCCTTTTCGGGCTGGTGATGATTCCGGATCGTATCCCCCAGGTTGTCTGGTAAGGCCCAACGCTCAGCCAATTTACCACCAACCTGTGTATGAGTGAGGCCGAATTCATCGCGTTCAACTTCTATCAGGCTGACACCATCTATCTGAGTCCTACGGTAAAAAAGGGGGTATGCAAGGGCCATATACTGATCCAAAACCACTTTTCCGATATCATGTAATAGCCCAGCCGTGTATGCTAGCCCACTTGATGCTTTTCCTGTAAATTCAGCCAGTTTTTCGCTGATAATTGCGGTGCCGAGAGCGTGCCTATAGAGCCCCCCTTTGCAAAGTGAATAGCCTTGCTTGATTTCAGGGAAAAAGTCTTCTAAAGACGCTGATACCACCAATTGCATCAGATTCTTTTCGCCAATCATGGTCAGGGCTCTGTTGAGGGTGTCAATTTTTACTTTGGTAGCGAAAAAAGCTGAATTGCAAAGCCTGATAACTCTGGCACAGATAATTTGATCCTGACGAATCTCCTCGGCCATGTCCTTCATGCTAAAATTGTCATCATGAATCATTCGGATTATCCTAAGCGCCACCTGGGGAATGGGACGAACACGCTCCACAGCGTCTTTAATCTGTTCGGGAGACGGCCTTTTACAGATTGCATTTTCAGAGGGCATGGTTGAAATTCCAGCAGGTTCAACGTGACTTTCCCAGGTCTCCGCATTCAGATTCAACCTGCAACTGAAATAGCCACCGGTTTCACTTTTGTAAACGGGTATTCCTTCACGATGCAGGGTCTCTTCAACAATTTCAGTGGTACATCCCCCAATATTAAGGACTAAATCC
>Ga0180432_10009245_pt1 | contig 12069 bp, 10 predicted proteins | sample SS_ome_10_FD_132414 | JGI IMG/M metagenome (GOLD analysis project Ga0180432, IMG submission 132414) | Hypersaline lake sediment archaeal communities from the Salton Sea, California, USA - SS_1_MS_2 metaG | ecosystem: Environmental > Aquatic > Non-marine Saline and Alkaline > Hypersaline >...
CATATCGATCGCCCGGTAATTACCCAGAATGCTCTTCTTATCAAGGGTGATGTATTTTTCGTACAGCGAAGTATCATGGATCCTGTCATACTGGCCAAGCTCCTGATCAATGCTTTTGTCCTGGACATACCCGAGAAAAACAGATCCGACGATCCCGGCACAAAGCAATCCCACCCCCAGGGTGATATTGATGGTCAGTGCACCCCCCTTGGGGAATTGTTCTCCTACAATGCCCAGCATGGTGGGGTAAAAATAGGATTTGCCAAAACTGTATACCGTGGCTGCAATAACGATCAGGAGCGCGGTGGTGGCGATGGAAAGAAAGAACAGACCGCCTGCAGCCACTACCGAGCAAAGCATCAGCAGTCCGACCGGGGTGAAGAACCTGATCAGGGGACCGCCAATGAACCGGAATATGGTCATAATAGCCGCGGTGTATACCAGTATCCAGCCGGCCTGCAGTCCAAGTGCACCGAGCTCGCTGCTCATCAGGTCAACCAGCCAGCTGTCGGTGGCCAGTTCCGTGGTTGCCAGGGGGAACATGATGATCAGCAGGAAGATGAACAGGGGCTGGCCCCATGACCGGGTATAGAATCCGAATGTGCCCACGATGATCCCTATGATGACAAGATTGACCACCAGGGAAGCCTCGAAGAAATTTCCTATCTGGAACACCAGCAATGCCACGATCACCAGTGCTCCTATGGCGCCTGCCTCACGCAGCATTTCCTTGTAAGGGATACCGGCCAGCACCCTTTCATGGACCGGGAACTTTTTGGGAATCATCATGATTCCGTAGGCAATAATCGGAAGCAGGGTCAATGCCACCTTGTATTGCCAGTTGGTCCCTTCGCCCAGGGCCATTCCCAGGATGCCCCCGATGATCATGCCTCCCGGCCACCCTGCATGCAAAATGGTCAGCCACTTGGCCTTTTCCCTGGGGAACATGGATGCCACCAGGGGATTGATGGTTCCCTCCACGGTACCGTTGCCCAGGGCCAGGATAAATGTTCCCAGGTAGAGCATCCAGTATCCGTTGGCCATCATCAGAATGATGGTGGAGGCCACATGGAGAATAAAAGCGCCGATCATGGCTTTCCCATAACCTATCCGGTCGATGATCAGACTGAGCAGTACGATGGAGAGGGCAAAAGGCCACAGGCCCACCCCCATGATTTCACCCAGCTGGGTATTGGACAGGTTGAATTCCTCCCCCCAGGTGGATATCAGCATAGCCCGTACCATAAAGGCAAACGAAGTTGCCATCAGGGCTACAAAACAAGCCACAAAGAGTTGTTTTTTCTTCTTTGCGGATAATTCTGAATGATCTGCGCCGGTTTTTGCATTCATGGTATCATGGTTTTAGTCAGAATCTCAATTTTTTGTCAGGGCATCATTCCAGGCCCAGGATCCTGCGATTCAATTCACGGTTCGATTCGCCTCCCGCAAAGTCATCGAATGCCACCTCTGTGGCTTGAATGATGTGATTGGCAATAAACGGCACCGCTTCCTCTGCCCCCTGCCGGGGACTCTTGATACAGCACTCCCATTCCAGGATGGCCCAGCCCTCGTATCCTTGTTCAGTCAGCAGGGAAAACACCCGTTTAAAATCTACCTGGCCGTCTCCCGGTGACCGGAACCTCCCGGCACGCTTCATCCAGGGTTGATATCCCCCGTATACGCCAGTGCGTCCGTCCGGAATGAATTCGGCATCTTTCACGTGAAATGCCCTGATCCGGTCTCCGTAACGTTTGATGAAATCAAGGTAATCCAGTTGCTGGAGAACGAAATGACTGGGATCATAGGTAATACACGCAGCAGGGTGCTCATCCACCTTATCCAGGAACATTTCATAGGTAGCCCCATCAAACAGATCGGAACCCGGATGCAGTTCATACCCTATGGTTATTCCGTGATCCGCTGCATCATCCAGAATGGGTTTCCACAGGCGGGCCAGTTCGCTGAAAGCTTCATCAATGATGCCTTCAGGACGCTGGGGCCATGGATAAACCAGGTGCCATGCGAGTCCTCCCGACAGAACCGACACATTCCTGGTGCCGAAATTCACTGAAGCTTTGATCGCATCTTTCAATTGCCGGGTTGCCCACCGGATCCGTTCGTTTTTGCCCAGCCCGGAGGGAAAAAACCCACTGAACAGTGTTTCATATGCCGGATGCATCACCAGTACCTGTCCCTGGATATAGGCACCCAGCTCTATCACTTCAATATTCAGGCTGCTTAGTTTGCCCTTAATTTCATCACAATAGTCCTTTGATGCGGCTGCCTTCTCCAGGTCCACTGCCCGGCTGTCCCAGGATGGGATCTGAATCCCTTTATAACCCAGTCCTTCCGCCCACTCACTGATGGGAAACAGTGCATGAAACGGTTCTTGATCCCTGAGAAACTGTGCCAGGAAAATGCCCGGCCCTTTCATGGTTTTCATATTTAGTAATGTTATTTTCTCGTTTAATTATTTCTTAATCATTTGAAAATCTGCGTATAAAATTTCAGTTTGCCGGGATTTGCTGCCATTGACCCTCCCGGGCAGATTGGATGACGGCATCCAGGACCTGCTGGCATCGGTATCCGTCCTCAAAATCCGGGGTGACTTTCTGATTGCTGGCAATCGCAGTGAGAAAGTCCCCGATCTCATGAATAAAAGTGTGTTCCCATCCGATGATGTGGCCCGGTGGCCACCATTTACGGATGTATGGATGTTCCTTTTCTGTGACAATGATATTCCGGAAACCCTGTTCACCCGGAGCATCCGAAGCTGAAAAATATTCCAGCTCATTCAGTCTTTCCAGGTTGAAAACAAGGCTGCCTTTGCTGCCATAGATCTCAATCCGCATATGGTTCTTTCTGCCGCTGGCGCAACGGGTGGCATTAAAGGATCCCAGCGCACCATTGTCAAACCTTGCCATAAAATAGGTGGCATCATCCACGGTGACCCTGCCCATCGAACCATCCGGCTTCGGACGCTCTCTGGTGAATGTTTCCATGGCACCGGAGACCGATGCAAATTCACCCACCAGGTACCGCGCCAAATCCACGATATGCGCATTCATGTCCCCGTGGGCCCCTGAACCTGCAATCTCCCTGTCGCATCTCCAGAGCCACAAGAAACCTGGATCGGCAAAGAAATCCTGCAGGTAGACCGCGTTGAAATGATAGATCCTGCCAAGCTTTCCTTCCCCGATCATCTGTTTGGCATATTGAACCGCCGGAACCCTGCGGTAATTGAAAGCGGTCATATTCACCACACCGGCATGATCGGCTGCTTCAGCCATCTCCCTGGCCTGGTCACCACTCATTGCCAGCGGTTTTTCGCACAGGATGTGTTTGCCTGCAGAAGCCGCGGCCAATGCAATGGGATGGTGGCTTGCGTTCGAAGTACAGATATCCACCACATCGATATCATCCCGGCTGACTACCTTCTCCCAGGAGGTTTCAAAGGATTCCCATCCGTGCCGCCGGGCAAATGATTCTTCCAATGCCGGATCAATATCACAGGCCGCTTTCAGAACAGGTTGTATAGGAAGGTCATAAAAACCGGTAACATCGATCCAGGCATTGGTATGGGCCCTTCCCATGAACCGGGTCCCGATCAATGCTATGTTTATCTCTTTCTTCATGCTGTGCAGGTATTGAATGATGGATGAATCAACAGCTGTTAAATGACTTCAAGGTCAAAATCGAAAATATCCGCAACCAGATTCATGGCCGCCTTCTGGTGGCCTGACATCAGGATATAATGGTGGGAAACCACTTTATCCACGAACCTCTGGCCGTCTTCCACCTGAATGATGCCCCCATTCCTGCAATCCGAATTTTCGTACTGGATGTATCCTTTCAGATCGGCTTCAGACAGGGAGATCTTTTCCAGGTAAGGCTGGAATTTGGCCAGGGTAACCGGACCGGTGGGAATGGTCGCATCAATCACATGGGCATTTTCATTGACCATGGCAAGCACCCTTTTACGCAGGTTCCACCGGTCTGAAAAAACCTCCGGCAGCAGTCCGAAATATCCGCAGTGGGCCGCCAGCATGTGATCATCGGGATTTTCCACCTCGGGAAAACGGGGAATCCGCTCGTGAGCCAGCGCTGCCTGTTCCATGATGAACGGGTAAAGGTTGGTCATGAAAAACGGCACCTGAAGCACCTTGTCAGCCAGAATTTCCGTAAGCATGGCCATGGTATCCCCTTCACAGCCCCAGACCAGCTTCTCCTCCTGATAGAGTAAATTCCAGGCCAGGCAGGGTGTCGTGTCACAACTCCCTGATTCATTCAGGCAATTCAGTCCCATGGAAAGGATGTTGTCATCCTTCAGATATTCCTTTTTCACTTCCATGTAAAGCTTCACGGCACTTAACAGGGGCCTCCCGCTGATGCTGCTTTTATCCTTCGATCCCCAGCTGTCGATCACTTTCTGTGCATCCCCATCTGATATTTCCCTTGCCCTGGCGGCCAGGTCCCTGAAACTGCGCTTTTCGATGGTAATTCCATATTTTTCAGATATCTGCCGGGAGGCTTCCTTTTCCAGCCAGTAAAACCGCTTGAAAATATCCGATTGCTGTCCGGTTGGACCGGCCGGATCGTCCAGGTAAACAACAAATTTGCTTTCTGCCATCTGCCTGCGAACCACAAGGGCCCTGCACACCAGTCTGGTGTCCTCAAGGCTGGGGGGGCAGATGGTCTTGATCCCGTTGAGCTTCAAATAGTGAACCAGTTCCCAGTCCCACATATTGACCGTGCCGAATTCGGAGGTGACCACCATGATGGGAATGGAAATTGCCTTTAATTCCTCAATGCGATGGTATGCTTCTCCAAGCATTTGCGGGAAGATCACCGCATCGGCTGCAGGGAGGGATGTTCCCAGCGCGCATGGTTCAAGAAATACTGCATCCTCCTTTAACAGCTCCTTTAAAATGTTTAAATGCTTATCGAAATTTTCGTCGCGTCCCGGCTCGAAATATACCGGTATGAGTTCTGTTTTCATGGGTTAGTTTTTTATCCTGTGATCAAAACATCTGTCATATTTATTTAATCTGAATTGCTGAATATCCTCATCGGAAATTGGCTGGGTTGCCCCTTTCTGCGTGGTAACAATGGCTCCCAGGATATTTCCGTATTCGCAGGCCTCGTCCAGGTTGCCATGGGTCATGTATTGTTCAATAAATGCAGCCGAAAAAGCATCCCCTGCCCCCAGAGAATCCACCGGCCGGGTTTTGAATCCCGGAGAATAGATGATCCCCCCATTTTTGTCGCAGGCCAGTGCACCCCGTTCCTCAAGCGTGGTAATGCAGCATTCCAGTGAATAATGCTCAACCAGTTCCCTGCAGATCTCATGCAGGTTTTCTGCATGCATGTTCAGGATCTCCTTCAGACTATAGGTTTCATTCTCATTGAGCTTCAAGATATTTGCGTGGCCGAGGGAAGAAAGGACGGTATCTTCTGAAAAACATTCCTTCCTTAAATTGATATCACAGAATTTCAGGCAGTCCGGATTTGCATCCAAAACCCGGTCAATGGTGGATTTTGTCACCGGAGATCGCTGGACCAGCGTTCCGAAATAGATGCAATCCACTGCTGCAGTAAGATCTTCCAGGACCTGGGAATATTCTATGAAATCGTAAGCCACATGCTTGATGATTTCATAATCGGGATGATTGTCGCTGTCAAAAAAAACATTCACCGTGCCGGTCGGGTGGTGGTCATCCCATTGTATGAACTGCGTATTGACTCCCTGTCTTTTTAATATTTCAAAAGCTTTTTTCCCCATATCATCTCTCCCCAGGCGGGTGACCAGGTAACTGACGAATCCCAGGTTGTTGATGCGGTAGGAAAAGTTTGCAGGTGCCCCGCCCAGTACCATCTGGTCCGGCAGAAGATCCCAGAGCAACTCGCCAATTGTCAGTATTTTTTTCGGCATCTGAATGGTACACTCCTTATTTGGGTACTTTTGCCCAGTCCTTTTCAAATCCTTCCAGTGCGATGTCTGTCAGGGGATGCTTAAACATCTGGAAAAACAGCGAATCGGGCATGGTTACGATGTCCACACCGCTGCGGGCACAGGCAAGCAAATGATTCTGTGTTTTCGCACTTCCCGCAATAATATGGGTTTGAAAACCGTAATTGTGTTTGATGGTCATAGTGTCTGCCACCAGTATTTCACTTTCATTGGCAAACGCATCCATCCGGCTGAGCACAATGGTCAGATAACTGGCACCGGTCTTCATGGCCAGCATAGCCTGGGTAGGGGAAAAACACATGGTCACATTGACCCGGATGTTTTCCTCTTTCTCCAGGATGGGCACTGCTTTCAAACCCTCAACATTCATGGGCACCTTGATGGCGATCTGTGGCCCTATTTCTTTGATTACCAAAGCTTCTTCAACCATACCCCGTGCATCCTCAGCCATCACCTCGGCACTGATGTGATCAGGGATGATCTGGCATATGTCTTTAAGCACATCAAAAAATTTCCGGCCGGTCTGGGCAATTTTGCTTGGATTGGTGGTGACTCCCGAGACCAACCCGGTTTCAGCCGCTCTTTCAATGGCCTGTACATCCCCTGAGTCAATAAATACTTTCATCCGTTGTATATTTAGTTTGTTAATTGCATCAAATCATGCACCGTAATCTGGATATGTCCCCGGTCGCCCAATTCCCCTACCACCCGGTCTGCTTCACTGAAATCCTCATTTTCCGTGTAATCGTTTGTGGTAACCACGCAGTGCATTCCAGCGTTTTTGGCGGCCAGTAATCCATTCCTGTTGTCTTCAATCACCACGCATTCGCGGGGCGGAACCTGGAGTTTTTCAGCGCAGAGCTGATAGATTTCCGGATCTGGTTTTTTCCTTGAGACCACATCTCCGGCAAGGATCACCTGGATAGATGCCTTCCGCTCTTTGCCCAGTAATTTCTCTACGATCAGATTGACCGCCCTTTCATTGGAGGTGGAACATACCGCAAGCAGCAGTTTTTCCTGGATGGCTTCATCAAAAAGCCTGGCAACCCCGGGACGAAGCTCCATGGTCCCCGATTCGATCAGTTCCATGAAAAGATCGGTTTTCAGCCGGTGCAGATCCCTGATAAGCTGCTCCTTATCGCCATACTGTTGAGGCCAGCCATGTTGATTGAAATAGTATTTCATGCGTTCCTTCCCCCCGGCCACCTTCACCAGTTCCCTGTAAAGTTCCACATCCCATTCAACCGGGATATCCATCTGCTGGAATGCCCTGTTAAAGGCCACCCGGTGTCCATCTCTTTCCGTTTCCACCAGTACCCCATCGCAATCAAATATCAACGCTTTCATCATGAAATGGTTAACTTGTTTTCATCAAATGACTGAATGCTTGTTTTCATAGAATCCATGAATGACGCCGCATATGCACCATCTACAGCCCGGTGGTCGCATGCCAGGCCCAGGGTCACATAGTCCCTTACTGCAATCCCGTGCTCAAAAGGAACCACCTTTTTCTCAATGGCTCCAATACTCAGAATGGCACATTCCGGGGGATTGATAATTCCCTGAAAAAGATTGATTCCGTACATTCCCAGGTTACTGACAGTAAAAGTCCCCGCTGCCGGATTGCCCAGGATCCCCCGCCTGGCATTTTCAGCATTTCTCCGGGAGATTTCACCGATCTCTGTGATTGTTTTCTTATCGGTATCCGGGATCACAGGTACAAGCAGGCCATCCTCAACAGATACTGCGATTCCAATGTTGATCTGTTTCTTAACAATGAGTTTATCCCGATCTACATGGGCATTGAGCCGCGGATATTCCTGAAGGACTTCCGCACAGATTTTAACGATCATATCATTGACCGATACCCGGGTATTCAAATCCTTGCTGGTTTTCGATCTCCAGGAAAGCAGGTCTGTCACATCCACATCGTTAAACAAATAAAAATGAGGGATCTGCTGTTTACTGGCCATTAACCGTTCAGCGATCCTTTTTCTCATTCTGGAGAATTCAATCACCTGATCCGGTCCGTTTCCCTTCTTTTTCTGATCCCCGGTAACCTCCTGCGCATCAATGAATGCAACCAGGTCCTTTTTGATGATTCGTCCGCCCGGTCCGCTTCCTGAAACCCGGTGAAGTGGAATATTGCGCTCCCCGGCCATTCTGCGGACAACAGGACTGGCCAGTATGGTTTCCGGCTGCTGACCGGCATCGGTTTTCTCCGGCTGCTGACCGGGTTCGCCGATGGTTGCGATCGGATCGAAAACCTTCGCTTCATCGCCCTCCGCATACAACAACTGAAGGATCACACCTTCCTCAAATGCCTCCACTTCAAAGCTGGCTTTGTCCGACTCCACGGTTGCCACAATATCCCCCCTGTTTACCGCATCGCCTTCCTTCACATGCCATTGAACGATTCTTGCTGTTTTAATGTCCTGCCCCACCTGGGGCATATTGATTGCCCTGGCCATCGGTTATGCATTTGCCTTGTTTACACTGCCAAATAATTCAATATTCGATTTGACCACCTCTTTTACCTGTTCGTACTGGTATTGAATGACTTTTAATGGGTTGTATTCACCGGGACTGGAGGTGTGGTAATCCACAAATCCATCAATAAAAGCATGTTTCAACTGGGTGGAAATGTTCACCTTGGCACATCCCAGCGAGATGCATTTCTGAACCACCTCGCCCGCCAGGCCTGTGCCCCCGTGCAGGGCAAGAGGGGTGTCAACACGTTCCCCGATCTCCTTCAACCGGTCGAAAGCTATTCTGGGTTCTCCCTTATAAATCCCGTGAGCCGTTCCAATGGCCGGTGCGAAACATTCCACCGGCACCTGTTCCAGGAATTGTACCACTTTGTCAGGATCTGCCAGGTGTGCATCCTCATCCTGAACGGAGAGATCATCCTCAACACCACCAATTTCGCCCAGTTCCACCTCCACGCTGATGTTTTCCGGGTGCGCCATTTCATACACCTCCCGGCTCAACCGCATGTTTTCTTCAAAAGGTTTTGAGGAGGCATCCATCATCACAGAGCTCCAGCCGGCATCAATGCAGCTTTTGATGAAATCGATCTCATGGCAGTGGTCGAGGTGGATCGCCACCGGCAGGTCGCTGCGATCGGTCAGCTCATGGATCCATCCCATCATGGTTTCAAATCCCCAGAATTTAACCGTCTTGACCGAAGTCTGGACGATCACCGGAGAATGAGATTCGGAGGCTGCATCAATCACCGCTTTCATTGAATTGTAATCAAGAATGTTGAATGCCCCAACACCATATTTTTCTTTTCTGGCCTTTTGAAGCATCTGTGTCATATTCACCAGCGCCATGATTTCATCTTTTTCATTTCATATAAACGACATTCTCAGCTGCCCTGTAAATATCCTCAACCTGGGGTACCACCATTTTTTCCAGTTCTACATTAAACGGGCAGGGGGTATTTAAGCCCGCAACGATTCCAATGGGTGCATCCAGGTAATCAAAAGCTTCCTGTTGAATCACGGATGCAATATCCGAAGCGATTCCACCCCGCCGGACAGCCTCCTGGACGATCAGCACATGTTCGGTTTTCCTGACAGAATCCAGAATGAGTTCTTTGTCCAGCGGAACCAGTGACCGCAGATCCACAACCTCGGCATCAATGCCTTCTTCTGAAAGCATCTCTGCAGCCTCCAGGCAGCGGTTTACCATGCCGGACCAGGCGATGATGGTCAGGTCCTTTCCCACCTTCTTGATATCACCCCTGCCCAGTTCAATGGTATATTCATGCTCAGGGACAACTCCTTTGGTCATGTACAGGAGTTTATGCTCAATAAAGATGACAGGGTCTTCACATTGAATGGCAGATTTAAGCAATCCCTTTGCATCGTAAGGACAGGAAGGCATGACAAGGCGCAATCCCGGTATATGGTAATAGATGGCCTCGAGGCTCTGGGAGTGCTGCGCCGCCAGACCGTTCCCCACACCTCCCTGGGTACGCAGGACCATGGGGATGTGTCCCGCTCCGCCTGACATGAATTTGAACTTGGCGGCCTGGTTGATGATCTGGTCAAGAATAAGCATGGAGAAATCGATGAACAAGATCTCAACCACAGGCTTCATACCAGTAAGGGCGGCTCCGACCCCCATTCCCGTGAATCCGTTTTCAGCAATCGGTGTATCGATCACCCTGCGGGGACCGAATTCTTTCAGTAGATCGACTGTCACTTTATAGGAGCCGCCCCTGGCAGCAATCCCTTCCCCGATGATGATCACGCGCTGATCGGCACGCATCTCCTCCCTCAAAGCCTCATTCAAAGCTTCCCGGTACATAATGACCCTTGTCCCTGCATCACGCTTTGTATCCTGATCGGTGGCTGTTTTCATGGATATCAGTAGTCTTCAATAAAATCTAAAAACTCCTGCCTGGACATTTCCGGGCTTTCCTGTCCAAATTCGATTGCCTCTGTGATTTCATGGTTTACCTCTTTCTCAATGTGATGGATCTCACGCTCCTCAAAGCCTTCCATCGATTCCAGATGCTGCCTGGCAATCGCCAATGGATCGTTTTTTTTATAATACTCCATTTTCTCCCTGGGCATATATTCTCCGGGATCATTGACATGATGGCCGCTTTTTCTGTAGGTCAAAGCTTCTATGAGACAGGGACCATTCCGGTTGCGGCAGGCTTCGCTGAACTCCATGGTTTTATCATACACTTCCACCACGTCATTCCCGTTGACACGGATGCTTTTCACACCGTATCCGATACCCCTTTTGTAAAGCTCCGTTTCAGCTGTCGATTGCTCAATGGGGGTAGAAGCGGCGTACTGATTGTTTTCAATAATGAACAACACCGGTAATTGCCAGGTTGCTGCCAGGTTTAAACCTTCGGAAAAAGAACCGATATTTGTTCCGCCATCCGAAAGGAAAACAGCCACAACCTTATCTTCATCCCTGTTCCGTATCCCCAGTGCCGCACCGACCCCGATAGGCACCCCTGATGCCACCACTCCATTTGCTCCAAGGTTCCCCCTGGTTACATCGGCAATATGCATGGAACCGCCCAGGCCTTTGCAGTAGCCTGTTTTCTTGCCCAGCAGTTCGGCAAACATACGATCCAGATCAGCTCCCCAGGCGATGCAATGCCCGTGACCACGGTGCGTACTGGTAATATAATCGTCCTTTCTGAGCGCGCTGCAAACACCCACAGCAATCGCTTCCTGTCCCCAGTAAGGATGAAAATACCCCCGGATATAACCCTGCCTGTACAGTTTCACGCCCTCTTCTTCAAATCTCCTGATTTTGAACATCATTTGATAGAATGACAGGAACAGTTCCCTGGAATGGTTTTTCTTCATAATGATTCGGTTGATTCAATGTTTTCTATGGTACAGCCCGGACTGAAAAGGTATACTTATCCCCGCGATAGACCGATTCTTCCATTTCCAGAATCAGGTTATTCCCGTGAAAGGTAACCCCTTCAACCAGGAAACCGGGTGTATTTTCCTTTAAGTCAAATATTTTTAACAGCTCCCCCTGCATGATGACAGAGGTAAGCATCTGTTCAATATGATTGATCTGTAAATTATATTCCTTCATATAGATGTCATACAGCGATTGTTCCAGGTTCAGCCTGTCCATTCCCGGGCATTGCTCGAGGCTGATATACCGGATCTCTTTCATCATGGGGATTCCGTCTGCCAGGCGCAACCTGTTGATCTGGTACAGGGGTGCTTTCATCCGAAATTTTCTGCCAGAGATGGTTTTGGTCAGCTCCTGATGGATTAATTTACCATCCAGCAGCCGGGTGGTTGGTGTCAATCCTCTCTGCTCCATGTTTTTTGTAAAGCTCAGGATCTTGCTGGCCGAACGGTGAATGATGAAATCCTTCACAAAGGTCCCTTTCCCTTTTACGCGGTATGCCCAACCCCCGAGCTCCAGCTCCATCAGTACTTTCCTTGCTGTTGTATTACTCACCCGGTAGATCTTTACAATTTCGTTCTCGGAAGGTAACTGAGTACCTGGTAAGAATTTTCTGTTCTCGATCTTCTTGATGATTTCATTACTGATTTTGAAATATTTGGGGATGTAATGGATCCGATCTTTCATAG
>Ga0180432_10009247_pt1 | contig 12065 bp, 5 predicted proteins | sample SS_ome_10_FD_132414 | JGI IMG/M metagenome (GOLD analysis project Ga0180432, IMG submission 132414) | Hypersaline lake sediment archaeal communities from the Salton Sea, California, USA - SS_1_MS_2 metaG | ecosystem: Environmental > Aquatic > Non-marine Saline and Alkaline > Hypersaline >...
ATGTTGATGGCCGCCATCGACGGTATCAACAAGAAGACCGATCCCGGCGAGCCTCTCGATCGCGACATCTATGATATGACGCGGGAGGAACTCGCGCTCCATCGGCATACCCCTGCCAATCTGGAGGAAGCCATCGACGCCCTCGAAGCCGACCATCAGTTCTTGACGGTCGGTGGCGTCTTTACTGACGATGTTATCCAGACGTGGATTAACTGGAAACGTGATAACGAACTCAAAGAACTGGCCCTTAGGCCCCATCCGCATGAGTTCGCCCTTTACTACGATAGTTGATGCCGGCCCCGAGCCATCGCAAGTCCGACACTAACGAGGCTCAGAACTCGGTGACACCACCCAGGTCCTACCAAAATGATAACGGGGTGCTTCGGTGCCCCGTTATCGCCTGGTCAAGCAGGATTCCTGGTCGGTTCGCCGCTGCAGCCTGATAGACACAGCTATAATATGATTGGGTTTAGACGCGCTAAACGTACGGGCCGACCTGACAGGCAAGAGAACACGATCAGAACAAATACGCGTGTGCACGCGAAAGAAGCACAATAAGGTAGGATGTGACTGATGAGGGTGGTGCCTCCCAGAGACCAAGGGCTCTACGAAGCCCGACGCGAACACGACGCCTGCGGTATTGGGGCGGTTGTCAATATTTCCGGCCGACAGGATCGAGCCATCGTTGAGTACGGCGAACAGATTCTCCTGAATCTGCAACACCGAGGCGCCGCCGGCAGCGACGAGGCTACCGGTGACGGCGCCGGAATCCTTTTGCAGATTCCTCACGAGTTGTTCGCCGAAGAAGCCGCCGCATGTGGATTCGCGCTGGGCGAGCCCAGCCGGTACGGCGTCGCCATGGTCTTCGGGCCCCAAGATGAAACCCTCCGACGTCGCTGCGACGAACTGCTCGAACAGTCCCTTGTGCACTACCGGTTGGGCGTGCTGGGCTATCGGGATGTCCCTTGCGAAGATTCCTGCCTGGGCGAGTTGGCCCGTCAGGCGGAACCCTCCATCAAACAGCTCTTCATCGACGGCCAGGGTCTTGAGGGTGACGGCCTCGAAAACAGACTCTACCTCGCCAGAAAACGCGCCGAACGGCTCATTCGCCAACGCTACGATCAGGCTGCCTGCGATTACCACATTGTCACCATGTCTGCTCGCACTATCGGCTATAAAGGCATGTTTCTAGCTCCACAACTCTTTGCCTATTACCCTGACCTTCGCGACAAACGTATGGTCTCAGCCTTGGCCATTGTGCACCAACGCTACAGCACTAACACCTTCCCCAGTTGGGCCCTTGCTCAACCGATGCGCATGATCGCCCATAACGGCGAAATCAACACGCTCAGCGGCAATCGTAATCGTATGCGGGCGCGTGAAAGCCAAATGGCCTGCCCGGCCCTCGGCGACGACCTGCGTGACCTCGTCCCTGTTCTCGCCGGCGACGGTAGCGATTCCGCCTGCTTCGACAACGCCCTCGAACTGCTCGTCCGCGCCGGCCGCTCCCTCCCCCACGCCATGATGATGATGGTCCCCGAAGCCTTTGGTCCCAGCTACCACATCAGCACTGACAAGCGTGCCTTCTACGAATATCACGCTGCTCTCATGGAACCTTGGGACGGCCCCGCCGCCATGGTCTTCACCGACGGGCGTCTCGTCGGCGGTACTCTCGACCGCAACGGCCTGCGACCCGCACGATACGTTGTCACCACCGACGGTCTCGTTGTCCTTGCCAGCGAAGTCGGCGTGATCGACTTCGCGCCCGAACGTATCTGCCGCAAAGGTCGGCTCCAACCCGGACGCATGTTCCTCGTTGACACCGCCGAAGGACGCATCGTCAACGACAACGAAATCAAAAGCAAAATCGCCCGCCAAAAACCCTACCGCCGTTGGCTGCAACAGAACCGCATCGAATTGCGAGGTCTCTTCGGGCCACTCCACGGCCCCACCGTCCAAAGGGACACCCTCCTCCAGCGCCTCCGCGCCTTCGGCTACACCCGCGAACAAATCAACATGATTCTCATGCCCATGGCCGTCAACGCCCAGGAACCCGTCGGCTCTATGGGCTCCGACACCCCCCTTGCCGTCCTCTCCGACCGGCCCCGCCTGCTCTTCGACTATTTCAAGCAGCTCTTTGCCCAGGTTACCAACCCCCCCATCGATCCCCTGCGCGAGGGACTCGTCATGTCCCTCATGAGTTTTACCGGCACGCAGCAGAATCTGCTCGACGAAAGCCCCGCCCATTGCCGCCAGCTAAAACTGCCCCATCCCATTCTCACCAACGAAGACCTCCAATTACTCCGTGCCTCTCACCACGCCGACTTCAACGTCGCCACCATCGATGCGCTGTTCCCAGCAAAGGGTGCTACGCCCGGACAAAATCTACAACAGAGTCTCGACCGCCTCGTCGACGACGCCCAAGAGGCCATCAATAACGGCGCCTCCCTGCTCATCCTCAGCGACCGCAACGCCGGCCCTGATCACGCCGCCATCCCCAGCCTGCTCGCCACCGCCGCTCTCCACCATGGCCTGCTCAACCGCGCCCTCCGAGGCCGGGCCGGTATCCTCGTCGAAAGTGCCGAACCACGTGAAGTCATGCATTTCTGCCTCCTCTGCGGCTTCGGTGCCAACGCCGTCAACCCCTACCTCGCCTTCGAAACCCTCGCCGACCTTCAGCAGCGAAACCTGCTCAATGCCGACCTTGACAGCGAGCAGGTCGTCGACAACTACATCACTGCCGTAAAGAAGGGCATCCTCAAGACTATCTCCAAAATGGGCATCTCCACCCTGCGCAGCTATCACGGCGCCCAGCTCTTTGAAGCCATCGGACTCAACCAAGGTCTCATTGAACGCTACTTTCCCACGACCTCGTCGCGCATCGAGGGCATCGGCCTGGCGCAACTGGCCGCCGACACCCTCCGCCGACACCGCAACGCCTATACCTCACCAGACGTCGGCTCACTCGACCTCGAATTCGGCGGCGACTATAACTTTCGACAGGACGGCGAAAACCACCTCTGGAACCCCGACACCGTGACCCTTCTCCAGCACGCCATCCGCCAGAACCTCCCCCAGGCCTACGCCGACTATGCCCGCCTCATCAACGACCAATCGCAGAAACACAGCACCCTGCGCGGCCTCTTCCAATTTGCCACTGCCGAGCCCGTCCCCCTCGACGAGGTCGAACCCGCCTGCGAAATCGTAAAACGCTTCTGCACCGGTGCTATGTCTCACGGCTCCATCAGCAAAGAAGCCCACGAAACCATGGCCGCCGCCATGAACCGACTTGGCGGTAAGAGCAACACGGGCGAAGGCGGCGAAGATCCTGCTCGCTATCAATTACGCCCCGACGCCGACAACCTCAACAGCGCCATCAAGCAGGTCGCCAGCGGCCGCTTCGGTGTCACCATCGAGTACCTCTCACAAGCCAGGATGATCCAGATCAAAATGGCCCAGGGCGCCAAGCCCGGCGAAGGTGGCCAACTCCCAGGTCACAAGGTCACCGACGAAATCGCTCGCCTGAGACACTCCACCCCCGGTGTCACCCTTATCTCCCCGCCGCCTCACCATGACATCTACTCTATCGAAGACCTTGCCCAACTCATCCACGACCTCAAAGCCGCCAACCCCGGTGTCCAGGTTTCCGTCAAACTGGTCGCCGAAGTAGGTGTCGGCACCATCGCTGCCGGTGTCGCCAAAGGCATGGCCGACGAAGTCCTCATCAGTGGCCACGACGGCGGCACCGGCGCCAGCCCCCTCTCCTCCATCAAATACGCCGGCGTCCCCTGGGAACTCGGCCTGGCCGAAACCCAACAGACCCTCGTCCTCAACGGCCTGCGCGACCGCATCCTCGTCCAGGTCGACGGCCAACTCAAGACCGGTCGCGACGTCGTTATCGGCGCCCTGCTTGGTGCCGAACGCTTCGGCTTCGGCACCGCCGCACTGGTCTCCCTCGGCTGCGTCCTAATGCGAAAGTGCCACCAGGGCACCTGCCCCGTCGGCATCGGCACCCAAACCCCCGAACTCCGAAAATGCTTCGCCGGCCGTCCCGAGCACCTCGAACGTTTCATGCTCTTCGTCGCCGACGAAGTACGCCAATGGATGGCGAAACTCGGCTTTCGCCGCTTCGACGACATGATCGGCCGCGTCGACCGCCTCAACTGCCGGGCCGCCATCGAACACTACAAAGCCCGTGGCCTCGACTTCGCCAACATCTTCCTCGCCCCCGATGCCTCCGACGGCCGCCCCATCCGCTACACTCGCCCCCAAAGCGACGTCCTGCAGCAACACCTCGACTGGCAGGTCCTCGAACAGGTCAAACCTGCCCTCGAAACCAAACAGAAAATCGAGCTGGACATGCCCGTCCGCAACATCCACCGCGCCGTCGGCACCATCCTCAGCAACCGCATCGTCCAACAACACGGTGCCAAAGGCCTGCCCGACAACACCGTCACCCTCACCCTCCGCGGCTCCGCCGGTCAGAGCTTCGGTGCCTTCCTCGCCCCTGGCGTCACCCTCCGCCTCATCGGCGACGCCAACGACTACCTCGGCAAGAGCCTCAGCGGCGGACGCATCGTCGTCCAGAAACCCCCCGAAGCCCCCTTCGAAGCCCGCGACAGCATCATCGTTGGCAACACCCTCCTCTACGGCGCCACCGCCGGAGAGGTCTACATCAACGGCCTGGCCGGCGAACGCTTCGCCGTCCGCAACAGCGGCGCAACCGCCGTCGTCGAAGGCCTCGGCGACCACGGCTGCGAATACATGACCAATGGCACGGTCGTCGTCCTCGGACGCACCGGCCGAAACTTCGCCGCCGGCATGAGCGGCGGTATCGCCTACGTCCTCGACGAACACCAGCTCTTCGACACCCTCTGCAACCTTGATATGGTCGACTTGGAAAGCGTCTACCTCGAAGAGGACAAAACCCGACTCTTCCAACTCATCCAACAACACTACCAATGGACCCACAGCAAACGCGCCAAACAGCTGCTCGACGCCTGGCGCGAAATGGTCGGCCGCTTCGTCAAAGTCATGCCCATCGACTATCGAAAAGCCCTCGAACGCCTCGCCGAACGACAGGACCGACGCACCGAGTTCATCCCCGCTACCGAGGAGGTCTTCCATGGCTAACCCTACCGGATTCATGGAGTTCCACCGCCGCGACGTCGACCACCGACCCGTCGCCGAACGCGTCAAAGACTACTTCGAAATCGACCTGCCCCTGCCCGAAGACGCCCTCCTCCAGCAGGCCGCCCGCTGCATGGACTGCGGCATCCCCTTCTGCCACGGCACCGGCTGCCCCCTCGCAAACCGCATCCCCGAATTCAACGACCTCGTCTATCAGGGCCGCTGGCAGGAAGCCTGTGACAACCTCCATGCCACCAACAACTTCCCCGAAATCACCGGCCGCATCTGTCCCGCTCCCTGCGAAGCCGCCTGCTGCCTCGGCATCAACGAAGACCCCGTTCTCATCCGACACATCGAATACCAGATCGCCGAACGTGGCTGGGCCCAGGGCTGGATCAAACCGCTGCCCCCCACGCACAAAACCGGTAAAAAAGTCGCCATCGTCGGCTCGGGCCCCGCAGGCCTTGCCGCCGCCCAGCAACTGGCTCGAGCAGGCCACGACGTTACCGTCTTCGAACGCGACGCCAAACCCGGCGGCCTCCTACGCTACGGCATTCCCGACTTCAAACTCGACAAGGCCGTCCTCGACCGACGGCTTGCCCAAATGCAGGCCGAAGGCGTCATCTTCCAGAACGACGTTACCGTTGGCCAGGACATCTCCGCTCGCTACTTCCGCCGAAACTTCGACGCCATCCTCCTTACCATGGGGGCCGGCCAGCCTCGTGACCTCAACGTCGAAGGCCGCCAACTCGACAACGTCGTCTTCGCCATGGACTTCCTCTGGCAGCAGAACAAACGAAACGGCGGCGAGACCATCTGCGCACGCAAACCCATTCTGGCACGCGACAAAATTGTCGCTGTTATTGGCGGCGGCGACACCGGCAGCGACTGCGTCGGCACCGCCATCCGCCAGGGCGCCAAAACCATCCATCAACTCGAAATCCTCCCCCAACCGCCCGAGCAACGCCCTGCCGACACCCCCTGGCCCCAATGGCCCCGCATCCTCCGAACCTCCTCCTCTCAGCAAGAAGGCTGCACCCGCCGCTGGAGTGTGCTCACCAAAAAACTCACCGGCCAAAACCAGAAGGTCCAGCAACTTCACGCCGTCCTCGTCGACTGGACCACCACCGACAAAGGCCCCCAGATGGCCGAACTGGCCGGCACCGAATTCGCCCTCGACGTCGACCTCGTCATCCTCGCCCTCGGCTTCGTCCACCCCCAGCACGCCGGCCTCGTTGAAGACTTCGCCCTTGCCCTCGACCGACGCGGCAACATCCACACCGATGACAACCACATGACCAGCCAACCTGCTGTCTTCGCCGCTGGCGACGCCGTCAGTGGCGCCTCTCTCGTCGTGCGCGCCATCCACAACGGCCGACAAGCCGCCGCCGGCATCGACCGCTACCTCCAACAGGAGAACTCTAAGCTGTGAAATACCCCTGCCCCCACCCCAACGCAACCAGACGAGCCCGTCTAAATACCCGATCTCAAAAAACCTGTTTCGTTTCCCCATAAATGCCCTATACTCTAACCATTGTTTAGCCCTGTGGCAGGGTTAATCACTGTTTTTTTAGGTACGTACCATCGTCCAAGCGCCGCCACCCGGTCACTTCACTTGGTGGGCGGACCGCAACCGTGACACTGGCTGGGTAAAAACATGCGGGCAAGAATTGCTTTCGAAGACGGCTTCATCCTCACCGGGCGCTCTCTCGGCGCCACCGGCACCACCGCGGCCGAGGTCGTCTTCAATACCTCCATGACCGGCTACCAGGAAGTCCTCACCGACCCCTCCTACGCCGGCCAAATCGTCAACATGACCTACCCCCTCGTCGGCAACTACGGCGTCAACGACCACGACCCCGAGTCCCGCAGGGTCTTCCTCGCCGGCTTCATCGTCAAAGAAGCCAGCAAAATCGTCAGCAACTGGCGCGCCGACGGCATCACCCTTCACGACTACCTCAAAAAGCACCGCGTCGTCGCCATCCAGGCGATCGATACCCGCGCCATCACCAGACACATCCGCGACGCCGGCGCCATGAACGCTGCCATCTCCACCGAAGACTACTCCGACGCCGACCTGATCCAGCACGCCGCCAACAGCCTCCACCTCCAGGGCGCCGACCTCGTCAAAGACGTCATCCTCACCGAAACCACCCGCTACAACGACACCGGCAAGTACCACGTTGTCGTCTACGATTGCGGTGTCAAATACAACATCCTCCGCGAGCTTGCCCACGCCGGCTGCCGCGTCACCGTTATGCCCGCCACCGCCACCGCCGCACAGATCCTCGCCGAAAAACCCGATGGCGTCCTGCTCTCCAACGGCCCCGGCGACCCCGCCGCTGTTGACTACGCCGTCCAAACCATAAGAGGCCTCCTCGGCAAGGTCCCGCTCTTCGGCATCTGTCTCGGCCACCAGATGCTCTGCCTCGCCCTCGGCGGCAAAACCTACAAACTCAAGTTCGGCCACCACGGCGCCAACCACCCCGTCAAAGACCTCCACACCGACAAGGTTATGATCACCGTTCAAAACCACGGCTTCTGCGTCGATCTCGAATCACTCGGCGGCGACCACAACGTCGAAGTCACCCACCTCAACCTCAACGACCAGACCTGCGAGGGCATCAGACACAAACATGTCCCCGCCTTCAGCATGCAGTTCCACCCCGAAGCAGGCCCCGGCCCCCACGACGGCCAATACCTCTTCCAGCGATTCTGCGACCTGATGGAGACCCACAAAAAACACTGAAAAAACGGCCCAAGCACCCCACACACCTGACCAACACGCTTGGAAAAAAAAGGACGGCGGATGCCAAAACGCACTGACATCAAAAAAATCCTCATCATCGGCTCTGGCCCCATCGTCATCGGCCAAGCCTGCGAGTTCGACTATTCCGGCGCCCAGGCCTGCAAAGTCCTCCGCCGCGAAGGCTTCGAGGTCGTCCTCGTCAACAGCAACCCCGCCACCATCATGACCGACCCCGAACTCGCCGACCGCACCTATATCGAACCCATCGTCCCAGACGTCGTCGAACAGATTATCGCCAAAGAAAAACCCGACAGCCTCCTGCCCACCCTCGGAGGCCAAACCGGCCTTAATGTCGCCGTCGCCCTCGCCGAATCCGGCGTCCTCGAAAAATACAACGTCAAAATGCTCGGTGCCGACCTTGACACCATCAAAAAAGCCGAAGAACGAGACCTCTTCAAACAAATCATGATAGATATAGGCCTCGAAGTCCCCCGCAGCGGCTACGCCCACTCCTGGCCCGAAGCCGAAAAACTCCTCGAAACCGTCGGCTTCCCCGCCATCATCCGACCCTCCTACACCCTCGGAGGCACCGGCGGCAACGTCGCCTACAACCCCGAACAGTACCGCGAATGCGTCGACTGGGGCCTCGCCCTCAGCCCCAAAAGCCAAATCCTCATCGAAGAATCACTCCTCGGCTGGAAAGAGTACGAACTCGAACTGATGCGCGACAAAAACGACAACGTCTGCATTATCTGCCCCATCGAAAACTTCGACCCCATGGGCATCCACACCGGCGACAGCATCACCGTCGCTCCCGCCCAGACCCTCACCGACCGCGAATACCAGACCATGCGCGACGCCTCCATCACCATTATCCGCGCCATCGGCGTCGAAACCGGAGGCTGCAACATCCAGTTCGCCGTCAACCCCAAAAACGGCAAACTCTACGTCATCGAAATGAACCCCCGCGTCTCACGAAGCTCCGCCCTCGCCTCCAAAGCCACCGGATTCCCCATCGCCAAAATGGCCTCCCTCCTCGCCGTAGGATACACCCTTGACGAAATCCAGAACGACATTACCAAAAAAACACCCGCCTGCTTCGAACCCACCATCGACTACTGCGTCGTCAAATGGCCCCGATTCACCTTCGAAAAATTCGCCGCCACCAATCCCGAACTCACCGTCCAGATGAAATCCGTCGGCGAAGCCATGGCCATCGGACGCACCTTCAAAGAAGCACTCCAAAAAGCCATCCGCTCCCTCGAAATCGAACGCTTCTCCCTCGACGCCAAATACCTCAAACAACAACTATCCGACGACCAACTCCGCCAAACCCTCAAACAAAACCTCTGGGAAAAACCCTGGCACCTCGCCGAAGCACTCCGACGCCGCGTCTCCGTCGACGAACTCTATCAGCTCACCGCCATCGACCCCTGGTTCCTCAGCAACATCAAAGAAATCGTCGACTTCGAAACCACATTAAAATCACTGAAAACACTCGACAACCTTACCCCCGACATCCTCCGTCAGGCCAAAGAGATGGGCTTCAGCGACAAATACCTTGCCAACCTCTTTGCCGTCTCCGAACAAGACTTCCACCAGCATCGCCTCGCCGCCAATGTCCGCCCCGTCTACAAAATGGTCGACACCTGCGGCGCCGAGTTCGAAGCCTCCACACCCTACCTCTACTCCACCTACGAAACCGAGTGCGAAGCCCAGCCCACCAACCGCCGCAAAATCATCATCCTCGGCGGCGGACCCAACCGCATCGGCCAAGGCATCGAATTCGACTACTGCTGCGTCCACGCCGCCTTCGCCCTGGCCGAACTCGGCGTCGAATCCATCATGGTCAACTGCAACCCCGAAACCGTCTCCACCGACTACGACACCTCCGACAAACTCTACTTCGAACCGCTCACCTTCGAAGACGTCATGTCCATCGTCGAAACCGAAAAACCCGACGGCGTCATCGTACAATTCGGCGGCCAAACCCCCCTCAAACTCGCCGTCGCCCTCGAACACGCCGGCGTCAACATCATCGGCACCAGCCCCGACAGCATCGACCGCGCCGAAGACCGCAAACGCTTCAAAGCCCTCATCGACAAACTGCACCTCCGCCAGCCCCCCAGCGGCACCGCCCGCTCCTACGAACAAACCCTCGCCATCGCCAACGACATCGGCTACCCCCTCCTCATCCGACCCTCCTTCGTCCTCGGCGGCCGAGCCATGCACATCGTCCACGACGAAACCTCTCTACAACAATGCGTCGAAGACGCCATCGAAGCCTCACCCGACCACCCCATCCTCATCGACAAATTCCTCGGCGACGCTATCGAACTCGACGTCGACGCCATCTGCGACGGCCAAAACGTCGTCATCGGCGGCATCATGGAACACATCGAAGAAGCCGGCATCCACTCCGGCGACTCCGCCTGCTCCCTGCCCCCCGTCTCCCTCTCGCCCGACCTCCTCGAACAGATCAAAGACCAAACCCGCCGACTCGCCCTCGAACTGAACGTCAAAGGCCTCATCAACATCCAATACGCCATCAAAGACCGCGATATCTTCATCCTCGAAGTCAACCCCCGTGCCTCCAGAACCATCCCCTTCGTCAGCAAATCCATCGGCGTGCCCCTCGCCAAACTCGCTGCGAAAATCATGGCCGGAAAAACCCTCACACAACTCGGCTTTACAGACGAAATCGTCCCCGACCACATCACCGTCAAGGAGGCCGTCTTCCCCTTCCTCAAATTCCCCGGCATCGATACCCTCCTCGGCCCCGAAATGCTCTCCACCGGCGAAGTCATGGGTATCGCCGACAATATCGGCATCGCCTACGCCAAAGCCCAACTCGCCGCCGGAAACGCCCTGCCCACCAAAGGCACCGTCTTCTTCTCCGTCAAAGACGCCGACAAACAACGCGCCGTCCCCCTCGCCCGACAACTCCACGGCATGGGCTTCAAAATCCTCGCCACCAAGGGTACCTGCATCGCCTTCATCAACAATAACATCCCCTCCGAATTCGTCCTCAAAATGACCGAAGGCCGCCCCAACGTCGTCGACCGCATCATCAACATGGACATCGACCTCATCGTCAACACCACCGTCGGCAAACAGTCCATCCTCGACTCCTACTCCATCCGCCGCAACGCCCTCGACCGAGGCCTCCCCTACGTCACCACCATCCGCGCCGCCCAAGCCGTAACAGACGCCATTGCCGCCCTCCACAACCAAACCACCGACGTCAACCCCATCCAAGCCTTCTACCGCCGCACCAACACCGCCTGAAAACCCGGCGCAATAAACTGTTGCTAGCCCGCAACCCCCGCTTGTCCCTCCATTTCATTGGCCCCCGCACCCCGCCCCTACTCAATAATAATCGCCGACGTCGGACACTCCTCCACCGCCTCCTGCACCGCCTCTTCCTCCTCCGCCGGCACCGGGCTCACCTTCACCTCCGCATACTGATCCCCCATCTCAAACACCGCCTCGCAAATCTCCACGCACCGCTCACACGCAATACAGTCTTCCGTCACTCGCACGTCCATGCTTCGCTCCTTAACCCGCTCACCATAGGCTCCTACCCGAACAACGTCCCGCTCTACTAAATCATAGACCCCTCACCCCCGCCTGGCCAGCCCTGCCCACAATATTCCTAAGGTGTAACGTTAAGTCCACGCGTTCCGTGGAAGCCCCCGGCACTGCCGGGGGACGTTCTCTCCGGGCTGGCGACATCTTGCCCGCGCCTAAAGCCCCCTGCGTGAGCAGGGGGAATTTGTCATTGCGAGGAGGGTGCAACCCGACGCGGCAATCTCAACTCTGCCCTCACCCTGTGCCTACACCTTTATTGCAAGCAGTTGCCTTTCCCCCCCAGCAACCTCCCCGCCTCCGCATCCACCAACCACAACAACCTGCCCGCCCCAGGCCGTATCATACCCGCCGGCAACATCTCCACTGCCGCATCCCCCTCCAGCACCCGCCGCAATACCTCCGCCTTACGCCCACCCGACACCACAAACACCACCTTCCGTGCCCTGTTGATCGCCTCCACCGTCAACGTCAACCGCTCCACCCCCCCAGCCCCCGCTGTCTCCGCCGCCACCCCCGCCCACCACCGGCCCCGCCACGCCACCCCCTCCCTGCCCGCCAACCACGCCGCCGTAAGCACAACCCCCCCCAACCCCAA
>Ga0180432_10009248_pt1 | contig 12062 bp, 11 predicted proteins | sample SS_ome_10_FD_132414 | JGI IMG/M metagenome (GOLD analysis project Ga0180432, IMG submission 132414) | Hypersaline lake sediment archaeal communities from the Salton Sea, California, USA - SS_1_MS_2 metaG | ecosystem: Environmental > Aquatic > Non-marine Saline and Alkaline > Hypersaline >...
CCTCGACCTGGGGCCGAAGATCGCCGCGGTGTCCAGAGCCTCGTACCGGCTCTCGGAGAACCAGGTCCTGCGCTACGAGTTCGTGCCCGGGGCGACGGACCGGGACGTCAAGATCAACGCCGACGGCATGCGTGATCGCAACTACGCCGTCCGCAAGCCCGCCCGCACCTTCCGCATCGCCTGCGTGGGGGACTCGATCTGCGCGGGGCATTGCGTGGACGGCCAGCAGGCCTTCTCGGAGGTCCTGGAACGCCTGCTCGACGCCCACTGGGCGACGGCCGAGCGGAGCTTCGAGGTCCTGAACTTCGGCGTGACCGGCTACAGCGTCACCCAGAGCATGGAGAACCTCCGCGTCCGGGCGGTCAAGTACCACCCCGACGTGGTCGTCTACGCCTACTGCCTGAACGATCCCGACAGCTACAGCTTCGAGTTCGAGAGGCTCAACAGCGCCGTCAGCTCGGCCCAGCGGAACTACTTCAGGGCGCTGCGCGGAGGGGACGTGTGGCTCGCCCAGCATTCGAGGGTGTATGCCCTGTGCCGCTACGCCCGGCAGAAGCGTACGTCGTCCGGCGAACGCTGCTCCCCGGTCCGCCCGGATCTGCAGTTCCGCTACCTGGAGCGCAACACCTGGGAGGAGTACTTCCGGATGCTGCACGCCGACACCGCAGGCTGGGGGCGGGTGACGGACGGGCTGCGGGTGCTGTCCGGGGCGGCCGCCCAGCAGGGGTGCAGGGCCTACGTCGTCGTCTTCCCGGTGTTTCGCAGCCTGCTGGAGTACCCCCTGGAGGACGTGCACCGCAAGGTGGCCGCCGCGGCCGGGCGACAGGGCCTCGAGGTGATCGACCTGCTCGGGGACTATCGGGCGGTCGTCCGGGCCACCGGGGCCGGCCTGGACATCGACGGGATGCACCCGAACCGGGAGGGCCACGTGGTGGCGGCCATGGCTCTCCTGCGGGAGTTGCTCGCCCGGGAGCAGGTCCTGGCGCCCAACGAAGGCCTGGCGCCCCTGACCGCGGGCGACGGCCAGGAGGCTCGCTGGGCGCGGCTCTTGATGCGCGGGTAGCCCGGCGGGGTGCGTCACCCGCGACGTCGCGCTGGCTCCGGCGGTCTCGCTCGCCGGCGTAGTCCGGTGCCCGCCGAGGCCGGCTCGGAGTAGTCTTGACCACCCCGAGACTGCGCCGCCTTTGCTGCTCCCGCCATCCAGGGAATCCGGATCAGGGGCCCGCGCTGCTCCGGGCTCCTGCAACCCCGAGGTCTATGGTTCGGCGGGAAGGGCCTCGGGCTGGTCGGCGCGGAGGTCCTCGATGCGGTCGAGCTGGCGCTCGAGCTGGCGGGTGCGGGTGGTGGAGAGGGCCTCGTACTGCTTCATGGCGTCTTCCAGGCGGCGGCCCATCTTCTCCATGACCTCGGTATAGCGGCCCCACTCGCGCTTGAAGGTGCCCAGCAGGGCGAGGATTTCGCGGGAGGTTTCCTCGAGCCGGAAGTTCTCGGCCGCCTGGCGGATGACGGCCAGCACGGCGTAGAGCGTGAGCGGCGAGCAGAGCACCACCTTGGCCCGGAGGGCGTCGTCCAGCAGGGTGGGGTCGTGCTCGTGGATGAAGGAATAGACCTGCTCGTTGGGGATGAAGACCAGGCAGTAGTCCACGGTGCCGTCCGCCGGGTCGATGTACTCGCGGGTGGTGATCTCGCGGATCCGGCCGCGCACGTCGCGCAGGAACTGGGTCTTGTACTGGTCCCGGTTGGGGTCGTCGTCCGCGGCGTCGAGGTAGCGGATGTAGTTGGGCAGGGGGAACTTGACGTCCATGTTGACCCGGCGTCCCCGGGGCAGGAGGAAGGTGAAGTCCGGCCGGCTGCCCGAGTCGGTCGTGGCCTGCTTGCGGTAGTTGACGCCCTCGATGAAGCCGGCCAGGCGGAGCACGTCCTCGGCCATGCGTTCGCCCCACTGGCCGCGGCGCTGGGGATTGGCCAGGGCCTCGCGGAGCTGGGCCGCGGTCTGCTGGAGGGCCTGGGTGGCCCGGGTGGTGTGCTTGAGCTGCTCGGACAGGGCTCCGTGGGACTGCCGCCGGTCCTTGTCGAGCGTCTGCAGGGCCCCGCCCAGCTCGGCCAGCCGGGTGGTCACCTGCTCGAGCGACTTGTCGATCAGCTTCTTGCGGGCTTCGAGGTTGGCCTCGGCCTGGCGGCTCTGCTCGCCGAGCTTGGTGCCGGCCAGGCGGAGGAAATCCTCGCTGTTGGCCGACAAGGCCTCGCGGGAGAGCGCCGCGAACGCCGTGCGAATCTCCCCCACGATGTTCTGGAGGTCACGGACCTTCTCGGCCTGAGCCTCGTCCAGCAGCCTGCGGGCCAGTTCAGACGCGGGCCGGCGGCGCAGGGCGAGCACCAGCAGGACCAAGCCTGCTCCGACGACGACCCCGGCGATGGCCCACAGAGCGTTCATGCGTTCGCTGGTACGGACCCAACCGTCCGTTCCGCCGGCCGAGTGTACGCGAGGCGGGCGCCGGCACCAACCCGTCGGGCTACCGACCCGCCGCTCGAGGGGCGGCGTGGCCGCCGGCGGCCCGGACGGCCGCCACCAGGGTGAGCGGTGGCCGGGGCCGGCACCGGGGGACCGCCAAACCGGTTAGAATATCCGGCGGGCGGCGCCGAAGTGCTCTGAGTGATGCAACGCGGCGCCGGCCGCGGGAGGCCAGTTATGTTCAAGATCTGCTTGTTCGGTGCATACGACGGCCGTCTGGAGTCGGAGCGGCAGATCGTCTTCACCATGTTCGGGGCAGCCGAGCTGCGCCGGCCGACCATCGCCCGGCAGCTTGTGCAACAACGGGCCCGGCAGGGCCCGACGACTGCCCCGCTGCCCAGGCGGCAGGTGCCCGCCGTCGTCACCATTTTCGGCGCCACCGAGATCAAGCTGCCCACCATGGCGGAGGAGTTCATCGACTTGCAGGAGGCCGTCCGCAGCGGCGTCCTCCCGCTGGCGGAGTGGGACCGGGCCGTCGCCGAGCTGTCCTCGTTTTCGGCGACCACCGTGTTCACCGTGACGCTCTTCGGGGCCTGCGACGAGGCGGAGTTGCCCAGCGAGGACGAGGAGGTCGAGAGCTTCGCCATTCAGCGGCACATGGGCCGGCTGTCCGAGGAGACCGTGGACCTGCTGAAGCTGGGCGTGGGCCAGGCGGAGGCCCATCGCCGGTCGATCCTCCGCCAGGCCCTGGCGGCCGGCGCCTGACGGCGGTCGCGCAGGGGGAGTTGCCCGTCCTGCCAGCGGTCGGCATCCGGGATTGCCCCACCGGATGGCCTCGAGAGTGTTCCTTATAAGACCCGGGAGTTGTCGGCCGGAACGGCGTCCGGGGGAATGCCGGCCTACGGATAGACGTACACCAGTTCGACATCGAAGATCAGCGTGGCGTCCCCCGGGATGGTCGGCGGCATGCCGAGCTGGCCGTAGCCCAGGTCCGGCGGCACGATCAGCCGCCGCTTGCCTCCCTCCAGCATCGTCTCGACGCCCTCGTCCCAGCCGGGAATGACGTCGCCGACCCCCACGGTGAAGGTGAAGGGGCTTCCGCTGTCGAAGGAGCTGTCGAACTTGGTGCCGTCCTCCAGCCAGCCGGTGTAGTGCACGTCGACCATCTGGCCGATCTGCGGTTGGGCGCCGAAGCCGACCTCGATGTCGACGTAGCGCAGGCCGGATGCGGTGGTGACCTCCTCGAGGCCGTCGGGCAGGGCGGGGATGCCCTCGGCGTCGTCCGCCGTTTCCTCCTCCTCGCGGTTGTCGTCCACCCCCTCATCCGTGCTGTCCTGCTCTCCGTTCTCGTCGGTGCTGTCCGCGTCGTCGGGAACGTCCTCGTCGGCGTCCTCGCTGGTGTCTTCGGGAACCTCGTTGTTGGTCGGGTCGTCGGCGGCGGTGTCATCGCCGGAATCGTCCCCGGAGGAGTCGGTGGCGGCGTCACCGGCGTCGTCGTCGGTTTGTTCACTGTTGTCCGAGGCGTCCTGGGTCTCGTTGCCGCTGTCGCTGGTGCCTTCGTCAGTGGCCTCGGAGCCGCCTTCGCCGGCGGCGTCCTCGTCGGGGGTCTCGCCCTCGGCGGCCGTCTCGGTCTCGTCGGCCACCACCGGGCCGTAGTCCGTGGTCCCGGGACCGGCGGTTGCTCCGCCGAGAGTCTGCTGGAACTCGATGCAGCCACAACAGATCAGGACGACCGCGAGCAGGCACAGCGAACGCATGCACATGGAAGATCCTCCCCCTTGCCTGCCGGGCGCAGATCGGACGTTGATCCGGGGCCGGCCACCGGGCCCCCTCGCCCGCATGAACACATCCGACTCCTATTCTACCCGCTGGCCGGCCCGATTACCACGCCCGATCCGGATCATCGCGTCCGCCGCGGGCCTGCCGTCCAGCCCCACGGGAGCCGCGCCGCAGCCGGCCCGCGCGCCGATGGCTGCCGAAAACACCGCCCCCGCCACCCGCCCGGCACACGGATCCGGGCCCCGGGGGCCCCGAACCGGGTGGCTTGACCCCCACCGCAGGAGGAATAGACTGCCGCCAGTCGGCCGCGGTCGCTGAATGTTTTCGGGTGATCGAATTCCGGTACCCACCTGGGCCGCCGGGCCGCGGTGTTGGTCCTGCAAGGAGACGACCATGTCCACGACCATCGTGCACGTCGAGGGGCGGGAGATTCTCGATTCGCGCGGCAACCCGACGGTGGAAGCGACCGTCGTGCTGGAAGACGGCAGCTACGGCGAGGCGGGGGTGCCCTCGGGCGCGTCGACCGGCGAGAACGAGGCCGTCGAGCTGCGGGACGGCGATCCGGGCCGTTACGGCGGCAAGGGGGTGCTCAAGGCGGTCGAACACGTCAACGGCGAGATCGCCGAGGCGGTGATCGGCCTGGACGCGACCGATCAGGAGGAGGTCGATCAGGTGATGATCGAACTCGACGAGACCAAGGCCTCCGAACGCGGCGAGCCGGCGGGCCGCAAGGGCTGCCTGGGGGCCAACGCCGTTCTCTCGGTCTCGCTGGCGGCGGCGAAGGCGGCGGCCATGTCCGCCGGGCTGCCCCTGTTCCGGTACCTCGGCGGTCCCCGGGCCCGGGTCATGCCGGTGCCGATGATGAACATCGTCAACGGCGGGCGGCACGCGGACAACAACGTTGACTTCCAGGAGTTCATGATCCAGCCCTGGGGGGCGGAGAGCTTCACCCACGCCCTGCGGATGGGCGCCGAGTGTTTCCACGCCCTCCGGAAGGTGCTGTCCAAGAAGGGCTACAACACGGCGGTGGGGGACGAGGGTGGTTTTGCCCCCAACCTCAAGAGCAACGAGGAGGCCCTGGAGGTCATCGTGGAGGCGGTCAGGGAGGCCGGGTACGAGCTGGGGCGGGACATCTTCATCGCCCTGGATCCGGCCGCCTCGGAGATGTACGACGACAAGAGCGGCCAGTACCGCTTCTTCAAGTCGGACCCCGAGCGGAGCATCTCCTCCGACGACCTGGTGGGCTACTGGCAGGGCTGGTGCGACAAGTACCCCATCCGCAGCATCGAGGACGGCCTGGGCGAGAAGGACTGGACCGGCTGGCAGCGGCTCACCGAGCGGCTGGGCAGCGCCGTGCAGCTCGTGGGGGACGACCTGTTCGTCACCAACACGGAGTTCCTGCGCCGCGGCCTCGCCGAGCGGTCCGCCAACGCCATCCTGATCAAGGTGAATCAGATCGGCACCCTGACCGAGACGTTCGAGGCCATCGACCTGGCCATGCGGAACGGCTGGAGCGCGGTGATCAGCCACCGCAGCGGCGAGACCGAGGACACCACCATCGCCGACATCGCGGTGGCCACCAACGCCGGGCAGATCAAGACCGGCAGTCTCTGCCGGTCGGACCGCGTGGCCAAGTACAACCGCCTGCTCCGCATCGAGGAGCACCTGGGAGACGCCGCGGTTTACGGGGGACAATTCTGGTCCCGATAGCCGATAGCGCTGTCAGCGCGGCTTTGGCCCGGCGAAGGACGGCGGGAGATCATGCAGGAGCAGGACGCCAGGGAGGGCATCCGGCACCCGGCCCCGCAGGGACCGGCGCCGGAGGTTTCTGCGCTGATGTTCTGGCTGCTGGTGCTGCCGGCCGTGGTCACCTTCGTGCCCTGCATCGTGCTGCCCGTCTGGCGGGACTACCAGGCGACGGTGCTGGCGACCCGCTTCGCCGAGCGGGACGTGGCGCTGTTGCGGGCGGAGGTGGAGCGGCAGCGTCGCACGCTGACGGCGCTGCGCACCGACCCGGCCGTGGCGGCTCGGTTGGCCCAGCGGGAGCTGGCCTACCACCGGCCGGGCGAAGAGGTGGTCCGCACCGGCAACCTCCCGGCCTCCGCCGCCTTCCCCGCGTTTGAGCCCGTGGCCGCACACGTCTCGGCGCCGCGGCCCGTGGCCCGCATCATCGCCCGACTGCCCGACCTGCACTACGACGAGTTGTTCTGCCGCGGCCCGACACGGTTGGTGCTCATGCTGCTCAGCGGGGGGCTGGTCGCCACGGCGCTGGCGCTCTACCCGCCGGGTGGACGCCGGCCGACAACCGGGCCCGGGGACGCCGAGGAGTCCAGCGGCGGCCCGTGAGGGCCTTTCCCCCCTCTCTCTCGTCTGCCGGTACAGTCCCCGAGCGGGGCGGCGGGTCCGCGCCGGGGCGCGCTGCCGGAGTGTCTCCCCTCGCTGCCCTGCGCCCCTCGGACGGCGGCCCGGCTCCTCCACCCGCGAGGGGCTGGTTCGGTCGCTCGGCCATAGGCAAGCGCCCGCCGCGGCGTTATAGTCTGCGGGGGAGAGGAGCGAATCACCGGTCGCCTGATCCGCGGTGCGTCGCCGACCGGGCGGATCGTCCCAGACGGAAAACCTGCAAGCGAGACCTACCATGAACAAACCCTTGCTGATCGTGCTGGTGTTGGTCCTCATCGGCCTGGCGGCCTACACGCTGCTGGGCACCAGGTCGGAGGTCGTTCCCGAAGTCCCTGAAACGACGGTGAAACCCAACAGCTTCGAGGCGGAACCGGAGAACGGGATCGAGACCGACGAGTTGCCCGAGTTCCAGGTGCAGGTCACCCCCAAGAAGGTCGGCGGGCAGAACAAGCTCGAGTTCGCCATGACCGAGGCGCACGGCTGGTGGGTCAACCACATCTACGTGGAGGCCTGGTACCGGGAGCTGAACGAGGAGACCGGCGAATGGGAGCGGAAGATGGAGCGGCCCGTGCAGTACCTCTGCAAGGACGTCCTCCGCTTCAACGAGACCCTGGTCGAGGAAACCACCCTGACCGACCCGGAGCTGGACGACATTGGCGGTGACCCGGGAACGACGGAGAACTGGGAGGGCCGCATCTACAAGTGGCACAAGATCTTCAAGAAGGCCGCCCCGTAGCGGGGCCGGGCGGTGCCTGCCGGGCTCTCCGTCAGCGGCCGGTGGAGCCGGGCGGAAGGGGAAGCGCGGTCAATCCTCAACCTTGGCGGCGATGCGGCCGATCTGCTCTTTGAGTCGTTCGAGCAGATCCTCGACGCCCCGGCGGGTCTTCGCGGCGCAGTCCGGACCGATCGCGAGCCCCGTCTCCTCGAACTCGCAGATGGCACTGCGCATCTCGCCGAGGGCTTCGCGGACGCAATCCGTGTCAGCGGGTGTCACTCCAACCGGTCGGTCGAAGATGGCCCCGCAACCACCGAGTTCCGGACGGCACTCGTAGTGCTCCGAGGTGACCGACTGGAGGACGGTGTCGTTTTTGCCGCAGTTCGGACACATGGTGCTCATGTACTCTGACCCGGAACCAGCCGGCCGGGCCTTGCAGGTTTATTCGGCGTCTCGCCGGGCGGACATGAGGGCAACCTTGCGGGAACGGCCGATAAACGCCGCGCCCGGGGCCTGCCGAGGCCCTGCCGTGACACGCTCGTGTCCCGGGAGGCGCGCCTGGGGGGGCGTGTGACAGGCTGCCGCCACCGCCCGAAAGGCGTCCGCGGCAGTCTTCCGCTGCGACTTCAATGCCGGGTGATGCCGGTGGCCTTGACGCTGCCCGGCGGCGTTTCTAGAGTCCCGCTCCCGGACGCGGGGTCGGGGTGCCCTCCTGCGGCGAGGTGGGGCGGGGGCCGGTCTCGAGCCCTGGATTCCCCGGCGGCCGGCGGGTGGGCAGAGACGGTTGCTGGCCCGGGGCCGGCCGAACGCGGCGGTGGCCCCGGCGGAAACACCGGCTCGCAGACAAGGTGAACGACGAGGGATACACAGTGAACCAGAGCACACTCATCATTCTCAAGCCGGATTGTGTTCAACGACGGCTGATCGGCCGGATCGTCCAGCGCTTCGAGGACAAGGGTCTGACCATTGCCGGCATGAAGCTCATGCAGATCTCCACCGAGCTGGCCGAGCGGCACTACGCCCCGCACCAGGGCAAGCCCTTCTATCCGGGACTGATCGAGTACATCACTTCCGGTCCGGTGGTGGTCATGGTCATCACCGGAGCCGGTTGCATCGACATGTGTCGCCGGCTCATGGGCAAGACGTTCGGGTTCGAGGCCGAGCCGGGCACCATCCGCGGTGACTTCGGCGCCTCGAAGACCTACAACCTGGTGCACGGCAGCGACGCGCCGGAATCGGCCGAGACCGAGATCGCCCTGTACTTCAAGCCGGAAGAGCTGCTGAACTACGAGACCGCCGCCCACCGCTGGAGCTTCAAGCCGGGCGAAGCGTAACCGCCCGGGCGGCGGTGGTGCCGGGGCAACACGGCGCCGCTGCGAGCCGCGAACTTCAGTTCGCGCGGACGCAACCCGGCGATCAACGCCAGTCCGCACGAACGCACCCGAGCCACGACCGTCCACCGCCGCAGCACGGCAGCGCCCCCGGCGCCATCCTCTGGCGGGCGCCGGGCGGGGCGAGTCCGCGGACACCAGCACCCGGAAGGGGACCATGGCCATGAAAGTCCAGCCCATCACCGAACACGAACAGGAAGCGGTCGCGATGGCAGGCGCGGTCGGCGTGCGGATGCGCATGCTGATCGGCCCGGCCGACGCGGCTCCGAACTTCCACATGCGGCACTTCACCGTGGAGCCGGGCGGCCACACCCCGCACCACCAGCACGACTACGAGCACGAGGTGCTGATCCTGTCGGGCACCGCCCTGCTGAAGTCGGAGGCGGGAGATCGGGAGGCCGGCAAGAACGACGTGGTCTTCGTGCCGGCCAACGAGAAGCACCAGTTTCGCAACGCCGGCAGCGAGCCGCTGGAGTTCATCTGCCTGATCCCGGCCCCGCAGGACTGCGCCCAGTAGCACCGTCCCGGAATCGCCCGGATCCTGGCGAGCCGCCGGGTTGATCCCGGCGCTCGTGTGACCGGGGCAGCGTCCCTGCCCGCAGAACCGGCGCGAGGATGACCCCCGCGGCTCGCTGCGGGCCGCTCGCTTGCGCTCGCGGTTCTGATCGGGCCTGATCGGCGCGGGGCGGCCTTACGTCAATCGCTCTCGAAGATGTTGCTCAGGCCGCCGAGGACGGAGCCCTCGCCCTTGCCCTTGGAGCCGACGTTGGCCAGCACCCGGCCCGCCAGCCGGGTAAAGGGCAGCGACTGCACCCATACCGTTCCCGGGCCGGTCAGCGTGGCCAGAAAGAGACCCTCGCCGCCGAAGATCGAGTTCCTGATCCCGCCGGTCATCTGGATGTCGTAGTTGACGCTGGGCTGGAGGGCGACCAGGCAGCCGGTGTCGAGCCGGACCGTCTGGCCGGCGGACAGCTCCATCCGGTGGATGGTCCCGCCGGCGTGCACGAAGGCGATGCCGTCGCCGGTCAGCCGCTGGAGGATGAAGCCCTCGCCGCCGAACAGGCCTGTCAGGATCTTCTTCTGGAAGGCGATGCCCACCTGCACCCCGCGGGCGGCACAGAGGAAGGCGTCCTTCTGACAGACGATCTCGCCGCCCAGCTCGTCGATGTGCATGGGAATGATCTTGCCGGGGTAGGGCGCCCCGAAGCTCACCTGCGCCCGGTCCGTGCCGACATTGCCGAAGGTGGTGAGGAACAGCGACTCGCCGGTGACCATCCGCTTGCCGGCGTCGAGCAGCTTGCCCAGGAAGCCCTGCTGCTTGGAGGGGTCGCCGAAGACGGTTTCCATGCGGATGCCGTCGGTCATGTACATCATGGCGCCGGCCTCGGCCACGACGACCTCGTCGGGGTCCAGGGTCACCTCGACGAACTGCATGTCGTCGCCGAAGATCTCGTAGTCGATCTCGTCGGCCACGCGGGCCCGGGGTGCCGGCGGGGGTCCGCCGGTGCCGGCCAGGTCCCGGGCCAGGGAGGCCACGTGCCGGGCCTTGGTCCAGTCCGGGACCCCGGGCCCGTAGACCAGGGTGTCTGCGCCGGCCACCTCCGGCAGCCTGGCCAGCAGTTCCTGCCGGTCCATCGGGCCGGTGGGCTCCCCGTTGACCACGCAGTACCATCCTCCTTCGCCTGCCATGCCGGTGTCTCCATGCTCGTTTCAGGGGTCTGCTGTCAGCACCCGGACCATTGGACCGCCTGGGCGCCGCCCGCGTCAAGCGCCGCACCGCCGGTGGTCCGCTCTGAACGCCGGGCCTGTCCCCGCGGCGGCGAGCGGATACAATACCGCACCGACCCCGCCCGGGCTGAGCGGGGTCCGAAGCCGACACCGACACGACAGAGGTTGATCCCAGTGCCCAGAAAAGCGATCGCGATTGCGCCGAAGGTGGAATACCTGTCGATCCTGGACGAGCAGGGCCGGGTGGACCAGGACCTGGAGCCGAAGCTCGACGCCGACGCCCTGCTGCGGCTGTACCGCACCATGGTGCTGACACGACGGGTGGACGAGCGGGCCATCGCCCTGCAGCGCCAGGGCCGCATGGGCACCTACGGGCCCACGCGGGGGCAGGAGGCGGCCCACATCGGGCCGGCCTTCGTGCTCGGGCCCGACGACTGGGCGGTGCAGTCCTTCCGCGAGACGGGCATGAACCTGCTGCGGGGCTGGCCCATCGAGAACATCTTCCTGTTCTGGGGCGGCTACGAGGAGGGCAACGTGCCGCCGGAGGGCATCAACGACACGCCCATCGCCGTGCCCGTCGCCTCGCAGCTCCTGCACGGGGCGGGGGTGGCCTGGGGCATGAAGATCCGCAAGCAGCCCCACGTGGTGCTGACCTTCACCGGCGACGGGGGCACTTCCGAGGGCGACTTCCACGAGGCCCTCAACTTCGCGGGGGTCTACGATCTGCCCGTGGTGTTCGTCATCCAGAACAACCAGTGGGCCATCTCACACCCCCGAACCCGGCAGACGCGTTCGGAGACGCTGGCCCAGAAGGCGCTGGCCTACGGCTTTGACGGCGTGCAGGTGGACGGCAACGACATCCTGGCCACCTACGCGGCCGCCCGGGAGGCGGTCGAACGGGCCCGCTCCGGCGGCGGCCCCACGCTCATCGAGGCGGTCACCTATCGGCTGGGCGTGCACACCACCGCCGACGATCCCACCAAGTACCGGGCCAGCGACGAGGTGGAGCAGTGGGAGAAACGAGATCCGCTGCTGCGGTTCACGAAGTACCTCCGCGGCAAGGGGGTGCTCGACGACGGGTTGAGCGCGGAGATCGAGCAGGATATCGGCGAGCAGGTGCGCCGCGGCGTGGAAGCGTACGAGGCCTCGCAGGACGTTGATCCGCTGGACGCGTTTGCGTTCGTGTACGAGCGGCTGCCGGCCGAGCTGGCCGCTCAGCGGGAGGAGTACGCGGCTACTCTGGCCCGCGAGCGGGCGTAGCCGGCGGACGGGGGCCGCACGGCGGGACTACCGGGCGGCGGCCGGGCGTCCCGCCGAACAGAGGCCGCGAGCGGACGCGGCGCCTATAACGGCAGGGGACGCGATCGCGGGCCGGCGCGGCCGCATCGCTGGACTCCGAGGAGGACGGATGGCTTCACTGAACATGGTCAAGGCCCTGAACCTGGCGCTGGGACAAGCCCTGGCCCGCGACGACAGCGTGGTGATCATGGGCGAGGACGTGGGCCAGGACGAGGGTGTCTTCCGGGTTACGGAAGGGCTGCTCAAGGAGTACGGCCCCGATCGGGTGATCGACACCCCGTTGGCGGAGGCGGGCATC
>Ga0180432_10009250_pt1 | contig 12061 bp, 9 predicted proteins | sample SS_ome_10_FD_132414 | JGI IMG/M metagenome (GOLD analysis project Ga0180432, IMG submission 132414) | Hypersaline lake sediment archaeal communities from the Salton Sea, California, USA - SS_1_MS_2 metaG | ecosystem: Environmental > Aquatic > Non-marine Saline and Alkaline > Hypersaline >...
GTGCCGAACCGAAAGAGGATCGGCGTCATTACTCGGATGAGGACGTTAGGTTTTCTTCTATTGCTGAACATGTCCCCGCGTTCGACCATTCCGGCATCGCCGGGGTGCATCGCCACCTTTGCACCGAACGTCTTGCGGAGATAGGCGGCATTGCCGGTGTGGTCAAAATCGCCGTGCGTGAGAACGATCAGGTTGAGACTGCCCGGTGTGCAGCCTGCACTCTCCAATTCCTTTTCAAGCTCGGCACGCCGGTTCGACCCACCCGTGTCGATCAGGACATGGCCAGCGTCGATCTCCAAGAGATAACAATTCACGCGGCCCAAGCGATACGGCAGCGCCAAACTGATGATCTTGATCTCCTGTTTCATGACGTCTTTGCTTGCTCTCGTAAGAATGCTGAGGCAAAACGTTGTTCCCTGGAGATCTTGTCAAACGTTCCGCAGGGGTCGCCGTTCACTCGATGAACACAGGGGTGATGCAAAGTGGGATTGCCTTTGAATCGCATTCCTCTGCTTCCGGCACGATGGGGGTGTCACTGGGGTCAAGCTCGGTGATGATCGGGGTGAGGATGACTTCTCTTTCGCCGAGCGCGGCGCTGAGATCCGTTGGGCACGGAACGTCCGTGCCGTCTACGTCCCAGGCAACGTAGACGGTGCCGTTCGGGGTGACGAACTCAAAGACTCGGATGGAATCGATGCTCAAATCGGCTACGTGTCTGATCTCAAAATCGCGCAGTTTCTCTCGCATCAACCTGTAGGTATAGTAGGCCGGTCGCTTCCTCTGCGTGCCCTTCTCGATCAGGCCCATGATGTTCCACGGGCCGGTCCAGTAGCCCTGCTGGGGCTGCCCGCCGATGCCCCAGTGCTGCCGCTTCAATCCCGCTGCAGCGGACATGGCGTGGAACTTCACCACATACTCCGCAACTTCCTTCTCATTCGTTGTTCCGAACAGGGGGTCGCCCTGCGGGTCGTCGGGCGCGGTCTCGGAATTACGGAATGGTCCGCCGCCTTCGACGCACCAGATCGGCTTTTGGTAGCCAAGTTTGGCCATTGTTCCCTTTACGTATGCGATCTCTCCTTCGTAGAAGGTCTCCTTCTCGGTGTACAGGTGGACATCGACGAGATCGAAGTAGTCCCGTCCGTGATCGAGGATTGCCTCGTAGGTCCTCTTGCCAAAGGTGATGTGCTGCATCTCACTGAGCTCGGCTTGGGTGTACCTGACGTCATTGACGATTCCCGCGTCGGGGTCGTCGATGTAGCCGTCGAGATACGCGTAGACCCTTCCCCAGTTTGGCATGTACAGGCCGGGGATCATGACCTTGGCGCTTGGATCGGCCTGTTTGATCACGGGAGAGAGCCGCGCCAGATACCCGAGATAGGTCTTGGCACTCAGCCCGGGGCTGGGCCATTCCTCCACGATATGATGGACCCGCAGCGGATATTTTAGGCCTTCCCAATCGTCGATCCCGTCGCCATCGTAGCGCTCGGTGAGCGCTCGGGCGAATGCGACGAAACGGTCCATCATCTCGTCATTTTCGTCAAACGGATCGGGCTCCAGATCATATTTTTCCGGACCCATCAGCTGTCGGTTCCACGTAATCCACGCATCAGCCAGCGTACTGATCCCCGGCTCCGATACGAGTGCGAGAAGCTCTTCCCGGATCTGTTGCCTGATGCTGTCGTCGTAGGTGTTGCAGAAGGTGGAATAGACCAGGGTGATATCCACGTCGAGCTGCTGCAGCCAGGCGATCTCTGCGTCGAGTGTGCTCCAGTCGTACACGCCGGGTTCGTGCTCGATTTCAAACCACATCACGTGCGGCTGCAGCGACGCCCACTTCATGTCGAGATCCTTGACATTGGGGATCTTTTCCTTACCGATAATGCTCCAGCCGAAGAACATGTTCCGATCGTCCCAGGGATAGGGTAGCGGCGTTGACTCACCCCCTACTACGAGAGCAGGTTCGAACACCGCCAAGAGCAGCACCGAGAAGATCACTGCAATTCTCATTTACCTCTCCCCGTACCTCCTACTGCCAACAAGCAGCTTGGCCCGATCGATCACCGATGCTACAGCACCGCAGAGCCTGCGCACCAACAATGTGACGATTGAACGCATCGATCCATCGTTGAAGCAGCTGCCTTGATGTCACGCTGTCCTCCCACTTTCTTTCAGGCTGACCGAAGGATCAAGGGAAGGGCTTCACAGCTCCACGGCACGCACGTGATGCTCGTGTGCTTCCTCCCACGCCGGCGCGGTGATGCAGACCTGCTTTAGCGTTCCCCGATAGTAGAACCGCTTCCCCGGAGGAACGATCACCACGTCCGTCGCTTCAACGGGATACTCCTCGTTCTCGATGATCCACACACCCTGTCCTTCAATAATGTAGAAGATGAATGCGCTCTTGTCGTGATAGAACTCCTCGGCGTGCCCCCTGTCCGTCTCCTGGTAGACGATAGCGGCGCGGGGACAGTCCTGCCTGCCGGTGTAGACCCACATTCTCACGCCGTGCTTGACGAAGCTTGTCGCATCGGATCTGCGGTAGATCATCTCTTAAAAACCTCCTTGCTGAAGCAGCGGTCGTATTGATCGTGTGCCGCGCGAAACGCGGCCTGCGTGATCCTCGCGCGGACACAGGATCGACGAACGCAAAATAGCTTGGCCGATCCAAACCGCCTATCTCAATGTCTCTACGCCCGCGAAGCTTCTGTCGCCTCGAACACCCGCTCGAAGGTGAACGGCGTCCTGGTGAGGCGCACACCGACCGCCTCGTAGATGGGCGGAGTGACTACTCGACGGCCACATTTCTCTGAATCCAGATCCGGAAGAACCGATCAGAGATCAGGAACGAACTGTCACTGCGATCGATAATGTCCTTTTCCAGAAGTGCATCCACCACCCCCTGGACGGTGGACGCAGAACCGAGGTGGTGTTGTTGCAGAAAGGCAGCGGAGAACACCTGAACGCTATCGGTCTCCGTGGCCAATCCGGACAGGAAGCGCCTCTGCATCCGCGTCAATGATTCCCACAGCGTGGTGTATGCGTAGCTCTCCCGTTCGAGCAAAAGCTGGACTGCCGCGTTGACCGTTTGCTCGTCGACTGCTTCTTCCGGCTCGCACAGCTCCCATACTGCGTGACACAGGTGTTGCGTGTAGAATGGATGGCCTTCTGTGATCCGACAGATCGAGCGAACGTGATCGTCACTGATCTGCTTTTCGGATCGTTCGAACCGCTCCCGGATAAAGGGGCCCCAATCCTCAGTAGAAATCGAGTTAAGAGGGTAGTGCCCCCCAGCGCGATAGAGCGGACTCGACCGGTCTAGGACCATCCGCTGGATCAGATGCTTCCGACTTCCAAGGAAAACATAGGAGACGCCTTTCTGGTCCTGAATTAGGCTGCGTAAGGTCCGTTCAACAAGGTCGTTGGGGTACTCCAGGATGCGTTGGAACTCGTCGAACGCGACTACCACGCGGCGGTTGCGTCGAGAGGCAACCCGTGCGGGAGCCAACAGAACCTCCTCCAGATCCGGAGCTTTCACCTCGGGCTCGCGCAACTCGAACCGGATCTGCGGGTTTCCTTGGGAGTCGGTCGTCAGCGTCGCGGTGAGCCGACTAAAGAAGTCTCGCGTCGCCTGGAGCATCCGGTCCGCCGTTGTCGCCAAGGACTCTGTAATCGCCTTGGCAGTCACCGCGACAAACGATTCTGCACCATCGGTGGGCCAGAGGTCGATGTAGACAGGGATAAACTTCCGCTGTGCCAGCCGACTCAGCGCAAGACGCACGAGTGAGGTCTTCCCGAGGCGTCGTTCGGAGTAGAGAAAGAGGCGCTCGTCGTTCTCCATCGCTCGCAGAAGATCCGCCAGTTCTTGTTTTCGGTTGCAGAAGGCTTCCTCACCGACCACACCACCGTAGCGAAATGGGTTCACCAGATTACGCTCCTCGCATAACGCATTATACGTAATTCTTGCGATACAGTCAAGAAGGCAATTATCAAAATTACGTTTTTTACGTAACGAAATCTTCGTAATCCGATTGCGGTTGTTTACGCCCGCGCGGCACGCATTGCCTCGAACACTCGCTCGGGGGTAAACGGCGTCCTGGTCAGGCGCACGCCGACCGCATCGTAGACGGCATTGGCGATGGTGGGGATCGGCGCATTGATGCCGATCTCGCCGACCGATTTTGCGCCCATCGGCCCGGTCGGCTCGTAGGATTCGACGAGGACGACGTCGATCGGCGGGACGTCGAGGCTGCCGAGAATCTTGTAGTCGAACAGCGTCGGGTTACGCACGCGTCCCTTAGAGCTGAACAGCATCTCCTCAGTGAGGGCGTAGCCGATTCCGTTGGCGATTGACCCCTCCATCTGGCCCTGTGCCATCTTGGGGTTGATCGCCACGCCGCAGTCGACCGCCGCAACGTAGTTCAACACCTTCACAACGCCGGTGTCGGTGTCAACAGCGACCTCGGCGAAGCTGGCCATGAACGGTGGAGGGGATTCCTCCGGCACACACGAGGCGGTCGCTGCAATCTGAAACTGATCGGCCCCGTACATCGCCCGTTGACAGACCTCGCCCAGGGGGACCGTGCCTCCATCCTGTGCGTGTGCGCGCTCGTCGTACAGGGTGAGCGATTCAGGCTCGGCGTCGAGCATCGCTGCGGCGACCTGGCGAATCTGGTCGCGCACCTGCTCTGCCGCACGCTGCACGGCCATGCCGGAGACGTACGTAGTGGAGGAGGCGTAGGCGCCGACATCAAACGGGGTCACGTCGGTGTCGGAAGAGGTGACAATCATCTTTTCGAGCGGCACGCCGAGAACCTCGGCGGCGATCTGGGCGAGGATCGTGTCCGAGCCGGTCCCGAGATCGGTCGCGCCGACCAGCAGGTTGAACGAGCCATCCTCGTTCATCTTGATCGTCGCCGCGGCCATGTCGATCCGCGGGATCCCGGAGCCCTGCATGTGAATCGACATTCCCAGTCCGTGCACCCACGAACCGTGGCGCTCTCTTGTCCCCCTCTTGTCGGCCCAGCCGATCCGAGAAGCGCCGATTTCGATGCAGCGAGCAAGCTCACAGCTTCTGATGACCTGTTCCACGCCCTCGCGGCCCTCACCGAGCTTCTCGAAGATCGGCGAGGTCTCGCCGCTTCTGATGTGGTTGCGGCGGCGAAGCTCGATCGGATCAAGGTTCAGCTTCTCGGCGAGTTCGTCCATCGCCACTTCCAGTGGGTAGTAGCCCTGTGTTGCTCCGTAGCCGCGATAGGCACCAGCCACGGGCAGGTTCGTGTACACCGCCTGGCCGAAGAAGTGGGCGTTTTTCGCCTTGTTGTACAGCGGAAGCGTCTTCGAACCGGTGTTGGAGAGGACAGTCAGACTGTGTGCTCCGTAGGCACCGGTGTTGGAGATCGCTTCCATCTCGATTGCGCGGAGCGTCCCGTCGGCCTTTGCACCAAGCTTGGCACGTACGCGCATCGGATGGCGCGTACGCGAACTGACGAATTCCTCCTGGCGGGTGAGGCTCAGCAGCGCCGGCCGGCCGGTGCGCAGCGTCACCAGCCCGCAGACGTCCTCGAGCAGGATCTCCTGCTTGGTGCCGAATCCCCCGCCGATGCGCGGCTTGATCACCCGGATGCGGCGGATGGGAAGATCCAGCACCTGGGCCACGATGCGACGGACGTGGAACGGCACCTGCGTGCTTGTCCGAAGGATCAAGCGATTGTCCTCGTCGAGGTAGCTCAGGCACACGTGCGGCTCGATCGGCGTGTGCTGCGCGTACTGCGTCTCGCAGGTCGTCTCCACAACGACGTCCGACTCGGCAAATCCCTTCTCCACGTCGCCGACGTCAATGTCCACATCGGCGGCGATGTTGCGGCTCGCCTCGTAGATTCCCGCGGCATCGATCTCGTCGTGGATTACCGGTGCACCATCGGCGAGGGCCTCGCCGATCGATAACACCGCGGGGAGCTCTTCGTAGGCGACGTCGATGAGCTTGAGCGCCTCCTCGGCGGCACCTTCCGTCTCTGCGGCAACAGCGGCGACGCGATCGCCGACGAAGCGGACCTTGGTATCGAACATGCGCGAATCGTAGGGCGAGGGTTCGGGATATCCCTGCCCGGCGGTGGTGTAGCGGGTCGCAGGCGTGTTGACGTGCGTGAGGACACAGGCAACACCGGCAAGCGTCTCTGCCTTGGACGTATCGATCGTCTTGATGCAAGCGTGCGCATGCGGGCTGCGCAGGATCTTCACGTGAAGGGTCTCCGGAAGATCGACGTCGGCGACGAACTTCGGCTTGCCGGTGACAAGCGATACGCCGTCGACCTTGCGTTCGCTTCTGCCAACGACTGTAAACTCGCGGCGTGTTGCGTCAGCCATCATCGCCTTCTCGCATCCGCCTCGCTGCGACCTTGATCGCCTCAATCTCCTTGACGTAGCCGGTACAGCGGCACAGGTTCCCCGAAATCGCCTGGCGGATCTCTTCCTCGCTCGGATCGGGGGTGTGCAACAAAAGATCGGCGGCGGCAATCAGCATTCCCGGAGTGCAGTAGCCGCACTGCACCGCACCCTCCTCGAGGAACGCCTCCTGCAGCGCGTGGAGCCCCTGCCCCTTTGCCAGGCCTTCCACCGTGACAACCTCGCGGCCGTCGGCCTTGACGGCGAGACACAGACACGAATTGACTGCGTAGCCATCCAGTAACACCGCACAGGCTCCGCAATCTCCCGATCCACAGCCCTTCTTCACGCTCTTGTATCCGACGCGGCGCAGAACCTCGAGCAACGTCTCCCCGGCAGCGATCTCCAACTCGCACCGCATTCCGTTTACCGTAAGGGTTATCTTCATCGCCCCACCCCGCTGAGCCGACCTTGGATCTCCCGCAGGCAGCGCCCAATGCCGACATAGACCAGTTGTTTTCTGTACTCGGCACCGGCGCGGCGGTCCTCGCGCACCTCGGCGGTGTCCCGCGCCGCCAACGCCGCTTGCTCGATCGTCCCGTCGGTCAGCGGCTGCCCGGTGAGAACCTCTTCCGCACCCGGAAGGGACGCAGCCAACCGCGGGGTTCCGCCGACCACAACGCTCGCCCCCACGCAGTGGTCCTCGTGGAGTTGAACCTGACAGGCACAATTGAGCACGGCAATGTCAAACCCGGTGCGATTGAACTTGCAGAACGCCGCGGCCGCGTTCTGCAACGGCGAAGGGAGCACCACCTCGGTGAGGACCGCACGGCCGAGCCGGGAGCGTGTCGGGTAGAGCTGGGCGAGAGGCAGGGGTTCGCTTGTTCCATCGTAGATCGCCACGTGTGCACCCAACGCAAGAAACAGCGTGATGACGTCCGACCACGGATCGGCGCTGACGAGCGACCCACCGATTGTCGCCAGGTTACGCAGCAGCGGCGAGGCGACTTGGCGCAGCATTTCTGCTACGATCCCGCTGAGATAACCCGTGATCAGCAGATGGTCGAGAATCTCTCTGAGAGTCGTCGTCGCGCCGATCTTCACACAACCCGCTTCCCCCTTGACGTAGCTTAGGGGCAGGGTGGAAAGATCGATCAGGGACGTGACGTGAGAAGGGGCGTATCGAACGAGCGAAACGCCTCCACCGAGCAAACCGGTGCTTGGTCCGCGCTCGTGCAGAAGCGACAGCGCCTCGTCAAGACTCGTTGGCTTCAAGACCTCCTCGATGTGACCAAGACTCATCCGTTCTCCTTACCAGGGAATTATCTTCGTTGCAGCAGAAAGCCACAAGTCACTGAAAAGCAAAAGGAGACGTTGCCCGCGAGGGAGAAGTCCGCCGATCAACGTCGTCCTCGTCGAATCCTACGAGCCGACCGGGCCGATGGGCGCAAAATCAGTCGGCGAGATCGGCATCAATGCGCCGATCCCCACCATCGCCAATGCGAGCCACTTCGACGCGGAGATCGATCGTGCAGCGTTGGCCCGCTTCGCGGCGGCTGACAGGCTCGTCCGTCCCGGCATCCGGGAGTTCCGATCGCGGGACGGCAAGTGCGTGTATCTATTGGGAGAAGGAAACATCGTCAATCTGTCCGTCGACGACGGACATCCGGTAGAGATCATGGACATCTCCTTCGCGCTACAGGCAATGACCCTGCGCTACATCGCGGACAACGCTCCGATTCCACCCGGCCTGTATCCGGTTCCGGACGACGTCGATGCCCGGGTCGCCCGAAAGAAGCTGGACACGCTGGGAATAGCAATCGATAGGCTGACCGATGCGCAGAGCCGCTATCTCGGCCTGCAGTAGGGACATCTTGGTCAACGGCACCGTGCGGAAGTGACGGCAGGAGGAGTTGCACAGCCGCGTCCACCAAGCCAAGCCCAGCCAACCTGGCACAATGTGTGCCGTTTCTCGGTCACTGCCACGGTGCGGACCTGCTTGCCGGTTCGGCAATAGCGCACTTGTCTGAAAGGGCGAATACCAAGCATAATGCCTGCGGGGTGAAGATGCTGGCAGGGGGATACATTCATGCAGTCATTGGCCCGATGTTCTCGGGAAAGACCTCCTTTCTTCTTCACCAGCTCGAACGCTTCGCGAGGTCGGGAAAACGCGTGGCGCTCTTCTCCGCCGACACAAGGTCGAGCAGCCTTGTGACGCACTCCGGCCGCGTTCCCTACGAAGGCATCGACCTCATCCGGACTGACTCGAAGCAACATATTCAAGAAGCCAGCGAACGCTACGATGTCCTGGGAATCGACGAAGTGCAGTTCTTCGGCGAGGAGCTTGTGCCTGTGCTCACGGAGCTGGCCGATGCCGGAAAGATCGTCCTCGCCAGCGGGCTTGACCAGGACTTCAGAAAAGAGGCATTCGGGACGACACTGAGGCTCCTCGCCGAAAGCGAGAAGATAACCAGACTGACCTCGGTGTGTCAGAGATGCGGATCGGACTTGGCAATCAGAAACGTTAGAACCGTGGGCTCGACCGAGAGGGTGCTCCAAGGAGCGGAGGAAGCCTACTCGGTGTACTGCCGTGTCTGTGATAAGATCGTTCGTGAGTCTTCCAGCGCTCCCCTCTTCCGCTCAGAAGAATGAACCAAGGATCGCTTTTGCGTCCGGCGTTTTCGGTCGCCGCGTGATCCAAGAGCAAGCGCTCTCTACCACCCTGACTTTGCAGCAAACAGGCAGAGACAGATAGAGTTTCGAACAGATCACTGGTGTATCGACTCTCGAAGAGCTATGGAGCAGCTTCTGGAAGACCACAACACGTCCACGCCCTCTTCATCACGGATTCACATCCGGGTGATATCGTGTCCGGCTCTGGAGGTGAGCGACATGAGAAAGAAACCGCTAGTGCGTGAGAAGATGACGGAAGGTCAACAAGAATGTGTGAATGTGCTCGAGGACAAGGGTCTGCTTGGAAAACCGTACGCAGTAGAGAGATGTATGGGGCAATCTGTTGCTCCGCAAAAAGATCGCATAGACAGGATGCGAACGGAGGCTCTATGGTGGCTGTACCAATAAAGCACGCTCCTTGAAGAAGCGCACAAGCGCCGCTGTCCAGAGGAGCGACTGAAGTACCAAGGACCCTGAAGCATGAGCCTGCTCGCCCGTGTTGATTTGTGCATCACGGTTGTTCTAGGTTACCTTCAAAGGTAGACCAACGACTTTCGGCAAACGACTACGTCCTGTGACGTTGAGGCAACACAGACGAGCCTCAGGATGCTTCCGGTGGCGCTCCGCGGGGCTGGCTAGGGCGGTCGGAGGGGAGAGCGATGTTGACCCGTAGGGGCACAAGGCTGTCAGTCAAGGCGCTTCTTGCATCTGTCGTACTAGTCATTGCCTTAACTCTCGCCTGTTCCGACTCGGACGGAGTGCGACCGCGTCTCTCGTTGTCGTTTGAGGGAATCAGAGACACGGACGAGATGTGCATCTGGATCCACCCGACAGATCGGTCGCTGAGCACGATTCTCGCAGTCGACAAGGACGCAAGGTGCATCGTTGTCTACGATCTGTCGGGAGATGTGCTTCAGACAATGCCGCTCCCAGAAACGAAGGCCGGCTCGGAACGGCCAGGTAGTATCGATCTTCGCTACGGTTTCCGACTTGAAAATCAGCCCATTGACATCGTCGCGTTTAACCAGCAGGCTTGCTACGCTGGGTGCGGCATATACATCTACCGGATTGACCCCGAGACCCGACTCCTTGCCGAGCGTGTGGACGACGGGAACATCACAACGCGCTCAGACTATGGGCTGGGTCTTTACGAGAGCCCCCTCGATGGCAAGTACTATGCTTTCGTCACGTCGAAGACTGACGGGGTAGAGCAATATGAGCTGTTCGACAACGGTGAAGGCCGGATCTCGGGAGCACTTGTTCGCTGCTGGGATCAAAAGCAGTGTGAAGGGGTGGTTGCCGATGACGAACTGGGCTACGTGTACATCTCCGAAGAGAGCAGCGGAATCTGGCGCTACAAGGCGGAACCGGATGCTCCAAACACCGGCACGCTGATTGCTGCTGTAGGGGAGAACAACTTCGCAGCAGACGCTGAAGGCGTGACCGTCTACTACGCTGTGGACGGAGCCGGCTACATCATCGTCTCGAGCCAAGGAAACAGCTCTTTCCTTGTATACGACCGCCGACCGCCGCACGAGTACGTGAAGGCGTTCACCGTCAAGGGTGCGAGGAAGACCGATGGCATAGACGTCACCAACGTCGATCTCGGACCAGCATTCCCCCACGGAATCTTCGTCTGCCATGCTAACGGGAACCCGGCCATCACCATGGTCGTCGCGTATGAGGACCTGGATTTGATGATCGATAGCTCCTACGACCCCCGAGGTCAGTAGGTCAAGCTGTTGCCTGTCTTGAGAGAACCAGCGAGCCCTTCAATTTGAGATAGGACTTGCGAGGATCGATCCAATCCTGAGCAGTGATTGCGATCGCGATTTGGGAGGATGAACGACGATTATTGACGCATACCCGAATTCTCCCTCACCGTTTCCAGCCCCCCTTGTTTGCAGGCCATCGCTGAAATGGCGCTAGGTACTGTCCACCCCCGGAAGCTCAGGATTTACGCTTTACCAGTATCTTCCTTTGCTGCGACTCCCCAAGACTTAGCTGCGAGAGAACTTCAGGGAGCGCAATGCATAGAGAAGAGCCAGAATTGCTCCTAACTCCTCTACAAGCTCTCCCTGAGGAAAGAGGACAGCGAAGAAGAATACCAGAAGGACCAACCCAATCATCGCTGGATGGGGGAACAGAAGGCCAAGGTTGCGGAGTCGACCTCGGAAGCAGAGAAACCATCCCGCGAACGTGGTTGCGGTAAGCACCACTACACCCCATCGATACAGGGAATGCACAAGCACGTTGGAGAGATTGTGAAGGTTCATTTCTCCTTGCTCGTTGATCTTCGCCAGGGCATGAGGGGTTTCCCAGCCAAAGATCCTCTGTCCCCAGCTGATCTCTTCAAGACAAAACAGCAGGAACACCGTCGCGATGACACCGTATGCAAAGACGAGGGGCTTCATGTGCTTGGATCGCTGTCGTCGCAAGGAAAAGGAGGCCGTGAACAACAGAATGGCTGAGACGAGGAACAGGGCCGCTGTCAGCATTTCGAGGACAGCATCTTCACCGTACAAGAAGCTAAGAGCCGATAAAGCTCCCTCTGTGAAATACAGCAGCGTAATCACCAGTCCAACTGCCGTGGCGACCAAGAAGGACGTCAACCCTTCTCTTCGGTCGATAAGAATCGGTGTGCATGTGAACAGGCGGACACGCAAAGCATGTATCCTGTCTGCTAGTAGGATCGTGGCCATGCCTACTACAAGCAACACCGAACCGCAGGAACTGAAGCCACGTCGGATGAAACCGACCCCCACCGGAGTAATGTGGTGATCAGTGCTCAGGTATTGCTCGGCAAGCGCGACCACGCTCCCAAGCAAAGGACCCGCAAGTACAAAGAGGAGAACCCCAATGAATAAAAGCAGCAGCCCAAGGATTCTCCATAGGACCACACTTCTTCCAGCAAAGGTTTTGACTGTAAGAGACACAACGTTAGTATACCATCCGGGTGGATAAACACGAGTGCCCGGGGCTTGAGCCTTATGACCTTCACCCCTGA
>Ga0180432_10009252_pt1 | contig 12059 bp, 9 predicted proteins | sample SS_ome_10_FD_132414 | JGI IMG/M metagenome (GOLD analysis project Ga0180432, IMG submission 132414) | Hypersaline lake sediment archaeal communities from the Salton Sea, California, USA - SS_1_MS_2 metaG | ecosystem: Environmental > Aquatic > Non-marine Saline and Alkaline > Hypersaline >...
CGGTTCCAGTTGATCGCCGCCGCACGGTCGATCAGCTTGATTCCATTGCTCACTTGGGGAACCCCACTTCGTTGCCACCGAAACACAGAGGTCATTGGAGATTTCCACTGACGGGTAAACACTACCCCTGGGGTCGGACAAGCAGAGCGAGCACAACCGGTTGTGTTTTGGCGTGTCGCGCAATCAGCTGATCGGGGCGCTGCGCAGCGTGGCACTGCGAATCGGGAGATCCAGGTCCAGATCGATGCCGAGCAGGTCGGCGGTGCCCTGGATGGTCCCGAGCATGATCGTGGTCAGGTGTGTCACGAACTCCGGCGACGGCATCCTCCGCGGGCTGTCCCGGTCATTGCCGAGCCACCAGTCGGTGGCTGCCGAAGCCGACCCGAAGGTCGCCGCCGCGGCGAGTTCCAGCGCGGCGGGATCCAGTTCGGTTCCGCGCACCTCGTTGTTGAACATCTCGGCCATCGTCATGGTGATCTCGCGACCGTCATTGACGCCACGAGTGGTCGATTCGGCCGTTTCCGGGAAACGCCCCCCCAACATGAGGCGCAGCACATTCGGATGCTCATCGACCAGGTCGACGTAGGCGGCGACACTGTGCCGGACCACCTCACGGGTCGACTCGGTGGCGAAGTCGATAGTGGGAAATATTGCCGCGATCAGCATGTCGCGCAGACGCTTACCGATGGCGGCGAACAGATCGGCTTTGTCGTTGAAATGCCGGTAGATCTTCGGCTTGGCGGTGCCGGCCTCCGCAGCGATCTCCCGCAGGCTCACGTCCGGGCCGCCCCGGTCGATGGCCCGGAAGGCGGCGTCGACGATATCGCTGCGCACCTTCTTCCGATGGTCGCGCCAACGTTCAGTGCGCGCGTCCACCTTGCCCGGACTTGATCCCGGAGCAGGATGTTTACGCATCTTCAGCACTGTACTGCCCGGTCCGGACGTCGAGTGATCAAACGGCGCCCGCTAGCATCGACATCGGAGCGATACGACGAGACAGCGACGACTCGACGACGAGTCGATGACGAGACAAAGCCGGAGACTGTGACCGAGCGATTCGACCTGGTGATTGCGGGGGGCGGCCCGTCGGGGGCGGCGGCGGCGTGGCAAGCCGCTCAGACCGGCGCCAAAGTTGTGGTCCTGGACAAGGCGGTGTTCCCCCGCGACAAGCCGTGCGGCGACGGCCTCACCGCCCGGGCGGTGAGCTATCTGCAGAAGATGGGCTTGGCCCGCGAGGTCGCGGACTTCCACCGAATCAACCGGGTCACGGTGTTCAGCCCGTCGAGTTGGGAGCTGTCGTTCCCGAAGCGTCCGGGCATGCCCGACCATGGGGCCACCGTCAGCCGCACCGAACTGGACACGATGCTGCTTAAACACGCCGACTCGGCCGGGGCCGTGGTCCGGCAGGGCGCTGAAGTCGCCGGACCGGTGACCGATCAGCGCGGGCGGGTGATCGGCGTCACCCTCAAGAGCGGCGAGCAGGTCCTCGGCGACGCGGTCATCGCCGCCGACGGTGCCTACTCCCCGATCAAGCGGGCACTGAAACTGGACTCGGCGTACAACGGGTATTCCGCGATCGCCATCCGTGCCGAGATGGACGCAAATGTGGCCGACTCCGACAGCCTCGACATCTACTTGAAGCTGGAGTTCCAAGGAGATCAGCTGCCCGGCTACGGCTGGGTTTTCCCGATGGGCGGCGGCCGGCTCAACATCGGTCTCGGCTACGTCAACAGCTACCGGAACTGGCAGGCCATCAACGCCACGCAGTTCCTCGGCGAGTTCCTGCACACGCTGCCCCCGGATTTGAAGCTGCCGTCCATCGAAGAGCTCAAGAAGAACAAGAGCGTGCGAGCCTGGCGGCTGCCGATGGGGTTCACCGCGTGGCCGCCGTGGCAGCCCGGGGTACTGTTCGCCGGCGACTCCCTGGGAGCCGGCAAGCCGGCTTCCGGCGCGGGTATCTCCAAGGCGCTGGAATCCGGACTGGCGGCCGGTGAGTGCGCGATGGCGGCGTTGGAGAACGGCGGACCGGACGACTTCAGCAACTACGCGCAGCGCATGGAAGCCGCGTGGGGCACCGAGTACCGGCGCGGTCGCTATTTTCACAAACTCGCCGGCAATCCGCGCGTCGCCAACGCGGGTATCAAGCTGATCGACAACGCGCGCTTCCGAGATGCCCTGCTGAAGTCGTTGTACAAGAAAGCCCAAGGACCCCTGCACAAGTTCTGACGGTGGAATGCCGGTGAAACCGGACGACACCGCGGGTCGGCGAGGCGATCAGCCCTCTTTGGGGAGGACGTCGCCGGGTGCTCCTTTCACGGTGGACTTCGAGCGCGCCGCCGCCCGCACCGCTTTACCGCGGCGCGTGAACCCGGTCGCCGAGACGGTCGCCGACAGCAACGCGTTCTCGCCGTTGACGAACGGGTGAAATCCGACCCCGCCGCCGCCGCGGCCCTTCACCGGAATGTCAGTGCAGGCGGTGACCTTCCAGCCCCTATCCGACACCGACAGCAGCGCCTCGGTCGCTGTCCCCGTGACCTCCAAGGCGGCTATCACCTCGTCCACTTGGTCCGCGCAGCCGGACAGCCGAATTCCGGCAACCCCGTTGCCCGCCGCGCCCTGAGCGTTGACCACCGCCGGGTCGATGCGCAACACCTTGCCCATCCGGGTGACCAACATCAGGTGTGCGCCGTCGGCCAGCACCCCGGAGCACAGCAGCCCGGTGATATCGGGAGCCACCGGAACATCACGCACCTTGGCCGGCAGTCCCGCCCCGGTGGTGAACTTGACCCGGCCGTCGGTCCACACCGCCCAGCCGGTGCCGCGCAAGAGCAGCTCGCCGTGACGCTCGGAGAGCACCCCGCGGTCATCCAGCCGCCAGTTCGGGTTGGTCTTACGCTCCTTGGGTCCGTCATCGCCGGCACCACCGGCGACGGGGGTGGCCTCGAAGTCCAGCACCGTGCGCCGGTTGTACTCCGCACCGTCGAACAGCGCCGTGGTAGCAACCAGTTCGGTATCGATCACCGTGCGCCGCGCCTCGGGCGAGGCGAGCAGTTCGGTGAGCTCGTCGAATTCGGCGTCGAGCTTGTCGGCCTCGGTGTTCAGGGCGAGAACATCCAGGCGGGTCAGCCGGCGCAGCTGCAGGGCCAGCACATAGTCGGCCTGCACCGCGTCGATGCCGAACCGCTCGCACAAACCCGTGCGGGCCTCGTCGACAGTGTCCGAACCGCGGATGACCGCCACCGCGGCATCGATATCGACGTGGATGAGCAGCAGCCCCGACACCAGATGCCTTCGCGCGGTGACTTTTTCCAGCCTGTGCTCGCTGCGGCGAACGACCACCGAATCGCGCAGGGTCAGGAATGAGGCGATCAGATCGCGCACCGACCACCACCGCGGAATCCGATCGGCGTCCAGTGCGACCAAGCTGGCCGCGAACGTCGACTCCAGCGGGGTCAACGCCAGCAATGAGGTCAGCAACTGCTTAGGATCGTGCCCGCGTTTGGCCGAGACCACGATGCGCAGACCGTTTCGCCGGTCGGTGAGATCCGACAGGTCACTCACCGCGGGCAGGTCACCGCCGTCGATAAGAGAGCGGATCCGGTCCTGCACGGTGGAACTGGCCACCCCCGGCGGCAGCTCGGTGATCACCACATTGCGGCCCTCCACCGTCAGGCGACCCCGGACGGTGAACGATCCACGTCCGGTGGTGACGTAATCGCGCAGCCCGGCATCACCGACCACCGACGCGCCGCACCCCCAGTCCGGGCCGGGCAACAACTCCATCAATGCGTCATCAGATAACGCCGGGTCGGCCAGCAGTGCCCGGCAGGCGGCCATCACCTCGCGCGGGTTATGGGCGGGCACCTTGGTCGCCCACCCTTCGGCGATCCCGATCGCTCCGTTGCAGAGCAGCACCGGGAACCGAGCCGGAAGAACCACCGGCTCAATCCATTCCCCGTCGAACGTCTCAACCATGGGCACCGCGTGATCGGCAAGCTCCGCGGTCAGCGTCGCTCCGGTCGGCGAGAGTCGCATCTCGGTGTAGCGGTCGGCGGCGGGGATGTCGCCCTGAATGCGGGGAAAAGCCCCTTGGCCGTCGATGATCTTCACCCGCTGGAAATCGGCGGCCAGCAGCGCCGCCGCCCCGTACATGGCGGCTCCACCGTGCGGGTGAAGGTTCCCGGTCACCGCCGAGCAGACCTTCGAGGACTTCTGCGGCTTGTTGCCGGGCAACAGATTCGACGAGTACATCTGATACAGCAAGCGTCGTTGGCCGGGTTTGAGCCCGTCGTATGCCGAGGGAATCGCACGATCAGAGATCGAATAGAGCGCAAAAATCAGCTGATACCGATTCCAGTATTCCTCCGCGGACAGATCGTGGATCAGGTCCGGGTTCTGTTCCAGCACGGCCATGGTCACACTCCTAGTTGAGATCGAGGGCGGCGGTATCGATGTGGGTCGCCCTCGCGGCCATCCAGTCGCGGCGGCCCTCCGGCGGACCACCGAACAGCACATGGTGCAAGTCGGCGGTCTTGTCGTCGACGCCAATCCGGTAGACGGTGCGCTGAGCCGGATCCAGCACGGTGCTCCAGAAGTCGTCGGCGTTCATCTCGCCGAGTCCTTTGTTGCGCTGCACCTCGACCTTGCGTTTGGACGTGGACCGCAGGCGGGCCAGCGCCTCATCACGCTCGGCTTCATCCTGGCAGTAAATCCGGGTATCGGTGTCGTAGACCACGAACAGCGGCGGCAGTGTCACCTGAACCATGCCCGCTTCGATCAGCGGCCGGTAGAAGTCCAGGAACATCGAAATGAGGCTGGCGTTGATATTGCCGCCGTCGGGGTCGGCGTCGGAGGCGAACAGAATCCGGTCATAGCGGCATTTCTCCGGGTCGCAGTGATCACGCACCCCGCAGCCCAGGATGCGCTCGATCGCGTCGAACTCGTCTTTGCTGCGGGCTTTGACAGGGGTCCAGCCGAATGTGTTGGGCGGCTTACCTTTCAGCGGGAATGCCGCCTGGAAGGTAGCATCGCGGGCGGCCTTGATGGTGCCCAGCGCGGAGTCACCTTCGCAGATGAAGAGCTCCGCTCCGCTGCCGCGGCCGCTTTCGCGGCTGGGTAGCAGCTTGGGCGGCAGCGACAGGTTGGTGCCGAGCCCTTTGGCTTTGGACGCCGCACGGGAGCGTTGTTTGGCACCCTCAGCGCTACGACGGGCACGCGCCGTCTCCAGGGCCAGTTTCGCCCAGGTCGAGATGGCGGCGTTGTTGGCGGGGCTGGCGGCCCACACGGTGACCGCCCGAGCCACCTCGGGGGCCATCGCCAGGTTCAGCGAGCGCGACGACACCGCGGTCTTGGCCTGGGAGTCCCAGGCGACATCGGGTGCGCGGGTATCGACGACCAATGCGGTGACCGCCGCGAAATCCTGAGCCTCAGGACCGTCCTCGCCCTTGGCCAGTCCGAGGTCGCGGAGGCGGGAGACACGTTCGGCCAGCGCCTCGGACAATCCCTTGACCGCGGCGGTCAGGTGCGACCCGCCGTTGGGGGTGCGCACGGTGTTGCAGAACGCGGCCACCGTCGCGGGTTCGGCCGGCCCGGCGGCCATCGCCCAGCGCATCGGGGTGGGTCCGCGGCCGGTGGTGTAGGTCCCGGCGGCTTCGACCGACAGCATGACCTCGGGTAGCGGGTTGTCCGTGGCGGCACACATCAACTCCAGCAGTGCCTCGGTGCCCCATGGGCCGTCGAACGGGGCCGCCAGCGATGCGGGCACCTCCCCCGACGGCCAGCCCTCGTCGATCACCTGAAGGTGCACCCCGGGACACATCCGGGCGGCGGCGTGGGCGCGCAGCAGTACCTCGCCGATGTCGATCCTCGAGTCCTGGGTGACCGCGGCGTCGAACAGGATGCGCACCGAGGTGCCGTGGTCGCCCGGTGTGCGGTTGGCCGATCCACGCAGCCGTTGGGTGTCGTTGCGGACGAATTCCGCAGTCGGGTCGAAGGCAGAGCCGGCGAAGCGTCCGGGGTAGCCGGCGCCGAAGCGCTGCACATAGGTCTTACCATCCCGGCGCACGGTCACATCGGTGCGTGCGGAGATGAACACCGCTGCGGCAGCACCGATCCCGTTGAGCCCAGCTCCGGTGGTGGCGGCGTCGGTGTGCTCGGAGAACTTCCCACCGGCCCGGGCGGTGCCGAGCGTCTTGACGATGCCGTTCTTTCCGGTGACGGGATCGGTATCCACCGGCAGCCCGCGGCCGTCGTCGCAGACCATGACCGAGGCGTCGGCGTGCAGCACGATCGTCACGGTGGATCCGCCGTGGCTGGGGTCGGCGACCTCCTCGACGGCGTTGTCGATCAACTCGCGCAGTGCGGTGTTCAGCACGTCCTGGCCGAGGTTGACCGCCGGACGCAGCCGGGTGTGCTGGACATCGTCGAGTTCGGTGATGTCAGCGGCGGTGTAGCTCATCGGTGGTGGTGTCCGTTCCCGTCTTCGCGGCGTCCGTTGCTGGGCATCGTGGCCTGTCTGCTGATCTGAGTGTGCCGGGTCAGCGGCTCGTCACCACCACCGAACACGCCGCCGGAGACATGTTCGCCACCCACGGACCCGACACGCCGACGGACTGTACCGCCAGCATCCGACAGGATTCTGAACAGCGGCGATACGCTTTGACGTAGGCCAAAACGGATGACCCGCCATCGCGAATTGTTCGTGATCTGACCGCCGGGGGCGCCAACCTCACCGGTGCGGGTGTCGGTAGCGGTGCCGAACGTCACCTCGGCGTGTTCGAAGCGGATATCATGGGCAAATTAACACGAACCGCTTCACGTTCCCGCGCGCCGCGGCCGGCATCATGCTGGCCTGCCTGTGTTCAGCCGGGATCGGGATCCGGCTCGCGCCGCTCAGCGCGGCTGAGGACTGCGCTATCGATCCGGCTTCCCTGGACTGCATGATGGGGCCCTCCGGCGATGACGAGATGGGCGGCGGAGTGCAGGCCGGCGATTTGGTGATCCCTGCTGACGGCGGCCCTCCAGTGGTTGCCGCTGCGCCGGCACCTGCCGGAGCGCCGGTCATCCCTGCTGACGGTGGTCCTCTGGTGATCCCGGGTGCACCGGCGATTCCCTAGCGGTTCACCGCAACGGCGATTCGTCGAGCGAATCCCGCCACGGTCCACCGGCCGGTGCGCCTAAATTTCCGGGCCTGTCACGGAGTCGGGGCGGCCACGCCCGCTGGTCGGCTTCGTCCTGGCGCGGTGACGATCAGCGGAGCGCCGGTCTGACCACCGGGGTGGCGGTGATCTGTGTTTTCTCCCTCACCCTGCCCGTGAGCGCCGCCCACCCGGAGTATCTGCGGGGCATCGTCCACGACGGCCATCATGGTTCGGTATCGCTGGTCTCCGCCCAGTCCGCGTTGATCATGAACGGCACGTATGAACCGGTGGTCACCGCTGCGTGGATTGACGAGGTGATGAGTGACCTGGTCGCTCCGAGCCTCGGAGGTGGTTACACCGGCGAGGCTATGGACACCCCTGAAGAGTTCTGGCCGATCAGCGGGCTGGGCAGCCTAACGTTCAACAACTCCGTCAAGGCCGGCTACGAGCTTCTCGAGGACCGGGTCGACTCGAAAATCCAGAACGCCCCCGCTTCTCCGATAGCGGTGTTCGGATACTCTCAAAGTTCTGTCATCACCGCTGCACTGAAGCGGAACCTCGCCCGCGAGTACGCCGGTTCGCCGACAGTTCCTCCGCCCGTTTCGCTGGTCATGCTCGCCAACCCGCTGCGACCAAACGGGGGGATCCTGTCCAGGCTGCCGCTGTTGGCGGCCCTGCTCACCCCCTGGACGAAGATGGACACCACCCCGACCGATACGGCTTTCACCACCGTCGACGTCGCTCGGCAGTATGACGCGTGGTCGGACTTCCCCACCTACCCACTCAACCTGCTGTCCACTGTCAACGCGCTGTTCGGTCTGGTCAACCATTGGTATCTCCCGGAGTCGACGAGCGGATTCCAGCTTCCCGCGATCGACATGGTGTCGCTGGATCCCGCCAGCCCGAACTACAACCCGAACAACGATATTCAGCAGTACGGGGACACCAGCTACGTCACGATCCCGTCGACGAACCTGCCACTGTTCTACCCCTTAAGGTGGGTTGGGTTGGGGCCCTTGGCCGACATCATCGAGCCACTGGTTCGGGTGTTCGTGGAACTCGGCTACGACCGCTCCCTCCCGTACGGAGAGGTGGTCCGCGCCCAGGTGCTACCCGGCCTTGACGCGCTGACCGCGGACAACGCTGCGTTGTTCGTCTCCGACGTCTCGGCCGCGCTGCGGCAGGGAGTGGAAGCGGCCGTCGGTCTGTTCACGCCGCCTTCCCCGACTCCGCGTCCCGGTGTCGTTCCCGCGCCAGTCCCCGCCGCTCCGCAGAGAGCAATTTCAGCTCTCCGCACCCCCTCCCCCGGAGAGGGTCAACCCGCCGAATCCGCCATCCCGGACCGAGTCCCGGAGAGGTTCGGGTACCCGCCCGAGGCCGTATCGCCCGTTGCGAACATGCCTTCGCAACGCGGGCGGGTTCCGGGCGGCCGTTCACCCCGCACCGAGAAGGTCGAATCCCTCTCTCTCGGTTCTCGATCCGGAAGCCGAACAGCTGACAGGAGTCGAGTCCGTTGAGGCCACCCCGCAGCGGGCCTGCCACCACCCGAACAGCAGTACCCTGACGAATCCGGACCTGCCGCGACCGCCGCGCAGGTAAACGGGGCAGCCGCGAACCCTCTACAACATGCAGGACACGCAGCCCTCGACCTCGGTTCCCTCCAGCGCCATCTGGCGCAGCCGGATGTAGTACAGCGTCTTGATGCCCTTGCGCCAGGCGTAGATCTGCGCCCTGTTGACATCCCGGGTGGTGGCCGTGTCCTTGAAGAACAGCGTCAGGCTCAGGCCCTGGTCCACATGCTGGGTGGCCGCCGCGTAGGTGTCGATGATCTTCTCGTAGCCGATCTCGTACGCGTCCTGGTAGTACTGCAGGTTCTCGTTCGACATATACGGCGCCGGATAGTAGACCCGACCGATCTTCCCCTCCTTGCGGATCTCGACCTTCGCCGCGATCGGGTGGATCGAGCTGGTCGAATGGTTGATATAGGAGATCGAGCCGGTCGGCGGCACGGCCTGCAGATTCTGGTTGTAGATACCGTTGCGCTGCACTGATTCCTTGAGCCGTTGCCAGTCTTCTTGCGTCGGGATGCGGATACCGGCGTCTTCGAACAACTTCCGGACCTTGTCGGTCGTCGGCTCCCACACGCCCTCGGTGTATTTGTCGAAGAACTCGCCGCTGGCGTACTTGGACTTGTCGAAGCCGGCGAACGCACTGCCCCGCTCCACGGCGATCCGGTTGGATGCCCGCAACGCGTGGTATAGCACCGTGTAGAAGTAGATGTTGGTGAAGTCCACCCCTTCCTCCGAACCGTAGAAGATGTGCTCCCGGGCGAGATAGCCGTGCAGGTTCATCTGCCCGAGGCCGATCGCGTGCGCCTCGCCGTTACCCTTCTCGATCGAGGGCACCGAGGTGATGTGGGTCTGGTCGCTGACCGCGGTCAGCGCCCGGATGGCCACCTCGATGGTTTGGGCGAAGTCCGGCGAGTCCATCGCCTTGGCGATGTTGAGCGAGCCGAGGTTGCACGAGATGTCTTTGCCCACTTCGGAATACGACAGGTCGTCGTTGAACTTCGATGGCGTGGAGACCTGCAGGATCTCCGAACACAGGTTGGAGTGGGTGATCTTGCCGTCGACCGGGTTGGCCCGGTTCACCGTGTCCTCGAACATGATGTACGGGTAGCCCGACTCGAACTGCAACTCGGCCAACGTCTGGAAGAACTCACGTGCCTTGATCTTGTGTTTGCGGATGCGCGCGTCATCGACCATCTCGTAGTACTTCTCGGTGACCGAGACGTCCGCGAACGGCACCCCGTAGACACGCTCGACGTCGTACGGCGAGAACAGGTACATGTCCTCGTTCTTCTTGGCCAGTTCGAAAGTGATGTCCGGGATCACCACGCCGAGGCTGAGTGTCTTGATCCGGATCTTCTCGTCGGCGTTCTCCCGCTTGGTGTCCAGGAAGCGATAGATGTCGGGATGATGGGCGTGCAGGTACACCGCACCGGCGCCCTGGCGGGCCCCCAGTTGATTGGCGTAGGAGAACGAGTCCTCCAGCAGCTTCATGATCGGGATGACCCCGGAACTCTGGTTCTCGATATTCTTGATCGGCGCACCGTGCTCGCGAATGTTGCTCAGCAGCAACGCAACTCCGCCGCCTCGTTTGGACAGCTGAAGCGCTGAGTTGATCGAGCGGCCGATCGACTCCATATTGTCCTCGATGCGCAGCAGGAAGCAGCTAACCGGCTCGCCGCGCTGGGCCTTGCCGGAGTTGAGGAAAGTCGGTGTGGCCGGCTGGAAACGGCCGTCGATGATCTCGTCCACCAGTTTCTCGGCCAGCGTGGTGTCGCCGGAGGCGAGGGTCAGCGCCACCATCACCACGCGATCCTCGAACCGCTCCAGATACCGCTTGCCATCGAAGGTCTTCAGCGTGTAGGAGGTGTAGTACTTGAACGCGCCCAGAAAGGTCGGGAACCGGAACTTCTTGGCGTAGGCACGGTCGAGCAGTTCCTTGACGAAGTTGCGTGAGTACTGGTCCAGAACCTCGCGCTCGTAGTAATTCTCCCTGATCAGGTAGTCGATCTTCTCGTCCTGATTGTGGAAGAAGACGGTGTTCTGATTGACGTGCTCCAAGAAATACTGCCGGGCGGCCAGCCGATCCTTGTCGAACTGGATCTCACCGTTGGGCCCGTACAGATTGAGCATCGCGTTGAGCGCGTGGTAATCCGTCTCGCCGGGCAACGTATGCGGCGGGGTGGTGGTTACCGGCTCTGCAGCAGTGACCGTTGGTGACACGTGTCGTCCCTTTCTTGAAGACTGGAGCCGTTCCAGAAATCAGCCAGACCCGTGCGGACCGCTTCGACGTCCTCACGGGTTCCCATCAGTTCAAATCGGTAGAGATACGGCACATCACACTTGCGGGAGACTACATTTCCCGCATAGCAGAACTCGGCGCCGAAGTTGGTGTTGCCGGCCGCGATGACGCCGCGGATCAGCGATCGGTTGTGCTCGTCATTGAGGAAGCCGATGACCTGCTTGGGCACATAGCCCCCGGCATCCGGATCCGGGCCGTTCGCCCGGCCACCACCGTAGGTGGGCACGATCAACACGTAGGGTTCGTCGACCCGGATTCGGCCGCGCAACGGAATTCGGGTGGCCGGCAACCCCAGCTTCTCAACGAAGCGGTGCGTGTTCTCCGAGACGCTGGAGAAGTACACCAGTCGCACCAGACCGCCAACGGCCGCATCGGGCACTTCGCCTTCCGGATTCATTCGACTCCCCGAACCTGTGGCCGCTACGCGCTGACGGCTGTGGCGGCACCGGCGGCACCGGCAAGCGCCTTGATCCGGTCCGGCCGGAACCCGGACCAATGCTGGCCACCGGCAACCACCACGGGAGCCTGTAGGTACCCCAGCGCCATCACATAATCACGCGCCTCCGGCACCTCGGTGATGTCGACGACTTCGTAGGACAGCCCCTGCTTGTCGAGGGCCTTGTAGGTGGCATTGCATTGCACGCAAGCGGGCTTGGTGTAGACGGTGATGGTCATCGGCGGAGTGACTCCTCTGCGGACGGGGCGGTGAACAGCCGGACGGAAAACGATCTGGAATTCGGGGTTGCCTTACGGGTTGCCTATGGTCCCGGTTGGCCCGCTGAAGGCGGGCCGACCGGCGCTCCAAACACTACACCTAGGGGGTGACAACGCGCAGAGGTACAACATGTTCCGAATGACAAAGTTGAAATTCCCTGGTCGTAAGGCATTCCGCAGTGTCGGCTCGGGCGTGTCGCAGATCACAAAACGGGCCTCGGCACGGGCCCGGCGACCGGCCGGGTCAGGCCGGCGGTAGCGGCTTTGCGCCGCGCGGCCGCAGCACGCGGGTGAATATCGCGTTCACCTGCGTCATCGCCGCGCTGTAGGGCAGCC
>Ga0180432_10009253_pt1 | contig 12058 bp, 9 predicted proteins | sample SS_ome_10_FD_132414 | JGI IMG/M metagenome (GOLD analysis project Ga0180432, IMG submission 132414) | Hypersaline lake sediment archaeal communities from the Salton Sea, California, USA - SS_1_MS_2 metaG | ecosystem: Environmental > Aquatic > Non-marine Saline and Alkaline > Hypersaline >...
ATCTTCTGATTGGTATTTAAGCCTGACCGTCTGGGCCTTGATAGTTATCCCTCTTTCCCTCTCCAGTTCCATCTGGTCAAGAAACTGCTGTTTCATTTCCCTGGCGGATACAGTACCGGTAAATTCCAGAATACGATCAGCAAGCGTAGATTTGCCATGATCGATGTGGGCAATTATCGAAAAATTACGAATTTTCTTCGGATCAGTCATAAATATAGTCTTTCAGATCAGTACTTGTTCCCAGATTAAGTTATCCAGGGATTAACAGACAACTCAGAACATTGAACTTTTTCAACAGTTAACAGTAAACATTATTTTAAGAACATTTTTTCATATAAAGTTAAGAAAAAAAAGAAATCTACCGAAACAATAAATATAAAAAATTTATCCAAGCTTTGCGAATGAGCCGATAATGGATCTAAGTCCAACAATGTAAGGATTTTATATGTTTTGGGAATATTTAAAATGAAAATTCCTTCTCTGTCGATGAAATGGGGACAGCGTCAACGCCATATATTGGGGCTGGATATAGGTTCACACAGCATTAAAATTCTTGAGCTATACAGCAACGGCACCGGCTCTATTATCAAATCAATTGGCCGTGCATTGGTCCCACCACAAGCCATAGTAGACGGTTCAATAAAAGAACCAGATAAAGTTGCAAAGGTACTAAAGGCACTTTTAGACAATCTTCGACCAAAAGTTAAATATGCGGCCACATCTATCGCTGGCTATTCCGTCATTGTCAAGAAAATAATCGTTCCATATCAGGACGAAGGTGAAATAGAAAGAAATCTTATTTTCGAAGCAGAAAAATATGTGCCATTTGAAATTGAAGAAGTCTATGTGGATTTTCATGCACTGGATAGGGAACACAAAAAAAACAGCGGAACAGAAATTTTTCTTGTTGCTGCTAAAAGAGAGATTGTTGATGAATACGCCTCTCTTACACAGGAGGTTGGTTTATGTCCGGCAGTAGTTGACGTGGACGCATTTGCCCTTGGAAATGCCTTTGAAGGTGCTTTTGGCCTTTTAAACGAACCTATTGTCTTGGTAGATATTGGAGCCCAGAAGACAAACATTAATATAATTTTACAAGGCACATCTATTTTTGCAAGAGACATGGCATTTGGAGGAGCTCAACTTACAGAGGCTATCCAGGAAGCCACAGGACTGGAATATGGAGATGCGGAAAAAATAAAGATTACCGGAAGTTCTGATGTTGCAATCACGAAAGAAGTAACCGCGGTTTGCAGGGAGTTATGTGATGCTTGGGCATTAGAACTGAGAAAGGCAATAGATTTCTTTAAGGCGAACTCAAGCCCAGAGACATACCCCACACATCTATACACAAGCGGAGGTTCTGCCTTTTTAAAAGAACTTGACATACTCTTTAGCGACATAATAGGCCTGCCGGTGAACATATTAAATCCCCTGCACGGTTTTGCTGTGGATCGTGGCATAGAGCCTAAATATATTTCATCTGTCGCTCCACAAATGGCAATAGCCACCGGCCTCGCGTTGAGGACTTTGACAAAATGATTCAAATAAACCTCCTTCCAATTCGAGAGTGGCGTAAAAAAGAGGCGGTTCGCCAGCAGATTTCAGTCTTCTTCCTGTTCTTGATCCTCTTGACAGTTGTTTTATTGGCTGCAGGTTTGACGATTCAAGGAAAGGTAGTGGCTCAAAGACAAGAGCTGGCATCATTAGAAGAAAAAAAAGCTCAATATGCATATGTAAATAAAAAAATAGAAAGGGTAAACAAGCAACGAAAACAAGTTGAAGACAAATTTAAGTCTATAGAAAAACTTCAAGAAGGTCGCACAATAACGGTTAAAATCCTGGATGAAGTTGTGAGTTCAATTCCTATTGATCGTCTATGGCTTACTAAATTAGACTTTAATACAAATAATGTGCAACTTGATGGAGTCGCCCTTGACAACCATACGGTAGCACTTTTTATGCGTCGCATGGAAAAATCGCCAATGTTTAGATCAGTAAGCTTGATAAATACCAAACAAAAGTCGGTCCAGGGACATGCCCTTATGGAGTTTGAGCTTCGAGTAAATGTTGAAACTCAACAAGAGAAAAACAAAAACGAGAATGTTGCAAAGAGGGCTAAAAAGTCGTGAAATTCAACAAACTCAGCCTTAAGATACCTCCTGGACTTTTCCAATCTGTCTATGCCCTTCCTGTCTGGCAGAAGGCCAGCATATGCTTGCTCGTCTTAGTTATTCCTATTGCCCTATTCTGGTTTTTTTTCCTGTCCATTCGTCTAGAAGAAATAAAAACTATGTCGGAGAAGATCCCGAAGCAGAGGCAGGAACTTGTCAAGCTGGAAGCAAAATCCAAGCAGATTCCCCAATTGGAAAAAGAATTGAAGACCATGGAGGAAATTTTACAGAAGGCACTGAAGCTATTGCCTGAAAAAAAAGACATACCGACTTTTTTGCCTGAGATTTCCTCGCTTGGCAACGAGGCCAGGCTGGACTTTTTATCCTTTAAACCAAAGAAGGAACAGCCAAAGACCTTTTACGCTGCCATTCCCATTAACATGGAATTCAACGGTCCATTTCACAGTACAGTTGATTTCTTTAATAATATAAGTAACATGGCTCGTATAGTGCATATAAAATCGGTCTCAATGGGAAAGGCCAAGCAAACCACCAAAGTCTGGAGTCAGAAGGGATCAGCAAGCAGTAATCAAAAAACCGAAGATGTCGGTGAAGCAGCACCAATAAAAGGAACCGTAGAGTCGCCCAATGAGGATCAAGAGGATAAGCGAGACGCCACATGGATAATAAGCACCCGTTGTGACGCCGTAACATATCGTTTTCTCAGTCCGGAAGAACAACAGGCGAAAACGAATGCGAAGGCAAAAAAGAAAAAAAGAAGATAACTGTTAACGCATTAAAATTTGAAATAAGATGATACGAGTATGCAGGTAAAAACACAAATCTATTATAGGAAATTTGTTATTTATATAAGTGTACTTATCACTATTTCTTCATATGGCCTTTGTTGTTTGTCCGGATGTAAAGATAAAACTACCGTAACTCCTGCAACAACTTCTGTTACGGAAAAATCAAACCGAATTAATTCTGAAAAAGAAAAGGATTTTCAGGTAAGACTGGAACGTCTCATGGAGCCTGTTACTTATTGTTACAGCTCAAATGGAAAGCCCGATCCGTTTCAGCCGTTTTTGAAGACAGCACCGAAAGTTTCTAAACGAATAGCTACGAAACGACAACCAAAAAAAGAGTTCAAAAGGCCGGAGATTTGCGCTACCCCATTGGAGTGTATGGACGTCGGCCAGCTGACGCTGGTAGGCATTATTTCCAATGATAAAGGTAATAGAATTGCAATGGCCGAGGACGCCGCCGGAATCGGGTACTTCTTGCAGCCCGGACTGCGGATTGGCTATCGAAATGGCAGGGTTAAAAAAATCCTTCCAAACAGAGTAATCGTAGAAGAAGAACTCGAAGATATTCGCGGTGAGCTGACTTTGCAGAACAGGGTACTGTTACTACATCCGGAGGGAAAATAATGGGTTGCCAACGGAAAATCTCACGCCTTTTGATTATCTTTTTGATCGGATTATTCTGGTGGATGTCTGAAAATATGCCTTCAATGGCCAGTGAATCAAGCCAGAACAGATCAGAGCAAAACGATATATCCCGCTGGATAGCTGAACTTGAATCCAGCCTTCCAAGCTCGGGAGATAATAAAAAATCGGATGAAACAGAAGATTTCACAGCATCAAAATCGGGCGAGATTTATGGTAATGATTCATCGGCAAAATTAATACGTGATGCAGCCAAAGACAAAATTAGCGTGGATCTCTTCAAGGTGGATCTCCACAATGTATTTCGCTTGCTAGGTCAGGTTAGTGGTAAAAATATCGTAGTAGATGAGTCAGTAAGGGGTACTATTACGCTGGCCCTGGAAGATGTGCCTTGGACCTTTGTCCTTGATGTCATTAAGAATCTAAAGGGATTGGATAGCATAGAACGTCATAATACCATTATGATTTACCCTATTGGCAAATCCCTTGAATGGGTTGGTGATAAAGGATCGGTCGCCTCCCTTGATGTTCAGATCGAGCCTCTTCTTATCGAAAAAGAACAGGAACTCATCATCGACAAAGATGGAATTCCCGTTGAAGGCAAGCAGCAAGGCGGTATCAAAGTTGAGCGCGTTATGGATATACAGACTCCCATTGAAGACGTTGCCAAGGCACAGGAACTTATTGCCAAGGCTGCTAAGCTTGAAAAGCAGATGGCAATTGGCCCTGCATTAAAATTGTATATAGAGGCATCAGATATTTGGCCGGAAAATGTATCGCTGTCTAAAAAAATATCGGCACTGGCCCTTGGTCCGGGGGGTCAAGAGCTGACTGCTTTTAATTTTGCCAGGAAAACGCTTCGCTTCGCGCCCAAAGACAGTGAAGCGACCACCTTTGCAGCAGTAGCCCTGGCCCGGATGGGGAAGAACGATGAGGCAAAAATTTATTTTGAACGTGCACTGGATACCTCGCCTATACCTTCTTTGAACACACTATATAATTATGCGGTTTTCTGTGAAGCTGAAGGCGAGTATCGACAAGCGCTCCGGCTGTTAAACAACATCGAGGTCAATTATGAACTTTCCGCAGACGCAATGCTACTGCGGGCGAAAGTTTATGAGCATCTGGGTCAATTTGACCAGGCAATAATTGAATACCGAGCAGTCTCGCAGGGAGGCAAGTCAATTCCCATGAAATCACAACTATATGCAACAGAACGAATGAAAACATTGATGACGGTTAAATAGTATACAAAAAAAATGCCGTTCATACGCAATTTTGAATTCCAATTTTTGAATTTTGGCAGTGAAACTTGAGACTAGGAATGAGAAACTGAAAAAACAAACGATAAGATTTAATGCATTATCTGATTTCGAATTTCCAATTCCGACAAACGAAATCAAATCGTTTTTAGCATTTATGGAGGAATAAAAATGTGCTCCCATATGAATAAATTAAACAACTTTTTATATCGGATTTGGCATGATATAAGGGGCACGCTTTTGTTATTCCTGTTAATTGCCATGATCGGGTGTGCGGCCTCCAATCAGAGCCTTTCAAATACTTCCCAGTCAACACCTCAGGTTGAGCAAGTAATAGAAAATGCAGACGTGGATTCACCGTCTGAAGTTCAGGTTGAAAAATCGTCTGTTCATAATGATGCTCCACCTGCGTCACGCCCGTCCGTGAACTGGCAACCTTCGTTCACGGTTGAAGATATCGATGTTAAGAAAAGTACTTCAGGACTTCCGGATCTAAAAGTTGGAGCGAGCATTTCATCTCGTGATAAAACGGTAAGCTTGCGAGAGGCAATTAAGGCTTTGGCTCAACTCAAAGGCTTTACCGTTAGCTGGAATTCAGACGCGATACAGGACATCTTAATAGACGTTGATATTAAGCCTGACGACGATTTTTGGAAAGCATTAGAGAATATGTTGAGACAACTGGACTATTGGTATGAATTTAAGAATAATACCCTCATTATTGGCTATGGAAAAACAGTTAATTATATAATTGCCATGCCCAATGTGGCTAATGAATTTACTGCTTCTATCGGCGGCAATATGCTTGGTGGCTCTACGAGTGTTGATAACTTGGGTGAATTGAGCATGATGACAGTTAAATCGGGAACTGAAACCGATTGGGCAGAGGAAAAAACTACTCGCTATATTAACCGTTTTGACGTATGGAAGAGTATTCGACAGAATTTAGATGTCATACTAAGAATAAGTGAAGGATATAGCTCGAAAACTGACGCAAAAGGTCAAGCAGAGGCCGGTATAGCGGGCACTGGCCAGTCAAGGGGGGGAGGTTCGACCGGGGCTGGCGGTATAGTATCGGGAACCGGTACGAGTTCTAAGGGCGAATCATATGAGGGAAGCTATGAAGCAGAAGCCAGGGCCGCGATGGAAGCCTCTCGTAGCCAACTAAAATCTGCCACATGGCGCAGATCTGGAGATGGAGAATATACTGTTGATGAATCTCTGGGGATTATAACTGTAACAACGACCGAAACATTACATAAATCTGTTAAAAAATATATAGATACATTAAAAAAGTGGTTATTCTGTCAGGTATCTATAAAGGCCCACATATTGGAGGTAGAACTCTCAGAAGAATCTGCGAAGGGAATCGATTGGTCTAAGGTCTTGAAGGCCGCTGAAAGAGGCAGTTCTTTAATCAGCGGCGAGGTTGAATATGGTGATCAAGGTAACGTGTACGAAGTAAACTACACGGATTTGGGCACTACCACCCGCGAAGGCCTGCGCCTGCTGGGGAAGGTCAGTCTTGCTCCTACAGATTTCAAATTATTTGTAAATGCCATGGAAGAACAGGGTAATGTACATACCGTATCAGAACCACGCCTGAATCTGCTCAATGGGTCTCCTGGTGTTCTGACCGTTGGTGAATCTGTTCGCTACATCAGTAAGATAACAGCCATGAGAAGCGGCGAAAGCGGAGAGGTAGATTATAGTGTAGATACTGATGACATCCTGTCAGGATTGGCATTTTTTGTTTTATGCAATGTGCTTGAGGAAGATGAAGTGGTTTTATATTTGACTCCTGTAACTTCCCAACTCCAAAGGCCGATTGAATACAAGACGTTTGGTGATGCAAATTTAGAAGTCGGACTACCTATAGTAAAACTCCGTCAGATGTCAACCATGGCAAAGGTCCGGGATGGTGACTTGCTGATTCTCGGCGGATTGATTGATCAAATCAGCGATAGTGACAGTTCGGAAATACCAGTACTTGGGAAAATCCCGTTTATTAAATGGGCCTTTAGAAATGAGCTCAAAACAAAACTGAGACGAGAATTGGTAATAATCCTTCAACCTCATATACTTCCTATGTAAATTTGCTACAGATTACCCTATAAATGACCATCATTCTGTGACCAAGGGTGCGCTATTTCGCCCCATTAATCCCATTCAGGCCCTTTCACAGGGCCTTTTTTGTTAATTGCTTAACAGCCTTAACTCATTGACAATATATAGATAAAATGGTTTAGTTTAATTGGTATATTGTAAAAAAGTGATATGAAATTTAGGGTTTTGGTTCAGGGGCAAACTCGGAGTTAGTTCTTTTTAGTATAAATAAGTAGCTCCCCGATTACTTCAATATATTTCCATAAACCTTAAGAGGCATTTTATCTTAAACTACTTTCACCAGCGGATCACTTCTGCTATCTCGGAAGGGATCGACAACAAAATCAAATGACTGAAACGTATGGCCTATGGTTACAAAGATGTTTCGCGCTTCTTATTAAGAATTCACCAACACTGAGAATTGCTTAGCCTTAGGCTTTCAACTTAAAAACAAAAGAACCGATATTTTAGAAAAGGCATGGAAACAGAAGAAGAGAAGTCAATAGCAAGATTCGGAGTCTCTATCCCTTATGATCTGATTCGTACATTTGATAAATACATCAGAGAACGGGCATACAACAACAGGTCAGAGGCCATTCGTGATTTGATAAGGGAAAAATTAATAGAGAGGGAGTGGGGAAAAGAGCTTAAGGGACAGAAGGTGGTAGGCGTTATCACTTATGTATATGACCACCACAAGAGGAAATTGGTAAATTCAATTATTGATATTCAACATAATTTTCCAGAACATGTTATAGTGTCGCAGCATATTCACCTGGATCATTGCAATTGCCTGGAGGTAGTTGTTGTCCGAGGTGGACCTGTTACAGTGCGTAATCTCACCTATAAGTTGAAAGCCCTTAAGGGTGTGAAACATTGCCAACTTACCATGACCACAACAGGGACTAGCCTGAGCTAATCATCATATCGGCCTTTCCTTAACAATGAAACCTTACAAGTCAGGAGTCTGCTAAAATGCAGGAACAGATAGAATTATTTTCTGGAACCACCAAGTTGTGTGGCATTGCCGAAGAGCTAAAAAAGTCCTATCTCGATTATGCTATGAGCGTGATAATCGGAAGGGCCTTGCCCGACGTCCGAGATGGACTCAAGCCGGTGCACAGACGCATACTCTATGCCATGCAAAATCTGAAAAACGACTATAATAAACCCTATAAAAAATCAGCACGTATAGTAGGCGATGTCATAGGTAAATATCATCCCCATGGAGACTCAGCAGTTTACGATACCATAGTAAGAATGGCCCAGAATTTTTCCATGGGCTATCCCCTCGTCGACGGTCAAGGAAACTTTGGATCGATCGACGGAGATGCCCCAGCGGCCATGCGTTACACCGAAATCCGTCAAACCAAACTGGCACACGAACTCATGGCGGATATCGATAAGGAAACTGTGGACTTTGCCGCTAATTATGACAACTCTCTTGAAGAACCCTTGGTGCTTCCTTCCAAGGTGCCGAATTTATTAATCAATGGTTCATCCGGTATAGCCGTGGGAATGGCCACTAGTATTCCTCCTCACAATCTCGGTGAGGTAGTGGATGCACTGATCGCCCTTGTACGCAATCCAAACATGACCGTAGCCGATATTATGGAATATATCCCCGGTCCTGACTTTCCAACTGCAGGCTTTATATGCGGAAAGAGTGGTATCAAGTCGGCCTATGAGACAGGACGTGGAATCATTAAAATGCGGGCTAGGGCTTTAGTGGAGCAGCAAGCCAAGGGCAAGCGGGAACAAATAGTTATTAACCAGATCCCATACCAGGTTAACAAAGCAAAGCTGGTGGAAAAAATCGCCCAATTAGCCCGTGATAAAAAGATTGAAGGGATCCATGCTGTAAGGGACGAATCCGATCGGGATGGAATGAGGATCGTCGTAGAGCTAAAGAAAGAGGGGATAGCTCAGGTTATCCTAAACCATCTCTATAAACATACTTCCATGGGAAGCTCTTTCGGGACAATTCTTCTCGCCATAGTCAATGGCAAGCCGGAACTCCTCAACCTCAAAGAGGTCTTGGCGCACTTTCTACAACACAGAAAAACCGTCATCATAAGGCGTACCACATATGATCTAAAAAAGGCCGAAGAACGCGCTCATATACTCAAGGGTCTTAAGATAGCACTTGACAATTTGGATGCAGTAGTGGCCCTGATTCGTGAATCTGGCAACCCTGCAGAGGCCAGATTAGGCCTTGTTGAGCACTTTGGGCTCACAACTATTCAGGCTCAGGCAATTCTCGATATGAAGCTTCAGCGCCTGACCGGCCTTGAGCGAAAAAAGATATTGGAAGATTATCAGCAACTACTGAATAATATCAAGACCTATAAAAAGATCCTGGCAAGTGATGCCTTGGTACTTGAAATTATTGAAAAAGAACTCAGACTCCTTAGAGACGAATATGCTATTACCAGGCGCACTGAGTTAATTGGGGACCCTGAAGAGATTAGTATCGAAGATCTAATAGTTGAAGAGGACATGGTGGTAACACTATCACACAGTGGCTATATTAAGCGTAATCCTCTGAGCTTATATCACAGCCAAAAACGCGGCGGGAAAGGTATCACTGGCCTATCTAAAAAACAGGAAGATTTCGTTGAGGATCTATTTGTGGCCTCCACTCATGATTATTTCCTCTGCTTCAGCAATCTGGGAAGGCTTTACTGGCTTAAGGTCCATGAAATTCCACAATCATCCAAAACGAGTCGCGGCAAAGCCCTCATAAATCTTTTACCGATTGACAGGGAGGCTAATGAGCATATTGCCGCTGTAGTGCCGGTACGTAACTTTGAACCAGATCGTTTTGTGGTTATGGCAACCAAAAATGGAGTAGTCAAAAAAACCTCTCTTGATGCCTTTTCAAGGCCGAGACCAGCAGGGATTATTGCAGCCACAGTGCGCGAAAACGACGAAATCATAGCAGCCGCTATTACCGATGGCGAGGCCGATATATTTCTTGGAACCAGAAACGGACACAGCATTCGGTTCCCTGAAAGCAACGTAAGAACCATGGGGCGAACTGCGGCAGGTGTGCGAGGCATAAAGCTCTCAAAAGGGGATCGCGTAGTCGCAATGGTGGTAATCTCAGAATCCCGGAATACACTGTTTACGGTCACTGAAAACGGCTACGGAAAGAGAACTTGGGTAAATGAATACCGTGTGCAATCAAGAGGTGGAAGGGGCGTAATCAATATCAAGACCACAGAAAAAGTGGGCCATGTAGTAGGTGTAATCCTTGTTAACGACCATGACGAGGTCATGCTGATCGGCGCTGCTGGGAATATTATTCGAATAGGCGTTCAGGACGTACGCATAATAGGTCGATCTACCCAAGGCGTACGCCTGATACGTATACAGAAAGGAGATCACCTGGCAGCGTTGGCAAAGTTGGCGGAACAGGACGAAAAATGAAACGCGTAGGTGTATTGGGTGCCGGAAGCTGGGGAACTACTCTTGCCATACTTCTGACTAAAAAAGGAATCAAAACAGTACTTTGGGCCAGAAACCATAAGTTCGCGAAACAAATCCGCGAAAACCGGCAAAACACTTTATACCTTCCCGGGTTTGAATTGCCCGCAGCACTGGAAATCACCTCAGATATTTCAAAAGCTGTCACGGATAAAGAGGTTATTCTCTTTGTGGTCCCCTCACATGGTCTCAGAGAGGTGGCAAAACAGGTCTCGGTTGCCCTTAACGATCTTTCAAAATCACCAAATCTTCCTTATGCCTTGGTCTCTGCCAGCAAGGGAATAGAAAACAGGACACTGCTGACCATGACGGAGATCATGGAGGAAGTACTCCCCTCAAGGCTGTCCGGCAGAGTGGCCGCCCTTTCCGGTCCAAGCTTTGCTAAAGAAGTGGCAGCTTCCATCCCAACCGCTATCACTGTAGCAGCCTCAGAACATAAACTGCGCAAGGGTCTCCAGGACCTTTTTACTACCGAGACCTTAAGGATTTATACCAGCTTTGACCTTGTAGGTGTTCAACTGGGCGGGGCTTTGAAAAACGTTATGGCTATCGCCTCCGGCATATCAGACGGAATGGGATTTGGGACCAATACAAGAGCAGCCCTGATTACCAGAGGACTCGCAGAGATGTCACGTTTAGGGATGAGATTGGGAGCCAATCCTATGACTTTCGCAGGACTTGCCGGTCTTGGAGATCTTGTACTTACCTGTACTGGAGACCTGAGCCGGAATCGCCAAGTTGGCCTAAAGCTCGGTGAAGGCCAGTGCATTGACAACATACTGAGGAAAATGAGCATGGTAGCGGAAGGTGTTAAGACCACGAACTCGGTCTATGCCATGGCCGACAAATACAGCGTCGAGATGCCCATTATAAATCAGGTTTACAGGGTGCTGTATCAAGGCATCAACCCTAAAGACGCGGTTAACGAGCTGCTCACGCGTCCCCCACGTCGGGAACTTGGGGACATTCTGGCCTGAAGCCGGTGGGCGAAAAGCGCACATATCGCTCCCTTATAGCCAGAAATGGCCTGACTAGCTTTCAAGTCCGCCACAAGGAAACCGATCTTCATATACAATCCGCGCGGAATCTTGAAAATGAAGTCTCGGCATTGGTCATAGAGGTCCGGCTCTCTATTGAGGATTATGCCCGCAGTCACCCGGGTTTTCTCGAAAGCTATACCCCCTTACCTTATAACCCTTTTGCCCCTGCCGTAGTAAGGGACATGCTAGAAAGTTCTGCAGCTGCTGGTGTCGGTCCAATGGCCGCAGTGGCCGGAGCTATTGCCCAACATATTGGAAAAAGATGTGTGGAGCTTACTTCAGGCGAAGTCATAGTGGAAAATGGTGGAGACATATTTCTCCGGGTCTTTGAGCCAATTACTTCGGTCATTTTAGCAGGCACGTCGCCACTTAGTAGACGGGTCGGCATTGTAGTTGCACCAGGCCGGCTGGCTTTAGGAATATGTACCTCATCAGGCACAGTGGGTCACTCAAGGAGTTTCGGAAAGGCAGATGCAGTGACTATAGTCTCTCAATCCGTATCTTTGGCAGATGCAGCTGCAACATCTATAGGGAATATGGTAATAACAGAGAGGGATATAAACCATGGTCTAAATGCCTTAAAAAAAATCTCGGGG
>Ga0180432_10009254_pt1 | contig 12055 bp, 22 predicted proteins | sample SS_ome_10_FD_132414 | JGI IMG/M metagenome (GOLD analysis project Ga0180432, IMG submission 132414) | Hypersaline lake sediment archaeal communities from the Salton Sea, California, USA - SS_1_MS_2 metaG | ecosystem: Environmental > Aquatic > Non-marine Saline and Alkaline > Hypersaline >...
AGGCATCTACGAGATCACGAGCCTGTGTGAAAAGGCCTACCACCTCTGGAGAGAGAATGTGTTCGCTGTAGGGCCGGTGCATTTAGTTCTGGCTCGGAGGAAAGAACGGGTTGGTTTCCCACCTCGGCTTCGCGTCTCGCGCACCCTTGAGAAGCGGTTGGGTTTGCTGAGGGTTGTACCCCTCCTCATCGGGAAAGACGCCCTTAGGATCGGGCCAAAGCACTTGAATTGCGGAGATACGGGGGTCGTACAATTCCTTGTGGTTTGAGGCGAACTTGATACCGAAACCGAAGTGGCTGAGTTCGTCCTCGTCGGTGAACCCCCATAGATCCCCTAGAAGCCTTAGCTTCAGGTCGTGGCCTTCGAGGATATCCGGAACGCGCAGGCCGTCTTCTACGGTGATCTTACCTTCTGAGAGTCGGTCAGCGACGGCGTTGACCACATGAGCAGCTGCATGAGGGTGGATGTGAGCGAAGAGGATTAGCTCTGGGAGACGCTTCGCGTAGAGGCCTATGGTGTAGAAGAAAGGCACGTCGTGGGAGGGAAGGGACTGACAGGACTGGCAGGACTCGCAAGTACACGATCCAGCGATAGCCATGATCGTCCAATCGCCTTCTGCAATGCGCTGCTCCGTCTCGTGGAATATCTCGTCTTTGTTCATTTTGCTCGTGGGGTTCGAAGGATCCAGGACTTCAGCTTCCACACCAGAAGCCTTAGGCGGTTGGTGAAACCGAAATGGTGGGCTCCGAGTCGCCCTTCCAGTTCGTCCAAGCGGCGGAGCCACATGGCCTCAGCCAGTTTACGTGGCATGGGTACAATGCGTCGAGGTAGGGGTGCGATGTGATCGAACCCCCAGCCCTCTGTACCGCCCATGAGGTCACGAATCTCGGTGACCAGCAACACAGCATCCACTCGGGAGACTTCGTCTCCAAAGGGATAGGGGATCCCGAAGCGAATGGCGATGGCCTGCTGGACTTCAGCTTCCAGGACCGTGTACTGAGGCAAGAGAACCTTGAAGGGCGTTGGAACGTCTACTTGTAGGTACTCACTGCCGTCGTGGAGATGAGCCGTTTTCTCGTGCCCCGGAGCAGCTTCGTAGCTGGCTCTCCAGCAATGCTCCGCGACACTCATCGGAGGGTTTGTATGGCCTGCAAAACGAGTCTGGTTGGAGAGGGAATAGGCAATGTCCTCCGGGTGGATCTTCTCAGGGTCGATCTTCCCCGGTACGGGGATCCGGACCCCGGAGGGAGAACATTGCATGAACTTGGAGTTGTTGCGGGACATGGCAGTGCTATATGGACCACAGGTCGGGACACACACCGTTTGCGATGTCGTTGGCTAGCCCCGGACACTTCTGGTCGTCTTTGAGGATTGATCCGGTGCCAGCACACCACTGGCAGCTTCTGTCGGAGCCACCGCAGCTGCAAGGGCTCTCCGGATGGAATGGGGACTTGGCTCCCTTCGTTATCCGTTCCCCTTGGCCTCTGCATTGCAGGCCCGAGAACCACCTTGGTGTAAGGCCTGCTTGCCGAAGGGCCGTCGTTTCTGTTGGGGTGTGGATCATCTGGCTTTGAGCCCCTTGCTCATTCGAGGCATCCTCCAGAACGCATTCCACGGGAAGAAGAGGCAGCTGGCGATAGCAACATGGTCAGCCCCTGCATCCCGGAGGTCGATGTAATCGTCCAGTGACGTAACACCTCCACCTCCAATGATCCGGGCGGTAGGGAACTGCTGGCGAAGCCAACGGACCCCACGGATGGCTAGTTGCTTGAGAGGCTTCCCTGATACTCCACCGCGAGGCGTAGGGATAGTGTTGCAGCAGTGGAAGATCGGAGGACTCCCCGTGAGGTTCCGGTAGATCTGTGCAGTACCCGTTGCCAAGGCCTCCATTCCGTGACCGGGAGGTGGCAGCTTCACGATCACGGGCCGACGTTCCGTCCCCATACCCTGGAGCGCCATCTCGAAGGCCGTGAGTGGTTCATCCACGCACTCCACATTCGGACACGAGAGGTTGAGTTCTATGGCCGCTGGCCAACACTTCGCAGCCATCCCGGTCAGCATCGCCCACTCGAAGGGATGGAAGCCGTGGACGGAGATGATGTGATCCTTGTGGTTCCGTTTGGGCTCTGGCGTGTCATCGGTCTCAGCTAGATCCTTGAAAAGGCTGCTGATCCCTGGGTTCCGCAGACCGATCTTGTTTCGCCAGGAACGGCGGAGAGGGTTGTAGCGGACCGTCTTGAGGATCCTCCAGAGTCGACCTCCCGAAACGGGCTCAACTGGATTCCCTGGAGGCCTTCTGAAGAGGGTGAAGGTGCCGAGGGTACGTGTGGCCCAGCCCCAGCCCAGGTAATTCCCGAAAGGGGCTGCGACGATCAACGGGCGAAACATACCGCCTCCTCTTGTTACGGCCTAAGCGGACCGCCACGGCGGGAGTAAGCATAGCCATTGCAGCGAGGGCAAGCCCTCCCAATAACCACACACACAGGTCTTCCATACGGCGGGGACGGAACTCTACCTCGATAGGCTCCGTAGGAAATCCCCAACGGTAGCTGTGAAGGAAGCATCCGCGACCCCATCGGCAAACCCCCCGAACGGGTTCTTGAACCGAGGGTGGGGCGCTAGCGTAGCTTCGTGGCGAAGCCAAGGCTCCGCGTTTTCCAGGATCAGTTTCGAGGCTAGCACCTCTTCCTCCGGAGGCACCGACCAGTCATGGAAATGGAGTACTGCACCGCCTGCATCTAGGTCGATGCAGATCTTCCCCTGAGCCTGGGCGCGGGGCGAGTTCCGGTGGGAGATGAGGTAACGGTGTTGGGTGATCTGCCCAACAGCGACTACGGCGTGTTCCTCTTCCCAGAGCCGCTGTTCTTCCGGGGTTAGGAACTCGTACAGCACCTCGCCAGCAGGGGTGAGGAAATCGGGGATGCAGTTGGGACAGCATGGAGTAGGACGTTTCACTGTGGCGGCTTTCTCGGCCTTGTCTCCGTCCTTGCCCTTCTCTTCCCGGTCCTTGATGTCCTCCGCTGCTTTCAGTGCGGACTTCGCCCCGGTGTAGGTCTCGATCTCACCGTTGCGGAATACCACGGCAGTCAGGGTCTGCTCCCCTGCCTTGAATCCTTGCACGAGAGCAGCACCGATCTCAGCGACCGGCCCTTTGAGAGTGACGGTCTGCTTCGCTTTCCCTGCGGGATCCCAGAGGGCCGTGGTTTTTGACCACCCTCTTTCTTGGAACAGTCTCCCAAACTGGTTGAGGAGGTCCAGTTCGTGGGGCGTAGGCTCGTGAATGGTGAGGAGTGTACGTCGCCTGGATTTGCCCTCGACGCGGATGTCGCCGTTGTGGCTAGGTAGGAACCATTTCATCTGTTCTCTCCGTAGGCTGGGACGGTAGGTAGGGAGACCTACGACGCCTCAGCGGCTCCTTCAAGTACGGGGGTGCATTCGGGAAGCGGCGGCGGTTCCGACTTTCTTTCAGTATCGTCAGATGTTTTGGGTTTCGAGCCAGTGAGGCTGTCGAGCCTCTCCTCTAGGTTTCTTGCGATGTCGTCCAGACCCTTGTCCCGTGCTTCTGCTATAGCCTGGACCAACTTCACAGGGTCTTGCCGGTTGAAGGTCTGCTGGAACCCAGCTAGCATCTCACGGAGCATCTTGGCCCCGTAAGTCTCGCCGCCAAGCCCGGCGGAGAGGTCACCACCGGTTGCGGCTTCTCCAGCCAAAAAGTTGCTGCCTATGGTTACACCACTGCCAAGAACCGAACCCGTGTTGGAGTAGATACCCGGAGCAACACGAGGCTTGTTTTTGACGGCACCGGATGCAGGGTCGAGCGTCAGCATTACCTCTTGGAGACGAGGTGCTACCTGGGCGATCTGCTCTAAGGTGCGGACGCTAAAATCATCGGAGTCGATCAAGGCCCGAAGCTGGTCTCGTATCGCATCCCGAAAAGGATCGATCAGGGCATTGTCCACAGCAGTTTCGAGGGCGGTCTTCGGCTTGGGAGCGGTGTCGTTGGTGGTCATTAGTTGAATCCTGTAATCCAGTCTCTTGCTTTTTCGGGGGAGGTGAGAAGACCGGTGAGCATCTGCATCTTGCCGATTTCAATCCCTGGATGGTCCCGGAGATCTCTGTGCTCTAGGTCGCTGAGCATCGAGGTGACTGCCCCAGCGATGTCACCTGAATCGAGGAGTCCTAAGGCACGACCTTTGGCCCATTGCAAATGCTCGGCGCGGTCCATCGCGTCCATCGCGATTCCTTTCAGAGGAAACTGACAAGGGCCGACCGGGTGGCCGACCCTTACAGTGACGTAACAGGGATTCGTCTAGACCTTCCAGGCGCTGCTCGGCTTGAACTTCACCACGGTCTTCGCCGCGATCTTCATGGACTCGCCGGTCTGCGGGTTGCGACCCTTGCGAGCAGGACGGCGCTGGGTGCGGAAGGTGCCGAAGCCGACCAACGCAATGGAGTCCTTCTTCACGCCCTTCTTGATCGTAGCCAAGGTGGCGTCGAGTACGTCCTTGACGACGGCCTTGCTCACATCCCCGCGACCGAGGTTCGCTAGAATGCCTTCGATCAGTTCCTGCTTGTTCATCGCAATGCTCCTGGGCAAGAGAGTAGGGAGAAGTGTGCTTCCGGGCTTCATGCCCGGCGGGGTATTGTGACAGTTACCACTCGGCAAGGGGAGTGGTCATAAGGGTATCGTAATCGTAGGTGGGCTTCTTCTTCTTCTTCAGGACATCACGGACGGAGATCTTCTGGGGTGAATGGCTCAATAGCCTATTCTTGTATATCAACACGAACTCAGGAACCTGAACCCGTTCGTGGACGAAGTCCAGTCCTACAGGGGTCACACGCCACCACCCCGCCCGGTACCCGTTCCCGTTTTCCCAGAGTCGTCTTTCCAGTAAACCCCAGTAGACTAGCTTACCCTCTTCGCGGCTTCGGAGTACGGCCTCCCCAGCTAACGAAGGGATGTGGATCCACCCGTCGTCCAGAGAATCCTCGTTCTCTTCCAGGTACCGAACGAGCCAGATCAGGTTGTACACCATCCCATCGTTGAGCGTACGCCGGTAGACCTTCACGTAGCTTCCACAGCAAGGGCATGGCACTCCTTTGCTGCGGGTGCAGTTCTGAACGAGGTACTGCTGCGCTTCGGTCACAGTCTTGAGGCCTTGGGTACTACCTAGCGCCCTCCACACCTCAGCCGCAGCAGTCGCATCAAGAGGGGCGGTGGTCTGGGCGTCCTCGCTTATCTTCGTCGCACTCCCTTCGACCATCTTTTTCAGGAACACCCCTAACGCCTGTACCTGGGGATCGGGCTGGATGCCCTGCGCCGTCGCTTCCTTGTACAGTCGGCGCAGACCTTCCAGGGCCTTTGTGGGATCTAGCACTGGAACTACCTTCTTGGAAGTGGCCATCACAAGCCTACGGTTCGGGGGAGGAAGGGATCTCGGACTCTGATGTCTCCATCGCTTCTATCTGGTGACGTATCTGATCGAGGGCCTCAGCATCAGAGAAACCTTCTCCGGTGAAATGGAGTTCCCCACGCCCGAGAACCCACTTCGTAGAGAAGATACCGGACTGCTGCTGATCGGTGTGTGCTACCACCAACCACCCTGAGTACCGGAGGTCATCCAGACTCGCGGAGCCCATAGTTGGTTGGAAGGGGCGTTCTTGGCCCGCTTGTTTGAGGAGGATGTTCTGGCCATCCACCATCGCCATTAAACCTCGGATGGCTTCCCGGTCCGTCTTCCGCCACCGCTCGTGGCTCTGTATGACTAGGGCTTGCTCTTCGAGTTGCTGCATGAGGCCTCGAAGTCTAACGTCGATAAGCTGTCCTGGCTGGAGTTGCGCTATCGCCGCGCATTCGCTGATGACCCTACGAGCATACTGGTAGTTCGCGGAGGTTTGGATCGCTGTCTTCAGCAGCCCATCGAAGTCCGGGGCGCAGAGGTAGCAGACAGCGCCCGCTTCGCCAGCGATTGGGCGGGCCGCACGTACTTCTCCGTCTCGGGCTGTACGGGAGGATGCCTTCCCCTCCTTTAGGATGTCCACGATCTCCACGGGATGGTAGCCGCACAGTTCACAGGTGTTCCCTGGTTCTTTAGCCATCGTCTTTCTCCATCAGCCCGTGGTCGAGGACGAAGCGTCCCATACGGCACTCGCCGGTCGAACTGCTCTCGATCTGACCATGCGAATGGCAAGGCGTCTTCCGATACCAAGGATAGTGATGTACCGCGCACTCAAACTCACCAGGACGGTCTCCTCGAAGGTGTTTGCAGGGCTCGCCCTGTCCTAGATGGGGAATCAGGTTTCCCTCGCTGACCCCTTTCTCAGGATCGTCTACGATGATTACCGTGTAGTGGTGGCAACAGTACCCGCAGCGGAGGCAGATCATTCGTCCTCCGCACTGTTGATACGGTCGGCTAGCCGTTGCTCTGTTAAGGCCCTACGTACTTCGTATGGCATCAAGACCGCTACAGACACTCCATCCTGTTGGATCACGTACTCGCAATCCTCCTCGTCCATCCGGTTGAGAATGTTGAACGCATCGGCTTTGAGGGTCTCGTCAGTGATTGTGAGACAAGTCACGTTCCCCCGAGACTTAGCTTTGGCCTGATTCCGTTCAGCAGCTATGTTCATTGCGCCGAACGGCGATATGACTCCCAGGCGGAGGGCTCTCCGGATGTCTGGGTGGTCTTGCTTCGAGGGCGGTTGGACCTTGAGCCACTCGCGGTATCGATCCTCCATCGCAGCTACGGTTTCCTCCACTCTGGATGCGTTGCAGGCAGCCGATTCCGCAGAATAGCCAGGAGCCTCAAGACGGACGAGGTACTCCCCGAACGCATGGCGTTCACTGGAGATCTTAACGCCATCCAGAGTACGCAGGGCATCGAGTAAACGCCTCTGGTTCTCCCCTTCTTGTTGGAGTTCGCGTAGACGTAAACCCTCCTTCCCAAGACGAAGGATCCGCTCCCTCCATAGAATCCAGATGAAGAGGAAGGCGACTGTGGCAGCGAACACAGATGCGAAGGTGACGATGAAGGTAGTGGTCATAGTTCTTGGGGCGCTAGTGAACTAGTCGAAGATCTCGTTCATGTCGAGTCCCGTGGCCCGTTTGATCTTCTGGAGGGTGAGGTAGGTGGGGGCACGAGTGCCGCGAAGGTAGTGACCGATCAGCGAGTCGTTGACCTGGAAGAGGTCCGCGCACTGCACGTTGGTCATCTGGGTGGCGTCGAGGTACTTCTGGAGCCACTGCTGGAACTTGTTCGAAGCCATTGGGATCGTCCTTTCTGAGGGGGGAGGTAATTGGAGGCCGCACAGCTGGTTAGTCCCAACTGTGCGGCCTAGTGGAGGCGCTGGGAATCGAACCCCAGGTCCGGATCCGCCCTTCGCAACAGCGTCTACGTGTGTATCCAGTGATTTAGGTGTTCGTCCGCTAAGACCCCCGCTGGCAGGGTTCTTGTTGGACTATCCCGGAGAATCTCACTTCCCTACCTCCAGGCGGCAGTAGGAGAGCCAGCCGACAGCAGCGACCTTCGTGACCGGTCGGCGCGGTCACGGGGTCGAGCGGCTTAGGCCGCTAGGCGTACAGGTGCTTCGTCGGTTATTGAAGCAGTAGTCGGCTTTTAACGTGGCCAGCCGACCAACCACGACACGCAACTGGAACGTCGGTACGTCCGTCGAAACCAGCTTCGCCCCCGAATGTCAAAGAACGTCAGTGCTACAGCATAAGACGACCTGCGATGATTCCTACAGTGACGTAGGCGAACGCGATCCCGATTTTTCTCCAGGGAACCCTGCTCGTCCATCCCCGGACCCAGTTCCAGACCCTTTCCCCCCACTGAGGTGGAGGCCCTAACGATTGGTCGGAGTCCTCGATACCAGTCAGGTTTTGGAGGATCGTGTATGCGTCCCGATATCGCCGCTGTTCCAAGCAACGCATTGCCTCGATGGCGTCGTCTCGCAGTTGGCTCATAGCCATGCAATCGAAACTGGAGACGCAGGCGAAGCCCGCCCCTGTTTGTATCCCTTCGGGGGCCACCGAAGCCGCATCTAGGCCTGCGTCATACCCAGCGTCAAAAGCCCCGGCAGCCCCTTCGACCAACACCGCATGGTGGTAGCTGCCTACCCGCGCTTCGATCTCGTCGGGGAGCGACACCCTCCAGGGGAGGTTCGGGTCGGTGTAGTCGAGACGCAGCATCGTCAACCGTGGATCGGTGTTTGGAGAGAGGGATGGGTTGGTAAAGGCCCACGCTTGCACATCTTGATATACGCCGCAGTTAAGGCTTTCGCGGTCGCTGGATCGAGGAAAGCAACGGGAGCGCATCCGTGGGGACACCGAAGGGTTTGGGTGGTCCCGAACAGACGGCACATGAAGGGCCGATGCTCGTAGATCTCGCAACCGGTTTCGGTGGCGTAGGGGCAGGTGAGCGTCTCGGAGGTCTTCTTGACAGGAACGTTCTCCCACTCCTCCTCAGTAAAGGGAACAGGTCCGCAGCAGTCGGTGCAGCCTGGAAGGCACTGGAAGACTGGGATCTGGCGATAGAGATCTTCTAGGCTGTCGGACACGGCTGTTCCCTTCGTCCTGGGTAACTCTAACAGGAGGGGGGTCAGGAGAAGTTGGCGGGGTCTACTTCGATGTCGTTGCGGTGGCAGCGGATGCGGGCGCTGATCCCACAATGCTCACATTTTGGACCTTGGAGGTGGTACTCAGACCGATAGGCAGAGACGACCTTTAGTCGAGTGCCTGCGGGGATGGTGATACCACCGCGTGTGGTCATCTCCTTTCGAGTCACGACGTGCTTCCCCATTACGTCCTTCATCAGGATGTTTCGGGTGCCGCCTGTAGTGAGGTAGTGTTCAGCCACGTCTGCTCCTATCCAGGTGTGGTAAGGGTTCCGTTCAGGATTGCAATGGCCCGGTCAGCTAATTCGCTGGTAAGGCCTAGTAGTTCAGGGTCGTCCGTGTCTCCGTGGAACACTGGGAACTTGCGCGAGTGCGTCGTCCGGCAGTACAGCATACGATCCCCAAAATGCTCCGAGTGGTCCTCGTCATCGATTACCACGAACTCCTCCACGTCGTCGTGATTGTCGAGCCACTCCTGGATCTCGTGAGGACGTTCGTTGGACCCATCTGCTGGCCGGGGCCACATCACCCCCGTCCACTCTGGAGCGACTTGCGGGGAACCAAGGTCGTGCAGCACCTGGAACACCCATTGCCGGGACTCTGGGCTCTTCCGCAGAACGGAGATCAGGACCACGATGGCCTCCGTCTCCCGGATCACCCGCATCAGGTTCTCAAGCTGGTACTTCCCCATGAACCACCCGCAGGGGTGGCCCGACACCACGCAATCCGATTGTCCGTCCACGTCTTCGAGGAGGGTGTTCATCGTACCGTCGATATCGAGGAAGATGACCTTCATCTAGTTCCTGCTCTTCGGGTGGAGGGCCTTTCCATGTACGTAGTCTTCTACCACAATCAGACGCTTCGGTGCGTCCTCCCCTATCCGGACCAACAGATCCCGCACCTCCGCCCAAGGTAAGCCCCCGAGACCGGCCCCGATCCGGGGCATCGTCACCGTGGGGATCTCCTGCTCTTCCATGATCTCGATCATGTCCAGAACGGCTTGCTCTATGGCAGCGAGGGTAGCCTTGTCCTTCCAATGGTCTTGGGTGAACAGGTTGAAGACGTGAGGATCCCCGAACTCGTCGCTCTGCCAGTGCATGACATTCCCAGGACGGAACGTCCCCTCCCGGCAGAGGCGGTTGTAGAGGTCGTACATCTCCGGCCACATCTCCCGGAACATCACCGCGATGCCCTTCCCCATCTTACCCTTGCAGTTGCAGCCGTGGGCCAGAGCAGGGAAGGACATGAGAGGCGTGGCGAAGATGTCACCGGCAACGAAGTTGATGGGCATGGTAGTGTTTCGGTTAGGGCTTAGACCACGGCACCTGTGATGGTAGTGAAGCACCCCTTGCAGTAGAGGAAGCCGTCAGCCAGCTTGTTGATAGAGTAGTAGTCGTTGGCGGGGGTACAGATGCTCACGTATCCACACCTGTGACACTTGCACCACTGCCCGCACGGATCGCAGTCCGTTGTCGTGATAGGGTTTTCCTTGGAGTTGGAGGGCTGTGGTTCAGGCATAACTATTCCCTTCGAGGCTCGGGGTGGGTGTTGATACGCGCCATCGCGAAGGTGCGGCCTTCTTTCTTCTCGAAGTCGTAGGCATCCAACAGCCATTGAGGTTCGGGGTAGTACTCCGTGGTCCCGAAGCGGATCCCCTGAGGGTAGACCTCGCGGTGGCTGTGTTCCCCCTTGTAGTTGACGTACCAGAAGCGAAGCGCCTTCGTACGGTCGAGGCCCTGCCCGAAGGCTAGGACACACACGTCGCAGCGGAAGTACAGGGGGTTGGGTGCCGGTCCTGTTTTGGTGAGGGGTATGTGGAAGAGAGAACAGGACATCGCATCCGTGGGTTCTCCGAGACGCCCACGGAAAGGGCAGTCGTGGCCGCAGTGAGCGCCGTCTACTTCGACGTGGACAGGGATCTGTAGGTTCATTGGGATCTCCGAAACTGAAAAACTTTTTCACTTTCAGGGGTCTACCCCTTAGCTTGCACTACCGACTCAGCGGCCTCCTTCAGGGTCTTGAAGCCTGCTGCCTTACACTCGCTCTGGCCCGGACCCCCGTAACAGAACTGGCCCGTACGCCCTTCGACAAGCCAGGGCCACTTAGTCCAAGCCTCGGGGTCCTTGAAGACAGAGCCGACGATTAGGTCGTCTTTGTCAACAACATCGTAGCGACCCTTCTCGACCCGCCGTAGCTTGTGTCCTCCCGGTAGTCCCATGCTAGGCCTCCAGTTCCGATAGGGCCTTGATCGCACCCTCACGGATGCGCTCCAAGATCTTCTCCGGCGGCTCATCTAGACCCAGAGCGCCTTCCGTAGCGCCTTTGATGAGGGTCAGGTGCCCCTTCACGATCTGGAGGTTGTCCTGCATCCGAGCCAACTGCTCCCAGCCTTCGTACACCCGCTCCGGAAGCATGACGTTGCCGATCTCGAACTCGGCATCGTATTCGAGCCCCGTCGCAGGTGAGTTCCATGAGGAGTAGGTGGCGGTGAAGACTGCGTAGCCCCAAATCGACGGGCGCGGAGCCGGGGACTCCTCTGGGTTCGAGAGTAGTACATCCAGCGAAGCGCCTGCGTAGTGAAGCCCCCTCCTCCTGTTTTGTTCGTCCAGGAACGTACCCAGCTGCTTCGCTGTCTCTTCCAGACCCTCAGCGGCGAGGATGTCCCATCCTGTTTCCGAGAACTCGTGTTGGAAGATGTCTCCGACTCCCATCCTGTCGGGGTGCGAAGGTACGTACAACGGTGGTGCGCCTTCGGAGCAGACCCAAAGGATCTCGAAGTCCTCTGTGGCCACCCGAAGCCCTTCGATATCCGAAGAGGTGCCGTAGCAGCCCCACTGCCCTTTGTATCGAGGGATAAAGGGGAACGACTCAAAGTCCGTTCTACAGGTAACCTGCATACTCGGCACGGGTCCGTCGATCTTGTAGCCCATCTCCTCCAGGTCTATGGGCGTGGCCTCACGGCTCAGGTCTTCGAGGTGGAGGTGTTCGCCGTTACGGACTATCGCTGCCTCTCCGTAGAAGCTGCTGAGGGCCTCGCTGTGGAAGACATCCCCCTTCTTCATGCGGTGAAGGGTGACACGGAGCAGGCATTGGGCTGTGCTAATCGTCATGGTTATCCTTGTAGTTGCGTCCGAGCGTTTCCAGTCTAGTGACGCAGGTGCTGAGGGCTTCTACTGAGGGGGTTAGGTGTGGCCGTTGAGGTATGCTTCGTACTCGGTAGCGCACTTGTCGGAGCAGATGTACCGCCCTTCGTAACACCACCCGCCGCAGTTGGGGCACTTGCCTGTGGGTATCGTCTCAGGCTTTGACTCGTCCACCTCTTCGTAGATCCCTTGGCCTTTGCTGGGGAACTGTGCCGCTGTTGGATCCACGATGGTTCCGTCGTCTACGGTGACACACCACCAGTGCATCCGCTCGCCCCAGGCGGTGCAGTAGTAGA
>Ga0180432_10009255_pt1 | contig 12052 bp, 18 predicted proteins | sample SS_ome_10_FD_132414 | JGI IMG/M metagenome (GOLD analysis project Ga0180432, IMG submission 132414) | Hypersaline lake sediment archaeal communities from the Salton Sea, California, USA - SS_1_MS_2 metaG | ecosystem: Environmental > Aquatic > Non-marine Saline and Alkaline > Hypersaline >...
AATGCGGGTAAAATTGTTAAGAAAATCCGTGCTGTACGGTCTGCTGTCAAGAAAGGTGTGAACAGTATTGAAGGTGTTAAGGCAACACGGATTCAAAATAAGGATAAATAAAATGGATTACCCAGTAGCAAAAGATCCCGAAGCTGAAGCGGCTGCAAGTAGTGTTGTTATCAGTGAATTTGTCGGAGAACAAAGGACTGAAATAGTTGCAAACATAATTTGGAAATATTTTGGAAAGGGTTTCAATAAAAAACCTGAACGATCCGTAGAAGTAAAAGAATCTTTTATGGATTGTGCAAGAGAAATTGTTAGACGTATATAAATAAGGATAAATAATCATGGCTTACGCAAGCGTATCATTCGATCCTGATTCAGTTGCATCCAACAGTGACGTTGCCTCAAGCGCTATGGATTTGGCCGCCTCTGCGAGTGATGCGGCTTCGAGCGCTACGGATAAGGCCGCCGCCGCCTCTGCTGCCGTTGCCGGAAAGAAGGACGTTCTATACGATACCACTCCTGCCGATACCGTTGACGATGGTTTTACAGGATCATTTGTGGCAAGTGGTGTATTGGCAAGAGGAAACCTTTGCTATGTCAAAACTACGGGGGCCGCTGCCAAGGCCAATGCTGATTCGGCGGCGACAATGTCAGGCTTTTTAATTATGGCTCCCGGTTCTGTTGCCGATGGCAGTTCGTTTGCGGCCATTATGCCGGGAACGATGGTGGGTCATTCAGCATGGAATTGGTCTTGTGGAAAGCCTGTTTTTGGTGGATCAAGTGGCGGAAGTATGACGCAGACAAGGCCGAGCGCTGCAAGTGCGATTGTTCGGGTGGTCGGTTATGGTGGCAGAAATTCAAACGTCATGTGGTTTGACCCTGATAAAACTTGGATAGAGGTGTAATATGACAAGATATGAGTATTTAATCATAAAGGCAAATGAAGTGCAGGAATTAAAACGCCTACGATCAGGATATTTCATAAGGAGGTGATATAGATGGCTGATATCGATACAGTCGTTCTTTTGGATAATATTCAGAATGCAAAGGACAGTTCCGATAAGATTTACACTATGGATGGTGATGGTGAGAACTATGAAGCGGTCAAGACTTATGTAGTCGAATTGCCTCCCGATGCATCTGGTGCAAGAGTGCTGTTCAACGGGAATTACGATCCTGATGGTGCAAGGCATTGCGTTAGGGTGCATTATATCGCACTTACCGACCCATCAACACCGACCAAGACTGAGAATACCATTGCTTTGGATTGGACAGCTGTTGACCCCGATAGCGGAACTGCAACAGACAGATTCAAGGAGACAGGTGCGATTGACGTATCCGGTCATGTATACGGCTCTTTAATGATAGACGTTGCTGTAGCTGAAGCAGAAGCCACCACAGGGCTTGAGGTCATTGTTCAGGTTCGGGGTTATACAGGTCTGGATGTTTGGAATACTCTATGCAGATTTATCGGACCAATAGGCACAGGAGTTGAAGTTGCTATCCCCGACACTGTAAATGCGGATCAGAATGTATTAAAGGCAACCAACCCTACAGCTGGGCACTTGAATCATATTGGGAAGTTCATTTTCATTGAGGATAAAGGCACTATTGCTGATAGTGAAATCGCTTACCTTATCGAGTGTGGGGCAGACAGCTAAATGCTTCATCAGAAACCACCATTAGGAAGAAGAGTAAATAAGAAGCATCCATTAGCCATTGATCTTACTGGTTGCTGGATAATGAATCAGGGGTCTGGTAATCTTGTTTATGATCTAAGTGGGAACGACAATCATATCATTCTTCCTTCTGATCTGGCTAACGAGCACCTTGAGACAGGTACATTATACTGTGACGGGTCAAGTGGTTATGCTCAAACTCTTCGTTCATATCCCTATTTTGATAATTTCTCTTTTGCGATAAGATATCGTTTAGATTCTGGAGTGGGCATTAATGATCAACTTGTAGGCGACTACCAAGATCAAACAGGGAGTAGTGGGTGGACACTTAGATATTCTCCTTCTGGTTTGAGTTTTGCGTATGGTGGTTGGGATAGTTATGAGGATTTGGTATTAGGAAAGAGCGCTCCTCTGTGGATCAATTTAGCAATAACTAAGAAGGACCAAAAACTTTTTTGGTGTTTTAGCGGTGGAGACGGTGGTTACTGTGAGTTTAGCAATAGTAATTTTAATCATTACTTAGATCCCTCTTCTCGTAAATTGACGTTTTGTGCAAGTTCTGTAGATACTGCGACTAAGAACCTCCCGGCTTGGGTTGAGTATGCTTATATCTACAATCGACCTTTACCCTTATCGGAGTTAGCATGGATTCAGAGGAATCCATATGCGATGTTTCAGAGGGAGCCGATTTGGTTGTTTAGTGGAGAAGAAGCAGGCTGGACAGGCAAAATCTACGGAGTCGATTCTGCGGATATTGAAAAGGTATGTGGGATGCATATTCGACCTTATGAATAAATATAAATAATTACATAAAGGAAATTAACCATGAAAACACTCGTAACAATTCTATGTATTTTGACAATGACGTTGGCACTGGCAGGGGTGGGTTGCTCTCAACCGTTTGTTCACAGGGTAACTATTATACCATCAGTTGATATTATCATATCTGACGATTGCAGCGGACACAGAGGACTCGCATGGCCAGATAAAGCAGAGATATGCACTGAGGGATTTATGAATGATGACGGAACAATAACGGCAACCCAGGAAGTTTTAGGGCATGAGATGCTCCATATTATTCATCATTTTGATAAGATGGTAAGACATCCACATGATAAGGGAGCGAAGTAAATGGCTAAATGGACACACAAAGAATTAAATAGAGTTAAGGTAAAACGTGGTGGGTTTGATGTAACTGTTGAATTTTCAAATCCTACTATACCACAGCGGTTTACTAAGACTTTTTATTTTATATCTGAGACTCAAATAAAAACGGGGTTTGAGGAGAGAATGAAACACGCTGAAGACAATCTTCAAGATTCTATAGACCAAGCAGCTTATGAAGCACAATGGCCATCTATGTTTACCCGTGAAGATGTTGAGAAAATCTTGATTGAAAAGAAATACCTTTCTGTAGGCCAGAAGTTTGAAGACCTACCTGTTAATCAAGTTGCTGAAAGGGGGGTTGTGTAATGGCCGACAAATTCTTAGACGAAGCCGCTGGCGGTTTGAATAACGGTGGTTCAGGTGACGATGCATGGCAGACATGGGCTGCTGCCGTTGCTGGTGCTACGGATGGTGATGATGTTTGGGTACGGCGCACTACAAATACTGCTTTGGGTGCGTCATTAGCTCTAACCAATAACACCCCAGAAAGCCCTATAAGGTATATAGGATGGCCTCGTCCAGCGATTTCAAATACTACAATTACCCAGGCAGATTTCACAAACGGTTCAAGGATTATTGATAATATTGTAGGAATTACTCCGTCAAGAACGCAACACACTGCAAGATATATAACCGCACCTGATGGTAAACTATATATGCTTACTGCTGTTCTTTGGGAGGCAGGTGTTGACGGCATGGCCGGTGCTGACGAATTCACGGTTGGTTCACATCTCACAAACACGACTCAAACTAAAAAAGGAAAGGTTTGGGCATTTACTGATAATTTAGATACCACAGGAATAATTCAATATGTAAGAGATTCCGCAACTGCTTGGGTTGAAGACGACAATATAATTGATGGTGATGGCGGTGATGCAGAGATAGATGCTGGCGGCGAAATTGCTGTTGGTTTCCTGCTCGACAGAGAATATGCAGGTTCAACAGCAACTGGCACAGATGGCAAATTTCAAATTGAAGCTGACGAAGATTATGTTGATCGGCCAGTAGTAGCACAGGCGGTATATGATGCAGATGCAATTGATCTTCCTTTAATAGATTTTAATGATGGATTTTTTCGTGTAGATGCAAGCAGTGATGCCTATAATATATTTAAAAATATTGAGTTTAAGGACAGTTCTAATACTTATGGTATTGTTTACTGCGCATATTCAACAGGGTTATCGTTTATTGGTTGTTTATTTAAACAGACCACTCAAAATACAATGATGATAAGGACACTTAACAGAAATTTAATTTACTTTAGGCAGCTTATAATGGAGGGAAGTGGGTCTGGTGCGGGCCAAGTCGCAATCTTCTCTGATAGCGGAGAATTCGACTTTAAAGATGTTGTAATATTTAATATGGGGGATCATGGAATATCTTCCTATAAAGTGGGTAAGATATATGGAAAAAATGTAAATATTGGTGTTGAGATACCAAATGGAGATGCTGATATTTTAGTCAATGATGGTAACTTATTTGTAAAATTTATTGATACAGAATTAGGAGGAACAAATGGTTATGTAAGTATCGCCAATGCAACGTCTAATGCAAATACCCATATCAGCGTAGAAAATTATCAGAAGGTATTGGGAAATCATAAAACGTGGTTTGCTGGTGGTGAATATATCTCAACTGCTGTGTCTGGTGAAACCCCTAACGAGAAGCTGTCTGCTAAAGTTTTAAAGATAAGTCCAAATGTAAACAATTTTGTATTTTATGAACAAGACTGGAAAGTAAAAATCCCACTTGGTGAAATCAACGCAGATGCAGGAAGTCAGGAGTTCAAGTTCTGGATATACAACGGATTAGGCGTAACTCTGAATGACGGTGATGCTTTAGCTAATTTTAATTTAGCCGCTGAATACGTTTCAAGTTACGGAGATCCAACTGCCTATACGATGGCAACTATCAGATCAGCAGAACACACAATAGCTGTTCCTGCCGATGCTGATGATTGGGATTATCTTTCTGTAACTCCAACAATAGCGGTTGAAAGTAAGATTCGATTATGGCTTGAGATCAGTGTGTATAGTGCCGCTGGCTATCTTATCGTTGATCCACAAGTGGTGATAACATAATGGCAACCACAGCACCAACACCGACATGGAGCATGGGGAATGTCGCTCAGTACACTAAGCAAGGTGTGACTGATGATACCGAGCAGTGGTCTTTAGGGCAAGTACTTTCGTATTTGGAGTACGAGGCAGCAGGCGGGTCAGCAGCACTTACAGGCACGGCAGTTGCTGGTGGAGTTCTTGAGTCTGAGATAGTAACAGGTGGTGAGACAATAATCATCACCTTGACCGATGATACATGGATAGCTGCTGACACTGGCCCGATTGGAACAACAGCAAATACCCAAGCCCTTATAGACGGTATAGACGGGGATGTCGCTGGTGGAACCGGATGGGATGAGAAGGTCAAAGCTAATCTTGTTCCGGCTGACGATGTTGAAAGAACCAGCGACACGGTATGCACAATTACCCTAAATGCTGCTCCTGATTATGCAATATCTTCAGACGAAACAATTACTGTTACAATTCCGGCAGCGGTATTGACTGGCGGTGAAGAGATAGTTGCAGATGCTACGTTTGTTGTGACTAATAACGTGTGGACAGCGTATATCAGTAAAATTTGTGGAGTTTAAAACGAGCGGCATGTCTGGACGCTGACACGAATCGACAGACCTGACCGAATTCATAACCGGGATGAAAACGGCTGACCGATGCAGATAGCAGAAACGGCCTGGAATGTAAAGGGGCGATTATGGAACAACAAATTGGACTGATAGCAAAGATTGGGGCAGGATTGTCAGCTCTACTTGGCAGTGCTTTCGGGCTGGGTAAGTATAATGCCAGTGTTGTTAAGAAAAAAGAACTGTATGATGACAAGGGAAATGCAATTTACATGCACTTAGAAGACGCAAAGAAGTGTAAAGAGGAGTGTTTACGGATTGTTTCCAAAGTCTCTGAAGAAACTGAAAAAAAATTTGATAGGATTGTAGGCTATATGAAGGAGCAAAACGACCGGCACATAAAAACGACTGAATTCATAGGCCGAGTCAAACAATACATGGAATCGGACTCTAAAAAATGATTTCTCCAACTGGACACGGAGTGCGTGGCGCTGATGTTTGGGGCCAGGGACGATATGGTGCTCCGAGAGACAAAGGAACACGAATCCATAAAGGTGCTGACTTTGTATGCATCCCAGGGCAAGATATTGTTTCTCCGATAAATGGCGTGGTGGTCAGGGAAAAAATACCTTACTCCACGAGATCACAGGGCGTTCTTTTTGGTGGACTGTTGATCAAGAATAGCAATTGCGAGATTACCATGTTTTATTTTGAGCCTCTTAGGGAAATCCTGAAAATGGGAATAACAAAAGGCCAGGTGATCGGCAAGGCCCAAGATATCGGGCTGAAGTATCCGGGGATTATTCCTCATATTCATCTTGAATTTTCAAGTATAAATCCAGAGTTATTTATTAATTTACCATAAGTTATGACTGACATAATTTTTGCATATACTCCACTTGAAACGAACTGGTTAAATCCAGAGTGGAGGAAAGCAAGGATAGCCGAGAACATGAAAAGGGATATTATGTTTGTAGAGAATAATTTTCCTGAATATACCAACAATAAAAAAGCAAAGTTAGTAGGCATGAAATTTACTCAATATATTTATTGGAAGCAAAAATTTAATTTATAAGGAGATGTTAAAATGAAAAAATTACTGATAGTCTTGTTGGCATCGTTAATAGTTATACCATCAGTTGCCATATCAAAAGAAGTAAAACTGACATTTGACTGGGATGCAAACACTGAACCAGACATGGCCGGGTATGCTATTTTCCAACGAGTTGAAGGGCAGGAATACGATTATAACAGCCCGATTGACCCTACTTGTACCATTGTCGATGGTGGGTGTTATGTGGATTCGGTTTTAAAGTCTAATGAGTTTGAGCATACATTTAATGCGCCGGATGGTCAGATTACCACATTTTATTGGGTAGCCAGAGCAAAAGATACAGAGGATAAATGGTCAGGCGATTCCAATGAAGTTTCTTTCACTATTGATCTTGCTCCAATTGTTTCTGCTGTAATTACTGCTGCGGTATATAATCCAGTTACTAATACAATTGATATTTCATTTCAACAAGCGGATTCGGAAAGGGTTGAGAAGTGGGAACTTTTTATGTCTAACGTTTCAGGCGGTCCATATACCAAAGTTGATACCATAACTAAACCCGGAGTTGGTGATACGTTTTCAGCATCGTGGCAAATTACCGGGGATGGAGATTATTACTTTACACTTGTTACATTTACGCCTGAAGGAATGTTTTCGCCAGACTCAAACGAAATGTTCGTTGAGGTTAAGACACATCCATCACCGATGAAAGATTTTAAAATCAAAATTAGACTTCAATAAAGGGAAATGAAGTTGAAAAGAGCAAATGATAAAGTATAAATCAGGATATAAATATCAATTAGTCAAGGATTATGGAATCAAGACAAAAATTTTGGGATTTGAAGCCCACACAAGATATATTAATCTATCAAAAGATGGTTTTTTATTAATTAAGGAATCTTATTGCTGGGATGGGCCTTCCGGTCCGACAATCGACACAAAGAATTTCATGCGGGGTTCTCTGATCCACGATGCTTTATATCAACTGATAAGAGAGGGCTTGCTTGATTCTAAATGGCGAAGACAGGCCGACAAGGAGCTTAGAAAGGCCTGTCTTGAGGATGGCATGTCAAAGATTCGGGCATGGTATGTATATCATTGTGTGCGAAAATTTGCTGATTTTGCTGCGGACCCTAAGCACCGCAAACCAATTCTAACGGCCCCGGTGTTGCTGCTAATCAGCCTCTTTATTTTTGCCTGTCAGCATCCTTGGGCTTATCCGTAGGGGCTACTCCGGTGGCCTCTTACCCCTTGCCTCCCATGCTTTCCATGCCCAAAATCTAACCACATTGAACCAATCTTTTTCATCGTCTGTTGTCGGTGTAAATTTATAGCCATTTTTCTTAAACCATCCTTCAAATTTTTTACTTTCTGAAAAGGTTTTTTCTTGTTCCGGTGTAAACTTGGCTTTCGCCAGCTTTTTTATTTCATCCACCCCATCCCCCTTTCATGTGGTTGTCATGTGTATCAACTGTATCATAAATAGCAAAACGGGTACACGCCTATGTGAATAGTTTTAACTGCCTTGTTTTTCAATTAATACCGGATACTCGTCACGCTTGAACAGTTTTAGTTGGTTTTCTCCTACTTCTACACTAAGAGAAACTCCATACTTGCTTAAATAAATGGGTCCCAAACCCTTCCTTTTGCGTTCTCTATTACAACTATTTTCCAATATTTTTGCCTTGATAAATAATTTCGGATGGTCGTTTCTAAGGTTTCGCCAATCTGCATGGGTAGAGTTGAAACAAATATAACAAGCAGATTTTGGAGGGATAGGGAATCCATGCCTTTTTATAATTCTTTTACATTCGGCCCTATCAATTCCAACTTCTATCAATGGGAATTTATCTTTAATCCCTTTAGAGGGTTTCCAGTTTTTAATCCTGTTTTTTTCTCCTGCATCAATGCCAATAAAATTTATACAGGGCTTTGAAAAATAATTTTCTTTTGGTTTAATCTTAAATTTTTGTGAACAATCCCTATACATTCTTGAAGGTATGGTTTTTTTTGACAAATAAAAACTATACATTAAACCATTAAATTCTCTTTGTGCTGGGAATCCATGTTCCATTGCATTAATAATAGTTATTGGTTGTTTGTTGTTTGTTTTTAAAAACTGATTCACTCTTTTTAAAAACTGATATGTTTCTGGTCTTTCACATCCAGTATCGACAAAAACAGACTCAAATTTATATCCTTGATCTTTAAGGTAAAGTTGTAAAGCATAAGAATTAACCCCTCCACCATGACTAAGATATTTTTTCAATTCCATGTGGTTTCCATGTGGCTATTTGGTGGCTTTTTCCTGTAAATTTTCCACCCCATACCCAAAAATGTCATTATTATTTCTATTCGCATGAGCTTGTGTAAAGGTTGTCCCGTTTTGTTTCGCCTTTTGAACATCTCCCCTAATCTTTTGCCCAACAATCTCTCTTTCAACCCCTGCCGCCTTATCAATCGCCTTTGAAATATTATGCGATTTCGGAAATCCAGAACCATAAAGCCACATCATACAATCCCTGATTTCCCATCCTGCATCTTCAATGGCACACATTAATCTGTGGTGGGTACGGGTTCCACCAAAGGCTAAGAGAAATCCACCAGGCTTGATTATCCGAATGGCGTTTTTCCAAGTTTCAATTTGAAAAGCTACGCCGGAAGCATCCCATTTCTTACCCATAAAGCCTAACTCATATGGTGGGTCAGTTATAATGCAAGTGAAATGATTGTCTGGAAACGATTTCATAACTTCGTTGCAATCACCCTGATAAATTATTCCTTCTGACTGTTGGAAATACGGTCTAATCTTTCCTCCCCCCTCCCATATGCGCCATCAATTTCCCGATCAACCATTTTAATGTTTATGAATTGTTTATTGACCCCTTTGCAGACCCTTGATATACGGGATGCAATGCGGGGGTTCAACCCGTCATTTCTTAGAACTTATCCATTAAATTTCAGTATCTTATCTTGTTCAGATACCCCATTTTGGTTTATGAAAGGTTTATGAAGGATTAATGCCATAATTTTAACTGCTTTGTTTCTTCTTCTTCTTTAAATGCAACCTCATCCATTTCTAAATATCTTTTATATAATTCTGAAAAATGCAACCTTAGTTTATCAATTCGTTTTTGACCTGCTTTGGGACAACAAAAACATGACACTCGACTAAAAACTTTATAAAGTCCATCCCAATCATACCCAAGAGAATAGCAATATTTTAGAGTGTCTTTTTCACTAAACCCGTATTCAATCAGCGGGAATCTAACGGGCCATTTTCTATTAGTTATAGATGGTTGTTTTGTTCGGTGTGTCTCATCGGTTGTAAACCCGATACATTCAATCGTGCCTTTCAATGCCCTAAATATCTTTTTGCAATTATCTCTTTTTGAAGCAGCACACCATCCACCTTTTGAGTGAGGCCAACCATACCGAGCTAACAATTCACCAAAATGTCGATAGTTGCGAATCCGAATTGTTTTTATGCCAGTATTTTTTTCGACCTTCTGAATATGCGCTTCCATTTGGGGAAAATCCCATCCGGTTTCAAAATATATAACATGGGAAATGGGTTCATTTTTTTCGATCATTAAATGAATCATGGCTGTTGAATCCTTGCCGAATGATGAACTAACAATTACACATTTTTTGCAATACGGTTTAATTCCACAACCTCCCCTGACAACTCTTTAATTTTCTCCGTAACCTTCAAAGCCCTTGCCTGCTTACCCTGAAAATACCTCTCAAACGCTGCTGAGACATGCCCTGTTGCGTCTTTAACCTGTTCGGGGGTGCATATCCTACCCAAAGCCGTAACGGTGCTGTGGCGTGTTCCACCGTACAAATCAACCCCTTCAATGCCGAGGTTATGACAGGCACGTTTCCAGAATTTATAGAGATAACCTGGGCCGAATCTGGATCCGTTCTTTACTCCCTTACTATGGCAATGCCGAAAAAAGTAGAGATCGGGCATTGACGTAGGGAAAGTATTGAGGTGCTGTATATCTTCTTGTAAAAGGTAAATAATTTTGGGTGTTTTTTCCTTTGGATCGGGTATAAGAATACCGCCCATCCCAAGACTAATTTGTTTTTCCCGTATGGATATAAGCTCCCCTGGACGCACAGAAACGTATGTTGAAAGAAACTTAATCCCGAGCCAAATCTTGGGATTAATGCTATACGATATTTTCCGCACCTCACTAATAATGCTCTGTTGTGTTCCAACATCAATTATATTCCTCCATCCCAAAGTATAGGGCACTTCCGGTATATCCGGCATAGGGATTCTTTCACGCTTCGATACCCACTTAAAAAACTCTGACAGGCATATTTTGATATTGTGCCGGGTCTTGTCGGATATCCCTTCAATGCCATAAAGAAAGTCTTCAATCGTGCCAAAATTAATATCTTTGACGTTCTTCCCCTGCCATTTTCCAGCTGCCCTTGCCATGTAATTTCTTAGGTTGCTGTAATATCGAGGTCTTACTTGTTTTTCTTTAACCTCAAGCCACTTCTTGGCCAGATTGTCAAAGCCAAGCGGATTGATTTTTTGCCAGTCTCTTGGGTCAAACGTGCCGTTGTCCGTTTGAACCCTAATGTAATTAAGAAACCTCTCAGCGTCTATTAAGTGCTTGAATGATTTGGTTAATTTACGACCAAACCGAACCTGATACCCACCCCTGTAATTTGGATATATTCGTCCTTTCATACACAGATCCCCCCTTTGATTTGAGTCTAAGAGGGTATCATATATCGTATTTGGGCGTGGTGTCAAATTTAGTCCTCTTCTTTTTATTTGCAAACCGACCAACCTCCCCAGTCAGCCGGCTTACAGTGCCGTCTTGCTCCCCTTTCTGTAAAATCATCAACCCGGGCCTGTTATGGGTTAGGCGATAAGAAGGTTGATGCCCGCCTTTTCGAGGGGGCTTGGTATCAACTCGGCTTGCGATAGCGGTATCTCCGGCCATACCGTTAATTCGCAGGGTCACGGACGGCGCGCCCGTTGGAGGTGCGGGTTGAAAAATCGTTTATACCAAGGCTCTTTTTGCTCAAATATCGCTGTTTTATAAGCATGGAAATTTGACCGGATGGTATCAATCCGGCCTTTTTGCCTGGGTGCGAATACGGCGTTCTCTAAGGTTTCGAGCTTTGCTATTTGATCGGGGGTCATGTTGCTCCTTAGTTGAATAATTTTAACTGACGTGTTTCCTTTTCAATTCTCGGTATTCCTATATCGTCAATATAAACCCTGGATAGTTCAATCATGATAAATTTTCGACTATACTTATGCGCTACGATTGCCGTTGTCATTGCCCCGCCGAAGGGGTCAAGTACAACCTTTCCTTTTGGACATCCGGCAAGGATAGCTACTTCTGGCAACCTCGGCGGAAATGTGGCAAAATGCGCTTCAGAAAATCCCTTCGGGTTAATGTCCAGCCCCACAAGCTCATCATCGGCAAAGATCGCCCCGAATGGCGGTTCAAGAGATTCAAAGAATAGGTCGGTGTTGCGGAA
>Ga0180432_10009256_pt1 | contig 12051 bp, 24 predicted proteins | sample SS_ome_10_FD_132414 | JGI IMG/M metagenome (GOLD analysis project Ga0180432, IMG submission 132414) | Hypersaline lake sediment archaeal communities from the Salton Sea, California, USA - SS_1_MS_2 metaG | ecosystem: Environmental > Aquatic > Non-marine Saline and Alkaline > Hypersaline >...
ATACATATATAAAGTTTGTGATTATTTCGTTTTTTCATTTAAATACTTAGCTATAGCATCTTGTTTTAATGTTTGTTTATTCCTAGATTCTTCTAATGGTTCTTCACTTTTTAATAGCCAATATAATACTAACCCTATGACGAAAACAATCACCAATATAAATCCGGCTATTAATATTAGTATTAATTTTAATCCTTCTAATTCAGGAAACACAAAAGGTTCCTTTTCAGGTTTGTCTTCTTTAACTTCTATATTATTAATTTCAAAGTGTCGTTTTGAATCATCTATTGCTTGTTGTAATTGTGAAGGTCCTGTTTTGTTATTTGATATATTAGAATAATCTGATTTAATAATCGGCACTTCATATCTTATAGTAAAATCATATTTGTTTTTTGTTTCTAACATTGTTTGTAATGTTAAATTTCTATTTGAACATTGGCACGTCCATTTATTACTATCTGTTTTGGTACAATCTTTTAATGTATAATCATCTGTATTGTTTCCTTCTTGTTGTACTTCAACAACATAGACACTATTGCAGTTTGGCATTGTTGTTAATATAAAACTTTCACCAGGTGTAATTGAATATACTATTGAACATAACATTAAAATTGTCATAAATAATAATATTGCTTTTTTCATCTTCTCCTCCTCAATCATTTTTCCTTTGTGTGTAAAAGTGAGATTCTTGCGTTAGAATATAACGCTGATATGAGTTTTTACACCCTTCTGCAGTGGGTATCATATTCTTAGATTCGCAACCTCACTCTTGTTTATTATTCTTTAATTTCTTTACCATCTGAAACATAACAATCTGAAACCATTTCCTCAGAATAATTTTCTAGATTATCAATAACCTTAACCCTTGCATCATCTTGATTTTCTCCTTCCATTTCTATAACAATCCTATTAGTAATCTCAAATTCATATTTCTTCACATTTATCACCTCACATTAAGATTTTCATAAGCACAATATCTTTCATAATTGAATAATAATAGTATCACGATAGAAGCAAAAAACCAGAATAAATCTGCTTCTTTCACTATAAAAGTGTCATAAAATCCCCAACCAAGTAAACTAAATAGGAGTATATTTATTCCAATCCACCCTTTAGTCATTCTATTCATACAAATCACCATTTACTTACACCGTTTCATCAATTCGTCATATAATTTTGGATTATAAATTCCATTTTCATGTGCTTTTATAACTGTTTTAAGTTGTTTTATTTTAATTTGGATTCTCAAAGATTTGATTTCCTCTTTTTTCAAAGCAAATTTAATATCGTTTAAATCATCAAAGTTAATGCTCATTTTCTCCTCCTCAATCATTTAATTATCGCCCAGTCAACCAATCCGCCTCAAAGTGTGGCACTTATTTACCATTTAAGCGATAGGTGTTGGTTGTTTTAACTTATCCCCGCCTGCCTGTTTCCGTTCCGAATAAGTACTGTCTAGCGAATATCGTCCAACTCCTTCTGATAATCATCCCAATCCTTAGCAGGAACCCTTAATAAAACATATTGACAATCAGTATCAGGGTCATATATATTCCCCATCATTAAAACATTTTTTATATCTGGCATTTCATTTTAAACCTTTTATTAATTGTATTGCTTCGTCTAACCCTTGTGCTATTCCTTGTGATTGTCTTTCATCATTTTCTTCATAATATTTCCAATATTTATCTCTTCTAATTTCAAGTTCCTTTATTAATAATTCTATATTCATTTTATAATATCTTCTTTATCCATCCGCCATTATGATATACTTTATTTGGTGCACGTCCTTTCCAACGTGGCTTATCCCAAAGCCATAGTTCATAACTTTCATTTACATATCCGTGACGTTCTTTAAATTGTTTAATCTCTTTCTGATGTGGTAAATAATAGTTTCCTGCACCCAGGTGTTTACTACTAATATATTTTCTTTCTTTACTTTTATAAGCAACAACGTCAAACAATGTTGCAAAGTCAATACAACCAAAACGCCATCTAATACTTTTGAAAGCAATGAGCCAACCATCTTTTGTAAGTTCATCTCTAATCCTCTTCTCTTTATTATATCCTCTCTTTGCTTTGCTTACCATTTTAAAACTCAAATATATTTTTCATTACCTGTGGTGCTATAAAGTAATCTAGTTCTTTCCAAACATTACTTAAATCAATATGTTCAATTCTTAAATTATTTTCTTTATATTCTTCTACGGTACAATACCTTTTACCTTTTCCAACTCCTAATCCTTTTGTGTTTGGAATTAAAAAATGTATTCCACTACCATACCTATTTGCTATCTGTGCTTGTAATCCTGTAGGCGACTTTGAATATTCTTTAATATTCCCAACACTCTTTCTAAGTACTGCCAACGTATAATCCTTTTCTAATAATTCATTTATTTTGTTCTGTAAATAAACCTTACTAAACTTTATCTTTCCCTTTTTAATTTGTGGAACTAGATAATCCCAAAACAATTTCCTAGTAAGTTTACTTGTGGACTTCTTCATAATTCCTAAATTTTTAATTACAACTCTATCATCTTTAGTTACATAAATATAATTTTTCTTTAATAGTCCTAATGGCTTATTAATAAAATCATCATCATCCATTATCTCATCTTTCTCATCAGATACTTTATCTTTTCTTTTAAAGAAGAACATATATTTAATTTCATCATCTATTCCCATATCAAATGTATCTTGTGGAAAAGGAACTGAAGCTTTAATATCATTTATAATTTTATCTTTAACTTTAAGCATATCTTCTTTTGTTTGTCCTTCTTTTAAAACAATATAATCACTATCAGTATCTGAGTAAACAACATTAAACCCAGCATCTCTAAAACACTTTCGTGAATATAATATCCATTGTCTTCCTACACCAGGACAATCTCTTCCTGCTATTTTATCAAACACTTTAGGATAATAAGGTGTATTAAGTATTCCATAACTTCCTGTATTCAAAATAATCTTTAAACTATATTCCCTTTTATCTTTTTGTTTTTTATATTCTAATCTATCTTGATACCATTTCTTAAATAACTCGCAAATAGGACTAAGCTCATCTGCATAATAAGTTCCATCTAATTTCCATTTATTATTTCCATACCATGTTGGTCGTCCATCGGTTTCTAATCCTTTAACCCTTCCAAACAAATTACATTGAATAGTGATGTGGGGGTATAGACTGTTGAAATCAAGGCAAAAGATATCTCCTTCAAACTTATCTCCTGCAGGATAACTAACATATCCTCCTTTCAATGTAACCTTCTCTTCACTCTTACTCATTTCAGGTTTCCAACTCATTGCTTTACAAATTGCCTCATACGCAAACCCTGCCAAACTAGATGTTAAATATTTTTTCTTTCTTATACTTTCTTCTGTTACAAATTCTTTTGATGCCTCAAAATAATCTTCTAACCACTCATAAAGTTTTTTTGTAACTTCTATATCTCTCTTAGCATAATCACCAATTAAATCATATTCATCTGCTGTCCATTTCTCTTTCGCAAATATCTTATAATCTATTTTCTTTTTCCCACTTTCCTCATCTGCTAGTCCTAACAACTTAGTAATAAAATCTAAACTTTGTGATATTAATAAGTCTCCTAACATACCCTCTTTAATTTTCATACCGCCTTTACGTTTATCAATTATAACCATAAGGTCAATCATAATCTTATAATTTAAATTAATACCAAATCTTTGTAAAATAGGATTATCATAATAAATATTATTAAACCCGACTAAGAACTTATGATTATTAATTGTTCTTTGTATATCATCTTTATCTGTTAATGTATAATATTCTTTAGTCTTATAACTATAACAGGCAAAGATTCTTAGTTCATCTTTCTCAGGATTTGGTTTTCCAAAGACTCTGGTCTCGATGTCATATACTAATATATCTGTTTGCTCCATTTGTTTGTTTCCTCCTTACTCTAATTTTCTTTGGTTCAAAACTTTTGCATTCCTCAAAATCCAAACACGTTTTACAAATACGTGAAAGAATATTTAATTCATTTGTCCCAAAACATTTTCTAGTTATTTGCATTTTTTTAAAATATCATATAAAAAAGATATGTTTGCCCAAAATAAACAACTTGCAGTTATTCCTATTCCTATCGCCCATGCTATTATTGTTATTGGGCTAATTATAAATATTGGAAACATTAATATCAAAGATATAAATAAATGTAATGATAACACAATTCGTCCTAAATTCGCCCACCGCTTATCCATTTACATCATCCTCATTGCACTATGTATTGAACCCGCAATTATTAACACTATACCTATACCTGATATCCATCCTGGTAAACTCCACTTAAGCACTCCATTAAAATAAGGAAGAACAAAAACTAATATTCCTAATAATAAAATAGGAGAAACTCCTGTTAGGCCATCTGGTTGATTCACACCACTTATACTATAATCATTCATTTTTACCTCCGTTAAAAGTTAAATATATTAACTTGTTTTGTTTTATTTAAATCCTGTGGAATTAAGTACTTTTCATATTTCTTCACTGCCTTTGTAATACCATTTTTAATACCATAATCAATAAAATCCAAACTCAATAATGTCTTATCACTTATATTAATCTTTTTTAAATAATCAATATATAATTCTCTATCACCAACAAGCTTATTAAGAATATTATTATAATATTCATACTGATATAAATTGTGTAAACTAATTAATGTTCCGGCATATATATCGGTTGTATTTAATTCACTAATATCTCCTATACTATTACACACAGGACATTGACAAGGTAAACTTTTTAAATGTGGATTCTTTAATTTAAACTTCTCGCCAAACGATAAATGAGGACCAATATCAAATGGTAAATAATAAGTTCTATAAATACTTCCAATATTATAACTGCTGCTATCATAACTAACATTTATTTTATTCAATTTGCTAGCTGCATACACCAAAGTTGGAACAACGTGCTTACCACTTGTTCCAAAGAAATGTAACCATTTGAAACTATTTTTATCGAACTCACCTTTTTCCCATAAATATAAAAACCCCATTGCTTGTATCATACTATCCCAGGGTGGTTTCATACCAACAGCGAACCCATCAAAATTAAAATGTTTTACTTTATCATACCAAATTTCTTGCAATTTCAAAGTCTCGCCATGTAAAACATTCAACAATTTCATATTATAATTTTGCCTTTTAGTTTCAAACAACTGAAAATTTTTAATGCTTTGATTTAACGCTACATTAAATTCTTCATAAGAAGGTATTTTATCTAAGGTTGGCGGTATATCTAAATTCATACAAACATCGCCGTTTTCTTCCTGCCATCTTAAACTATCAATTGGTTCGATGTTACATACTTCCCCACGTTTTTTAAAACTAGCAATTTGGAATCCCGCGCTGTCGGTTATGAGTGTTTTATCTTTCGGAAACTTTATCATTTCTCTAAAAGATACATCTTTATTTTTACCAACACCATTGATACCATAATAACAACTTTGCAATGCAATATCAAGTTCGAAATGAGATTGTTCAGTAAAAAATTTCATATCATAATTTTTATATTTCAATCCGCGATTCCACGTATGATTGAACTGCTCGCCAATGGCGGGCACAAACATTGCTTTATTCATTCTAACACCTTATCACATTTTTTTAAATTTTCTATTGCCCATAACGGTTGCAAATTTGTATAATGAAATGCTTTTTTTTGTTCTTCTTTATTAGTCAAATCAAAACTAGATATAGGTTTAATATGGTCTATATGCCATCCTTTCAATCCGTGATTGCTCCAAGTCATTCCTGATTTAAATTGTTTTTCTATATATGTTCTAACAATATTAATATCCTCTGTTCCTAATAAAATTAAACTTTTATTAAATTTTTTTACATTAACTTGTTTAATAGCACTACTAACTCTGGCTCTTAAAATTTCTCTCAAATGAAAAATAATATTATTTTTTGAACGTTTTTTAATTCGTTCTCGTATTTTTGCTTTATTTTTTTGATAAAACTCTCTATTTTTTTTATTTATTATATCTTTATTTTTTAATCTATATAATCTTTCTCTTTCTAAAATATTTTTATAATTTTTAATTCTTTTTTGTTTAGCGTATTCTAAATTACGTTGTTTCATCTTTTCAGGATTTTTTAAATATCTTTTTTTATAATTTTCTTTAACGTCCTTTTTAATTTTTTCCTTATTTTGTTCATAATATAATCGTGCTTGAATTTTTAGTTTTTCTAAATTATTTAATCTCCATTTTTTTGATTGTTTTTTTAATTTTTCTTTATTTATTTTTTTATATTCTTCATAATAATGCTTTTTACAAAGTCCCTTCCATTTAATATTATTATCGCATTTATAACATTTACCCTTTATTATTTGGACATCTAATCTCATTCCAACACCACATCATCATCATAACACTTTCCTCTTAAATTATCTAAATTAGTTTTTTCAAACTTATCATAATTACATACTCCCAATACTCTGGGCCTATCATATATTGATTGTACTTTAATATGAACATCTCCTGATTCTAATTCCTTTAGATGGGAAAAGTTTTTATTCTCAATAGTTAAAATTAATCTAATCTTTTTTAGAAATTCAATATCATAATTTTCTAACTTCTTAATATCAATCTCAGCTGTTATATAATTAGACATATGATATTTTTCATAAACATTTTTTAAAATATCCATACTTATTTTAGTACAACATCCTGCACCAAAATATATTTGTTCTATCTCACAATCTTCCGACATAATTTTTTCTATTCGGTCTTCTTTAATAGTTCGGGAGCCTACAAACAACGTTTTAATTCCTTTAAGTTCTCCCTCTTTTTCATATCCTATCCAAAATCTCATCTTCTCATTTCCTCAACCATTCTTTTAACAGCGTTCAAACTTTTATTTGATATCAATCTTTTATTCTCTTTTATTATTAGAGGATACTTATCATAATTATCTATCATAAACTGAAACAATACTTTTGCGTTTTCAAAAGATTTATATTTAAAGGCAGGACTATATAATTCTTTATATGCTAATCTATTAGGAACTAATGGAACACAATCTAAAAACAAAGCTTCAACTGTTCCTATTCCAAATGTCTCTTGTAAACTTGCACTAAATACAAACTTCGCCCTTTGTAACAATTCATAATAATCTTTTTTATTCTTTGTTACTTCTAATGTTTTAATAAATTTATAATCAGGAAATGCTTCAGCAAGTTTATCAAACACTTCAGGTTGTTTCTCACTATCAAGTCTATGTGGAAAGACAACAATGTTTTCCTTTTCTTTTTTAACAGGAACCCTTTCGTCTACTTCTTTTTGCCAATCCATAGGAAACCCTACAACATGAATTTTATGTGTATTAACATCTTTACCAAAATAATCTAATATTAATCTCTTATGAAAAGTTGTTGCTACAAAACTACCATCTAGAGTTTTAAACCAACCAACTTCATTAAAACTTGCCCACTTATTTAATCCTGCTTGTGATATAAAATCATATGGGTCATATGTTCCTGCATGCCAATAACCAAATATCTTTATATCTAAATTATTCAACTTTGCCATATATCGTAATGCTGTGATACCATAATGCCACGCATCACAAAATAAAAATAAATCATCATTTTTTATTATTTTTCGTTGAAACAACATTGCCATCTTCATAATTTGTTGTGCCTTATAAATATTAGTTTTATTAATATCTAGAAATCTTCCACTTTCTATTATGTCGTCTTTATAATCACCATCAATATATTCAACATCATAATATAATGAAAATTTTTCTTTCAAAAAAGAATACCATTGTTTTGTGTAACGTTGTTCAATTGGTTCTAATGTAATTATATATAGTTTTTGTTTCATCGTTATACCACCGTGTTTTCTTACAAATAAAAAAAGAAAAAAAATAATTAATATTAATACATTACTTTTTATTTATACTTTTTTAATTAATAAAAAGTTTTCTGCATCCCATTGATAGACTTTGGATTTTGTTCCTTTACCTGCAATGATTTCTCTAACCATTACTTTAGCTTGGCTTGCAATCTGTTTAACATCTACCTCAGGTTTCTTTTCCTTAACTTTAGCTGCTACTTCTTTATAATTTTTAATTGTTTTTAATTGTAGCGCTTCAAGAATAAGTTGAGCATTGCTATTTTCTCTTGATGCTGATTTAATTTTCTTTTCTTGTTCTTCCATTTTTGTTTCCTCCTCTAATTTATTTTTATTTTGATTAAGCTTATGTAAGCTTGAATCTAAAAATCTTGTTTGTTCTTCTTTGATTTGTTTTTCAATATCTATCATTTGATTATTATAGTCTTCTATAGATATTTTATTTCTATCTAATCTTCTTATTAGTTCGTGCTTTTTCCAAACTAGATTATTTAATTCTGAACTATTGGTTTTCATTTTATATTATTTAAGTTTGTCTGACTATTTAAACTTTGTGATTTATCGTAAAATTTCTCTGTTCCGTTCTCACCATCTTCACTTACTTCTATTTTAATATGTCTATTAGGATATTTAATTTGTATTCTTTCTGCTAACCAATCACTAATCATCTCACAACTTTGGTCACCTAAATCTTCTAATCCTCCTAATAAATAATCAACATATCTCTTAAACATAATAAATTCAATATCCCTTTCATTGTGTTCAACTTCAATTGAAACTTTATAATGAAATATATGTCTATGTTCATTTCTTAAAAACTTAACCCTATTCGGTGCATCAGGATATCTATGATACATTTCTTTTTGTGTTGTAATCCAAATATAGTTTGTCATATTATTTTTCCTCCATACGTGTATATAGCATCATTGCTAAATTGGCAATACTAATTAATTTATTTTTATTTAATGTTAAATCAAATTCTTTACATTTAATATCTAATCTATCCTGTAACTTACCTAATGACATTGTCTTCCAACTATCTTTATAATCTTTATTATGTCTCTCGATTTCCCTTTCCATTAAATGTATAAACACTTTAAATTCATTTATCATCTTATTAATGCATTATCTAATCCTTTACTTTCGTTTTGTAATGTTTTTATTTTTTGATTTAATTTTTCTCTTTCATAAAATAATTTAGTTAGTTCAACTAATACTTTCTTTTTCCTACTAGCATACACTAAAGGATTAATTGTCATCTTATTGAAAGTTCAAATTCCTCTCTTGTTGCTTTATCATCTTTAAATGCCCCATTTAACATTGTTGTTAATGTCCAACTATCTGGTTGTTTAACTCCTCTCATAACCATACAAAAGTGTCTTCCTTTAACTTGAACAACAACTCCCAAAGGTTTTAATTCTTTAGTTAAAATATCAACAATGTTTTGAGTAAACATTTCTTGAATTATTGGTTGTTTAGAAAGAACTTCAACAACACGACTTAATTTAGATATACCTACTGTTTTTTTATTTGGAATATATCCAACATTCACAATATATTCAACAGGCAAAAAATGATGAGGGCACATTGAAAAACATTTAATATCTTTAGCAATAATCATACCACCATACTCAGACGGAAATGACGTTTCGGCAATTTGTTTTAATTCATCACTTGCATTTATTCCTTCAAATAATTCATAATAGGCTCTAGCAATTCTTTTAGGTGTATTTTTAAAATTTTCATCTGTTAAATCCAAACCAAACTCTTTTTCTAATCCTTTTAACATATAAATTGCTCCTTTTTCAACTAATTCTATTCCCCCAAATTTATTAGGATTTGCAATATTTCTATGTAATCTATTATGACATTTTCTACATAAAACTCTTAAATTTTTTAAATCATTATTTTCACGATTACCATCAATGTGATGAACGCATAATTTTTCTGTTATGCCACATCTATTACATTCTTCACCATAATATAAAAATGCTCTTCCTTTATAATCAGAATTGCCTAAATGAAGTTTATTACTTTTAATTAACATATCAACATATTCATCTCTATTTTTATATTTTCCATTTTCATCTTTTCTAATATCATTAGTTGTTTTTCTTTTTTCTTTTAATTCTTTAGCTTTATCTTCACCATATACTTCTTCATACGTTTTTCCTTTTAAATGTTCTACTCTTTTATCAGCTAGCCCTTCACTATCCATTGGTGATAAAGGATACTTAATTTTATATTCATCGCTTGTCATTTGATGTTTCATCCATAAATGTGTATTTGTAATTCTATAAAATTTTTTTCCACATTCTTTACATTCTATTTTTTCCATTTTTCATACACCTCTCTTGTCTCCCCATAACAAAACCTGAAATCTAGGACTAAAATTATAACCATTTATTTTAGCTAACTTAATTACATCATCCATCTTCTCTAATTGTTCCTGGGTTGTTTTACCTTGTGGCATTAAATATATATTTTGTTTTTTAATACCATAATCTTTAATCAACATATTAACTTCATCAACATCATCTTCTCCATTAACAACAAACTTAAAATTGCTGTTCATTTCATTAAACCATTGTATCGAAGATGGTACTAATCTATTCTTTAAATCATTATTACTATTAGTTAATTTTAAAGAAACATTATAAGTAATGTTTTTATATTTTCCTATCTTAATTGGTCTAATTGTTCCATTAGTTTCTATCTCTATTCTTATATCGGAAACGCGATTAATTAATCTTTCAATAAATTTTCCTACTTCTTCCTTTTGTAAAAATGGTTCTCCTCCTGTAATTACAACAGTATGAAAATGTTCTGCTTGTTTTAATAAATCATCTACATCCATTTCTACACTTTCATTATGAGCATATTTACTATCACAAAAAGAACAATTAAGATTACACCCTGCCAATCTAATAAAGAAAGCAAACCTACCTACATTTATCTCTCCTTGAAATGAAACAAATGTCTCACATATTTTCATTCCCAATCACCTATTTCACAATATGCTTTTTTATCTATATATGATTCGAATAATTTAACCTGAATTAATATATCTTTTAATCCTAATTCATCTTTAATATATGTATGTAAAAATCTATAAATAAATCCTGATAAATTTTCAGCAGTAGGATTCATTTTAACAACATCATTTAGATATTTATGGTCTAACATTTCTTTTAATTCTTTTACAATACTAAAATCAATTAAAATACCAATTGTGTTTTTTTGTGATTCCTTTCCTTTAAATTCAATTTCAGCTTTCCACGAATGACCATGGACATTTTTGCACTTCCCATCATAATCCTCTAACTTATGTGCACTATCAAATGTAAACTCTGTATGTAAATGTAATAATTTATCTTTCATTTTCTTTTCCTCCTTTCATAACCCCCACGCATCTAATCCTTTAGGTTCTTCTTTTTCTTTAACACCAAAACATTTAATCTTATTAAAATCTAAACAATACTTCTTCCAATACTTTTTTGGAACTCCATAATAAGCAAACCAACTACCTAAATCTTTTTTTATCTCTTTTAGTATTCTATCTTTATTATAAACATAATCATTATCAGCCATCTCAAATTGTTTTCTAACTTTTGATAATATAAAATCAAACTCTTCATCTTCATCAATTTTTTTAATATATTTAACATATGGTGATTTATCTTGTTTGGGAATAATACTCCACGCTAAACTTAAATACATCTTAGGTGATAAAACAAAAACATATTTATCAAGCCATCTTGTTTGTACACGAATTAAATCATTCATAGCTAACCAACGTTGAATAACATATGGTTGTATATCTTCATCATTAAGTTTTTGTATCCATTCACTATCACGTTTAGTATATAAACTTCCTATGATTGAAAATATATTTGCCATTTTTTTATTTATAGTTAAATGCACAACTCTTTACATCATTACCATTCTTATCCTTCTTACCATTATATTTCCAATTCCTACAATTATTCCTACAAACAGTTCTGTTAATTTTCTTTATACAATTAGCTTTGCATCCTAAATTTTGTTGACAATCTAAATCATTTATACTCATTTTTTATTCACCTCATTTACAAAGTTCGATGATACTAGTCACCATAATAATCTTTGGGTCACTTCCTGATGCAAA
>Ga0180432_10009258_pt1 | contig 12050 bp, 11 predicted proteins | sample SS_ome_10_FD_132414 | JGI IMG/M metagenome (GOLD analysis project Ga0180432, IMG submission 132414) | Hypersaline lake sediment archaeal communities from the Salton Sea, California, USA - SS_1_MS_2 metaG | ecosystem: Environmental > Aquatic > Non-marine Saline and Alkaline > Hypersaline >...
GGGTGCAGATGGGCGTCGACGCGATTCACATCTTCTTCCCGCCGGCTGGCTCGTTGGGCGAGCTTGCGGAGGCGTGCGCTGCGGCGGGGATCCCACTCATCACGACAGGCTACGGTTGTGGGCAGGGCCAGACGTTTGACGTTGGGATGAGTGACTTCGAGGGCGGCGTCAAGATGACGCAGTGGTTGTTCGACGCTCTCGGGCGCAAGGGTGAGATCGCAGTCCTGCACTGGGATCAGGTGCCGTGCCCTCGGCAGCGCTACGCGATGCTCGAAGCGATGCTCCCCGAGTTCCCGGACATCAAGGTGGCTGCGAGCCACGTGGCGAAGTTCCCGGGCGCCGGCGAGGACTGTCGCGCCGCGATGGAGAACATCCTCCTCGCTCATCCGGAGATCGATGGGGTCTGGGGAGCTTGGGACGAGCTGACGATGGGCGCCGTCCAGGCGATCGAAGCCGCCGGACTCGACTTCATTTGCGTCGGGATTGACGGCAACCTGTCGACGTTCGACGCGATCCGCAGCGGCGGTCCGTTCAAGATGACGATCGCTCCCGACTGGGAGGGCGGCGTCACGATCGCGCTGGCGGAGTTGGAGGCGCGGCTGTGGCAGGGACTGCCTGCACTCCAGCAGCAGTACTACATCGAGATTCCGATCGTCACCGCAGCGAACTGCCCGCCCGAAGGTTGGTACTACAGCGAGTGGGTCGCGGCCGGGATGCCGGACGGGGCGAAGGAGTAAGATCGGCTGAAGGTGACGGAGGCTTCCGGCCAAGGGCGCGGAAGCCTCCGTCTTGGTTTCGAGACTCGAAGAGGTCATAGTCTTCCCATGGGGACAACAGGGCCCGAACCCCTCCGCCTCGAGATGCGCGGGATCACGAAGACGTTCCCCGGTACCGTCGCCTGTGAGGAGATCGATTTCGATCTGCGCCGCGGCGAGATCCACGCCCTCGTAGGGCAGAACGGCGCCGGCAAGTCAACGCTGATCAAGATCCTCGCCGGGATTCACCCGCGCGACGCTGGGGAGATCCTGATCGAAGGGAAGCCGGTCGAGCATCTCTCGCCGCGGATCGCGCACGATCTCGGGATGCGGTTCATCCACCAGGAGCTGAACCTCGTTCCCCAATTCAACGTTGCCGAGAACATCGTGCTCGGCGACCCGTATCCTCTCCGGAAGCCGACTCGGCTGATCGACTGGAGGGGTCTGAATCGGCACGTCGGGGGGATCCTCGAGAACCTGAACATCCCGATCGATCCGCGACGCTCCGTTCAGTCCCTGACCGTCGCCGAACAGTGGATGGTGGCGATCGCGAGGGCGCTCTACTCCAAGGGGAACGTCCTCGTGATGGACGAGCCGACCTCGTCTCTCGCGAGGGACGACGTGCGCGAGCTGTTCGCCCTCGTGAAGTCGCTCGCGGCCAAGGGGACCTCGATCGTCTACATCTCCCACCGACTGGAAGAGATCTTCGAGCTCGCCGAGCGCGTGACGGTCCTCAAGGACAGCCGAAAGGTCCTGACGACCGAGGTGGCATCGCTCACGCTGGGCGAGCTGGTCCGGCACCTCGTCGGTGGTCGCCTGCAGGAGCTCTTCCCGACGATCGAGGAGGGACGAACGCTCGGAGACCCCGTCCTCGAGGTCTCGGATCTGTCCGCGACCGACGGGAGACCGAGCGATCTCAGTTTCGTGGTCAGGGGACGCGAGGTCCTCGGCGTGACCGGCCTCCTCGGGGCCGGGCACAACGAGCTGGCCGATCTCCTCTTCGGGGTACGCGGACGGGTCGCCTCCGGCAGGATCGCGCTCGCGGGGACAGCCTACGCGCCGAGGAACGCGCGGCACGCGGTCTCGCGCGGCGTAGCGCTCGTCCCTGCGGAACGGCGGAGTCAGGGCGTGGTTGGGGAGATGCCGCTTTGGGAGAACGTGATCCTCGCCCACCTGCGTCGCTTCCTGATCGACCCGGTGACGAGGATCGTCGATCGAAAGCGAGCGAGAAGGTCGACCGGCGAGCAGATGAAGGCGCTTCAGATCGTCGCGACGGGGCCGGATCAGGAAGTGCGGAACTTGAGTGGAGGAAACCAGCAGAAGGTGGTGCTCGCGAAGTGGCTTCTCGAGAGTCCGCGACTGCTCATCCTGAGCGAACCGACGCGCGGGATCGACGTCTCGGCGAAGGCCGAGATTTACGCGTTGGTCCGCGAGCTGGCGGACCGCGGGAGCGGGATCCTGTTCATTTCGACCGAGGCCGAGGAGCTGGCCGGCGTCTGCGATCGGGTTCTCGTCCTGCGCGACGGGCGCCTCGTCGAGGAGCTGCCTCGAGAGGCGCTCACGGCGCATCGGATCATGGAGGCCTGCTACGGTGAGTAGGCGAGTCGGCGGGAGAAACGTGGTGCGGCGGCGGTTCGAGTGGATCGTTCTCAAGGGGGGGCGGTACGGAACGGTCCTCGGATTGCTCGTTCTGTTCGGGGTCTTCGCCGCGCTGAAGCCGAACGTTTTCTTCACCGGCAGGAACATCCTGAACATCTTCAACCAGATCTCGCTTCTCGGAATCTGCGCCGCCGGTCTCACCGTCTGCCTCGTCCTGAACGAGTTCGACCTGTCCATCGGCGCGGTCGCCACGCTCGGCGCGGTGCTCGCGGCCGGCTGGCTACCCCACACGCATCCTGCGATCGGCGTGGTCGGCGTGATCGCGGTCTGCGCCGGGATCGGGCTCGTGAACGGACTGATCATCACGACGCTTCGCGTCTCCTCGTTCATGACGACCCTCGGAACGATGACCGTCCTGACCGGGTTCAGCTACTGGTACACGAGCGGAAGTGGGTCGATCCTCTACAGCGGAATCCCGAAGGGCTTCCTGCAGATCGGCAAGGGCTCGTTCCTTCACATCCCGTACTTGATCTTCTTCATGGTCGGCGTCCTCGTTGTGCTGCACGTGTTACTCAATCACACGACGACGGGGCGGCGGATGTACGCGGTCGGCGGAAGCCCGGAGGCCGCACGGTTCGCCGGGATTTCCGCGAGGCGTCTCAAGATCCTGGGGTTCGTTCTGTCGGGGTCGCTCGCCGGGCTGACCGGGGTCCTCCTCGTCGCGCGACTTGGGCTGGCGGAGCCGACGATCGGCGATCGGTTCCTGTTCGACTCGTTCACGGTCGCATTTCTTGGGGCCGCGTCGATTCGCGTCGGACGGTTCCACATTCTCGGCACGCTGATCGGAACGCTGATCATGGGGACGATCTTCAACGGGTTCACCCTCCTCGACGTTCCGTACCATCTGCAGCTGATCGTCCAGGGGGCGATTCTCATCGCGGCGGTCTCCTCCGCTGGGTTCTGGATGAATCTGCTTCAGGCCGTCCGCCTACAGGCGGCGGGCCGATCCGGCCGAAGGGGCGAGAAGGGAGCGTCGGGGGATGTCTGAGAGAACGCCTCGCTCCTGGATCTCCCGATTGAAGCAGGCGGTCTCCTCGGCCGCGATCCTTCGCCGCTACGGAATCATCGTCTCGCTCGTGGTCCTGTTCGCTTGCTTCTCGCTCCTCCGACCGGGGATCTTCCCCACGCTCGGCAACCTGATCGCAATCCTTAAGCAGATCTCGCTGCTCGGGATTCTCTCCGCCGGTCTGACGATCTGTCTCGTGCTCGGGGACTTCGACCTCTCGGTCGCCGCGGTTGCGACGTGGAGCGGCGTCATCGTCGCGGCCCTCCTGCCGACAACGAACATGTGGCTCGCGATGGGGATCGTCGTCCTGATGGGGATGGGGATCGGCGTGGTGAACGGGTTCTTCTCGGCATTCGTCGGAATCTCGCCGTTCATCGTCACCCTCGCTACCCAGACGATGCTTCGCGGACTGACCCTCTGGTACACGGGGGGCTACTCGCTCTACTCGGGGATCCCGAAGGCGTTCGTCCGGATCGGTCGGGGGACGTTCCTCGGCGTGCCGTACCTCGTGTACGTGATGGCGCTCGTCTACATCGTGATCTACGTCGCCGCCAACCACACGGCTTTCGGGAAGAAAGTCTACGCGGTGGGGGGGAATCCGACGGCGTCCAGGTTCTCCGGGATCCGCGTGGTCCGAGTGCACCTTCTCGCGTTCATTCTCTCCGGGGCGCTCGCCGCGCTCACTGGAATCCTGCTTGCCGCCCGCCTCTCTTCCGGCCAACCGCGCGCGGGCGAGGGGCTCCTGCTGAGCGCGTTCGCCGCCTGTTTCCTCGGAGCGACGACGTTCCGCGTGGGCCGGTTCAACATCCTCGGAAGCCTGATCGGCGTCCTGTTCATCGGGACCCTGAACAACGGACTCGTGATCCTCGGCGTCCCGTTCTACCTGCAATACGTGATCCAGGGGGCCATCCTCGTTCTCGCAATCGCCGCGTCCGGTCTCGCGCGTTCCCGCGCGCGGAGAGCGCCGGGGTAGACGCGCGGCGAAACGACTCGGTTCTCGATCTCTGGGGTAGGGGGAGGTTCTCGCCTGGGGGAGGGCCCGAATCCGGGTACGTCCTAGCGGCAGAGCTTGTCGGCCTCTTCGTATCCGACGCCGATCGCCGGCCCGATCCGATAGTAGCGATTGTCAAGTGCGTAGAGGATCGGGTCGAGCTCGCCGAGTCGGGCGACGCGTCCGTCCTCGTCGAGGAAGGCCTCGTCGACGTGCGCCTGAACGACCGATCCTATGAAGATGCGGCGGTGCTCGACCGAGCACTCGTTGACGACCAGGCACTCGAGCGAGACGGGACAGGTCAAGATCATCGGGGCCGTCTCGAGTTCACCGAAGGCGGACCGAACGAGCTCGGACTTGTCGATCTCGCGGCCGGAAACCTGCCCGAAGTAGTCGACGAGCGCGAGATCGGCCGTCCGCGGGACGTTGACGCTGAACGTGCCGTGCTCGACGATCCCGCGCGTGGTGTGGTGCGTCTCTCCGAGCGAGACGACGACGACGGCCGGTCGGATTCCCGCGATCGCGCAATCGCCGACGGTCGCGTAGTTCGGACGACCGTCGACCAGCGCGCCGACGAGGACGATCGGAACGGGATAGACGTACGGTACGGAGCCGATCGGTCTCTTCGGCAACTCGATTGACCTCCCATTCGCGTCTTGCTCCCGAAGTCTCACGAGCTGCGTCTCCCGAGCATCTCCGAGCAGCAGGTGGCTGAGCGGGGAAGCCCGTTGTAGACTGTCCCATCCGAAAAGGTGGCATCACCGGAGGTCGATGCAGATGGGGCAGAGCGGGTGAATCGAGAGACGGGAAGCGAGCGGAGAGACTTCATTCGGCAGATCGTCGCGGAAGACGTCGCGGCGGGGAAGAACGGCGGCAGGGTGCACACGCGCTGGCCGCCGGAGCCGAACGGCTACATTCACATCGGCCACTCGAAAGGGTTCTTGCTTGCGTTCGGGATCGCCAGCGAGTTCGGCGGGAAGTTCAACCTTCGCTTCGATGACACGAACCCGGAGGCGGAGGAGCAGGAGTTCGTCGACGGGATCATCGAAGACATGCGCTGGCTCGGCGTCGACTGGGAGGACCGGCTCCTCTTCGCGTCCGACTACTTCGAGCAGCTCTACGAGTGGGCCGAGCATATGATCCGACAGGGAGACGCGTACGTTTGCGACCTGTCTGCCGAGGAGATCAGCGAGTACCGCGGAACCGCGACGACCGATGGAGACCGAGTCGTCACGCCGCCCGGACGGGAGAGCCCGAACCGGAATCGAACCGTCGAGGAGAATCTGGACCTATTCAGAAGGATGCGGGCCGGCGAGTTCGCCGACGGGTCGCGGACGCTGCGGGCGAAGATCGACATGGCCCATCCGAACCTGAACATGCGCGACCCGGTGATGTATCGCATCCTCCGCGCGACGCACCACCGGCAGAAGGACGCCTGGTGTATCTACCCGACCTACGACTGGACGCATGGGCAGTCCGACGCGATCGAGGGGATCACGCATTCGACGTGCAGCCTCGAGTTCGAGAACCATCGTCCGCTTTACGACTGGTTCCTCGATCACCTCCCGATTCCGTCGCGACCCCGCCAGATCGAGTACGGCCGCCTGAACCTCGCTTACTCGGTGATGAGCAAGCGGAAGCTGCGGCAGTTGGTCGAAGGGGGACACGTGGCCGGATGGGACGACCCGCGCATGCCGACGCTCCGCGGGATGCGACGACGCGGGTACACGCCCGAGGCGATTCGAACCTTCATCGACGAGGTTGGGGTGACGAAGTCCGAGGGTTTCATCGACGCGGCGTTCCTCGAGTACTGCGTACGCCAAGACCTGAACAGGACGTCGCCGCGCGTCATGGCGGTCCTCGACCCGCTGAAGGTCGTGATCACCAACTATCCGGAGGACAAGGTGGAGACGCTCGACGCGATCAACAATCCCGAGGATCCGGATGCGGGCTCTCGCGGCGTGCCCTTCTCGCGCGAACTGTACGTCGAGCGCGAGGACTTCATGATCGATCCGCCAAAGCGGTTCTATCGACTGGCCCCGGGCCGCGAGGTCCGTCTGCGCTACGCGTACTTCGTTCGCTGCGAGGACGTCGTGCGGGATTCGAGTGGGGAGATCGTCGAGATCCGCTGCACGTACGATCCGGAAACCAGAGGCGGGGACGCGCCCGACGGCAGGAAGGTCAAGGCGACGCTTCACTGGGTCTCCGCGCGGCACGCGGTCGACGCCGAGGTGAGGTTGTACGACCGGCTGTTCACCGAGGAGGATCCGACGGACGTGTCGGAGGGCGGGACGTGGCTCGACAACTTGAATCCGGATTCGCTCGTCGTTGCGAACGAGTGCAAGCTCGAGCCGAGCCTCGCGAAAGCGCGGTCCGGGGAGCGGTTCCAGTTCGAGCGGAAAGGCTACTTCTGCGTCGATTCCGACTCGAGGGAGGGGCAACCCGTGTTCAATCGAACGGCGACCCTGCGGGATACGTGGGCCAAGGAAAAGCGGCGTCTCGACGCGTCTTAGGAGAGGCGGGCTCGGCGCGGCCTTGACGCCGCACGACGACCCGGGGTACGATGGCTTCCCGATGGCCCAACGGGCCGGAGGGGGAGCCGGGTGGGAAGAGAACCGAATGCACAGCAGGCGGCGGCCCAGAAGGGGTCGCCGTTTTCTTGGGCCGCGGCCCGTCTGATCCGAAGAAGGGAGTCCGCGCGCTACGCGCGCGTTGTCCTGAAGGGTGCGAGCTGTTCGGCCGCGATCGGCGCCGGCCAGTTCGTGCTCGTGCGGTACGGCGAGGATCCCTGTCTTCCGAGGGCCTTCTCGGTAATGTCCGCCGGGGACGGGTACTTGGAGCTGTTCGTCAAGTCGGAAGGCCGGGTCCGGGAGAAGCTGTCGAGCTGCCCGATCGGGACTCCGTTCGAGGTGCGCGGGCCGTACGGGGTTCCCTACGTCTCCACGATCTCGCTTCACCGCTCGTACGTGCTCGTCGCGGGAGGAAGCGGCATCGCGCCGATGCTCTGCTTCGCGGAACAGCACCCCGAGCTGTCCGTCACCGGCGTCTACGGCTTTCGGACTGCGGACGCGTGTGACCTTCTTCCCAACGTCCCGCTCGTGATCGAAGAGGTGACGGGAAAGAGGGCGACCGATCGCCTCCGGGCGGTGTGGAAACCTGGAGACGGGATCCTCGCCTGCGGCCCGGAGACGATGCTCCGTATCCTGGCGAGGGAATACGGAAACGAGCCGGACGTGTACGTGTCGCTTGAGGCGCGCGTCGGATGCGGGATCGGCACGTGCCTCGGATGCCGGATCGCCACGAGTCGCGGCCCGATGCGGATTTGCACGGAGGGCCCGCTGTTTGCCTTGAAGGAGCTTCCGTGGCTGACGTGACCGTCGAGCGATGGGGAATCCGGTTCTCGTCGCCCGTCGTCCTTGCGTCGGGACCGGCTGGCTTCGGGGTCGAACTGGCGGGACACGTCGATCTCACGAGGGTGGGCGCGCTGACGGCGAAGACGGTGACTCCGGAACCGCGTGCCGGGAACCCGCAACCGCGCCTCGTCGACTGCCCGGCCGGGGCGCTCAACTCGATCGGGCTCGACAACCCGGGGCTCGAGCTCTTCCGGGAGTCCGTCCTCCCGAAGCTGGATCAGCTCGCGACGCAGGTCATCGTCAGCGTCACGGCCCCGTCGCCCGACGGGCTGGCGCGGGCTGTCGGCTCCCTCGCGGAGGTGAAGGCCGTTCGGTTGATCGAGCTAAACCTCTCCTGCCCGAACGTCGAAGGAGGCCTCATCGGCGCGGACGAAAGGGCGGTTCGTGGATTCGTTCGGGCGGCGAGGAACGCATTTCGAGGCGTCCTTCTTGCGAAGCTCCCGGGCGATGCGGGGGACCTGCTCTCCTCGACGGGCGCGGCGCTCGAGAGCGGGGCGGACGGGATTACGCTGATCAATTCCCTTCGCGGGATGCGGGTCGATCGAAGCACCGGGCGACCGTTTCTGAAGAACGTGTTTGGCGGGCTGAGCGGCCCGGCGATCCTTCCGATCGCTCTTGCGAGGGTCTACGACGTTCGCCGTGCGTTTCCGGAAGCGGTGATCGTCGGTACCGGCGGCGTGGTCGAGATCGGCGGGGTGGTGGAGATGCTGATGGCGGGTGCCGACTTGGTAGGGATCGGATTTGGGTTGATGGCGGATCCGCAAGTCGGACCGCGATTGACGGGGGAGCTCGCGAGGTGGCTCGACGAGCGCGGGATGCAATCCGTAAGCGAGATCTTCGCGACGGCGCTGAGAGGAGACCTGGGTGTTCCTGGAACTGCTTGACCGCGGGGTATCGGACTCGGGAGGGACACTCTGCGTGGGGTTGGACCCGCACGCGGAGCTTGTCGCCCGGCGGTTCGGCCCCTCGGCGGACGACGTGGGCCGGTTCTTGCGCTGGGCGATCGGGGAGACGCTGCCGCACGCCTGCGTCTACAAGCCGAACGCGGCCTTCTACGAGGCGCTCGGAGCACGGGGCCTCGCCGTTCTGCAAGAGACGACGGCCACGCTCCACGACGCGGGACGCGCCGTGATCCTCGACGCGAAGCGCGGTGACATCGCCACGTCGGCGGCCGAGTACGCGAAGTCAGCGGCGGACGTGATCGGGGCCGACGCGATTACGGTCGTTCCGTACATGGGAGAAGACGCGGTCCGACCGTTCCTGGAGAGGGGGCTGTTCGCGTTCCTTCTCGCTCTGCCGTCCAACCCGTCCGCCGAGGCGATTGCCTGTCACGGCGAGCCTCCGGTGTGTCTGCAGATCGCGGCGATCGGCGCGGAGCTGGCGGCCGAGTATCCGGGGCAAGTCGGCCTCGTCGTCGCGGCGACGAGGCCGGAGTGGGCGGCCGCGATTCACGAGGCGGGCCCGGACCTTGCGTGGCTCGTTCCGGGCGTCGGGGCGCAGGGGGGCGATCTGGACGCGTTTCTCGGCGCGGCCGGAGGACACGCGCGGGTTCTTGTCAACGCGTCTCGATCGATCATCGGAAGCGACGACCCACGGGAGGCGGCCAGGACGCTCAAGGAGAGGTTGGGAGGTTCGGGAAGGTGAGCGATCGCGATCGGTGGCTTCGGCTTCTGGAAGAGACGGGAGCGCTTGAGAAGGGGCACTTCCTGCTCTCCTCGGGACTTCACTCGTCAGGGTACGTCCAGTGCGCGAGGGTTCTCGAGGATCCGCACAACGCGGAACTCGTGGGGCGCGAGCTCGCGCGGCGGCTGGCGGATGCCAAAGCAGATCTGGTGTTCTCACCGCCCCTCGGGGGCATCGTCATCGGCTACGAGGTCGCCCGACAGCTGGGGGTCCGGTTCGTCTTCCCGGAACGGGGCGACGACGGCGCGTTCCGGCTGCGACGTGGATTCTCGGTTGAGCGCGGTCAGCGGGCGGCCGTGGTCGAAGACGTCATCACGACGGGGCGAACCACACGGGAGCTGATCGAGGTGCTGCGCTCGCATGGGGCGAATCCGGTCGCCGTGGGGGCGATCGTCGATCGGTCCGGGTCAGGTCGGGTCGACGAGTTCTCGATCGAATCGGTCATCGAGCTCTCGATCCGCGCCTACGAGCCGGAGGTCTGCCCGATGTGCGGCCGCGGCCTGGTGATCGTGAAGCCGGGAAGCCGGAGGCAAGTCGGAGGTTCTACATGATGCGGGTCCGCGTGATCGAGGAGCACGGATACGAAGCGACTCTTCTCGGGCTATCGCTGTCGTACGGGCGAGATCCAGAGCGGATGGAGGCGGTCGCCCGGCGCCTGCGATTTCGGGGTGACGGGCACAACAAGTTCCTCGAGTCGATCGTCGTCTGGCTCGACATCGACGCGCCGCGGTACTTCTGGCAGCAGTACGACACGTATCGCGTCGGGGTCACCAAGCAGAGCGAATCGACGATGCACACGATGACCGCGCGCCCACTCACGCAGGACGACTTCGCCCACCCGATTCCCTCCGAGCACCTGCTGCATCTGAACCGCCTGGTTGAGCGAGAGGATTGGGAGGCGGCGAAGCGGGATTTGCCAGAGTCATTCCTCCAGCGGCGGATCGTCTGCCAGAACTACATGTCGCTCCAGCGAATGATCCGCCAGCGGCGCGAGCACAGGCTGTCGGAGTGGCCGCTCTTCGTGGAGCAAATCCTGCGCCAGGTGGCGCATCCGGAGCTGCTGAGCGAGAAGGAGGTCGACGGATGCCCGGAGGAATCCTGAGCGATCGCGAGATTCGGACGCTCTGTGCGGGGGACGATCCGATGCTGTCCCCGTTCGTCGGGCGGCAAGAAGGGAGGCCCTCGTACGGACTGGGAAGCTACGGGTACGACTTGCGGCTGGGAGAGCGTTTCCTCGTTCCGCTCGGTGGCGTCAACGTCGTCCTCGATCCGATAGACTTCCCCGAAGGCCACTTCCGCGCGATCAGGGTTGTCGGCGCGTTCGAGCTTTCGCCCGGATCGCAGGTCCTCGCGGAGTCGGTAGAGCGGTTCGCAATGCCCAACGACGTGTGCGGGGTCTGCTGGGGAAAGAGCTCGTACGCCCGTTGCGGGTTGCTCGTCAACGTGACCCCCCTCGAGCCCGGGTGGCGCGGAATCTTGACGATCGAACTCGCCAACGTTTCGCCGCTTCCGATCCGGCTGCACGTCGGCCAGGGAATCGCCCAGGTCGTCTTCTTTCGCGGAGAGCGACCGGAGCGGACGTACGCAGAGAAGGAGGCCGGGGGCGGGTATCAGAATCAGCCGGGGGTCACGCTCCCGCGGTAGGTGCGCCGTATAATCGGTCGAGCACGGGCGGGAACCTGGAGAGCAGACCCGCCCGGAGACGGAGGAGGAGATCATGAGAGCGACTTCGAGGGGGGTAGCCGCTGCTGTCGCCCTGCTCCTGGGCTTCGGGACGGCGGCCGTCGCAGCCAACGGGCTCTACGTCGACGTCGAGATCGAGGTCTTTCAGGCGTGGGGCTTCCTCGGGTTGGGAAGCTGGCACGTGCTCGATTCGTCCCTCGTGTCCGTTCGCGTCGATCCGCTGCCGGCCGAAGACGCGGACCGGCTCGGCGAGATTCGCGCGGCGTGCGGGCGTGGAGAGGGGGATCCGCTGACGTGCGAGCTCCTCTCGGAAGTTCGTTACGGACTGGTCCGAAGCTACGGGATCACGCCGAACCTCGACGACGCTTACCGTGTCGTCCTGACGAACCGAACGGAGAGTCTTCTCGGTGTCGTGTTGGAGATCGACGGGCTGAACACGAACGGAAGCGAGGAGGTCGCGGGCACGGCCCAGGACAAGAAGTGGATCCTCCTTCCCGGGCAGACGGTTCGCGTCTCCGGGTGGCAGGTGACGACCGAGGAGGCGCTCGCGTTCCGATTCTCGACGCCGAGTCAATCCCACTCGCCGTTCGCGGCGCGCCGCGGCGCGATCCGTATCTACGCGTATCTCCCTTCGCCGATGAGCGAAGGACTCGCGCGGGGGACCGAGGCGGCGGAAGTGATCGACCAGCCGACGGTTCGGATCCCGTTCCAGGCGGCGACTGAGTTCCCCTCCGAGCGGATCGACTTCAGTTACGCACGCGGCGAGGTCGGCCTCGGCTTCTTGTGCGAGGAGACCTCCGGAGCCGGAGTCAGAATCTCCGACGTAGTGGCGGGGACGATTGCCGAGCTGAAGGGGCTCA
>Ga0180432_10009259_pt1 | contig 12049 bp, 13 predicted proteins | sample SS_ome_10_FD_132414 | JGI IMG/M metagenome (GOLD analysis project Ga0180432, IMG submission 132414) | Hypersaline lake sediment archaeal communities from the Salton Sea, California, USA - SS_1_MS_2 metaG | ecosystem: Environmental > Aquatic > Non-marine Saline and Alkaline > Hypersaline >...
AACCCGGTCGAGGTAGATCCGCTGCAAGGCCAGGGCGGTCAATTCCCGGCCGTCGGCCAGTGCGACGGTGGCCCGCAATGAGGGATCGCGGCTGATGACGTGCACGGCATGAACCGGCCGGGCCAACGCCAGGTCGCTGAGGTCGACCCCTTCCTCGATCAGGTCGAGCACCAGAGATGTGGTTCCCACCTTGAGATAGGTCGAGGTCTCGGCCAGGTTCGCGTCACCGATGATGACGTGTAGTCGCCGGTACTTGTCGGCGTCGGCATGTGGCTCGTCGCGGGTGTTGATGATGCCCCGCTTCAGCGTCGTCTCCAGGCCCACCTCGACCTCGATGTAGTCGGCGCGCTGGGAGAGTTGGAAACCGGGGTCGTCACCCGACGGGCCGATGCCGACGCGGCCGGATCCAGTCACGATCTGGCGCGACACCATGAAGGGAATCAATCCCGCGATAACGGCGGCGAATGGCGTTTGGCGGTTCATCAGGTAGTTCTCGTGGGTGCCGTAGGAGGCACCTTTGCCGTCGACATTGTTCTTGTACAACTGCAGCTTGGCTGCGCCGGGAACGCTGGCCACATGCCGTGCTGCGGCCTCCATCACCCGCTCTCCGGCCTTGTCCCAGATCACCGCGTCGAGCGGGTCGGTGACCTCCGGTGCGGAGTACTCCGGGTGGGCATGGTCGACGTACAGACGGGCGCCATTGGTCAGGATCATGTTGGCCGCACCGACCTCGTCGGCGTCCACCACCGGCGGCGGACCCGACGGCCGGCTCAGATCGAAACCGCGCGCGTCCCGCAGCGGTGACTCCACCTCGTAGTCCCATCGGGTGCGCTTGGCGCGCTGGATTCCGGCCGCCGCCGCATAAGCCAGCACGGCCTGAGTCGAGGTCAGAATCGGGTTTGCGGCCGGATCCGACGGCGACGAGATGCCGTATTCCACCTCGGTGCCGATGATCCGCTGCATGACCTTCAGCGTAGCCTGGCGATTCGGCGGGTCAGAGTGTCGGCACTACGAGCCGACGACTCGCTGCGGACGGCGCGGGTGCGCAGTGCTGGTTCCTCCGCCGCGGCGCTGACCGGGTGGCTGGTACCGCGTATCGGGTCCCCACCCGCCCGGCGGCCGCCGACTGGTGTGCGTTGGTGATCGCGGCATTCGGAGCAATATCGTCTTCGTGGTGGCCCCTGGTGGCATGGTCATCAGCAGGCACACTGGTGGCATGGTCAACATCGGGGCAGGTCCGGGTAGCGAGTCCGGGGTCTTCGGTAAGCGCTACGGCGAAGTGCTGCTGGTCCGGATGGCCGAGTCCGGTCCGGAGGCGGAGGTGTACAACACCTTCCCGCTCAATGACTGCCCCGCCGAGCTGTGGGACAACCTCCAGGCCGACGAACTGGCCAACGACAACGGTGCGGCGGCCGCCCTGCTCAACGGGCCGCGCTACTGGCTGATGAGCGGTATCGAGAAGCGCTCCGGCGAACCTCAGGAGACGAGAAGCTTCGGCGGTATCAACATGATTCGGCAGGCAAGGGTGCAGCTGTCGTCTGTGAAGCCGTCGCCGTACACGGTCAACCGGGTGGACCGGCGCGCGATCTTCACTTTCGGCGCGGGCCGTCCGGTGTTCGAGTTGGTCGATCCGGAAGGGCAGCGCTGGGTGATGCAGACCTGGAGCCAGGTCGTCGACAAGAACCTGACCCTCGACGATCTGCCCGGCCTGGCCGGCCGACTGCAGCTGCCCGACGGCTGGCGCTACGAGACGCGCACGCTGACAGGCCCCTTGACGGTGGACACCACCAACCGGGATGCCCACGTCATCCAGGACGAATTGACGAACAGTTACACGCTGCAGTTCTGAGGGAGGACCCGGGTGGCGGCCCAGTGGCGTTGCGTGCTGCGCCTACAGGTACTGCCCCAGGTTCGATTCGGTGTCGATGGCCCGGCTCGCGCTCGAGGACTTCCCGGTGACCAGGGTGCGGATGTAGACGATCCGTTCGCCCTTCTTGCCGGAGATCCGTGCCCAGTCATCGGGGTTGGTGGTGTTGGGCAGGTCCTCGTTCTCAGCGAACTCGTCGACGATCGAGTCCAGTAGGTGCTGAATGCGTAAGCCGTGCTGGCCACTCTCCAGCACCGACTTGATCGCGTATTTTTTGGACCGGTCCACGACGTTCTGAATCATGGCTCCGGAATTGAAGTCCTTGAAGTACATGACCTCTTTGTCGCCGTTGGCATAGGTCACTTCCAGGAACCGGTTGTCGTCGATCTCGGCATACATCCGATCGACGACCTTCTCGATCATCGCCTTGACGCAGGCGCCGCGGTCGCCGCCGAACTCGGCGAGATCGTCGGCATTCACCGGGAGGGTTTCGGTGAGGTATTTGCTGAAGATGTCCTGCGCCGATTCGGCGTCGGGCCGCTCGATCTTGATTTTCACATCCAGACGGCCCGGCCGCAGAATCGCGGGATCGATCATGTCTTCGCGGTTGGAGGCGCCGATCACAATGACATTCTCCAAGCCTTCGACGCCGTCGATCTCACTGAGCAGCTGGGGCACGACGGTGGTCTCCACGTCCGAGCTCACCCCGGTGCCGCGGGTGCGGAAGATGGAGTCCATCTCGTCGAAGAACACGATGACGGGGGTGCCCTCGGAGGCTTTCTCCCGGGCGCGCTGGAAGATCAGGCGGATATGACGCTCGGTCTCACCGACGAACTTGTTGAGCAGCTCCGGGCCCTTGATATTGAGGAAGTAGGACTTGGCCTCACGGGCATCCTCGCCACGGACCTCCGCCATTTTCTTGGCCAGCGAATTGGCCACCGCCTTGGCGATCAGGGTCTTCCCGCAACCGGGTGGGCCGTAGAGGAGGACGCCCTTCGGCGGTCGCAGTGAATACTCGCGGTAGAGCTCTTTGTGCAGGAACGGCAATTCGACCGCGTCGCGGATTTGCTCGATCTGCCGGGTCAGGCCGCCGATGTCGCCGTAGGACACATCCGGCACCTCTTCAAGCACCAGGTCCTCGACCTCGGCCTTGGGGATGCGCTCGAATGCGTAACCGGCCTTGGTGTCGACCAGCAGCGAGTCTCCCGGCCGCAGTTTGCGCGGCCGCAAATCGTCATCGAGGGCCTCATCCGAATCCTCGGCCATCTCGGGTGCCAGCGCTTCAGCGGCCACCAGGGGTTCGGCCAGCCAAACGATCCGTTCCTCGTCGGCGTGCCCGACCACGAGGGCCCGGTGACCGTCGGCCAGAACCTCGCGCAGGGTGCTGATCTCACCGACCGCCTCGAATACACCAGCTTCGACGACGGTCAGCGCCTCGTTGAGGCGGAGTGTCTGCCCCTTTCTGAGCCCGGCGACCTCGATATTGGGCGAACAGGTGAGTCGCATCTTGCGCCCGGAGGTGAACACATCCACGGTGTCGTCGTCGTGGGCGTCCAGCATCACTCCGTAGCCGCTGGGCGGCTGGCCCAGCCGGTCCACCTCCTCGCGCAGTGCCAGCAGCTGCTGGCGGGCCTCCTTGAGGGTGTCCATCAGTTTCGCGTTGCGGGCCGCCAGGGAATCGATCCGGGCCTCCAGCTGCTGCACCTCCCGAGGCGACCGCTGACCGCCGGCGGCGTTCTGTAATTGTCCGCGCAGGACAGCCGCCTCACGGCGCAACTCCTCCAGTTCGGCGGCGTCATCGTCACGTGCATCGGAGGCTGCAGAACGGTCCGACCCTGTCATAACGGCTCCTTCCCCACACCGAGCCTGGTGCGGTGGCCTCCCCAACGGTACCGGCGATTGAACCATCATGGGCCCTCTGGGAATGTCGACACCCTTACGACACTGTTAACCTTTTCGAGGAGTCGGGCCGATCGAAAGGACTGTCGTGATTCAAAAACTCGCTGTGCTCCTCGCGTCCGCCGCGATCGCCGGCGGCGCAGCCGCAGCCATGACGGCGGCGGTATCGATCACTCCCATCGCTGCTCCGGCAGTTCAGCCGTTGGTGTTCGGCGAGCCGCTGCCGCTCAACCCGGTTGCCGATATTCCGTCGGCCGATCAGCTCAACAGCGTGCTGTACGGGCTTGCCGACCCCAATGTCCCCTTCGCCAGCAAGTCTTACCTCGTCGAGGGTGGGATCGGTCGACTGGAGGCCCGCACCGCGGACGCTCTGATGCGAAACGCCGTGTCCAAGGGTCAGGTGCCGCTGAGCTTTTCGATCGCCGATATCGTCCCGGCCGGTCCGGGTGCCGCGAGCGCGAACGTGACCGCCTCGGGTCCGGATACGCCGGCGATCACACAGCCGATCACGTTCGTCGATCAGAACGGCTGGAAGCTGTCCAGGAATTCCGCCTCCGCGCTGCTGGCGATGTTCAACGGCTAGCCGCCGGTGCGGGATGCGACGCAGTCTGAGTTCCGCATTGTCCGCCATCAGCGTCGCCACCATCGCGGCAACGATCGGTCTTTCCGGTTGCGCGGGCGACGATCGCGACCGGCCGGTGGCGGCCGCGCCGGCCGCGGACGTATCGGCGGTGGCCGCCCCGAACGCCGACCCCGGGCCGCCGCCGGCGCCGGAGGCGCTCAGTGATGTGCTGTATCGGCTGGCCGATACCGCCATCCCGGGCGCGGACAAATTGTCCCTGGTAGGCGGCGCGGTACCGGCCGACGCCACAACCCTGGACGCCTTCGGGACAGCGTTGCGCGATGACGGGTTCGCGCCGATCACCGTCACCGCCTCGGACATCAGACCGTCGGACGTCCATCCTGACCGCGTGCTGGCGACCATCACCATCACGGCCGCCGACCCGGATGACCCCCGCGAGTTCGCCTTCCCGATGGAGTTTCAGCCCGGCGCGCGGGGCTGGCAGTTGACCCGGGAAACCGGCGATATGCTGCTGGCTGTCGGCCCCGCCGGCACCGGCCCCACTCCCGGCGGCTGAACCGGTGTGGATCGGCTGGCTCGAGTTCGACGTGCTGCTCGGCGACATCCATTCGCGCAAGCAGAAAAGGTCGGTTGTGCGGCCGATCGTCGCGGAACTGCATCGCCGGTTCAGTGTGTCGGCGGCCGAGACCGGATGGCTGGACCTGCACCGCCGCGCCGGTATCGGGATAGCGGTGGTGGCCGCCGATCGCGCCCACGTGGTGGAGGTGCTCGACGCTGCCGAACGGCTCGTCGCGGCACGGCCGGAGATCGAGCTCCTCTCGGCCCGAAGGGATCTGCGCCGCAGCGATGACTAGCCGGTGCGCCCCTTCTTCCGCAGCGGGGCGGGTGTGATCGTCCCCGGGGCAAGTCGGCGTGCAGAGATGAGGAAGGCGGTATGGCCGCGCATATTGTGCTGCGGGCGCACCGCCAACCCGACGACGTGCCAGCCGCGCTGCAGCGATTCCCAGGATCGCGGCTCGGTCCAGCACTGCTGTTCGCGCAACGCCTCTACTGTCGCCGACAGTTGGGTGACCGTCGCGACGTAGACGATCAGCACCCCGCCCGGAACCAATATCTGAGCAACGGCGTCCAGCACCTCCCAGGGCGCCAGCATGTCGAGGACCACCCGGTCGACGGCCCCCTCGCCGGGGCCGGAATCGGTTGCGGCTTCCCGCACGTCGGCGACCGTCAAAGTCCAGTTCGGGGGTTCCCGGCCGAAGAAGGTCTCCACATTGCGCTTGGCATGCGCGGCATGGTCGTCGCGGACCTCATAGGAGATGACATGCCCATCCGGTCCGACCGCGCGTAGCAGGGAGCAGGTGAGCGCACCGGAACCGGCACCGGCCTCCAGCACCCGGGCACCCGGGAAGATGTCGCCTTCGTGGATGATCTGGGCCGCGTCCTTTGGGTAAATAACCTGGGCACCGCGTGGCATCGACATCACGTAGTCGATGAGCAGCGGCCGCAACACCAGAAACGCGTCGCCGCCCGATGCTTTGACCACACTGCCCTCCGGCGAGCCGAGGACGCTGTCGTGAGCCACGATCCCGCGGTGGGTATGGAATTCACCACCGGGTTTCAGGATCACCGTGTAGTGCCGACCCTTTGCGTCGGTCAGCTGGACCCGGTCCCCGGCAGCGAAGGGCCCTGTCTTGCGGGGGGCTTCTTTAGATCGGTCCTCTTCGCTGGCGCTCATCGGAGGGCTGGTCTGGTCGGTCACAGCCGCTCAGCCTGCCATACGCGCGATCGCGGACACGGCGGTCATGTGTCGCCGGGTAACCTCGCGATGATGACCGGGATTCGGGCGGAGTTGACGATTGCCGTGCTGACCGAGCCCAGCAACATGCCGGGAACCCCACCGCGGCCGTGGCTTCCGACCACCAGCAGTTGTGCGTCCGCGGCCTGTTCGAGAAGACGCGGCGCCGGCCGATCGCACACCACGACCTTGTGCACCGTGACGTCCGGGTACTGCTCGCGCCAGCCCGACAGCCGCTCGCTGAGCACTTCCTCTTCCGCCACTCTGATATTACGCCATTCGATCGGCGCCCAGTTCGCGCTGGCAAACTCGATGGGCCCCATATCGCTCCAGGAATGCAGCGCGATCAAATCAACAGCCCGGCGCGATGCCTGATCGAAGGCGATCGCGGTGGCCAACTCTGAGGTCGGCGATCCGTCGATGCCCACTACGACTGGAGCCTGCGACGAGCAGGGCTGCTCGGGGTGGATTACCGCGATCGGGCAATGCGCGAGATGCACCAGGCCGGAGCTCACAGAACCCAACAGGGCACGGGCCACCGCACCCTCACCCCGACAGCCGACCACGACCATATCGGCCTGCCGGGACATGTCCACCAGAGTCGCAAGGATCGGCCCCAGCGCCACCTCACCGGTGATCTGCAGGTCTTCCGCAGCGGCACTGTCGGCGACGGTCCGCAGGGCCTCGTCGAGAATTTTCCGTGCCTCGCTCCGCTGCAGCCGCACGTAGCCCTCGGGCAGCGGTACCTCAGGCCAGGGTCCGCTGGCCGGTACGACCGGGGCCAGCACGGTGACCACCGTCAGTGGCAGGCTGCGCGTCTCGGCTTCCCGTGTCGCCCAACGGACCGCCGATGTGGAGGCTTCTGAGCCGTCGATGCCGACCACGATTCCAAAGCGGCTGTCGCCGTTGACCATCAGCTGCTCCCCCACTCCTCCGATGTATCCGCTCGACGCTACCCGGCCATCGCACCCCGCTCTGGTGCCATTTGTCACTTCCCCGCTGTCGTATCCGATGTGTTTGGCGCTGGACTGATCCGGCGGTCGAGCACCAGGATCAGTACTGTCGCCCCGGCGGCCCCCGCGAAGACGAGCAGCGATGTCCGGACATCGTTGAGCAGCGAGGGGTCGACGAGCATCGCGATCGCGAGGCTCAACATCAGCATGCCGCTGAGCAGTTTGAGCATCCGGCCCTGTTTCTCCTGCAGTTTCGTGATGCGCATCGTCGCGACGGCGACCCCGAAGATGAGCAGTTCGTCAAGCTGGTAGACCAACATGTACAAGCCCAGCAGTAGGCCGAAGGTGCTGGGAGACACGTCCCGGGCGGCGACGATATTGGTCCAGAGCACAGGGAACCCGGCGGTGCAGGCCAGTTCCACGAAGGACACCCCGGCCGCCAGGACCACAGTCGAGGCGACCAGCGCGGGCAGCGACTGCGCCGATGCCAGCACCCGGCGCATGCGGTCATAGATGCCTGGTTTGCTGGCCTCCGGAATGCTCAGTGAGACACCGGCCTTGAACCAGAAGAAGTCCTTGATGTTGATGGCGGCGAACACCGCCGCGAGTGTGGCGACGATGATCCGGACGACCGGGGCGAAACTGAGCACCGCGAAGACGGTGAACAGGCCGCCGATGAAGAGTGCGTAGACCAAACCGGTCACGAAGATGAACACCAGTCCGGTGACGGCGGTGGTGCGCCGGGATCCGGTGCGCAGTGTCAGTGCCAGCAGGATGGACAGCACCCACAGCGAGCACGGGTTCACCCCGTCGATCGCCGCGATCAGCAGGGTGCTCAGCACCAGTGACTGCGCACCCGGGTCGATCGCACCGAAGAACGGAAGGTGGACGATATCGGCCGGTGGCGCCGGCGCACCGCGGATCCCGGCGCCGCCGGCGGTGATATCGGCGCCGGCGTCCGGGCACCCCACCGCCAGGCACCGGGACACCGCGGTCTCGAGAAGTCGCGGGGTGATCTGCTCGGAGTACCCCACCCAATGCCGGGTACCGAGAAAGAAGACCGGGACGCCGGTCGGTTCGAAGCCGAACTTGGCGGCGATCGCAGAGAACAGGCGCTGATTCTCGGCATCGGCGCCTACCTCGAAGGATCGGACTTCCAATTGCGGGTGACGTTGCTGGAGTGCGGTCAGCACCGGTTTGGCCGCCGCGCAATGCGGACAGCCCTGCGCCCAGAAGAAATACAACGTAACCCGGTCCTGCGGTTGCGCCGAGGACCGATCGGGGGTGGCGACCGGCCAGACAACGACGAACAGTGCCGCGACGATGACAAGGAGGTGCCAGACCCGGTTCTGTGGTGCCACAGCAGCTCTCCGCGTGGTCGGTCGGATTCCGCCACTGCTCACGCCCCGTTGCACACTCCTGAATCCCGGATCACGGTTCCGTAGACGTTCATGGTCGCAGTGTTGGCGTTGATCTGCCCCGAGGGCCGTTGGCGGGCTATTTTGTCGCTGATCTGCGTCAGCTGGAACCACAGGTGATAGAACGAGTCGCCGTTGTAGAGCGGGGAGTACTGGCTCTGATCCGGGTAGTTGACGATGTAGAGCGTATGGACCCTGGGATCAAGGAACTCGGCTGACTGGTCCAGATTGGCCCTGACCAGATCGGCCGCGGATTGCACACCCGGTGCCGCCCAGACGTCACCCTGCTCCCCCAGGTAACTCTGGAAGCCGAACGTCTGACTGCTCAGGGTGTCGTACTGGGCGTTGAACCACTGACAGGCATCTCGCTCCGCGGCGATCTGCGCCGGCGTCACCCGGTTCTGCCACAGGTTGTAAGGAAAGACCGTGTAGTTCGGCGACCAGTCCGAAGGGTAGGGAACGAAGGCCGGTAGTGAGGGATCCGTGTCATCGGCGTGGGCGGTGCCCGCCGCGGCTGCAGCAGCGGTCAGCACCGCGCAGACCGCCGCGGTTCCCACTCGCCGCAGGGCGGAGGTCCAGGACGGCGTCATCCGCCGATTATCGGCGGATCATCGCCGCCGCCGGTGGGGAATGGGCCAAATCAGAGCACACTGGTCGTATAGGCGATGGCCACCCCGGCCGCCGCCGCGACCAGGTCCTCTGCCACGGCGACCGGGCGGTCCCGCCCGCCGTTGGCGGCGACCAGGCGGGTGCGGGCCTCGTAACCGCCGATCGTGCCGATCACCGCACCGATCATGCCCGCCCCCAGGCTGCCCCAGCGATAACCCCAGGCGGTCCCCAACACCGCACCGGAGAAGGCGCCGGTGGCCAGCCGGGCCAGGAACGGCAGCGCCGTCTTCCGACTCGGCATGGTGGGCATCTGGTCGCTGACCAGTTCGGCGACCGCCAGGACCGTCAGGATGGCGACGGTGATCCAGTGACCCATCCAGGACACCCAGGTGCCGTCCAGGTTGATCCACTGCAGCATCGCCGCCCAGGCCATGACGGCGGGGGCGGTGAAGGTTCGAAGACCGGCGACAACACCGATGAGCAGGGCCAACAGCAACACGAGCGTATGCGTCATATGAGGTCCTCCGATGCTGAGCGGTCACCGGGACGCTAGCACGGCGAAACCTGCGGTTCGGCCCGTCAGAAACGACAGAACCGGATGTCGGAGGCCAGAATCGCCTTGGCCCCGATCGCGGCGATCTGATCCATGATGGCGTTGACCTCTCGGCGCGGCACCAGCGCGCGAACCGCCGCCCAGTCCGGATCTGCCAGCGGAGCGATCGTGGGAGACTCCAACCCCGGAGTGAGCGCAGTGGCACGCTCCAGCACGGCGCGCGGACAGTCGTAGTCCAGCATCAGATACTGCTGGCCGAACACCACTCCCTGCACCCGGGCGGCCAGCTGATCTCGCGCGGACCGGTTCCGGCCGGGATCATCGTCGCCGAGCCGTTCGATCAGCACCGCCTCCGAATCGCACAGCGGCTCACCGAACGCCGCCAGATCGTGCAGGCTCAGGGTTCGTCCAGAACCCACCACGTCGGCGATCGCATCAGCGACGCCGAGTTGCACCGAGATTTCGACCGCACCGTCGAGCCTGATCACCGTCGCTTCGATACCCCGGTCAGCGAGATCTTTTCTTACCAGATTGGGATAGGCGGTGGCGATTCGCCGGCCGGCCAGGTCGGCAACCGTCCAGGATCGGTCCGCCGGGGCGGCGTAACGAAAGCTGGACGATCCGAACCCCAGGGCCAGTCGCTCGCGCACCGGCGCATCGGATTCGGCAGCCAGATCACGGCCGGTGATGCCTAGATCCAGATCACCCGAACCCACATAAATGGCGATGTCCTTGGGGCGAAGAAAAAAGAACTCGACGCCGTTGACCCGGTCGATGACCGTGAGGTCCTTCGGGTCACTGCGCCGCCGGTACCCGGCTTCGGAAAGGATTTCTGCCGCGGACTCCGACAGCGCGCCCTTATTGGGCACGGCGACACGCAACATGGCGGTCCCTAAAGCTTCCGGTAGACGTCACCGAGGTTCAACCCGCGGGCGATCATCAACACCTGGGTCCAGTACAGCAGTTGGCTGATCTCAGCTGCGAGGGCCTCATCGGATTCATGTTCGGCGGCCAGCCAGACCTCTCCGGCCTCTTCGAGAATCTTCTTACCAAGGCCGTGCACCCCGGCGTCCAGGGCAGCGACGGTGCCGCTGCCCACGGGACGGGTGCGGACCCGCTCGCCCAATTCGGCGAACAGTTCCTCGAAGGTCTTCACGGCCAGCGATTGTTCCATGCTGGCCGGATCGCCGTCACGGCGGTTTCGGTCCAGACCGTGAGGACACCAGTCCGCGGTCCAGCAGGGCGCATAGTTGGTCGAGCATACGATCACCGCATACCGGGTCGCCGCGCCCTACCTGGAAGGCCGAACCCCAGACCAGCCCCACCAGCATTTCCGTCAGAGCCTCCGGGTCGGCGCTGATCTCGCCGCGCTGGACGGCCGATGCCACCGCGGTGCGGATGAAACGCTCGATGATCTCTCCGGCCCGGTGGCCGCCGGCGGGGATGTGGCCGACGTCCATCACGGCCTGGACCAGGAACCCGGCCGGGGACGGAGCGGTGTCCTCGCCGCGTGTCGCCATCCGGATGAAGGTCAGAATCTGCCTGGCCAGCGTGGGCTCTCTCGAAGCCAGCCTGATCGCATCGAGCAGCGAATCGCTGACCCGGCCCACGACTTCCTCATAGAGCGCTGACTTGCTGTTGAAGTAGTTGTTGATTGCGGGCCTGGTCAGGCCGATCTGAGCTGCGATGGCCTGAAAAGTGGCGGCCTCGTAGCCGGACTCGGCGAAGACCTCCTGGGCGGCCCGCAGAATCCGCTCCCTCGTCACAGCGGAATCACTGGCAGGCGGGCGCCCGCGGCGCCGCGCAGGCATCCACAGCGTCTCGGTCATGGCACGTCTCCCGGCGAGTCGGTAACCATCTCTTCCAGGCGTTCCCGGTCCGGCGATGTTCCAAACACGACCGCGCCCGGCCAGTCCGGCGGGTTCTCAGGCCATCTGGTCGGCCTGCATGTCCTCCAATGCCACGCCTTTGGTTTCCCGCACCCAGGTCCAGACGAAGGCGAACGAAAGGATGGCGCACAGTGCGTAGAACCCGTAGGCCAGGCCGAGATGATTACGCAGCTCGGGGAAGCTGACGGTGATCAGCCAGTTGGAGGTCCATTGCCCGGCTGCGGCCAGACCCAGCGCGGCGGCGCGGATCCGGTTGGGGAACATCTCGCCGAGCAGCACCCAGACCACCGGACCCCAGGACATGCCGAAGGCCACCACGAAAAGGTTGGCCGCGACCAGTGCGATCGGCCCCTCGGCTCCGGTCAACTGAGGGGTGCCGTTCACCTGCGGGGCGGTACCGAAGATCACCGCCAGTGTGGTCAGGGTGACCGCCATACCGGACGAGCCGATCAGCAACAGCGGCTTTCGGCCGATCTTGTCGAT
>Ga0180432_10009260_pt1 | contig 12049 bp, 6 predicted proteins | sample SS_ome_10_FD_132414 | JGI IMG/M metagenome (GOLD analysis project Ga0180432, IMG submission 132414) | Hypersaline lake sediment archaeal communities from the Salton Sea, California, USA - SS_1_MS_2 metaG | ecosystem: Environmental > Aquatic > Non-marine Saline and Alkaline > Hypersaline >...
CGCGCGCGCGCTCATAGGCCCCGGAGTCCGCCTTGCTGCATCCGCGCCAGGCCGAGGACGACGCGTCTTGTCTGCCGCACAGGCCGCGTGCTGCCGGAACTTGTCGGAGCAATCGGTCGAAGAGCTCCACCGCGGGCCGCGTAGCGCCGGGCGCCAGGCCCATGCGCTGCAGGATGTCCAGGTCGCGCTTCACGTTGAACAGGGCGCCCTCGGGCGTGTCCCGGTCCGTGCCCGCGTTCTGGTACCCATAGTCCGAGCTCACGTTGCACACCAGGGCCAGCGGCCGGGAGGGGTCGGCGCGCACGTACGCGAGGAGGTCGGCGAGCCGGGGGTCTTGGGCCGTTCCCCTTTGGGTCTCACCCAGAGCGCACACCGTGCACATGAGCTCGTAGGGACGCACCGGGCGCGGCCGGTTGAAGGTCATCCTGTCCGCCTCCCCTTTCAAGTATGCGGATAGGTGATGCGCTGATTCCATGCTCGGCCCTGTTCGAAATGGCGCCTGGGCCGGGCCGCTGCGGTGCAATCGGGGCTCGGCTGTCCTCCTCAATTCTCGCGCAGCCTGGTCTGCCACAGGCTCCAGAACCGGTGGTGCGTGACCAGCATCCACATGCGCGCGTACTCGTGGGCCTCGAAGGCTGCCCGGGCCTCGCGAAGCTGCGCGGTCATGAAGGCCTGGTCTTCTTCGGAAAGCAGCGGCGACGACTTGCCCAGATCCTCGGACAACAGCAACTCTACGCGGTCGAGCACGTTGCGCAGACGCGCCTGATCTTGTTCCGTGGTCGGAGAGGTCTCGTAGCGCAACACCGCAAGCTCGGGCTCCAGGGCTCGGAACGCCGCGAGTCCGAAGGGCGGCAGGTCGATGTCGACCGCGAGCACGCCTTGCTCGTCGGCCTCGCCGGCCGGTTGGCCGTCGGGCACGCTGCGTAGCGCGTCCGCGCGCACGGTGACCGTGCCGCGGATCGGCCACTGGCCCGGGTTGGCCACGTAGAGGTACGCGTCGGCCTCGCGCACCAGCTGGCGGATGGCCAGGTTGGTGTCCAGCCCCGTGTCGAGCACCGGCTCGAACCGGCCTCTGGGGAGGTGCGTGTACGGACGCAGCACGCTGCGGACCGCCTGTTCGTGGCCCACGTTGATGTTCAGGTCCGTGAACCCGCCGAGCAACACGTCCGGATCGGCCGTGATCATGGCCTGCACATAGGCCTCGCGCGCATGCGGTCCGGCCGGCTGGGGCAGGGCGCGCACTCGGATCGCGTTCATGACCCAGTCGGACTCCACAAGCTGATCGTGCGCATTGCGGTTTTCCACGCTGTGGCCGCCCGTGACCATGTAGTTCTCGTCCCAGCTCGTGCGGCAGAGCACGTACCGGGGCGTGCCGCCCTCGAACGCCGCGACCACGCCCGGATCGGTGCGCCCCATCCAGATGTAGGGGTCTTGGCTCAGCCACCCGTACTGGCTTCGTGCATGGCGCCAGCTGATGGTCCAGCGCCCCACGCACGCATGCTCCATGGACTGGAACCCATCGAGGTCGACGCCGTGTTCGAACATGATCCGGTCGAACCGCTTCTCGCCCTGGGCCAGGTACTCGAACAGGGCCGTGTGCCCGCCCACGGACAGGGTGTTGAGGTAGTCGAGGTCCGTCTGTCGCGCATGCAGGAGGTCCAGTGCCTCGGCGTAGAGGTCCACGAGCTTGGCGCAACGCCAGGCCATGAAGTCCTCGCGCTGCGGGTCCTGGCGCAGAAACTGCGCGCGGCGCTGGAATCGCTGCGGGCCGGCAGCGTCGGCCGGGAAGGCGATGCCGGTCTCCTCCTCGAACTGCGCGCAGGTGATGTCGTCGAAGCTCATGTCCAGCGGGTTCTCGTATCCTCTGCTCGTGCTGAAGCTGGGGAAGTAGTACCCGGACATCCGGCTGGGCGTCACCAACGAGTGCAGCCCGCGGAAATGGTCCAGGTGCCCGAACGTGCGCTCCAGGTCGCGCACATGCCCCAGGTAGGCGGCGCGCACCTCGGGATGCAGCCAGTTCGGCACGATCGTGCTCAGGGTGTGGCCGTAGTTCTGCTCGCCCTGTCCATTGACCATCCAGACCGAGTCCGCCCCGAGCGCGAGCTGGGCGTTGTTCGCGTACGAGCGCACCTGGAGGCTCTGGCTGAACTGGAGTCCCGCGAAGAAGTCGATCCCGTTCGCGTCGAGCGTGTTCGCGAGGATCGTTCGCATGCATGGCCGCACGCGACCCGTGCGAAACTTGGGAAGGGGAACGTAGGGCGAGTTGTTCTCCCTATACTGGATGCAGCCCATCACAAAGCAGTTCTGGCCCGCGAACCGCAGGTACTGCGTGTACCGGCCCGCTGTCCGGGTCAGCCACACGAGGTCGCGCAGGCGCAGGGCCATGGGCGGGGCGGACTGCATGTAGTCGGCCTCTTCCTGCGGCGAGCGGGGGATGTCCATGCCGAAGTTCATGCCCACGCCCGAGGTGTAGAAGCACCGCTCGGTGTGGATGCCGTGCAGCCGGCCTGTGCCCGCGCCGGCCGAGGGCACCGGGCCGGTTACGTGCCAGATGCGCAGTGCTCGCGCCGCGGCCTTTTCGCCGGTGACCACATTGAGCACGTCCACGGTGTGGGGGCCGTGGTCGGCCACGTGCAGCCAGCGCAAGGTGCGCATGTCGTTCGTGGAAAGGAACCGGCCGCCCGTCTCCGCGCCCACGCCGCTCTGGCTGTTGGTCCACACGTTCTCGGACTTGGTGCTGATGGCCACGTCCATGGTGCGCTTCGCGTCGTCGGGATAGTCGAGCTCTAGCAGGTAGAAATCGCCCGGATGCTGGAACGCAATCCGATAGCTGAATCCGGACCCGCGCCGCGCATCGGCCACCTCGCGGTAGACGAGGTCGCCCTTGCGCACGATCACCGGCTCCTCCACGCGCTCGGCGACCTTGCCCACGTACGGCCGCGGGATGCGCGACTCGATCGAGGGATGCGGGTCGTCCGGATCGGTGAAGTCGATCTCGTCCTCCAGCTCGAGCTCCAGGCCGTCGCGGTAGGTCTGCGCGGAGACGGTCGGCTGGGGGAACTGTCCGATCACCGCCACGGGCTCTCGCAGCCGCTCCTCGATCACCGTGCCGTCCGCCGCGCGCAATCGGAGCGCCACGGCGTACACGCCCGCGGCCTGCCGGCCGAGCGGTATGCGGAACACCTGGTCCTTACCCTCGACTTCGGACTGTTCGATCGTGCCCTGCTCGGCCACGCTGCACGCCCCCTGCGCGTCGGAAGGTCCGAACAGATAGTCGAGCATGGGCTCTTGTTCGGCCAGGCCGGGCGGGGTGCGCACCTCCAGGGTTATGTCCTCATTCTGCCGGTACATGAGGTCGGGCCCACCCGGGCGGGTGAGGAGCAGCCGGCCGGAATAGGCAGGCAGCGGTACGCGGCCGTCGGGACCGCGCTGATCCGGCGTCGGGGGAAAGCCCGTGCTTGCCACCGGCCAGTCCGCATCATCGAATCCGGATTCGCTCCAGCCCTCCACGGGTTCGGGACTCACGCGCCAGTCCTGGGCATTCGTGCGGATCTCGACCACCTCGCCCGAAGCCATGACGACCCGGGCGTGCAGGTAGATGAAGGGGTTGTATTGCACCCGAAAGCCATAGAAGCCCACACAGTTGCGCCCCGGCTGCAGGTACGGGCCGATGTCCACCGGTTCCGTGTGATAGAGATGCACGGCGGTGGGCCGTTCCACGAACGCGCCGTTGACGTAGAGCCGTGCGCTGATCTCATTGATGCCCGTCCAGTGGCGGTCGTTGCCCGACCCGACCTCGGCCACGGCGTGCCACACCTCGCCCTCGGGCAGGGCGAACTCGTGGCGCACCACGCCTTCGGCGACGTGCCGTACCAGCCTGAGCCACTCGATCTCGATGCGAGTGCCCGGCCGACCCTCGACAGTGAACGCCATGCCGTCCGGATTCGCGCCTCGGGAGAAGAGCCCGACACGTTCGCCGGTGAGGTCGAGCACCTGCCAGTCCGTGCCCCGCAGGACCTCGGAACCCTGGGCGGACTGCGGCCCGGACCGGGTACCCAGCGGTTCCCCGTCGCGCCACAAGAGCACGGTCCAGGTCGTCTCCGCTCCGCCCGCTTGGCTCTCCAACCCGGGGAATTGACGCACGCGCAGATGGGGGTCATTGGCGCCCTGCCACATCTCGGGCACTTGCTCCGGCGCGAGCTTCCCTTCATAGTTGCCCCATCCGAGCAGGGCCCGTTCTCCGGTCAGGGTGAAGGTGAGCACGCCGTCGCGCACAGCCACGGCCTCCGCGCCCTCGAAGGTCGTGAAGCCTGCGCGGTCCTCTTCTGCGAGGAACATCTTCTGGTGTTCGACCAAAGGCACCCCGAGGCCCTGTGCGGGATACAAAGCACTGCGGTCCGCGTCCGTGCTCAAGTCGAACGCGCCGATCGCCTGACCGACCAGCAGGGCCAGGGCGACCCCTATGCAAGCACGCTTCCACATGTCCGGGCCTCCTGTACGGTGGGCTAGCTTCTTCGGTCCAGGACTCCATCGAACCCGTGGAAACGTTAGGTGCCCACGATGGCCCGTCAAGCGGGAAAAAAGCCGCGCGAGAGGTTTCCGCAAGCAGGGCGGCCGGGCCGCACTTTCGGCAGGGATCAAGCATCAACGGAGCTGGGTTGGTCCGGATCTTGCAGGACGAGGTTCCCTGCGGCGATCAGGCGCAGGGCTTGACAATACGGGCCCGGGCATGCTATGTAGGAGGCGCGTTGTTGATACAGTGTCTCAATAAGGCGTCTCCCAGGACCGGAACGGAGAGACGCGATGTGGAATTGGCAGACGCTTGTGGTCGCGGGGATCCTGGCCGTGGCGATATACCTGGTGATTCGCAGCGTGATACAGGTGCTGCGGGGCCGCAAGAGCGCGTGCAGCACGTGCAGCATGTCCCAGGCATGTACGCGGGCCCAGGCCCGGCTGTGCGAAGAAGGGCAACCACAGGCCGAGAAGGGCGACCGGGAGAACACTTCGTGACCGCGCCGGAGGTGCGACCGCTGAGCGCTTTACCGGGAGGCACCCGCGCGGTCGTCACCGCGCTCACGGGCGGGCGCGGGTTCCTGGACCGAGTGGTGAACATGGGCCTGAGCGTAGGCCGCGAGCTCGAGGTCTTGCGCGGCGCCGGCATGGGCGGCCCCGTGCTTATCGCCACGGGCGAGACGCGGCTGGCCATCGGGTACGGCATGGCGCAGCGCATTCTCGTCCAAGTTCAACCCTCCTGAGGCCGCAGGCCGGATAGCGAGCGAGTTGTGCGACACCCCCACCGCAACATCCTGGTGGCGCTGGCCGGTCAACCGAACTGCGGCAAGTCGACCGTATTCAACATGATCACGGGCGCGCGCCAGCACGTGGCCAACTTCCCCGGCGTGACCGTGGAGAAGAAGGCGGGCGCGTACCGCGTGGGCGAGAGCCGCGTGGACGTGGTGGACCTGCCGGGCACCTACAGCCTGACGAGCTTCTCGCAGGAGGAGCGCATCGCGCGCGACTTCATCCTGCTGGAACGGCCCGAGGTCGTGGTCGTGATCGCCGACGGGTCGAACCTGGCGCGCCACCTGTTCCTCTTCCTCCAGCTCCAAGAGATGGGCGTCCCCCTGGTCCTGTGCGTGAACATGATGGATGTGGCCGCCCGCCGGGGGCTGACCGTGGACGCGGAGCGCCTCGCTCGCGAGCTCGGCGTCGCGGTGGTGCCCACAATCGCGCGCCGTGGCGTGGGCCGAGAGGAACTGCGCGACGCCATCTGGCAGACGGCACAGCGCGCCGACCATGTGTTCCGGTCCGGGCGCATCGATTACGGCGAGGAACTGGAACCCGTGCTCGGGCGGCTGGAAGAGGCACTAGAGGCCCGCGAGCACCTGATGGAGGACTTCTCCGCGCGGTGGCTGGCGGTCAAGGTCATGGAGGGCGACGACGAGGCGCGGCGCATCGTGGAGCACCACACCCACGACGAGACGGCGCCGGAGCTTATCGACCTCATTGACCGGGAGCGCGCCGAGTTCCAGGCCGCGCAGGAAGAACCGGCCGAACGGCTGATCGCACAGGCGAGATACCGCCTCGCCGATCGGTTGGCGGATGCATGCGTGCGCAAGGGTCCCGGAGGACGGGTCACCCTAACGGACCGGGTGGACCGGTTCGTGTGCCATCCGGTTCTGGGACTCTTGGTCGTTGCGACGGCGCTGTACCTCAGCTTTACGCTCACCTTTCGTCTGTCCGACACGTGGGCGTGGATCCCCTGGCCGCAGGGATGGACCACGCCCACGGGCGCGGTGGGCTGGCTGTTCGACGAAAAGCTGCCCGGCCTGCTCGGCGGCATGCCCGAGGGCCCCTTGCGCTCGCTCGTGGAGGACGGGGTCATCGGCGGCGTTGGCGGCGTGATGAGCTTCGTGCCCATCATCTTCTTCATGTTCGTGTTTCTGGCGATCCTGGAGGACTCGGGCTTCATCGCGCGGATCGCCTTCTTGCTCGACCGGGCCCTGCGTCACTTCGGGCTACCCGGGAATGCGGTGCTGCCGCTCATCATCTCCGGAGGCATTGCGGGCGGGTGTGCGGTGCCGGGGGTCCTGGCCACGCGCACGCTGCAGGACGAGCGGGATCGGCTCACCACCATGCTCGTGGCTCCGTTCATGAACTGCGGGGCCAAGATCCCGGTCTACGCCATGCTGATCGCCGCCTTCTTCGCTGAGCACGAGGCCGCGATCCTGCTCGTGATGGCGGCGCTGAGCTGGTCGGTGGCCTTGGGCGCGGCCAGCCTGTTGCGCCGCACGGTCGTCCGGGGCGAGCAGGCCGTCTTCGTGCTGGAGCTGCCCCGGTATCATTTGCCCACGCTCGGCGGGGTTCTGCGCAACGCAGGCGGGCGCGCTTGGCTGTACCTGCGCAAGGCGGGCACCTTGATCCTGGTCGTGAACATCCTGCTCTGGGCGCTCATGTACTTTCCCCGTCCGTCCGCCGAGCGGTTCCGCGAGGCCCGAGCCGAGGCGCGCGCCTCGTTGGAGTCGTCTGCGGCTGACGTCGCCCATGGAGAGCTACTGCGGGGCGAGGGCCTGTCGGCCACGCGACGCGTGACCGGGCTGCTGCGCGACGCGGCGCGACGCGAGGATCCCCACGCCTTGCAAGAGCTCGCGCGCGAGGACCCGCACCGATACGCGCTCGTGACCCGTGCGCTGGACCGGTCCGAGGCGGCAGAGGCGCCGGTGGCCGTGGTCCCTGAAGCGGCCGACTTGGATGTGGACGCGGCTGCCGTGGCGTACGCGGAGTACCTGTCCGCGCTCGAGCGCATCGAACGCGAGCGAGCGGCAGTCCAGCTGCGGGGGTCGCTGGCCGGCAGGCTCGGGCGGCTGGTGGAGCCGGTGAGCCGGATCTGCGGATTCGACTGGCGCGACAACATCGCGCTGATCGGCGGGGTGGCGGCCAAGGAGGTCATCATCAGCGCCATGGGCACGGCCTACAGCCTCGGGGAAGTCGAGCCGCCCGAAGACGCGCCGGCGGCGAGCAAGAACCCGCTGGCCCGGCGCCTCCAGGCCGACCCGGACTGGACGCCGTTGCGAGCCTTCGCGCTCATGGTGTTCGTCATGGCCTACGCGCCCTGCTTTGCGACCCTGTTGGTGCTGTGGCGCGAGGCGGGCTCCTGGAAGTGGGCGGTCTTTGCTCTGCTGTACAGCACCTCCATCGCGTTCGTGCTGGCCGCGATCGTGTACCAGGGCGGGCAGCTCCTCGGGCTGGGCGTGTAGCGACACACCGGCGCTCGGCGTTGCGCATCCCATACTGAACGCGCAGGGGGCGGCCTTGCTGTTCTCGTGGACGGCAGGCATGCCCCCCGAGAAGAGCGAGGCGGCACAGGCTCGCCCGCGCGCGCGGCCGCAGGCGCAGTTGTCCCCGCGGTTTGCTTGCGTGCGCACAATGGGTGCGGTACAATGCCTGCACAGGCGACTTCCGTCCGGAGGGCAGCCATGGTCGGGACGCACACGCAACGGCTTCTATGGCACGTATGCCGCAGGGCATGGACCGCATCCCTGGGGCGGGCCGCGTATTGGGCCCTGCTCGTGGGTTCTGGGGGATACGCGCTGGCCCTGGTCGCGGCGCGGCTGTTGGCCCTGGTGCCGGACGTCTTCTCCCCGACCACCATGCTGATCGTGCCGGCCGCTGCGCTGCTGGTGGGCGCGGCGTGCGCGCGCAGACCGAGCCCCGCGCACGCGGCGCGGCTGGCGGACGCGGCCGGCAACACGCGGGACCTGTTCCTCACCGCGACATGCGCCCAGTCCTGGCCGGGCGGGTACGACCGGCTGGTCGCGCGTGCGGCCGAAAACCGCGCGCGGCGCGCCAGGCCCGACCAGGCGGTCCGCTTCGCGTGGCGACGGCGTGCCCTGCATGCGGCCGCGGCCATGGCGGTCGTGGGCGGACTGTGGGCCTGGCTGCCGCAGCTCGATCCCTTCGGCCGCGAGGCGGACCGCAAAAAGCGTCAGAACCAGGTTGCGCGTCTGGACGAGACCCGCAAGGCCACCGAGGCGCAGGCCCTACAGCTCGCCGAGGAGGGCGGCCGGTTGCAGGAGGACCTGGAGAAGCTGCTCAAGGACCTGCGCGAAGACCTGCGCAACATGCGCCCGGGCCGCAGGCAAGCCAACCAGCGTCGCCTGGATGAATACCGCCAGTCGCTGAACACCGCGTGGAAGAAGCTGCGCGAGAAGAAGCTGGCCGAAGAGCTCAGCCGTACGCCGATGAACCAGCGCTTCGGAGCGCCGCGCTCGAAGCGCGCGCAAGAGTGGCGCAAGCAGGTGCGCCAGGGCGACCTCTCCGGCCTGCGCAAGGAGATCGAGGCCCTGCGCAAACAGGCGGCCGACCTCGAGAACCTGTCCGGCAAACAGCGAGAGGCCGCCCAGCGAGAGCTCGCCCAGCGGCTGCAGGAGCTCTCGGAATTCGTGCGCAGCGAACTGAATCACGCGGGCGCCTCGCAGGCGCTACAGCGCGCTCTGGAGCAGCTGGGCCTCTCCGGCGTGCAAGAGCTCTCCAGTGAAGCGCTCCAGGCCATGCAGCAGTCGCTCGAATTGTCCCAGAGCGAGCTCGCGCAACTCGAGCGGATGCTCAAGAACCTGGAAGCGGTGAAGGGTGCCTGCGAAGTGTGCGCGTTGGCCGAGCAGCTCAACGCCATGGGCAAGCTCCAGGGCCAGGGCGAGGGGCAGGGCCCGGGCCAAGGAGGCGCCCAGGCCCTGGAGGACTATAAGCGGCTCTATCGCGAACTCATGGCGCGGGCCGGCCGGCAGCCCGGCGGCGGGCTACAGGGTGGCACCGGCCAGCAGCCCGGCGGCGGGCGAGGGACCGGCATGCGCGGGCCGGGCGTGGGCGAGGGGAACGTCGCGCCGGAGGACGAGACCGTGGAGACCGACTACAAGGACCGCAAGTCGCCCTCCGCGCTGACCGCCGGCAAGCACCTGCTCGAGTGGCAAACGCGAGGGATCGGCGACCCGGGCAAGGCCCGCGAGGCGTACCAGCGCAACGTACGCCGCGTCAAGCAGGATGCGAGCGAAGCGATCCTGCGCGAGGAGATCCCGCCCGCGTACCACGAGGCGGTGAAGCAGTATTTCGACGCCCTGCCCGAAGCGCCGGAGGAAGCGGCCCATACGGACGACGCGGCGCCCTAGGGGATGCTTTTTCGCGAGCGGCCCGAGAAAGGAGCGGACATGGCCGAGGGGACCCGGACGCACTTGTGGATCGGAGTCGCGGTCGCGGCGGTCGTGCTCGGCGGCCTGTACATGACCGTGGGGCCGGGAGGTGAAGACAAGCTCACGGTCTATTGCGCGCACGACTCGGTGTACGCGGACGCGGTGTTGCGCCGATTCGAGGAAGAGACCGGCATCCCCATCGCGGTGCGCTACGACACCGAGGCCACCAAGTCCCTGGGCCTCGTGGAGATGCTCATCCGCGAGCGAGAGGACCCTCGCTGCGACGTGTTCTGGAACAACGAGCTCCTGGGCACGCTGGACCTTCAGGACCGCGGCGTGCTCGCGACCTACCGCGGACCGGGCTGGGAGCGGATTCCCGACGGGTTCAAGGACCCGGAGGGCCACTGGACCGGGTTCGGGGCGCGGCTGCGGGTGTATATCGTGAACACCGACCGCATGGAGGCGACCGCCGAGGCGGTGGACGAGCGCATGGCGGCCCAGGACCTGTCCGGCGTGGCGATCGCCAAGCCGCTGTACGGCACCACGCTCACCCACTACAGCGTGCTGTGGCACCGGTGGGGCCCGGACCGGCTCAAGGCCTGGCACGCCGACCTGCGTGATCGGGGCGTGCGCGAGGTGGACAGCAACGGCACGTCCAAGCGCGTGGTCAGTGAGGGCATCTGCGCGATGGGGTTCACGGACACCGATGACTTCTTCCTGGCCAAGGACGCCGAGCATCCGGTGGACATGGTGCCCGTGCGCCTGGAGGACGGGGCCACGATCTGCATCCCGAACACCGTGGCCATGATCCAGGGCACAGACAAGCGCGAGGCGGCACAGAAGCTGGTGGACTACCTCCTGTCCGCGGAGACCGAGCTCGAGCTGGCCCGCTCGTCGTCCCGGCAGATTCCCCTCGGCCCCGTGGATCCGCAGAAGCTGCCCGACGAGGTGCGCGCCCTGGCCGAGATGGGCGCGCAGGGCGTGGAGCTCAACGACCTCCTGGAGGCACGCAACGCGTGCCTGGCGTGGCTCAAGTCGGAGTACGTGGAGTGACCGGGACCCTGGCCTGCCACGCGGCGCTCCTGCGCGCGGTGGGCGTGGCCCTGGCCGTGGGCGCGGTGTCGGGGCCTATGGGCCGGGTGCTCGTGCATGCAAGGGGGGCGTGGTCACGCCTGGCGCTGGTACTGCTCTTGGCGCCGCTCGTTACTCCATCCGTGTTGACCGGCTATGCCTACGCTGCCTTCGCGCTGGGCCTGCGCTCGCGGCCGGCGGGGGAAGCGCTGTACCTGGGCCTGCTGACGCTCAGGCTCGCGCCCGTGGCCGCGCTCGTGGTGGCGTTCATGCCGCAGCCGATCTCACCAACGGGCCGATACTGCTGGCGGCTGGCCCGCCCGGCCGCGCGGTGGCGCACGCGTCTCGGGTACCGCCTGCGCCAGGCGGCGCCGCCCAGGCTGTTGGCCAGCGGCGTGTGCGGGTTGCTGGCGTTTAGCGAGTTCGAGATGGTCTCTCTCCTGGGAGTCCCCTCCTGGACCGTGGCGCTCTTCGATGCGCAGGTGCAGGGCATGGAACTGGCCGACTCCCTGCGGTTGGCCCTTGCGCCGGCGGTCGTGCAGCTGGCGGTGCTCGGGGGGTTGCTCCTCCTGCTGTTGCGGGGCCGGTGGCGTGAGCCCGCAGAGCCCGGCAGTCCACCGCCGCCCGGGCCCGGTGCGGCGGCCGTGGGATGGGCGGCGCTCGTCGTGGGCGCGGGCGCGGTGACCGTTGCGCCCATGGGGATCCTGTTCGCCGAGGCGCGGGCCGGCGTCATGGGCGCGGTCCGGGACTTCGGCCTGGGCCGCGACCTTGCCGCGAGCCTGGTCTATGCGGCCGCAGGCGGGGGCCTCGGGTTCCTGGTGGCCGGCCGACTGCTGCGGTGCCGCCGACACGGGGCCCGCCCGAGTGCGCGCTGGGCCCTGTTGGCCGCGTGCGCCGGGCCGGGGCTGCTGGGGACGCTCTTCGTGAGCCTGGTGGTCCTGGGGCTTTTCCAGGCGCCCGGGCTGCGCGCACTGTATGACACGCCCTTGCCCCTGACCATAGCGCTTGCGATCCTCAGTCTCCCCTTCGCCGTGCTGCTGCGAAGCGCGGTGGAGGCGCCCGCGGACAAGACGGGCGTGCGCGCGGCCGAGCTCCTGGCCGAGGCGCCGCCCGCAACCCTGCGCGCACGGGGAAAGGCACTCCTATGGGCTCTGCGCGACCGGGGCAGGGCATGGGTCCTGTTCCTCGTGTTCCTGTGGGCCTATTTCGACGCGACCGCGGGCACGATCCTCGCGCCGCCCGCCATGCCCACGGTCTTCGGCAAGCTATACAACTTCATGCACTACGGTCGAAGC
>Ga0180432_10009261_pt1 | contig 12048 bp, 9 predicted proteins | sample SS_ome_10_FD_132414 | JGI IMG/M metagenome (GOLD analysis project Ga0180432, IMG submission 132414) | Hypersaline lake sediment archaeal communities from the Salton Sea, California, USA - SS_1_MS_2 metaG | ecosystem: Environmental > Aquatic > Non-marine Saline and Alkaline > Hypersaline >...
AGCGCCAAAGCCCGCCAGATCCGGCGGAACCCAAACGTCGAGTTCTGCCTCCCACTCTCCGGGGAGTGCGGGATGGGGTACGTCCGCGTCGCAGGCGTGGCGGGTGTGGTCTCCGACCGCGAGACCAGGAAGAGAGTCGGAGCCGGCATCCCGTTCCTGACCGAGGATTGGTCGGGCCCCGACGACCCCGGCTTCTGTCTGATCCGAATCACCCGCGTGGAGATCGAGTATCTCCGCCCCGGCGATCAGGATGCGGTCACCTTCATCACCTGAGATCGGGCGCCTCCCCGATCGGGCGCCCGAACCGATCAACCTGTCAAGCGACTTGGCAGATTCGCGCCGGTCGCCTATCATGGCTTCCTAGGACGAGGCCCCGTGCTCGTCTTTTCTCGTTCCTGGCGAGTGTCACGCCGATTCCTAGAAACCAAGAAGGCGAAGGAGCGATCGTGCTGGGCGACTTCGAGTACGTGCGCGCGCGATCGATCAGCGAGGCCGTTCGCCTCCTGACGGAAGCGGATGGAACAGCAGCAGTCTTTTCCGGTGGGACCGACCTGCTCGTCGAGATCCGAAACGGCCTCCGGCGGCCCAAGCTCCTCGTCGACGTCAAGCGGATCGAGGAGCTCGCCCGCCTCGAGACGCCCGCGGGTGAAGCGACGACGATCGGCGGCGCCGTCCCGCTCAACCGGATCGTCGAAGATCGTGCAATCCGAGACCGGATTCCGGGACTCGCCGAGGCGGCCTTCTCCATCGCGACCTACCAGCTTCGCAACCGCGCGACGATCGGCGGGAACCTGTGCAACGCGTCGCCGGCCGCGGACGGGATCCCTCCCCTCCTCGCGGTCGACGCGTCGCTTCACGTCGTCGGCCCGGACGGCGAGCGGGACGTCCCCCTCCGCGGATTCTGCGTCGGCGTGAAGAGGACGTGTCTGAAGCGCGCGGAGATCGTCACCGAGATTCGGATCCCGCCGCTCGCGCCCGGGACGCGGACCGCGTTCGTCAAACAGCAACGGATCCGCGGGCACGATCTCGCCGTCGCCAACCTCGCCGGCGCCCTGTCGCCGAGCGACAGCTCGCTCCGGGTCGCGATCGGCAGCTGCGCCCCCGTCCCGATCCTTCTCGATCCGATCGAAACGAGCGGACACACGATCGAAGCGATCGCGGCGGAGGCGGCGTGCGCCGCGGCGAACGCGATCTCACCGATCAGCGACGTGCGCGCGTCGGCCGAGTACCGCCGCGCCGTCGTCCCGGTGCTCGCCCGACGCCTCGTGACCCGACTGATGGACGGAAGCGGAGGCGCGTGATGCACACGATCTCGTTCCACGTCAACGGCGAACCGCAGACCGTCTCCGTCCCGGCGACGACGACGCTCCTCGAGCTCCTCCGCGAGCGCCTCCATCTGACCGGGACCAAGGAAGGCTGCGGAATCGGCGAGTGCGGCGCGTGCACCGTCCTCCTCGACGCGGCTCCGGTCACCGCCTGTCTGGTTCTCGCCGCGGAAGTCGACGGCTGCTCGATCGAGACGATCGAGGGCGAGGCGCGCGACGGGCAGCTCTCGGAACTTCAGCGGGCGTTCGTCGACGCCGGCGCGGTCCAGTGCGGGTTCTGCACGCCGGGGATGATCATGTCCGCCCGCGGACTCCTGTCGAGAAACCCGGACCCGACCGACGAGGAGATCGTCGAGGCGATCGCCGGGAACCTCTGCCGGTGCACCGGCTACGAAGCTGTCGTTGACGCCGTCAGGCTGGCAGCAGAACGCGAGCAGAAACGATCGGGAGAAGCCGACAGGCTTCTCCAAGCGACCGCCCCGGAAGGCGAAGAAGGCGGTAGCCCATGAGCGACCTGAAGTACGTGGGCCGAGGGATCTCGCGGGAGGACGCCGCCGACAAGGTCACCGGCGCCGCCCGCTACACGCACGATCTCGTCGTCCCCGGGATGCTCCACGCCGCCCTCGTCACCTCCCCGCACGCCTCCGCCCGCATCGTCCGGATCGAGACCGAGGCCGCCGAGAGACTCCCCGGCGTCCGCGCCGTCCTCACCGGCGACGGGCTCTGCTATCGGCTCGGCCTCTACCTGCAGGACAAGTGCATCCTCACGCGAGAGGTCGTCCGGTATCAGGGAGAGCCGGTCGTCGCCGTCGCCGCCGACACGCTCGACGTCGCCCGCGCCGCCTGCCGGCTGATCAAGGTCGAATACGAGCCAACCGACGCCGTCCTCGACCCGCGCGAGGCGCTGAACGACGGCGCGCCGCTCGTCCACCCGAACCTCGGAAGCTACGAGCACATGGAGGGCGTCTTCTTTCCCGCTGCTGGGACGAACATCGCGCACCATCAGAAGATTCGAAGAGGCGAGTTCGACGCCGCGTTCGAGAAGGCCGAGGTCAGGCTCGAAGCGAGCTTCTACAACCCGCCGGTCCAGCACGTCCCGATGGAGACCCACGCGACGATCGCCCACGTCCTTCCCGGCGATCGCGTCGAGATCTGGACGTCGAGCCAATCGCCGTACACCGTCCGCCACCTGATGAGCGTCGCGTTCGGCCTCCCCCACGCGTCGATCCGCGTCCACGTCCCCTACGTCGGCGGCGGCTTCGGCGGGAAGGCCGGACTCGGTCTCGAGCCACTCGCCTACGTCCTCTCCCGCGCGGCCGGCAGTCGGCCGGTGAGGGTCGTCGCGACCCGCGAGGAGGAGTTCAACACCCTCGCCTCGCGCCAAGGGCTTCACTCGACGGTCGAGATCGGCTGCACGAAGGCCGGGAAGATCGAGGCGCTGAAGGCGACCTACGTCTGGGACGCCGGCGCCTACGCCGACTACGGGGTCAACATCGGCCGCGCCGCCGCGTATTCCGGCGCCGGCCCGTACGCGATCCCCAACTGCTGGATCGACTCGTTCGTCGTCTACACGAACAAGGTGTACGGGACCGCCTACCGCGGCTTCGGTCACCTCGAAGTCCTGTGGGGGATCGAGCGCGCAATCGATCAGACGGCCCGGAAGCTCGGCATGGATCCGGCCGAGTTCCGTCGCGCGAACCTCCTGAAGGAGGGAGACGAGACGATCACCGGCGAGCCGTTCACCTCCGGCCACGGAAGCCCGGTCGGCTGCCTCGACGCCGCGGCCGACGCGATCGACTGGGGAACGCCGTGCGAGAAGCCGGCCGCCCTGCACAAGGTTCGCGGGAAGGGGATCGCGATGCTCCACAAGGCGCCCGCGATGCCGACTTACACCTCGTGCGCCGCCGTGATCAAGCTCGACGAGGACGGCGGAGCGGACGTCCTCGTCTCCGGCGTCGACTACGGCCAGGGGACCTACACCGTCCTCCGCCAGATCGCCGCTGAGGAGCTGCGGATCCCGATCGAGCGCGTCCACGTCACGTGGGAGTGCGACACGGCCTTCTCCCCGTACGACTGGCAGACGGTGGCGAGCCGGTTCGCGTACATGGGCGGGAACGCGGTGATCGACGCGGCCGCCGACTGCCTCGATCAGATCCGGCGGGTCGCCGCGCAGGCGCTCGGCGCGGATCCCGAGGAGATCGTCTGCGAGGACACCGCCGCGTTCGCCCGCGAGAAGCCCGAGGAGCGAATCCCGTACGAGAAGCTGGCCCTCGGCTACACGTTCCCCAACGGAAACTCGATCGGCGGCCCCGTCATCGGCCACGGCCGGTGCATCGCCACCGGGCTGACCCACCTCGATCCGGAGACCGGCCAGGGACTCCCGGCCCAGTTCTGGACCTACGGCGCGCACGGCGTCGAGATCGAGGTCGATACCGAGACCGGCGAGATCGAGATCCTCAAGATCGCGACCGCGATCGACGCGGGGAAGGTCCTCAACCCGAAGCTCGTCGTCGGGCAGGTCGTCGGCGGCGTGATCCAAGGGCTCGGATCGACGCTCTGGGAGGGGTTCCGATTCGACGAGCGCGGTCGGTTCCTCAACCCGTCGTTCGTCGACTACAAGATCCCCACGGCGAAGGACCTGCCGCGGGAGACGGAGCAGATCTTCCTCGAGAACCCCCAGCCGGACGGGCCGTACGGTGCACGCGGCGTCGCCGAGCACCCGATGATCTCGGTTCCCTCCGCCGTCGGGAACGCGCTCTACGACGCGCTCGGAATCGAGTTCGCGACCCTCCCGCTCACCTACGAGCGGATCCTGATGCGCATCCTCGAAGCGAAGTTCGGAAAGGAAGCGGCGCCGTGAAGCGGGTCCTCGTCGAGCCGAACCGCTACTTCGACTCCGTCTTCCTGATGCGGATCGGCCGCGAGATCGAGGGGCTCCCCGGCGTCGATCAGGCGTTCGTCGCGATGGGCACGCCGGCGAACCTCGACAACCTCGCGACCGCCGGATTCGCGCCGGGCCAAGCGGACGCGACGATTCGCCCGAACGACCTCCTCATCGCCATCGAGGCGAAGAGCGAGAGCGCGCTCGACGCCGCCCGCGAACGGCTCGAAACGCTCCTCGCCGGATCGGACGACGATGCGGCCGCCGCCGCGGAGCGGCCCGGCTCCCTTCGCGAGGCCGTCGCGGTCGATCCCGACGCCAACCTCGCCCTCATCTCGGTCCCCGGCGCGTACGCGGCACGCGAGGCCCGCGGCGCGCTCCGGCGCGGGCTTCACGTCATGCTCTTCTCGGACAACGTCTGCGTCGAGGACGAGATCGCGCTCAAGGAGGAAGCAACAAAGCGGGGCCTGCTCGTGATGGGGCCCGACTGCGGAACCGCGATCCTGAACGGCGTCCCCCTCGGGTTCGCCAACGTCTGCCGGCGCGGGCCGATCGGAATCGTCGGCGCGTCCGGGACCGGGATCCAGGAGATCGCATCCCTCGTCCACCGCTTCGGTGGAGGGATCTCGCAGGCGATCGGAACCGGCGGCCGCGACCTGTCGCGTGAAGTCGGCGCCACGATGACGCGGTTCGGAATCGAGGCGCTCGCCAAGAACCCGGCGACCGAGGTCCTCGTCGTCGTGTCGAAGGCCCCCGCGCCGGAGGTCGCGCGCGTCGTCGTCGAGGCGCTGGCGGCGTCCGGAAAGGCCGGCGTCGTTCACTTTGTCGGGTGGGGACCGGCTTCAGGAAGCCAGTCCCTGGGGTCGAAGGCTCTCCGAGCCTTCGACGGGACCGTGCGCCTCGCAGACACGCTCGAGGAGGCCGCCGTCCTCGCCTGCGCAGCCGCCGGGATCGATGCAGCCGTTTCGACACAAGTCGAAACGGCCAAGCAACTCGCCCCAACAACGGGGGGGCGAGTTGCCGTTGGCCTGTTCTGCGGCGGGACCCTCTGCCAAGAGGCGTGGGGCCTGATGAGCGCGGCCGGCCTCGACGTCGTCTCCAACGTCGCGTTCGATTCGGCAAAGAAGATCCACCCCGAGGCGCAGGCCGACGGCCACGTCCTCTGGGACCTCGGCGACGACGCGTTCACCGTCGGGAGGCCCCACCCAATGATCGAGCCGGCATTCCGCGACGACCGGGTCGCGGCCGCGGGCGAGAATCCAAACGTCGGGCTCGTGCTGGTCGACTGCGTCCTCGGCTACGGTGCGCATCCCGACCCGGGCGGGAGCCTGGCGCGCGCCTCGCGAGAGGCGATGGAAGCCGCGCGGGCGGACGGCCGGAGTCTGGTCGTCGTCGCCTCCGTCACGGGAACCGACCTCGACCCGCAAGACGCGACCCGGCAGCGCAGGAAGCTCGAAGACGCGGGCGTCCTCGTCGCCGCGAGCAACGCGGCCGCCGTTCGAACGACGATCGCCCTCCTCCGAGGAGAGACGCGATGAGCACGATCGAGCGTCTCTTCTCCGAGGAGCTGCGCGTCGTCAACCTCGGCCTTGCCTCGTTCGCCGAGACATTGCGCGCCGTCGGCACGCCCGTCGTCGACGTCGACTGGCGCCCACCGGCCGGCGGCGACCGCGCGCTCGCCGACCTCGTCGAGGGCCTCAGAAGTGAGGATTCGGACGGCTGGATCGAGGCCGTCGAGAAGGCGAACGCGGAGGCCGTCGAGCGGCTGCTCGCCGCCGAGCCGCGCGTCGTCGGGATCGGGATCGCGCGCGAGGTCGTGCCCGGGATGACCGACCGGACGATCCTCCACGCCGGGCCGCCGGTCGATTGGACGCGAATGTGCGGCCCGATGCGCGGGGCCGTGATCGGCGGGCTGATCTACGAGAGGCTCGCCTCAACACCGGAGGAGGCGCAGGCCCTCGCCGCAAGCGGCGGTGTCTCCTTCGCGCCTTGTCATCACCACGACGCCGTCGGGCCGATGGCCGGCGTGCTCACCGCGTCGATGCCGGTCTGGATCGTCGAGAACGCGACCTTCGGGAACCGCGCCTACTGCACGCTGAACGAGGGGCTCGGGAAGGTTCTCCGCTACGGCGCGTTCTCCGGTGAGGTGATCGAGCGCCTGAACTGGATGCGCGACGAGCTCGCGCCGATCCTCGCCGCCGCGATCGAAGCGCACGGCCCGATCGACCTGCGCTCGCTGATCGCTCAGGCCCTCCAGATGGGAGACGAGGGGCACAACCGGAATCGCGCCGGGACCTCGCTCCTGATCCGCGAGCTCGCCCCCCACCTCGTGCGGCTCGACGTCGATCGCGAGGCAGTCGCCCGCGTCCTCGCGTTCCTGAACGGGAACGACCATTTCACCTTGAACCTGACGATGCCGGCCGGGAAGTGCGCGCTCGACGCCGCGGCCGGGATCGCCGGAAGCTCGCTCGTTACCGTCATGGCGCGAAACGGGACCGAGTTCGGGATCCGCGTCTCGGGGACCGGGGACCGATGGTTCACCGCGCCGGCCCCGATCGTCGACGGGCTCTATCTACCGGGGTTCACTGCAGAGGACGCCGCCCCCGACATCGGCGACTCGGCGATCACGGAGACCGCCGGCTACGGCGGGTTCGCGATGGCCGCCTCCCCGGCGATCGTCCAGTTCGTCGGCGGAAGCCCGAGCCTCGCGTTCGAGACCACGAAACGAATGCGTCGGATCACGCTCGCCGAGAGTCGCGCGTATCAGATTCCGGCCCTCGGCTTCCGCGGAACGCCGACCGGGATCGACGTGCTCAAGGTCGTCGAGACCGGCGTCGTCCCGGCGATCAACACCGGGATCGCCCACAAGAAGCCGGGCGTCGGGATGGTCGGCGCGGGGCTCGTCACGCCCCCGCTTCGCTGCTTCGCTGAAGCAGCCAGAGCGCTGGCTGACGAGCTCGGAGTTCGGCGCGAGCGCCAAACTCCCGTCGGATAAGGTATTGAGGCTTTGCCGTTACGCGAAAGGACGTGCGATATGAAGTTCATCGATCTGACGATTCCGCTGTCGATCGCCACGCCCCCGTGGCCCACCTACGAGCCGCTGCAGGTGAAGTACTTCAAGCGCCTCGCGCCGAACGGCGCGAACGGTCAGCTCGTGACGCACTCGAACCACGTCGGCACGCACCTCGACGGCGAGATCCACTTTTTCACGCCGGGCAAGGACATCGCGGGGCTCGACTTCGACTTCCTCGTCCACGAGGGCGTCGTCGTCGACCTCTCCGACGCCGTCGGGGACTACGACATCTACACGCCGGAGATGATCGAGGAGCGCGTCGAGGTGAAGGAAGGCGACGTCCTGATCATCCACACCGGCTACCACCACTACGGCTTCGACCAGCCGACCGCCGACGAGATCCGCTACATGGTCAAGCACCCGGGACCGGACCGGGAGTTCGCCCTCTGGTGCCGTGAGAAGAAGATCCGCTGGATCGGCGTCGACTGCGGAAGCGCCGACCATCCGATGAACACGATCATCCGCGACTGGATGCCCCGCCAGGCGAAGGAGGCGGACGCTCACTTCCGCGAGAAGTACGGCCAGTCGCTCGCCGACCGGTTCGACGCCTCGAAGTACCAGCTGATGCACATCGAGCTCTTCCCTCACGGGATCATCCACGCCGAGTGCGTCGGCGGGGACGTCGACCTGCTCCTGAACCAGCGGGCGACGATCGGGTGTTTCCCGTGGCGGTTCGTCGACGGGGAGAGCTCGATCGCCCGGATCGTCGCCATCGTCGACGACGATCGCTACGACGAGCTGATGCAGGTGAAGGCCGAGTGCGCCCTCACCAAGTTCGGCGACGTCGCCGGCGCGAAGAACCCGCAACTGCACGAGGTCGGGCGGACCTAGATCGACGAGGACCCGAGCCGTCCTCTGACGCCACCAGGTGCGCCGCAAGACCACTCCTCAAGCGCGGCGGATCCGCCCGCGACGAAAGGGACGTCCGCAACGTCACGGCCTCCGCTCTCGTAGCCCAGCAAGAGAGACGGGCCGGCTTTCGCCGGCCCGCGTATCGAATAACGTGGATTCCTCTTCAGTCTAGTTTCGCCAGTCGTCCTTCCTTCCTCTTCCGGACCTACCTCCCCGGCCGCCTCCCGATCTGCCTCCGCGCCCACCGCCACCACCGCCGCTTCGCGGCGGGCGGCGTTTGCGGTTGCAGTCGCTGCAGTACACGGGACGGTCGGACGTCGGCTCAAACGGGAGTTCGTTGATCTCTTTCCCGCACTCGACGCACTTCAGATTGAGGTGCCGTACGTCGACCATCCTCCGCTCTCCGAACGCCATTCGCTCTCCTTCTGCGGTCTCCGCCGATCAAGCACCGACTGCCCATGGCGAATCGCGCAACATCGACGGTACCCCAATCCGCCCAAGAAGGAAAGCGGCTTCGCGGCCGGGCATCGCTCATCGGAATCGGGCCCGTCGATCGAAGGCCATGCCCTCCGCGTGTTGACTACAAGCATCTGTCTTCGTGCGTTCAGCTATGTCTAAATTCGCGTTTTGTGAGCAATAATCGACATACGCGTGGTACGGTTCTCATGGCCCGATGGTGAGCGCGGGCTGCATCCCGGTGCTCCACGACTTCGCTCAGGTCCCGCCCGCTCGCGAGGGCTCTCAGGAACCGCGACCCGCTTGCCGAGGAGGAGTCAATGAGACAACCGCAACGCGTTCAGGACCTGCAGAACGCAGTCCGAAGGGCGAGACACCTCATCGACGTCCTCGGGTTCGCCAGGGACACAAGCCGTTGCACCGTCGACCGGGAACCCTGCGGAGGCGGTGCCCTCCCGCGGTTGGTTTGCACGCAGCTCACCGCCAAGGGCCACTACAGCCGCGCACGGATCGCACTCGATCCCGCGAGCGGGCAAGCCGACCTGTCGGCCGACACTGGTCCAGCAGATCGAGCAGACGCCCGCGAAGAGATCGATGTCCCGATCAAGCATGGGGCCCGGACGTACGGTCGCCTCGCCGTGTTCCTCACGAAGCCGGTGCACGCCGGCTCGAACGAGCACGCGCTTCTGTCTCTGATCGCCGACGAGATCGGCTCTGCTCTCCACAACATCGAGCGTTCCCGTCAAGAACGCGGGCTGACCGAAGTCACACAGAACGACGAGATCTTCCGCGACTGCTTCGAGGGGATCTCCGTCGGGATGATCTTCATTCAGGGACACGACCGGCCGCTCCACGTCAACTGCGCACTCGCCGACTTCCTCGGCTACGAGAAGAAGGAACTCGAGCGCGCGTCGTCGACGGAGACCTTGCAGCAGATCAGCCACCCGGAGGACTTCAAAGCGGAGATGCCTCTCCTCCACGACCTGATGACTCGACGGCGCACCTCCTACACCATGGAGAAGCGGTTCCTGCGAAAGGACGGCGGGATCGTTCCTGGCGTGATCACGACGACTTTCTTTTTCGACGAGGAGGAGCGGTTCCGGTTCGCGGTCAGCTCGATCCAAGACATCTCGGAGCTCGCGAGAACGCGCGCGGAGCTGAGCAGGGCCCACACCGGGACGATCGACGCGCTGATCGCCGCACTCGAGTCCCGCGATCCCTTCACCGTCGGACACCAGCGACGCGTGACGCAGCTCGCGTGCGCAATCGCCACCGAGATGGGCCTCGACGACAACCGGCGGATGGGCCTCCAGGTTGCGAGCCTCCTGCACGACATCGGCAAGATCGCGATCCCTGCGGAGATCCTCACCAAGCCACGCGGCGTGTCCGAGGTGGAGTACTCCCTGATCCGGGCGCACCCGGCCGTGGCCCACGACATCCTGAAAGGCATCCCTTTCCCGTGGCCGATCGCCGACATCGTCCTTCAGCATCACGAGCGGCTCGACGGTTCGGGCTACCCGCACGGGCTGAGGGAGGCCGAGATTCTTCCGGAGGCTAGAATCCTCGCCGTCGCGGACGTGGTCGAAGCCCTCGTCTCTCACCGGCCGTACCGCCCCGGAATCGCAATCGCCGAGGCGATGGACCATATCCGGGACAACCGCTCGACCCTCTTCGATGCCGAAGCGGTCGACGCCTGCGTGCGCGTGTTCGAACGCGGCTTCGAGTTCGAGCACGAAGGTGCTCCCCCGCCCGACGAATCCATCGTCGACTGACGGATCCAGGTTGTCGCCGAGAACCATCACGGAAACCGAGTGCGGCCATCCCCGGGCTCGCAACGGCTAGGGAGAATCAGAAGTCCCTGCTGCGCGTAGTGGGATGGACGTAGGAAGCGCATTGGTCATCCGGCCGACTTGACGTCCGTCTACAGTCTGTATACGATCGTATACTTTCTGTATACGGAGAGCTCATGCTCACAGAACTCCTAGGATCCGAAGCTCGCGTCAAGGTGCTCGCGCTGCTCCTTCGCAACGCGGATCAGTCATTCTACGTCCGCGAGATCGTACGCCTCACGGGGCTACTGCCACGCGCGGTTCAGCGCGAACTCGAACGGCTGACCGCCATACGTCTCCTTCGTCGCGAGCCACGGGGAAATCAAGTCTACTACCGGGCAGACCAAGAAAACCCGATCTTCTCGGATCTGCGGATGCTCTTCCTCAAGACCGTTGCGTTGGCGGATCCGATCCGCGATGCGCTTGCAAAGCAAAAGGGCATCGCCATCGCCTTCATCTACGGCTCGGCCGCTGCAGGCCTTGACACGCCGGAGAGCGACATCGACCTGTTCATCGTAGGCACCGTGAAGCCAAGCAGAATCTCACCTACAGTCTCCAGACTTGAGACGACTCTGGAGAGGGAGATCAACGTCGTCCTGTTCTCTGCATCGGAGCTCGCCGAACGGCGAGGCCGGAACGACCCGTTCATCGAGTCCGTGATGCGAGAAGACAAGATCTTCCTCATCGGGGATCACCAGATGCTCCAGGAGGTCGCTCCGTGAGTGACGCGACAAGGCCCATCGACCGCTCGAGCATCGAAGTCGAGCGCCTCTTCGCGATTGCCGCGCGCGACCTCGGACAAGCCGAAATGGAGGCCCTCCACCTCGACACCCGCTACGCCCTGGCCTACAACGCGGCACTGCAGCTCGCGACGGTCGTCCTTCGGCTTCACGGGGTCCGGGTTCGGACGCAAGCCTTCCACGCTCGCACCTTCGCGGAACTGAAGGGCAGACTGCCCAGAGATCGACAACACTTCGCCGAGTATTTCGACCGCGCACGACGCAAGAGAAACATCGCTGCTTACGAACAAGCCAACGTCGCAAGCGAGGCGGAGGTTGACGATCTCATTGAACGCGTGAGCGCCTTCCAAGCCTGGGTCAAGGAGCAGGTCAAGCAAGGGAAGTCCGAGTAGTCGCGGACCGTACGGATCTGGCCATGATCGATCTCGAAGGACCGCCTGACCGAGCTCCTCGGAAGCGTCGACGGCTCGACGATGGAAGAAGTGGCCGACCGCCTGAGGATTCTTCTCGGTCTCTAGGGCGCCGCGGAATGCGGCGGAATCTATGATTCGGAAGCGAACGCGTGCCCCGCTTCCCCATTGCCGTGTTTCGTATTGCGTCCCCCGGAACTCCGGCTGGCTAAGCGCTGATGAAAGGAGTTTCTGTGTTATGATGCGCACGAAGTAGAGAGGCGGGTTCTGTGGCGCGAGAAGGAGGAGAAGGGATTGTGAACGACGGAGGCGCTATGAAGGTGTTCATCAGCTGGAGTGGAGAGCGAAGTCAGGCTCTGGCATCAGCGCTCCGAGACTGGCTACCACTTGTGCTCCACTACATAAACCCATGGCTATCGGAAGCCGACGTGGCTGCCGGCGACCGGTGGGCACAGGAGGTCGCCAAGGAGCTGGAGGCGTCC
>Ga0180432_10009264_pt1 | contig 12044 bp, 24 predicted proteins | sample SS_ome_10_FD_132414 | JGI IMG/M metagenome (GOLD analysis project Ga0180432, IMG submission 132414) | Hypersaline lake sediment archaeal communities from the Salton Sea, California, USA - SS_1_MS_2 metaG | ecosystem: Environmental > Aquatic > Non-marine Saline and Alkaline > Hypersaline >...
CGCTGCCATGATTTCGGCGGTCGATTTGCATTGTGTCAATCACAGATTTTATTGCTTCTCCAATTTTTGTGAAACTATTGGGGTCACCAAGATCAAATCTTTCTCTGATCAATCTGCTTGGTTTGTGGATGGCGTCAATTTGTATGATGATGTCTTCAACCATACGAAATCCTACAGCACCTTGATATGCGCCACCTCCACAGTGACGGCTATATGATACATAACCACCACTATGATTGGATTCAACAATGAAGTAGTCACCTTGCTGCCTAATATCATTGAGTACTTCAATGATAACTTCTCCACCTAGGATGTCATGCATCATTCAGTCTCCTTGGTTGGAGGGATGGGGGAGGAGGTTTTTGTTGATATGGACAAATGGCGGGTTCCGTATCTCACCACCGAATCGTGGCCCTCTATACCGCCCATACGACTTCCCACTCAGAAGAATGAAAAGTCGTATGGGCGGACTCCCGAGAAGTCGAAATTGTAGTTTTCTGAGCGAATGCTCTTGGTTTTATCATTTTCTTTGATGGTGCATTTCATCTATCGGTACTCCTCTCCACAGTGGGCGTTTTAACCACACAGTTTCTTAAAAATCCAAAGTTTCAGCCGCGACCATCTTGTGAGGGGTCTGCGGGGTTTGGTGTCAGATGTTTTGCAAAAACCATATTTGGATGTTTTGCAAGCAATAAAGCTAGATGATGAGCTATTTGATACGAATCCAGATCTTATTTTCACATCTTTCCTCTCAGTTCCAACAAGACTGCTTCCGCGATTTTTTCTTTTTGGATTTGACATGCTGGGATTTCCAAGATGCTTTGTCTACCGCCTTTTGGATGTGATGCTGTGATGTAGATATTATCAGGCCCAAAATCACTGAAGGAAGTTGTGTGGAAAGTCCATCCTTCATCGCGCATTTCTTTGCCGATTTGTTTTAATGTTTTCATATTCACTCCAAAATTTGCCTGGCTCTGCGAAAAAAGTTCTTGTGGGTTGCCATTCCGCTGATTTTATCAACGTGGTAGGAATCGAAAGGGTCAAACTTGATCTCGTTGACCCTTTCGAAATCCTTAATTACTCTCAGACCATCAGCTACCGAACCACGATCTGCATTTCTGAACAAGCGCCCAGGCCTACGCGCAGCTTCGATCGCCTTGAACATAGCACGAACGTACTTTCTCCGTTTCCTTCTTTCTTTCCATGCTTCGATCATTTTTTGTCCTTATTTAAAAATCTTTTTGTTAATTCAGACCATCTGATCATTGGATAGTCTAATTTATCGCGCAAAGAAATCAAATTATCTCTGGTTTGCTCTGACTTGATCCGTTCGATTTCTGATGGATCAATATCATAGGATCTTGACGATACGCGATTCATTTTGCCAAGCCATATTGTGTCAGTAACAAATGGCTTCAATGTTTCTACCAATGACTCTACCCCAAACACGTCTAGAATTGGTTCTATCGATATGCTGGTAGAAAACCCCAACCCAAAAGCGTGCTGGAGGCATTCAAATCTTTCTTCAAACAGAGTTGCGCCGGGTTCCCAGGTTTGAAGTATGTCGTTGTTTGATGATCCGATTGTGAATCTAAAAGACAAATTTTTGTTGTCTTTAAATTTCTCACAAATCGCAACAACACATTCGAGGTGGGGTTTAGTTACCACCAGAACTTCGTTTTTGGCATCCAGCAGATTTTGAAGTGTAGATAGCGCCTTATCAAGGATTTCTGGACAAATGTCATGGGTTGTTGGAAACATAACTGTCCCAGAATGTTTGCGCTTACTTTTTGGGTTGTCATATGTTTCCATATTCAACCAATCTTCTGGTTTTATGCGTTTAAATCTTTTAACTGCCATTTCTCTGGCATAACAATATCGGCAGTCATGGCTACAACCCCTGGCGCAATTTATACTTTCACCCCATTCCCCAGCACCAACCCCCGACCTTCTGCTGCTGGCATTGTTAATCCAGAATGTTTTAGGTTGGTCTTGGGTTTGAAATTTTTCGCTAAACGCGTAGGTCTTGTATTCGATCTTTTTGTTGTTACCCACATGAGACAGATAGTGATGAATTTGATGTGGCATTTGAATCAATTCGGCAACAAGATCACACCCTGAATCATCCATACATTTTTCTAATTCCACAGAGTATCGGTGCGTTCTCGTTTTGCCGAAGGTTACAATCAGCATGCCACCGGGTTTTACCATCTGCAATCTGGCTATCTTATCCATAGCCTCAATTTGATCTGCTGTTATGCGACTGAGAAAATCTAGATAAATCAAATCCCATTTTTTCTGGCGATACCAACAAACGTCGATTGCATCAGAAATGTTCATTGGAATTCGAGAAGTAGAAATGTTAGCTAAGTGTTGATACCTTGGATTTCGATATTTTGAATGTATGTTGGGGTCTCGTTCTATGGCAAACAAGTTTTCATTGGGCACTCCTTGCCCCAACAAATGAAACAATTCAATGCCATAAAGATTTGGCATCAATATGGCATTGAATTGTTTTGGGTTGATGATGTCTATGGTCTGCAAAAGATTTTTAATGATTTGATCTTTATCTTTGCAGATCGTGTTTCTTTTTCTTTTGTCAGAAAAGAAAGTATTCATTTGAACCACCCCGCACTGTATTCTTGGTCTAATTTTTTGATCATTTTAGCAAATTCTTGATCATATTTAAGACCATATTCAAGTGTTTCTCTTAGTTGACCTTCAAAAAATCCTTGGATCTTCTGACGCTTTATGCCATTTTTCCTGGGAAATCTTGGCTTTGGTTGGCCAGACTTGATCATGCCAACAATGATTGATCTTTTTTTGCGCATTAGTGCCACTTTTGGATTGTAATAATGCGGCTTAAACCAATCGGTGCCATACTCTGCGTCTAAATCTCTCAATTTTTTGTTTCTGATGCGTTTCCGGCGATTGCTCATAAAGCAATTGAGAAAACTATATAAATCATGTTCTGTGAATTTTCCAATTTTCTCTTGTGAATTTCTCCTTGGCTTTGGTTGACCAGATTTGATCATGTTGGCAAGTATTTGTAATTTTAATTCAAAAATTACTTCTTTTGAATCATCAAACCAACCAGCACAATTTTTATTATCTAACTCTCTAATTTGTTTGTCAAACTCTTCATTGTAGCTTCTGCGACTTTTTATCGTAGAGTTACGAAGAGTACAGAGAAGCTGTTTTTCTGTGAATCCTGCAATAGTATTATCCGATTTGTCTTTTGGTATTGATTGACCCGATTGGATCATATCGATGAGAATTGATCTTCTTTGACTAGTTTCAGTTTCTGCAAACCAGTTGGTATTGTATTTTTCATCCAAATCATGGATCATCGTGGCAAATTCTGCGTCATTTTTGAGAAGAAATTCTAATTTCTTTCTGAGCGCTTCTTCTGTGAATTCACCAATTTTCCTCCCGTTTGTGTACTTTGGTTTTGGTTGGCCAGATCTTATTAAACTGACGATGACTTTTACTGGGTCTGACAGTTCTTTAAACCAACCAGTGTTATGTTCTTTGTCTAGCATCGTAATTTCTTTGGTAAATTCTTCATCATAAGAAGATTTGCCACGACGCTTGGTTGTGTAACTAATAAGAGCTGAATAAAGTTGTTTTTCTGTGAATCCATCAATCAGATTGGCGGAGTTAGATACGGGCTTGGATTGCCCAGCTTTGACTAGATTTTTAAGAATTTGTTTTTTGGGCTCCGAGGCCAACTTGCGTGTAAACCAACCCGCATTGTACTCTTTGTCTAATGAAAAAATCAACAATTTGAATTCTTCATCATAGCACTTAGAGCTGCTTTGTATGTAACAATCTAAAGCCGCTCGTAATTTCTTTTCAACAAAACCATTAATTTTCTTTTGCGAATTTTCTCTTGGTTTGGGTTGGCCAGATTTGATCATGTCAACAAATGTTTGTTTCTTAGCATCCATATCTGACATGCCAAGCCATTGACGAACATCTCCAACAGTATAACCATCGAAAATGATTTCTTTGCTGGGGACAATAAGTGGACCACCATTTACGGTGTCATTTAGTTGACTGTCTCCATATTGGGCATAGTCCATTATCCCAACACATGAGTTGATTATCGTATCTTTAGCAAATGTGTAATCAATAACCAAAGCTGAATCTTTGTTGGGGTGGACCCTCATAACTCTGCCTATAGATTGAACCAATAGGTTGATACTCCGTGTTTTGCGGACTAGATGTACAACTTCAAGTACCGGAATATCGAGACTCTCGCTGCCGGCATTGCAGGTAATAAAACCAACTGACGCACCAGACTCAATATTTTCAACAATTTGATTTCTTTTGTAATCTGGCACATCTGATATTATAACTTCAAGATTCAGACCTGTCAAAGAATTGAATCTTTTGGAAATTTCGCGTGCTCTTTTTTGTCGTCCCACAAAAACGCAAAATGGCTTGGGCCGATGGTTGTAGGTATGCGCGATTGTTTCTACTATACTATTTAAATATTTATCTTCTTCTTCCGAAGAGTTGAATGATATGGAGCACAAATCCCCACGCCATCTATTGTTTACTTTGAAATCCATAGTGATTTGTGCACCAAAGATGGGGGGTGTATCACCATTATTGATCGTTTCTTGTGCAGTCACAATACGATCAAGCTCATTTCTTTCTGCACCCAACACATCACTACCATCCATCCTGCCATGGGTTGCTGTCATGCTTACTAGCTTTTTGTTGTCCGCTTCAAATCTTTTCCACAGTTGTGGGTGGATTTGTCCAAACAAAGCCAAATCTTCTTGGCTGTCACTTGGATAATGATGTGCTTCATCGATAATCAACATGCCACATTTGTCACAAATTTGATCAAATTCGGTTGGTGTTGTTGGTGGAACTGTTTGACTTTCACTCAGATCTTTAATTTTTCTTGGGGTGAAAAAATACACGTCATTCAGAGGATTGATACTGTTTGGTGTTCCTGGGACCCGATAAATGCCATCATTAGAATGAAAATATTGCAAATATTTATTTATAATGCCATTGAGCAGATGCTTAGAGGTGCAAACAAACATGACCCCATTCTGTCCTGGCTTTCTTGTCGTATTTAGGTGGTTTAAAGATGCAGACGCAGCTATTCTGGTTTTGCCACTGCCAGGGGGTGCCTCAAATTTAGTGATTTGATTGTGCCCAATCAATTTAATGATGTCCTCTTGGTGTTTTCTATGCATTGTCGTGTTTGGGGCAACATAGCGAATTTTTTGCGAATATATATCATTATTAAGCAGCGCTTCTTGGAGTTGTTGGATGGGTGTTGATTCGATATGTTTCAAAATATTTATGATTTTAGACTCTTGACTCATCAAGATCTCTCCGTATCTACGAGCCTCAATGTGGTAGGCCCAGGCAGCCCAATATTGGGCTGCCTGGAGAGAGGCCTTGATTCAATAATGTTGTTTGTTAGGCAGTGACGTTGGCGCGGCGAGTTTCCCACGCCTTTTTGGCGGCTGCAGACCGCTTGGCTTTCCGCGCATTTTCTCGGCGCGTCTCCCACGCCTTCTTTGCTGCGTTTGAGCGTTTTGCGGCGTTGGCACGGCGTGTTTTCCAGGCTTTCAATGCAGCTTTGCGACTCATGTGTTTCTCCTTCTTACGGTTTCCATTTAGGCAAAGACCCTTTCTTTGCCTTAATCAAATGTTTCAAAACTTTTTTGTCAAACTCAGTTGGTGTGTATTCTGGGTTTGACATCCCTTTGCTCCATTTTTCCAGTTCTTCTGCAAAGTCTGGGGTGGTGAGACATTTATGACATACATGGTGGGTGACGATGTATAAGACAGTTTCACCAGCTGTTGAACGGGTTTCCCATTCTATGTCGTCCCATTTTCCGTCTTCTATTGCTTTTCCAAGGAGGTTAGAAGCTGGTGCTTTGTAACTACCTTCACCTCTATCAATAGCAGGAGCGTCGTAAGCATCAACTTCGATGCCGTGGTCTTTGTTAAAAATTTCACCGCAATTACAAACAAAAAATTGGTCTTCGCATTTTTTACAAAGTCCTGCAGTTGGTGGTACCCATTCTTCAGGCTCACCACCCCTGTTTTCCATTTTGTAGCCTGCTCTACAATTTGTACAAATAAATGATGCGCTTGAGCTATTTGAAACAAACCCGAGCCTGAGTTTCATTGGGCGACCCACCTTTCTGGGTGATCGAATCGATCATAGAATTCAACAACCGCTTTGGCTGCTTTTCCCAAAGAATTAGGGTCAGCAATGTTGATTTTGACAATATGAGGAACTTGAAAGTCTGATTGGTTGATATAGGAGATTACCAGAACATCGTCAGCCATAGCGACAGAAACATAATTATGATCGTCTCTATCGTAGAAAAGAGTCACGTCGTGCATCAATGACGGACCATCACTAGATGGCACCATTGTTTGGTGGATTTCGCCTCTTAGGTTGGTTACTTCGCCTCGTATATGAGAAAGGATTTCTTTAACAACAGACATTTGATGGTGCCAAATTGATTTCGCGCCCATCTGTCCTCCTTCATCTGATCACGTCAATAAAGTACCGGAGTTTTGTCAATCCTGTAATGTTGAATTCAGTGTCTTCCATTCCGCTTTCAAGATGCATTTGGACGACATCCCCAGTCATCTGAGTTACAACCTCATTTGGCCACAACTCAAGTTTGTTTTTCATATAATCGTCTTTTTGTGACGAACTGTTGTTGTTTTTGTCCCTTCCAATGTGGAATTTGAAAATTTTATCGTCACTAAAAACGACAGTTCCGCTAGTCCATCCATTGTACTGGAAGAGTTTCTTTCCGCTTCGACCAATTTCCCAACTGGCTAGATGATAAATTGGCAAATCAATTTCGACTAGAAATGCCGGCTCTAGATCTGGTGTTGATGCTGGAACGGCATATCCGTTTTGAACACAAACCAGTCCTTTGATTGTCTCTTTAAACTGATCGTCTTCAGTCCAGCCTGTAATATTGTTGATTGTTCTGTTTATTGTTTGAACGTCGAATTTGTGTTTTTCTATGAGAATCTTGCGAATTTGATCAATCGAATATCCCTTATGAAAAAGCGAATACATAATTGACCATTGCTGGCTCTCTGTGTCTTTGTGTTTTCTTACAGCATCGCGATTTATGATTTTGGAACGCAGCTTATGGATTCTGGCATGTTTAATGCCTCTCCATCCATTTTTTCCGCAGAATGGGCTTTTTCTTCGTGTTTTTCCCATGTGCATTCCTCGTCAATATTAAAACAGTTAGTTGGAACTTCGTTAAGTATTTCTTCGTCAAGCAAATGGATCAGGTTGTGAACTTCCAGATTCAAGATGTTGGGCAATAAATTGTCTGTGTTGGGCTTCGACATATGCCTCCCCCACCAAGTCAGAATCCTCATCTTTGAAGATTTCACAAATTTCTTGAGAAGTTTTACCTTCTTTCATATGACCTAGAATTTGTAGGGCCAATTCTTCTACACAATCAAGGTCTTCTATTTCTTTAGCTCCCATGCCAAGCACCTCCATCTGACTTTTTCTCTGCATGCGCTGAATAATTCGTCCAATTCTTTCGCCAAAACAGCATTTTTTATTGCGTCCTGGAGTATTTGGTAGGCTTTGTCTCTCCAAGAGATTGTTCCATCTGCTTTGTCCAACAAATTGGCAATCCTTGGATCACCTTCTATCTCTTTTCTGAGTGCCACTATTGCTGTTGATTTCAAATGCATCGCGGTCCTCACTAACCCCATCCCAATGTGCGTATCATCGTGTTGCGAACAAATCCCACTTTTTCGATTTCTGTTTTAAAACAGGCACGATAAATTGCATCATCATGGGTTTCTATCGTAAATCTTCACACGCACATCCAGTGTCGTTAAGCTTATTTTTGAGAGTTTCGATTTTCTGCCATTCAGATATCGCGGCTTCGCCAGTCAAGTTTCCCTGATCAATTTCGTTTTGGGTAGCAAAGACTATGGTCATCATATTGAACTCTACCCACATATCATAAAAAATCACATTATCCTCCAAAAATATCGACTTCCATCACTTCTTCATAATATTTGTCAAAGAGGCGCTCAGCCAGTTCTTCGTTGACCGCAATTCCTTCTCCGCAGTTACATGTATAAAGCGTCATCTTTTCCAGACTCCGCTCTTCATCGTGTTCCTCCGGATAGCAATTTTCTGGGAGGGCGGTGTAGACGCCTGGGTCGTGGCAACCCGAGCTAATAAAGTCGATCTCGAGAGTTACTTCACAGAATTCGTCCTCGGGGTCGACTTCAACTTTGTTAGTTTCTTTTATGAAATTTTCCAGGAACAACAAACGCAACTCCTCTGGATTTTCTTCATCTTCTTCGATTAGATCATCCCATTGAGCTGTGACATCTACTGTTCCAGGTTCGTTGTTCCATCTAACACTCCTGCTCATTTGCTCCCCTCGAACATTTGGTCGGGTGTCAAGTACTTAAGCACAGACATCTATCTTTCCCCCTTTGCCTTTTTCTTTAGGGAGATCTCTGGGAATAGGAAGCACTGGTGCCACTTCCTTTTGTGATTTTTGTCTTTGAATTTTGGTGTAATGCGACACGACTGTTGATGGCGTTATTCTCATTTGATCTCCTACATCAAAGAAAATCTCATAAGCTTATGAGCATCGGCCTTGAATCTTCGCATGTCCTCTGCTTTTTCTGCGTAGTATGCACGACGCTCAAATTCTTGCCCTTTGTCCTGACTGAGGGACTCATACACAAGAATTTGAGCGTCAACTTCCTTATCAAATAGTTCAAGGCGGGCTGCTTTGTCTAAGCCCTCATACTTGTTAGTCATCTCAGTTCTACCACATCTTTGATGATTACGAAGATAACGAGTCTCATAAATTCCCTTCTAATCGTTGAGGACTTCCAGCGCCACAGCCACTTTATGACGCATCATGTCCAATTCTTCTGCCATTCGAACTGAAGTGTTGTCTGCAGCAATATTGATTACAGGAACCTCTTCTCGTGACTTGAAATGTGCGGTGCTATAGGGGATTTCTACATCAGGAGTGTCGTCGTTAAATTTTACGACGATCTTTCCTGCCTGCCACCAACTTCCTTGATAATCAAGAAATTCAGGCGGTGTTACCTTAATCGACGACACATTGTTGAAATCTGATCTAAACACGATTTTCTCCCTCTAAAGAGATTTCATAGGTCTTAAGAAAGAAATCCTCAGCATCTTCTATCGTAAAAGGAGAGCTTTCAGAATAAATCTCAAGCTTGATCAGGCCATTGTGTCTTGCAATGATAGTTATGACTCTATCGTTACGACTTGGTCTTATTTCGATTGGGCAACCATTGAGGATACCACAGCCCCACTCATCTTCCACCAACCCGTATTTTTTGAGTAGGCTGATGATTTTCATTTTTTCAGATTGTGCGTTCATTCCCATCCTCGTCTGAGACCCAAGTCCTGACAGGGAAGAATAAACCTTCCCCACCAAGACCTTCGGCCTTCAGCCTTTCACAGACGGCCTCTGCTGCCCTTTCTGTCAGGTGGCTGTCGCTGGTGATGTTGTCACCATTGGCAGTAGAAACCACCCCATCGGGCCACTCCGCATTCGATTTCCAATCTTTCATTTTTGAAGATCCTGGGCCAACCGGTCAATGTCGGCATTGTCAATATCGGCTTGGGTAATGGGGCCGAGCTTTTTGAATTTTTGAATTTCTTCCGAACTCATCTCAATGAATTCGAGGGGCCCAATTTGCTGCTGTGGGCCATTGACTGGTGTCAAATCTTCTGGGTCGGGTTTACCGTAGAAGTTCATCGTTGTCCTTTCTTTCTTCTAGAAGCTTCAGGAGGTTTAGAATTCTTGGTTTGTGTTGATTAACCCTAGCAATATAAGCCTCCGCTTGTTCTGGGTTAACCTCAGCCACAGATTCCGCCTTTTTTACGAGATAATTCACTCGCTCGATGCGTTGCTGCAACTCTTGGGTTTTGTCCATTTTCTCTCCTTAGAAATGGACGGACCCTTCCTCATCGCCATGGCTTCCTCAAGCCTTTCTTTAATTACCATTTCCCTGTTATGAAGTGTTTCCGCCTTTTGATGTCTTCTGGGGTTAGCCACCAAACTGGTCTTAAGGTCAGATAATTTTGGGGGATATACTCCGTGTCTAAAAGTTCTATGTTTAGCTTACCTTGATGGTTTCTCCACACTTTGTATTCTCGACCTTCCAGTAATTTTTGGAGTACATGGTGTGCTGAGCCATATCGTCGACCCCTTTTGTCAAAGACGTCCACCCAAACGAAGGCAACCCCTTTTTCACCCCATTTGCCACGTATCCAATCATTCTTGTTGAACAAATCGTGAAGTTCTTCTTTTGGAGTCTTCTTCATGACTTGTTGGGTTTGGTAATTATTTCAACCAACTCTATCATTGCAGTGACCATGCCATTGGCGGCTTTGAAGAATCCTTCTTTGTCTGCATTTTTCACCGCCATTTCGGCCTGATCATGGAGGGCTTCAATTCTCAAAATAAGATGCTCCGCTTTCTTGTTGCCAGTTTTTCTGACATGGGCAAGAGCACCTTGAAGATGTTGATTCAATCTCATCATTTCACCTCACTGACTCAGCTGGATTTCTTCCAGCTCATCTTCTTCAGTTTCTAGCTGAAGTGTACCATTTTTCATCAGTTGCCGAAGAGACAAATTGAGTGCTGCCCACTCTTCAACACGAGCTTCAGCAATATCCATGCCGATTTCATAAAGCTCGTCTTGCTTGCCATCAAACACAGCTTCGGCAATTTGATCATCCAACTCTTCAGCCAAATAGGTAACCCAATCTTCTTGACTGAGAAGCGCCACCGACATTTCATCAAAGCACTGCTTGATTGCTTGGGTTGGATTGTCAACGTTAAACATCGCAGCCAACCGTTCCTCTGCAATTTCACAATCCCACTCACTTTTGTCGCCGGCATTACAGCGATCGACGAAACTTGTCAGCCCTTCTTCCATAATGTCTTTCAGCTCGACTGGATAGAAGGAGTCGTAGCTGTAAGCAGCTTGGTGGCTGTCATGGGCGAAGAAGATGCAGTTGGATTCACTGTCGATGATGATAAAATGAGCACCAAACTTGGTGCCATCACTCCATTTGATGCGAAGGATATCGCCGTGTTGTTTGGCTTCTGCTTTGTAATCTTTAAAAACATCTTTGGCGGCTTGGGCAATACCTTTTTGGCGTTTCGTGTTAAACGACATGTGCATTTTCCTCCATTGGGATATCAGCTGTGATCCAACCTTCGTTGCTGTTGAAGAATCGAATATCGTTTTTTACTCTTGGGTGGCAGTTTGGATAAGCACTACTTGCTATTGAAAGAGTTACACATTCTTTCGTTTTTTCTCTGATTATCAAGTACATGTTGAGCCCATTAGATTCACTAACAACCTGATCATAAGTTCTTTGCATGACTGCTGATCTTACCTTAGGATCGAGACGAGACATAAACCGTCTCGCATCGTCTTGAATGAACAAGATCTCACTGACAGTTTTACTCATGTTCTATTTCCTCCAACGCTGATCCTGACAAAACAATTGTTACTCTGCCATCAGAAGTTTCATTTGTAACACACACCAAACCAGGAATTTGGGCCATTTTTAACAAATCTTCTGGTTTAAGCACAAATTTCCCAGACAGCCCTATTCTATCACCCTCATACTCAGAAAAGCCGAAATTCCCAGAAACTCCAGCTTGTTTGAGGGCGTTAATTGTCTTTTTGGTAGGAACTAGCATCGCTCCCCTTTCTTCCAGAGATCATCATAAATATCCCTGTCTTTTTCAATCGCTTCTCGATGAATTTTTAGTTTTACATACCCTTTTCGCAGGATTTCTCTTGCAACAATTGACAAAATTCCCATATCATGATCTGCATACAAAATCACAGAGAGTGGCATTGACTTGTAATCGCTTGGCTCAGAACTGTACCTTGCGATAGCAGAACCACCCCCGAAGGTGTCTGACCAATCAGAATTTGGACACCAATACACATCAAATTCTCGATATTGCCCCAGATAC
>Ga0180432_10009266_pt1 | contig 12040 bp, 9 predicted proteins | sample SS_ome_10_FD_132414 | JGI IMG/M metagenome (GOLD analysis project Ga0180432, IMG submission 132414) | Hypersaline lake sediment archaeal communities from the Salton Sea, California, USA - SS_1_MS_2 metaG | ecosystem: Environmental > Aquatic > Non-marine Saline and Alkaline > Hypersaline >...
TCCCTCCTGGACAGCATCTCCGCCCACGTCGCGGCCGCGCTTCGTTCGCTGCGCCTGGCGGAGGAGCTGGCCCAGGCGCGCGAGAGCGAGATCATCTCGAACTGGAGCAGCCAGATCCTTCACGACCTCAAGAATTACCTGCAGCCGCTGCGGCTCGCCGCTGACAATCTGGCGGAATCCGAGGGCGACAGCGAGGTCATCGAGATCTGCTCGGCCGACATCCGCCGGGTCGCCGACCGCATGCAGGAGAGAATGCAGGCGCTGCGTGCGCTTCGCGACACCACCCGTCTCGAGATGACGCACGTGTGCCCCAATGAGATCGTCCAAGAGGCGTTGACCGAGTTGCAGGTTTCTCGCCGGTCCACCCTCGCGACGACCATCCATCTCGATGCCTGCCACGCCGTGCGGGGAGATCGTGCACTGCTCAAGCGCGTGATCGAGAACCTGATCTCGAATGCCATCGATGCGATGGAAGGCTCCGGCAGTTTGACCGTCACGACCGAAGATGTTGGCGAGGACGAGGCCACCCAGGTCCGCATCTCGGTCCGCGACACCGGAGGAGGCATCGAGGAGGACTTCCTCCGTCACCGCCTGTTCCGGCCCTTGGCCACGACGAAGAAGAAGGGCCTGGGTCTCGGTCTCTGGCAGTGCCGCATGATCGTGCGCGCTCATGGGGGCGAGATCGGTGTCGAAAGCCGGGTAGGGGAGGGTAGCGAGTTTCACGTCACGCTGGACGGCGTCGAAGCCCAGGACGCCGCCCGGACAGAAGAAGGTAGGGAGCCCAATGAACTCGCCTCATGCTAACGAGCAGCACGTTGCCAAGCTCCTGATCGTGGATGACGACCCGAGCATCGTCAGCCAGCTGCGCCTGGCGTTTCGCAAGGAGTACCAAGTCTTCACGGCGCAGAACGTCGATGAGGCGTGGGCACTCGTCCAATCCGAGCACCCGGACCTCATCACCCTCGACCTGGCCCTCGACGGCAGCAATCCCGAGACCGGATTCGGGGTGCTGGAGAAGTGCATCGCTTTCGACCCTTTCATGAAGGTCGTTCTGATCACGGGTAACGATGAAGAGGCCAACGCCCGCCGTGCGGTCGAGCAGGGAGCGGCCGATTTCTTCGGCAAGCCGGTCGATGTCGACGAACTGCGGGTCCTGTTGAGGCGCCAGCTTGCGGTGGCGCGTCTCGAGCGACAGAACGCGGAGGTGCTGGAGCATCTCGATGATGAGGAGCGGTTGGGCGCGATCGTGGGTCGCAGCCCGGGCATGCAGGCACTCTTCAAGAGAATCTGCAAGGTGTCCGCGGTCGACAATATCGAGGTGCTCATCCTGGGCGAGAGCGGGACGGGTAAGGACATGGTGGCGAAGGAGATTCGCCGCCTGAGCTCGCGAGCGACCAAGCCGTTCGTCACGATCGACTGCACGGCGATCGCCCCCACGCTTCTCGAGAGCGAGCTCTTCGGTCATGTGAAGGGTACCTTCACCGATGCCCACGAGTCGCGTCCGGGCAAGCTGGAGTTGGCCGATGGCGGCATCGTCTTCCTGAACGAGATTGGGGATTTGCCTCTCTCGCTGCAGGCCAAGCTGCTGCGCTTCCTCCAGGACCACGAGATCGAGCGCGTGGGCGGCCGGGAGGTCATCAAGCTCGATGTGCGGGTCATCGCCGCGACCAACAAGGATCTCGAGGCGGAGGTGCGTGCCGGGCGCTTCCGGCAGGACCTCTATTACCGCCTTTCGGGGGTGGAGCTCTTGATGCCCCCCCTCCGTGACCGGGGAGATGACATCCTCTTTCTGGCCCAGTATCTCATGGATCGGTTTGCCAAGGAGTATGGGCGGGGGCGTAAGTCTTTGTCCGTCAAGGCGAAACAGGCCCTGGTGCAGCAGCAGTGGGAGGGGAACGTCCGGGAACTGCAGCGGGCGATCCGGGGTGCCGTGGCGTTATCGAGCGGCCGCGTCCTCGATGTGGAGGACCTGGGATTGGAGGCGGCCGGCGCCCCACAGGTGCCCTCCCTCAAGGAAGCGCGCGATCGAGCCGACCGCGAGGCTATAGAGCGGGCCCTCCAACTGACCGGCGGCAACGTATCGCGGGCCGCTGGCATGCTCTCGATCTCGCGGCCGAGTCTGCACGATCGGATGACCCGGCTGGGGATCGACGCCGGCGACTTCCGGCGCCGGGCGTCATCGAACAGCGTATGAGGATGAGGGAGAAGAGCGGAATGCGGGCGACGATCTTGGCCATGGGAATGCTTGCCATTCTCGGGGTCCGTGCGGCGGATGGCTCCACCGCGGCGGTGATCGACGCCGATCCCCCGGGGTCCTACCTGGCGATTCACGGCCCCGTGTCGGTGGCCGGAAGCACCCCGCTGCCCGTTGACGTCCTTCCGGAGGGCGAGTATGAACTGACGGCCGATGGTCCGGGTCTGCCCGCGGTGAGGGGGCGCCTGAGGCGGACCGCGGATGGGATGGTGAGCCGGCCCTGGTCGAATCGGGGCGCGCTCTTGTTGCCGCCCGGCATGCTGCACCTGGATCGGGGCGAGACGCGTGGCTGGTCGATCCTGTGCGCCGGAGCGGTGTCGGCCACGCTGGCGATTCTGAGCGAAGCGGATCGCCGCGATGCGAAGAACGACCGGGCTCAAGCCGAGGCGGCTTACCGGTGGGCGATTACCGAAGAAGCGATCACGGCGGCCCGCGCCGAACTGCTGTCGGCGACGCAGGAAGAAGATGACCGCGCCGAGGTGCGCAATCTGTGGCTCGGGTATCTGGCCGCCACCTGGCTGGGCGCCGGTCTCGAGATGCAACTGCTCACGCCCCAGCCATCTCTGGCCGAGGGCGATTCGGGCCGGTACCTCGTCACCTTGCCCCGGGCCGGAGCCGGCACCGCAGCGCTTCGCAGCGCGCTGATGCCGGGTGCGGGCCAGCGCTACATGGGCCGTATGGGGCGCTCGAACTTCTTCTTCACGGCCACCGCCGCGCTGGCCGCGGCCGCCATCATCTCGCATGACGCGGTCCTGGAAGCCCGGCGGGATCAGGCGCGCGCCCAGCGGCTCTTCGATGAAGCGGACGGCGAGACCGAGGTGCGGCACGCCCGCGACGCATTGCAGGCGGCTGCCGACGATGTGGACGATCACAATCTCGTCCGTTGGGCGTTGATCGGCGCGACCGCCGGCGTCTACCTGTGGAACATCGCCGATGCCTTCGGGCTGGGTCGCGGGGCCGAGCCCCGGAGCCTGCCGCTCGATGCGCCGGCGGACGAGGACGGCCTGTCCTGGTCGGTGGCGCCCAGGGGTGACGGACTGTTGGTCTGCGCAACGTGGAGACTTCCATGATGTATCGGTGTCCCCGAAAGGCGGCGTGGGTGCTGTTGGCGTGCACGGCCTTCCTGGCCGGATGCAGTCTCGACACGGAAGAGCCCTCGTTCGACAACCCCTTCGATCCGGTGATCGGGGGCGCCCTGCCCACACCCGACTCCGTGCGCGTCATGATGGGCGACAACATGGTGAAGCTCACATGGGGCCTGGAGGAAGGGGACGAGGCCGAGGAGTTTGCCGTTTTCCGCAAGCGCACCGACGGGGACACGGCCGAGGAAGAGAAGCTCCTCGCGAGGCCGACCGCGCGCGAGTACACGGACACCCGGGTCACCAACGGTCGCACCTACGTCTACCGGATCGCCGCCGGTGTGGGTGGGCAGTTTGGCCCCCGTACCGATGAGGTCGAGGCCCACCCCGGCCTCTTCACGATCAATCTCGAGAACGGAAGCGACTTCACGCGGGATCGGGAGGTCGCGGTCGACTTCGATGTGACCAACGCGCAGGCCATCCGCTTGTCCGAGAGCGCGGACGATGAGACCGCGTCCTGGCGATCGGCCACCGGCAGTGTCCAGTGGACGCTCAGCGCGGGGGACGGAGAGAAGACGCTCTACGCCTGGTTCCGATTCGTGGATGGTTCCGAGACCCTTCCGGTCTTCGATACTATCCAGCTCGACACCCGGGCCGCCATTCAGTCCTTCACCTTCGACGGTGCCGGGGCCTTCCAGCCGGGTGACGTGCTTCACTTCCGGCTGGTGGCCGGCGAGCCTTTCGGGCAAGCGACCGTGACGGTCGCCGATGTCTTCGATGCCGTTCCTCTCTTCGATGACGGCACGAACGGAGATGTCGCGGCGGACGATGGCACCTACGAGCGTGACCTGGCGCTCCCGGCCTCCGCCGCCGTCTTTGAGGAAGAGGTCCAAGGGTCCTTCACCGATGAAGCGGGCAATGAGGCAACGCCGGTCTCGGCGCCTCGCCTGCTTACCGTGCAGGGGGCGCCCGATCCGGTGATTCTCCACGGGCCGGTGATCTCCGAGCCCCCGGACGCCCCGTCGGTCACGCTACACTGGAGCCTGAGCCAGGAGGGGGCCTTCTCGGCCTACCGTCTCTTCCGCAGCGCATCGGCTGCCGTCGACTCCTCGGATCAACTGATCGAGACGATCACCACCGCCTCCACTGTCGAGTTCGAGGACACGGAGATCGTCGAAGGCCGGACCTACGCCTATCGCGTCTACGTTCAGGACACCTTCGGTCTGCAGCGCGGGTCGAACACCGTGCAGGCCGAGATTGCCAACGAGCGGCCGCCCGCGGCCTCGACCCTCGAGACGCCCGAGGCGATCAGCACCACCCGCATCGCGCTCGACTGGAGCCGCTCGGAGGATCTCGACTTCTTTGCCTACCGCCTCTATCGCAACCAGACCGGCGCAGTGGGGACGGATGACGAGCTTCTGGCCGAGATCACCGACATCAATACGACGTCCTGGGACGACGGGGCGCTGGAAGAGGACACGGTTTACTACTACCGCGTCTACACCGTGGATGCCGGAGGCCTGACGACCCGCAGCAACGAGGTGGAAGGTCGCACGGAAAACGACACGCCCGCCGCCGTGACCCTGAGTGAGCCCACGGCCACGAGTGAGACGCGCATCGCTCTTGATTGGACGGCTTCGGAAGAGATCGATTTCCTCGCCTACCGGATCTACCGCAATCTCATCGGCGCGGTCAACGAGGGCGACGAGCTGTTGGCCGAGCTGTCGGACATTCATCAGACCTACTATGATGACAGCGGACTGCAGGAGAACACCGAGTACTTCTACCGTGTTTTTGTCGTCGATCGCGGGGGGCTCACCGCCCGCAGTAACGAGGTGGCGGCCCGGACCAAGAACGAGGCGCCCTCGTCGGTAACGCTCAACCCGGCCTCCTCTGTAGACAGCACGGCGGCAACCCTGAGCTGGGGCGCGAGCGATGTCCATGACTTCGCTTACTACCGCCTCTACCGCGACGAAATCGCCACCGTAACCACGAGCTCAACGCTGGTCGTCGAACTCGACGATTCGGCGTTCACCTCGTTTCGGGATACCGAACTCGACCCCGGAACGACGTACTACTACCGCGTCTTCGTCGTCGACGATGCGCAAAATGCTGAATCGACCGGAAGTAACACAGTCAGTCTGGTGACGCCAGGGACAACGGAGGACTAACGTATGCACGTCATCACCAGCACCGTGAAAAGCGGTCACCCCCCCGCTTCAGCAAAGGCACCTAGTGGACAAAGGGGATTCGATTTCTCACACTGGACCGAGCTGTCGCCGGCAATCGTGAGCGACATGCCGGCCGAGGTCCAGCCGGAGGGTGTGGGGATCCTCGAGCGCTTGATGGCACTCGTCGGCATCCTCTTACTCTCTCCCGTCATGCTGGCCGTCGCGCTGGCGATCAAGCTCGACTCCCCCCGGGGACCGGTGCTCTACCGGCAGGCTCGAGTCGGCCTGAATCGTCGGCAGGAAACCTCCGGGAGCAACGGGGGAGCCGAGCGCCGCCGAACGCATGGCTACGGCCGAGTGTTCATGCTATGCAAGTTCCGAACCATGATTCCCGACGCGGAGAAGCTCACCGGTCCCGTTTGGGCGGCCAAGAACGATCCCCGCGTGACGCGCATCGGGCGCGTGCTGCGCCGGACGCGTCTGGACGAGGTCCCGCAGCTCTTCAATGTCTTGGCCGGGGACATGCGCCTGATCGGGCCTCGGCCCGAGCGGCCGCACTTCGTCGAGAGGTTGACCGAGCAGATCCCTGAGTATCCGCGGCGGCTCCGCGTGCCGCCGGGCATCACCGGCTTGGCCCAGGTGGAGCGGCAGTATGACGAGAGCGTGAACGACGTGCGGCGGAAGGTGATGTACGACCTGTTCTATGCCGAGCATCGTTGCTTCCGCATGGATGCCAAGATCCTCATGAAGACGATGGACGTGGCGCTACGCGGACGAGGTGCCCGCTAGGGGGATTGCATGAAGCGCTGGCTCATGATACTCGCGGGGCTTTGCCTGATTTGGGTACAGCCGTCTCCGGCGGACACCGGGGACGAACCCTATCGCCTTGGTTCTGATGATGTGCTTCAGATACAGGTTTGGGGACGCGAGGAGTTGTCAGGCCAGGTCGCGGTCGGCCCGAACGGACGCATTCAGCTGCCACTCGTCGGGGAGATCGATGTCCACGGGCAAACGCCTCAGGAGCTGCGCAGCTATCTTCTGGAACGCTACCAGTTGATGGACTCGGACGTCACGGAAGTTCTGGTGTCGGTCGCTCAGTACAACAGCCGCACCATCACCGTCGTGGGCGAGGTGCATGCCCCGGGGCGCCAGGCGTTCCGGACGTTGCCCGATCTCTGGGCGGCTCTCCTTGCTGCCGGTGGCACCAAGCCTACGGCTGACTTGGAACAAGTGCAGGTTGTGAGACACGATCCACTGGATGGCGAGTCCCGAACCGTCACGGTCGATCTGACCGACGGGATCGAGGATACTCCGACCGAAATCCTGCCGGCATTGCGGCCCAAGGACACGGTCGTCGTCCCCTCCCTGGCCGAGGAGGCGATCATCACCGATGACATGATTCAGATCCTGGGTGCCGTCCGATCGCCGGGTGCCTATCGGCTCGAAGCGGCCGGGCGGGTGGTGAAAGCTGTGTCCATCTCCGGCGGTCATCTTCCCAATGCCGACCTGCGTCATGTCAGACTGACCCGCCCCACCCAGCAGGGTCCATTCACCTACCAGCTCGATCTCCAGGGATACCTGTACGAAGCCCGCCCGGTGACTGATCTTGAGTTACAGGCGGGCGATATCATCACGGTCCCGAGCAAGCGGTCCACATGGGCTTCGATTCTGGATGGATTCCTACGGGTGGCCCCGCTGATCTCGGTTGCGGTCAGCGCGAGGTACTTCTTCGACTAGCGGGCGGTGTCATGACGTCTTCCTCGGACCAGACGATCGATATCAAGCAATACATTCGGATGTTCTGGCGGCACAAGGGCATCGTCCTCTTGTGTACCGTCACGGCTATTTGCGCTGCGCTGATCGCCCTGGGCTTCCAGAACAACGTCTACACCTCGCGCGCGGTTTTTCTGATGGAGGATCCCGGTCTCGTTTCCCGAGATGTCGTCGATCTCACGGGGGGCATCATGCAGCCCCGGCAGAGTCGCGACATCGACAACGAGCGTATGGCGCGCTTGGCCGGCCGGATCCGAAGCCGCCCCTTCCTCGAGCGGGTCGTGCGAATCCTGGACATGGACCGGGATCCCAACGTCCGCGAACTTGCCCGTCGGGAACGAGAGTCACATCCGGAGCTCAGCGAACAAGAGATGGCGATCCGGATTGTTGTAGACAACCTGCAGAACCGCATCAGCTTCCGCACCCTGGGTCCCGGTGTCTATGAAATCCGTGTGGCCGACTTCAGTCCAAGTGGCGCGCAGCGTCTGGCATCATGGATCAGCACGCTCTTCGTACGTGTCTCCAGCAGCCAGGCGCTGGATCGGATCACCGAGGCCGAGACCTTCGGGCAGGATCTACTCCGGCGGTATGATGAGCGGCTGCAGCGGGCGGAGCAGAATCTCGAACACGCGCGGCAATCGCTCATCGAGGCCGATCTCGCGCCTAGGCTCATCCGGGCGGGTAATCTCCGCGCCGCCGAGGGACTTCATCAGAAGATCTCCGATGAAGCGGCGCGAGCGAACACGCGCAAGCAGTCCTACGAGGATGCGGTGGTGGGATACGGGTTGAGCGAAGATCCCGTCGCGCTTCTTGATGCCCCCGCCGTTGGCAATCTGGCGTCGCGAATGGCCGCCGCCTTGAGCAAGGCCGTACGGGAGCGCTTGTCGGCGGAGACCTTGATCGATCCTGGAGAGTGGCCTCCCGCGGTTTACGGGGGCATGCGTCGAGAATTGCTGCAGCAAGTGGAGATCCTGGCCGGTGTGCGCTACCCGGATGCGAGCCAGGACGCGGCGCAGGCAATAGCCGGACTGATCCTCTCATCCGTCGACATCGAGGCCCAGACCTACGCCGCCCGGATGCTTGAGGGAGAGCTGGAGGACTTCCGTTTGCGGGCGGCGTCAGTCCCGGTCCGGGAAGCCGAGCTCTCCCGGCTCGAGGCCACCGTCTCTCGCAACAACCGCCTGAGCCAGAAGGTCGAAGACTACGTCGTGGGCGCCGACGTGCGCCGCCAGGTGGAGGATGCGAAGCTCGGCCTCCAGATCGAGATTCTCGATCCCGCCCACCTGCCGCTGAAGCCTACGAGCCCCAATCGCCGGAAGATCCTACTCGCCTCCGTCCTACTGGGCGGACTGCTGGGGCTCGGGTTCGCCTTCCTCATGGAAACGACCGATCCGGTCCTCCGCACCGCCCAGGATTTCGGCAGAATCGTTCCCGAACCGATCCTGGGCTCGGTTCCCCTCCTCAAGCGCCGCCTCCGCCACCGCCGCAGCTGGCTGCGGCGATACTGGATCCTGCTCGCCTTGATCGCGGTTGGGCTTCTGACGGGGGGCTTCTTCCTGGCGCGCAGCCGCATCATCCACAAGCTGGCCGTCTCGCAACTACCGGTCCAGATGGCCGAGCCGGAGGAGGGGGAAGCCGATGTGGACGACTGAGAGGCTCAATCAGGATTGGCTGCTGGCCACCGAGATCCACAAGCTCGAGGCTCGTCTCTGGCGTAGGACGAAGGATGCCGGGTGCAAGGTGATTCTCCTCACCAGTCCTGCGCGAGGCGAGGGGAAGACCACCACGGCCGCCTATCTCGCAACCGCGATGGCCCTCCATCCCGATCGGCGCGTGCTCGTCGTTGATCTTGATTTCCGGGAGAGCACCCTCAATACCCACCTCGGGCTCGAGTGCACCTGCGGGCTGGGCGCCGTGATCGGGGGCGGCCGTCCCATAGAGGAAGCGATCATTCAAACCGAGCTTCCAAACCTGCACGTGATCCTCCCTTCTCCCGAGGGGGAGAACCCCAAGCTGCTGTTGAGGACGAGGCCGCTGCTCGAGCTCTTCGATGCGCTTCGCAACCAATACGACATCATCTTCCTCGACGTCCCCGCGCTTCTGCCGGCGGCCGACGCATCGCTGCTCTTCGATCTCGCGGATGGGGTGGTAATGATCGCGATGGCGGGGAGGACGACCAAGCCCGAGCTCACCCGGGCGCGCGAAATCTGTGAAGGGATGGGGGCGAAGATCCTGGGCCTGATCGTCGGGAACCTCAATGAAGTGCATCCCGAATACACCGGCGAGCAATCCTACTACGGGTACTACCAAGGGCCGCGCCGCGGCGATGGGAATGCCGAGCCAAGAGCCGCAGAGTAGTCCGTCCCCGACCATCTCGGTCGTGATGCCCGTCTTGAACGAGGCCCGCGATCTCGGCACCCTTCTCGACCAGGTCCTGAACCAGAAACCTCCGGCGGGCGGCTTCGAGGTCTTGGTCGTCGATGGCGGCTCGACTGACGACACACGCTCGATCGTCACCGCGCGGGGCGAGGACTGCCCGAATCTCCTGCTGCTCGACAACCCAAGGAGGCTCAGTGGGGCAGGTCGCAATGTCGGCGCCCGGGCCGCGCGTGGGAAGTACGTACTCTTCCTCGACGGTCACTGCGCCCTGCCCCGTGACGACTACCTGATCCGGACCGTCGAGCTCTTCGAGTCGACCGGTGCGTCCTGTCTGTGCCGTCCCCAGCCCCTCAACCGCATGGCGGCCAACGAGTGGAGTCGGGCCATCTCGGCGGCGCGTCATTCCTGGTTGGGTCACTACCCGGCCTCGGATATCTACGGCGGCCCCTCCGGTTTCACCGATCCGAGCTCGGCCGGCGCCGCCTATGCACGGTCGCTGATCGAGGACCTCGGGGGATACGACGAGCGGTTCGATGCCTGCGAGGACGTCGAGTTCAACCACCGCGTCGCCCTGGGCGGTTTCCCTTCCTATTTCCATCCCGATCTGACGGTGGAATACCGCCCCCGCGCCAGTTTGGGTGCCTTCTTCCGACAGATGTTCCGCTACGGCCGCGGGCGCGCCCGGCTCATGGCGCGTCACCCCACGATGATCCCATGGCCCTTGGTCTTGACGACCGCCTACGTCGCGTTGGCCGTGGTGACCTGTATCGCCTACGGGCTCCGGGAAGTGGGCCCCATGGCGGGCATTCCGATCGCCGCCTGGTTGCTCGCAACCGGGATCGAGAGCCTTCGCCTGGCCCGATCCCTTCCCGGCTTCCTAAAGACCTGGCTGGCGTTTGCCGTGATCCATGGCGGGCTTCTGCTGGGGTTCTGGCGCGCACTACCGGAGCTGCACCGATTCCGCGCGGGGGATGAGTGAGCCATGGTTGCAGAGTGCCTCTTCTGGATTGCCGCGGGCCTGCTCATCTACATCTATGCCGGCTACCCGCTGCTCTGCTGGTTGTTGGGACTCATCCTGCGCCGCGGATTCCCGGGCGTCGCTCCGGCTGAGGAGAATCTCCCGCGCGTCTCGATCGTCACCGCGGCCCACAACGAGGCCGCGCACATTGCCGCTACCATCGAGAACAAGCTCGCCCTCGACTACCCGGCCGATCGGCTCGAGATTGTGATCGTCTCCGACGCCTCCACCGACGAGACGGATGCAATCGTAGGCCGCTACGCCGGCCGCGGCGTCCGTCTCGTGCGCCAGGATCCCCGGGCGGGGAAGACGAGCGGCCTGAACCTGGCGATTCCCCAGACTACGGGCAGCATCATCGCGTTTGCGGATGCGAACAGCCTCTGGGCACCCGATGCTCTGCGGCACCTTGTCGCACCTTTCGCCGATGACCGCGTGGGCTACGTCACGGGCCGGATGCTCTACCGGGCCGCCGACGGTTCACTGACGGGAGAGGGGTGCACGGCCTACATGCGCTACGAGAACCGGCTGCGGGAGTGGGAAACCCGCATCGGGTCCATCGTTGGCGTGGATGGCGGGATCGATGCCGTGCGCCGCGAGCTCTACGTGCCGATGCGTCCCGACCAGCTTCCCGATTTCGTCCTACCCCTCACGGTTCGCGGGGGGGGCAAGCGTGTGGTCTACGCACCTCGGGCGCGATTGCACGAAGAGGCGCTGAAGACGCCCGATGACGAGTTCAGCATGCGCGTGCGCGTCACCCTGCGGGCCTGGCACGCGCTCCGGGACAAGGCCGCGCTCCTCAATCCCCTCCGCTACGGCCTCTTCGCCTGGCAGCTCTTCTCCCACAAGCTGCTGCGGTACCTGGGGGCCTTCCTGCAGATCGCTGTCTTCGCGGCGAACCTGGCCCTCTTGACCTCGGGCCCCGAGTGGATGGCGTTCTTCCTGGTTCAAGTGATCTTCTACGCTGCGGCCTGGTTTGGTCACCTCACCCAGGGCCGCGCGCATTCCTGGCCGATCCTGTTTCCCTACTACATCTGCCTGATCAACACCGCCTCCTTCGTTGCCTTCATTCTGTTTCTCCGGGGCAAGAAGCAGGTAGTGTGGAGCCCGAGGACCTGACGGATATCCTTCTTGGAAGGAGAAATCGATGCCATGACATCGATTTCGGCCTTGGCCCAGGCTTCTTGGCGAATCTAGATCATTATCCTTTGAAATAACTGTTATATCATCCATTTTCATCGATATTTGCTTAGAAACGCTTGACATCGGATCGAATTCGATACAATTTGCTGCTATAGCATCGAAAGGGGGCGCTCCCGGACGGCCACCAGTGTTCCGAGAGCCTGGGCAGGCAGGCCAAGAGGCAGCA
>Ga0180432_10009267_pt1 | contig 12040 bp, 13 predicted proteins | sample SS_ome_10_FD_132414 | JGI IMG/M metagenome (GOLD analysis project Ga0180432, IMG submission 132414) | Hypersaline lake sediment archaeal communities from the Salton Sea, California, USA - SS_1_MS_2 metaG | ecosystem: Environmental > Aquatic > Non-marine Saline and Alkaline > Hypersaline >...
CGGCGCGGCATAATGTCCCCACTGCCGGCAGACCCCCCGCGGGCCCCGACTCCGGAGCCCGCCGATGAAAGTGGCGCTGAAACCGCTGTCGTGGCTGAAGCCGTACGAAGGCAACCCCCGCCTGAACGACCAGGCCGTCGAGGCCGTCGCCCGGTCCATCCGCCAGTTCGGGTTTCGCCAGCCGATCGTCGCCGACGCCGGCGGCGTGATCATCGTCGGCCACACGCGGTGGAAAGCGGCGGGGACCCTTGGGCTGAAACGCGTCCCCGTCCACGTCGCCGCCGACCTGACCCCCCAGCAGATGCGTGCCTACCGGCTGGCCGACAATCAGACGGCCGACCTGGCGGAGTGGAACTACGACCTCCTGCGGCACGAGCTGGGCGAGCTGGCCGCCTGCGACTTCGATCTGGAGGCCCTGGGCTTCGAGCCCGACCAGCTCGCCGGGCTGCTGGACGGGGGCCTTGCCGAGGGCCTGATTGACCCCGACGCCGTCCCCGAGCCGCCCGACAAGGCCGTTACCCGGCCCGGGGACCTTTACGCCCTGGGCGAGCACCGCCTCCTCTGCGGGGACGCCGCCGAGGCCGCCGACGTCGACCGGCTGCTGGCCGGCGAGCCGGTCCACCTGGTCAACACGGACCCGCCGTACAACGTCCGCGTCGAGCCGCGGACGGCCGCCGCGATCGCCGCCGCGGCCGGCGGCACGGGATACCCCGGCGCCGAGTGGCAAAAGCGCCACGGCGGCCGGCGGAGGCTGACGCACCACCAGGCTTTCGACGCCGCCCGCAAGCGGCGCCAGCGGAAGCCGAGACGCCGCAAGCTCCGCCCGCGGGACCGCCAGCTCGCGAACGACTACCTCCCGCCGGCGGAATTCGACGCCCTCCTGCGGAAGTGGTTCGGCCAGGCCGCCCGCGCCCTCGCACCCGGCCGGGCCTTCTACATCTGGGGCGGCTACGCCAACTGTGCGAACTACCCGCCCGCCCTGGCCGACGCCGGCCTCTACTTCAGCCAGGCCATCATCTGGGTCAAACAGCACCCCGTGCTTACCCGGAAGGACTTCCTCGGGAACCACGAGTGGTGCTTCTACGGCTGGCGGGAGGGGGCGGCCCACTGGTTCGCCTTCGGCGTGAACAACGTGCCGGACGTCTGGGAGATCTCCGGCGACGCCGAGGCCGATGGCGACGCCGTGGACGTCGGGGCAGGCCTGGTGCTCGAGTCGCCCGGGGGCGGACGGCTGCCGCTGGGCCCTGGCGCCGAGGGCGACGACGCGCGGACCGCCGCGCTGCCGGCCGACGGGACGCTTCGCGTCCGGTCCGGCGGGCCGACCGACGTCTGGCGCGTCAAGAAGGTCACGCCGCAGAAGATGGTCCACCTGACGGAGAAGCCCGTGGATCTGGCCGTCCGCGCGATCCACTGCAGCACGCGCCGCGGCGAGCGCGTCCTGGACCTCTTCGGCGGCAGTGGGTCGACGCTCATCGCCTGCGAGCAGTCGCGGCGCCGGGCCCGCCTCATGGAGCTGGACCCGCTGTACTGCGACGTCATCGTCGCCCGATGGGAGGCCTTCACCGGCCGCAAGGCCGATCGCCAGCGATCTCCGGCGACACGCCGATGCCCCCGCCGCAAGCCGGCCCAGCGGGGGCACAAATGACCCGGCGCGGCAATCCCAGCGCGGCCGACCGGGCCCTCTCGGCCCTCCGGGTGGTGCGCGGGTGCGTCATCGGCGTCCGGGAGGCCGTCGCCGACGCCGGCAAGGCTCGCGGGGCGGCCGCCCGAAGGCAGGCCTTGGCCGACGCCGTCGAGTTCGCCGACCGGGCGGCCGATCGCCTCGATGGCTGCCACGCGAAGCTGACCGCCGCCCTCCGCACCGCCGGAATCTCTTTCCGTCCGGGGGGCCAGCCGCAGAAGCGGCAGAAGCGGGCGGTGCGGGGCAACGCGCCGTACGGATGGCGGATCCGCGACGGCCGGCTCGTGGAAAGCCCCGCCGAGCAGCGGGCCCTCCGCCGGATCCGAACGCTGGCCGACGATGGGCTCAGCCCGACCGGCATCGCCAAGGGGCTCAACGCGGCCGGCTTTCGCAACCGCAAGGGCCGCCCGTGGCGGGCCTGCGGCGTCTACAACCTCCTCCGCCGGCGCAGGCAATAGGGCCCGCCCGACGAGGACGGGCCCTATTGACCCGGGTGCTGGGTTCGCTCGGGCTGCTCACTTCTTCGGCTTGGTCGCCGCGGTCGCGTGAGCCCCGGTCAGCTCGAACGTGTTCGGGGCCGTCTTGCGGAACCGCGAAACCTGCCCCTTGCCGGCAATCTCCCGGATGATCGCGGCGTACAGCGTCGCCGCCGGCGTCTTGCCCTTGGTCGACCATAGCCCGCGCTTCAGGGCCCGGTCGACGATGACCGCCGGGGTGAGCGGCCCGTCGGCGTCAGCCAGCACGATCACCGCCGCGTCCAGGATGCCGCGCGGGCGGCCTGACTTCTTCTCGGCCGCGGGCTTGACCTTCGGCGGGGCCCCGCGGCTTTCCGAAACCTTCGCCCGGGCGTCGCCCTCGCGATCAGGCGCGGCCGATTTCGGCCGCCGCTTCCCCGGCCAGTTCGCGGCCTTGCCGCGCAGCCGCTGGGCCGACTTGACCCGGACGGGCTTCTGTGTTTTGAGATTCGTCGCGTCCCAGCCGCCGCGCGGGTTCTCCCGGTCGATGCGGACCGGGACGACGGACCCGCTGACCTTGCAGCTGTACACTTGACCGACCTTCACGCTCGCCTTCTTCATGACCTGCTCCTTCCGCTGGGGGCCCGACCGTACGCCGGGCCCGGGCCCCGGCGCCCCGACGGGGCGCCCGGGCGCGGGCCCGACCCGCGCCGATCTCAGCCGGTGCAGCCAGGCCGACAGGCCTTCCCGCAGCTGGTGCACGTCACGGTCTCGCCGTCGTCCCGCCAGCACAGATTGTCCATCCGCCGTTCGCCACAGTGGGGGCAGGCGTCTTCCGCGTCCACCAACCCGGCGACGTCGTCCTGGACGGCCGCGGCCAGGGCGGCCACGGCGGCGACATCGGCCTGGCGGGCGGCGTTTCGCGCCCCCGTCGCCGCCTTCACCTCCACGTTCGTGACCGGATCGCCCGGCAGCTCCGAGGCCTCGGTGCCGTCGATCGCCCCGCGAACCGTCTCCAGCGCAGCCTGCAGCGACGCCTCGGCATCGCGGAGAAGGGACAACGCCGCGTTCTTCAACAGATCCTCGCCCCGCGCCACCTTACTGCCGCCCTGCGTTTCGTTCGCCGTCGCGTTCATGACTTGCTCCTTCCGCCTGGGGCCCGGCCGCCGGCCGGGCCCGGACCGTTCGTTACCCGTGCAGCGCGAGGATGACCCGGGGCGTGTAGCCGCATCGCCGGGCCTCGTTGCCGATCATCCGCCGGACCCGCGAGCCCGGCCTCGCCGCCCGCCAGAGCCGGGCCAGCCGCGCCCAGCCGAGGACCTCCACGCGTCGCCGGCCGCTTCGATTCCGCTCGGTAAGCCATTTCGCCGTGGTCATGAGATCGTCCTTTCCGTCGACAAGGCGGCCTTCAGGCCGCAGCCCGCTCGCCGGCGAGCTGCTGGCGGGCCAGCTGCAGGGCCGCCGCCGGCACGATGTAGTATCGCCTCGCCCAGTACTTCCCCGCCCGCTGATAGACCGGCCAGACCTCGTCGGGCGCCAGGGCCCGCACGCGGTAGAGCAGCCGGCGATCGCCGCCGCAGCGGACCTGCGAAAACTCGGCGCTGCCGACGTGATAGCCGAAGGTCTTCCGCGGCCGGCCCGCCCCGGCCGGGCGGACCCAGACGTTGCCCGTCGAGCGGAGCCCAGCGCGGCCCCAGTCGTAGAGCCGATGGCCCGACCACTCCGGCGGGACCGTCGTCCAGCGATCGTAGCGTTCCATGGTGGGGCCTCCCGAGACGCCCCCGCCGGGCCGGCAGCGGAACGAGGAACGCCGGCGACGTCGGGGCCGGCCGGCGGGCGGCGATGCCTTCGTGACAACCGCGTTGTGGACCATGGCGCTCATCGTTCAACCGCGTACATATTACCATGGAATCCCGTTGCGTCAACTGCAAAACCCGGCCCCGATGGCACTTATGAGCGTATCAGCCGACGTGTCCGACAGTTGTGGGCCTAAAAAATCTGCGGAATTCCATGTTTCGGCCTTCCCCGCCCCCGCCGCCGCGGCGCCCGGGCCGCCGGCCCGCTGGCCCGGACGCACGGGGCCTGCCGATAGGGTAGAATGGACGCCCAGCCCCAACGGGGCAGGCCCGCACGGGGGCCAGGCCGATCGGGCTGCCTGACCGGCAGCCGGGCCGCACGTCCGCTCGCGACCGGAGATCCGCATGGCATCGTCGCCGCGCGCCCGCAAGCCGCGTCGGAAACGCCCCCGCGCCCGCCGGCGATCGACCCGCCCCGGCGGGGCCGGTCGGGCGGATCCGGCCGCCCTGCCGATCTCCGAGGCCGCGCGGCTGCTCCGCGTCCCCCCCGACGTGATCCGGCGCCACGTCGACGCCGGCGCCCCGGCCGACCCCGACGGCCGGGTGAACCTGATCCACTACGCCGCCTGGCTCGTGCGGCGGGCGGCCCGTGACGGGCCCGCCCCCTGATCAGAAGCGGGGACCGCGCGCGTAGACCCGCGCCGGTCCCCTTGGGCGGGCGCCACAGAGGAGCGCCCACCATGAGGAAGCGTCGAATACGTCCCGCCCGCCGGGCCACCGATCCGGCAGAATTGCTGACCCGTCGGCGCACGCCGGCGGAGCTGGCCCGGGCCCTCTCGGGGCCCGGCGAGCGGATCGGCGTCGCGACCGTCCGGGAGCACGTGGCGGCCGGGGCACCGACGGACGCCCGCGGCCGGCTGGCCCTGGGCGAGTACGCCGCCTGGCTGATCGACCGCCTGGCCGCCGGCGAGCTGCCCGCCGCGCCGGCGGCGCCCACGCGGTCCAAGCCAAAGGCGACGCGGCCGAAGAAGTGAGCACGGGGAGGCCATGGACCTCGACAGCCTGACCCAGACCGACCTCCTGCGGATCGTCAACGGCACGCCGCTGGGAACGGTCCTGACGCGCAGCCGCCTCCGACGTCACCTCGACGCCGCCGCCCACCGCGTCGCCGGCACGAAGGGCCGGACGATCCATTTCCTGAAGTACCTCCGCTGGCTCATCCTGGAGGCCGAGCGGCCCAGGACCGCCGGCGCGGACTACGCCGAGAAACGTCGCCGCCAGGCCGTCGCCGGCCGCGCCGCCACGAAGGCGGCCCAGGACGTCGCGCCGGTCCCCGACGTCGCCGACTGGTCGCGCCGCGAGAAGTCGCTCGCGTCGCTCCGGACCTTCTGCGAGACCTACTACCCCGCGGCGTTCCGACATCCGTGGTCCGACGACCACCTCCGCGCCATCGAGGTCCTCCAGAACGTGATCACCGGCGGCGGGCTCTTCGCGTTCGCGATGTACCGCAGCGCGGGCAAGACCACCCTGGCCCGGGCCGCGGCGATGTGGGCCCTGCTGGGCGATCACGTGGATTTCGTCAGCTGCATCGCGGCGAGCGAACGGCACGCCCAGCGCCTCCTGATGGCGCCGACGAAGATGAGCATCCTGGAGGCCGCCGACCTGGCGGCGGACTTCCCCGAGGCCCTCTACCCGCTCCGCTGCCTGGAGAACTCCTCCAAGCGCCAGCTCGCCCAGCACGTCGGCGGCCGGCTGACCCACGTCCGCTGGGACCCGGACATGATCGTCTTCCCCACCGTCTGGCCGGAGCACCTTCCGCCGAGCTTCGCCGAGCGCGGCATCGAGCGGGGCGCCGCCCGCGGGGCGATCTTCGGGGCCACGGGCCTGGACGCGGCGAACATCCGCGGCCAGCAGCACACGCGTCCCGATGGGACGGTCGCCCGGCCGGGCCTGGTCATCCTGGACGATCCGCAGACCCGGGAGTCGGCCCGCTCGTCCAACCAGACCGACTACCGCCTGGGGCTGATCAACGGCGACGTCCTCGGCATGGCCGGGCCGGACCGCAACATCTCCGCCGTGGTCCTCTGCACGAAGATCTACGCCGAGGACCTCACCGACCGCCTGCTGGACCCCGAGAAGAGCCCGGCCTGGCAGGGCCAGTGCACGAAGCTGGTCGTGACGTTCCCCAAGAACCTCAAGCTGTGGGACGAGTACGCCGAGCGGCGGCGGCAGTCCATCCAGGCCGGCCGCCAGGGGCGCGACGCCACGACCTTCTACCGCAAGCACCGGGCGGCCATGGACGCCGGGGCCAAGGTCGCCTGGGATCATCTCTACGATCGCCGCAGCGAGCTCAGCACCCTGCAGCACGCCATGAACCTCAAGCTTCGCGACGAGCAGGCCTTCTACGCCGAGTACCAGAACGAGCCGATGCAGGAGCAGCTCGCCGACGAGGTCGTCACGCCCGACCAGGTCGCCGCCAAGGTCAACGGCCGCCGGCGCGGCCAGGTCCCGCTGGCCGCCACGACGCTCACCGGCTTCGTCGACGTCCACGACCGGCTCCTGTTCTGGGCCGTCTGCGCATGGGAGGAGACGTTCACCGGGTACGTCGTGGACTACGGCGCGTTCCCCGACCAGGAGCGGCGGTGGTTCGCCATGCACAACGCGCGGCACACCCTCACGAAGGCCTTCCGCGGGCACGGGGAAGACGGGGCGATCCTGGCGGGCCTGGAGGCCCTGGTCCCCACGCTGCTGACGCGGACGTTCCCGGTCGCCGGCGGCCACGGCGTCCGGCGGATCGGTCGGCTCCTGGTGGACATGGGCTACAAGCCCGAGCTGGTCGCCGCCGCGAAGCACAAGGTCGGCGGGGCGGCCATGGAGCTGTCCCGCGGCGTCGGCATCGGGGCGCGGAACAAGCCGATGTCGGCGTATCAGCGGAAGCCGGGCGAGCGGCACGGGCACCACTGGTACACCCCCACCATCCGCGGCACGCGCGAGTTCCCCCACGTGGCGGTGGACACGAACTACTGGAAGAGCTTCGTCCACCGGGCGATCGCCACGCCGGCCGGGGACGCCGGCAGCCTGAGTCTCTTCGGCAAGCGGCCGAAGGACCACGAGCTGATCGCCGAGCACGTCGCCGGCTCGGAGCACTGGGTGGAGACCGTCGGGTACGGTCGGACGGTCCACGAGTGGAAGCAGCGGCCGAACCGCCCCGACAACCACTGGCTCGACTGCCTCGTCGGCTGCGCCGCCGCCGCCGCCATGGGCGGCTGCCGGACGCCCGGCATGGAGGCCTCCGGCGTCCGCCGGCGGAAACGCTATACCCAGGCCGACCTGTCCGGCCGGAGAAAACCCGCATGACCCAGCGCAAGCGATACAGCGAGCCCATCGTGCCGGGCCGGGCCCCCGGCGACGGCCTCCTCTGCCGCCGTTGCGGCTGTCGCCACTTCCGGACGATCTACACCCGACCCGGGGCCTTCGGGAGCGTCCGCCGCCGCCGCGAGTGCCGCCACTGCGGCCTGCGGATCACTACCGTCGAGAGGACCTGCGATGACCCGAGACCGACCGACGCCGCCGGAGCGGAGCAGCCCGGAGAGGCCGACGACGACCTGGCCGACGCTCCTTAGCTATTTGCCGGCCTGCGCCCGGAGGATCATCGAGGTCTTGCCGTGCGAGCCGAATGGCCTGTCCATCCACGAGCTGGCCGAGGGCCTGCTCGGCCGGCGCGACCCCGTGGCCCTGGGCCGGGTCCGCCGGATGCTCCGGGGGCTGAGCTTCCTGCTTGGGGGCCTGGCGTGCCGGCCGGGGACCGACGATTTCGGGCACGCCGACGTGCACCTCTGGGGCCTCCCGCGGGACACCTACGCCGTCGTGCGGCGCCTCTACGAGGCCTCCAAGGGCCGTTTTCCGGAAAACGGCGCGGGTACAGATGTAGACCCTGACGGTCTACATGTGTAATCGCGGGATTTTTTGCGCGGCCTGGCGCCGACCCGGCCGACAATAGGGGCGACGACGATGCGAGCGGGCGATGGTCGCGCGGCCAGGTGTGCCGGCAGCGCACGATCGCTCGAGACCCGGCCGCACGGGGCCCGTGCACTCCGTGCGGCCGTTCTTTTCGCGCGGCGGGCCCGCGAGGGCGGAGGGCGGCCGCGCGACCGCACCCGCTCGCCGGAACCGACAGGCACCCGGAGGCAGCCGCGATGGCCGCGACCGACCTCGAAGACAGCGTCCTCTCGAACGCCCAGGGCCCCCGCGAGGCCCGCGCCGACGGCGTCCACGTCCGCCAGCACAGCATCGCCGAGCAGATCCGCGCCGACCGCTACTCGGCCGCGAAGGACGCGGTGTGCAACTCCTCCACCAAGCGGACCTTCGGCATCCGCATGGGCGTGCTGGTGCCGCCGGGGGCGTGCCCCACGGAATGATGGCCGGCAAGTCCCGCACAACCCGCCGGGGCGGCCGCCGGGCCGCCCCCGTCCGCCGCGCCCGGTATACCGCGACGGACCTGGCCGAACGCCATGCCCGCATCGTCCGGGCAAGCTGGGACGCCGCCCAGACCCACCAGATGAACCGCCGGCACTGGGCCGCCGCCGATACGCTCAGCCCCAACGCCGCCGCCAGCAGCTCCGTCCGCCAGACGCTGCGGAAGCGGTCGCGCTACGAGGTCGCCAATAACTGCTTCGCCCGCGGCCTGGTGCAGACCCTGGCGAACGACCTGGTGGGGACGGGGCCGCGGCTGCAGCTCCTGACCGACGACGAGTCGCTCAACCGCCGCGTGGAGACGTACTGGGCCGACTGGGCCGGCGCCGTCCGCCTGGCCGACAAGCTGCGGATCGCCCGGCGGGCCAAGTGCCAGGACGGGGAGACGTTCGGCGTCGAATTCACCAACGGCGGCCTCGCCTGCCCGGCCAAGCTCGACGTCCGGGTCATCGAGTGCGATCGCGTGACGACCCCGACGGTCTCGCTGACCGACGACGAGGCCAAGGCCGTCGACGGCATCGTCTTCGACCGCTACGGTAACCCGGCCGTCTACCACGTCCTGAACGACCATCCCGGCTCCGGGGCCGGCACGACCACGCCGTGGCAGAGCTACGCGAAGGTCCCCGCCGCGGGGGTCTACCACTGGTTCACCATGGAGCGGCCCGAGCAGCGGCGCGGCGTGCCCGAGCTGACGCCCGCCCTGCCGTTGTTCGCCATCCTGCGGCGGATGACCTTGGCGACCCTGCACGCGGCGGAGACGGCGGCGAGCTTCGCGGCCGTGGCGCAGACCGAAGCCCCCGCCAGTGGGGAGGCCGCCGAGGTCGACCCGTGGGTCACCATGGAAATGGAAATGAGTGCCATCCCGTTCCTGCCGGAGGGATGGAAGCTCAATCAGCTCCGCGCCGAGCATCCCAACGAACAGTTCGCCGCCTTCCGCCGCGGCATCCTGACGGAGATCGCCCGCTGCCTCGACGTGCCGTACAACGTCGCCGCCGGCGACTCCTCCGACTACAACTACGCCTCCGGCCGGCTCGACCATCAGACCTACCTGCGCAGCCTCGACGTCCAGCGCGCCGAGCTGCAGGCGATCTGGCTGGACCGGCTCTTCGCCCACTGGTGGCGCGAGGCCGTCCGCACCGCCGACTACGGCCTCTACGCCCAGATCGAGCGGATCTTCGTGCCCCACGCGTGGCTGTGGCCCGAGAAGGAGGAGATCGATCCGCGCTGGGTCCGGGCCCGCGCGGAGGTGGTCAAGCAGGGCCTCGGGACGGAGGCGGACTATCACGCCCGCAACGGCCGGGACTGGGCCGAGCAGATCGACCAGCGCGGCCGCGAGGCCAAGGCCCGCCAGGCCGCCGGGCTGCCCCAGCCGTGGGAGCGGGGCCGGTCCGCCGGCGGCGGGGCCGAGGCGGCCGGCGTTGACGACCTGGCCGACGCGATCGCCGAACGCCTGCTGGAGGCACGCCGATGACCTTCGCCGAGTGGTGCAGCCAACACGGCATGGAGATCGCCTCGCTGAACGCCGGCCAGCTCGCCGCCCTCCGCGCGATGTGGCAGCGGACCTACGGCGACGCGGTGACCGACCTGCTCGGCCCCTACCCCAACGAGCACGCCGCCCGGCTGCGCGACCCGAAGGGCTTCGCCAAAGACACCTTTCGCCGCACGAAGGACGGGACGCTCTACGGGCGGATCAAGGTCGCCGCGTCGATCTCGGTGATCTGGGGCAAGCTCAAGGGCAAGGCGAAGGCCTCCGACTACCCCGTCGCCCAGTCCCTGCGCTTCCCCACCTCGAGCTGGACGGCGGCCAAGGCCCGCAAGTGGTGCGACGACCACGACGTCCGCGTGATCCGCTTCGAGCCGGCGAAGAAGTCCGCCCGGACGAAGTCCGCCGGCGAGATGGACCTCTACGCCGGCCCGCTGCAGCGGACGGAGGCCGGCGACGCCTTCGCCGTCGGCGACGACGGGGAGTGGCGCTACTACGCCCCGGCGCAACTGGAGATGCTCGCCGACGCGGAGCTGGACCTCGCGGCGGCGGCCGCCGACGGCGACGGCGACGGCGAAAAACTTCCCACGTTCAAGATGGTCGCCTACACTGGCGGGCTGATGCGCGTGGCAAGCTGGTTCTGGCCGGTTGCGATCGACCTGTCCGGCCTGAAGGTCCCCAACCGCTCGCACCCCGCCCTGCTCCAGCACGACCGCACCGCGATCGTGGGCCACACGACGGAGGTCGAGATCTCCGGCAAGCGGATCCGCGTCGCCGGCGTGGTCAGCGGGACCGGGGAGGCCGCCCGGGAGGTCGTGGGGGCCGCCCGGAACAAGTTCCCCTGGCAGGTTTCGGTCGGCGTGCTCGTCGACCAGGTGGAGTTCGTGGAGGCCGGCAAGACCGCCTCGGCAAACGGGACAACGTTCAAGGGCCCATGCTACGTCGCCCGCAAGGCGACCCTGGGCGAATTCAGCTTCGTGAGCGTCGGCGCGGACCAGAAGACCAGCGCCCGGGTCGCGGCCTCGCCGCCCGATCCGACGCCGCTGGGGGCCGTCGCCGCCGGCGCGCACCCAAGGAGAGCACCGATGAAGACATTCGAGGAGTGGCTCCAGGCGAAGGGCTTCGGGGACGCCGACGCGCTCACCGAGGAGCAGCGCAAGAGCATGCAGGCCTGGTGGCAGGCCGAGTGCGCCGACGCGCCCGACAACCCGCCGACGGAGACGCCGGCCGACCCGCCCGCCGACCCGCCGACGCCGGCGGCCGAACGGCCCGGCGGTGATGTGCAGGCGGCCGCCCCCGCGGGCGCCGAGGCCGAGCGGCAGCGGTGGATCGCCGAGGGCATCCGGGCCGAGGCGGAGCGTCGGCGGAAGATCGAGGCGACGGTGGAGGGCCTGCCCGAAAGCGACCGCCTGGAGGAACTGAAGGCCAAGGCGCTCGCCGGCGACATCACCCTGGACGATCTCCGCGCCGCCGCCCTGGAGGCGGTCAAGGCCGAGCGGGCGAAGGTCACCCCGACCGCCGAGGCGCAGGACCAGTCGCGCAAGGCCCTGCTGGCGGCCGCCTACCAGCAGATCCCGATGCCGGCCGACCGGATCATCGAGATCTGCGGCGAGCAGGCCGTCGACGCCGCCGACCGCCTGCGCGGCATGGGGCTGCAGGAGTTCTGCGCCGCGGCCGCCGCCCTGGACGGCGTGCAGCTCGGGCGCTACCAGGAGGACAAGGCCGGCTGGCTGCGCGCGGCGTTCAGCACCGTGAGCCTCCCCGGGATCCTCTCCAACACGGCCAACAAGGCCCTGTTGCAGAGCTTTATGGCGGTGGAGAGCACGTGGCGCAAAATCGCTGCGATCCGGTCCGTGAAGGACTTCAAGACCGTCACGAGCTACCGGCTGACCGGCGACGCGGAGTTCGACGAGGTCGGGCCGGACGGGGAGATCAAGCACGGGACGGTGGGCGAGCAGAGCTACACCAACCAGGCCAAGACGTACGGGCGGATGTACGCGATCACGCGCCAGACCATCATCAACGATGATCTCGGCGCCCTCAACGTCCTTCCCGCCCGGATCGGCCGCGGCGCGGCCCTGAAGCTGAACAAGGCCTTCTGGACCGAGTTCCTGGACCACAGCTCGTTTTTCAAGAGCGGCAACAGCAACTA
>Ga0180432_10009268_pt1 | contig 12040 bp, 12 predicted proteins | sample SS_ome_10_FD_132414 | JGI IMG/M metagenome (GOLD analysis project Ga0180432, IMG submission 132414) | Hypersaline lake sediment archaeal communities from the Salton Sea, California, USA - SS_1_MS_2 metaG | ecosystem: Environmental > Aquatic > Non-marine Saline and Alkaline > Hypersaline >...
CATTGGTGTACTATAAGGGAAAATAGGAGGACCTGTAATGAGAATAGAGATCGGCTACAAGTTTATTCTTGGTTTCCTGCTGGTCATCCTTGCCTCCGTCATCGTTACGCAGCTTGTTGATATTCTCAACATTGTCGATGATGATCTGCTTCAGCGCATGATTACGGCGTTGATGTCCATCTGCATCGGGCTTGTCCTCGGATGGCTGTTTACCAAGGGATTCACCAGAGATTTTCGTGAATTGACCAACACGACCGAAATCATCAGTCAGGGAGATTTGAGCCAGTATATCGATATCTCGGCCAAAAAGATATTCCCCGATGAGACGGTAGACCTGGCGAACGCCATTAATCGCATGCTGGGAAACCTGAGAGAGCTTGTCGGACACATCAAGAGCACCTCGTCGCATGTTTCCGATTCCGCCCAGTCTCTGTCCGCTTCGGCGGAGGAAATCAATGCCTCCACCGAGGAGATTGCATCGACGATCGAACAGGTCTCCCGAGGCGCGGAACATCAGGCGGAAATGGTCGAGACGACATCCGGAATCATCAAGGAGATCGCAGGCAACATAGAGAAGGTCGCCACGACGGCCCGGGATCTCTCCCAGACCTCGGACAAAAGCCAGGAGGAGGCGCGCAACGCCGGCGAAATGGTCGACAACGCCATGGAGCGGATGAGATCGGTGCTGGAGGACATGGAAAAAATCGGTATTGATATGCTGAAGTTTTCCGAGCAGGCCAAAGAAATCGGCAAGATCGTGGAGGTGATCGGCGGCGTGGCCCAGCAGACGAACCTCCTGGCCCTGAACGCCACCATCGAGGCGGCCCGGGCCGGCGAATACGGCCGGGGATTCGCCGTGGTTGCAGACGAAATCCGCAAGCTCTCCGAAAGCACCACAAGATTCGCCGAAGAGATCACCGGCATCGTCAAGGCCATCGATGACAGCAGTGAAGAGACCATGAGTGACGTGCGTGATGTCCTGAAAAATGTTCAGGACGGAAAAGACGTCATCAATTCGGCGGTCAACTCCCTGAACGGGGTTGTACGCATCGCCCTGGATTCCCTGCATGAGCTTAACCGTATCTCGACACTGACCCAGGATCAGTCCGCCGGGGCGGAGAAGATGGTCAGGGCGGTGGATGAGATCGCCCGGGTGGCCGAAGACAATGCCGCCGCCACCGAGGAGGTATCCGCCGCCACGGAAGAACAGACCGCATCGATGGAGGAGATGGCGTCGGCCGCCCAGGAATTGTCCGATACGGCCGATCGTTTGAAGAACATCGTCAACTCCTTCAAGCTCGATCCGGAAATAGAGGTATAACGTCATGGCCGAGGCGGAAACTCCACGCCTTATCCGACCCCAGGGCCAGATTATCCTTTTTTTGGTGGGCGGGGAGACGTACGCCATAGACATCAGAAAGGTCCAGCGTATAGCGGACCTGCAGCCCATTACCCGGGTGCCCCGGTCGCCGGACTTCGTCCGGGGCATCATGAACCTTGCGGGAAGCATCATCACCATGATCGACGTGGACAGGGTGCTCGGCCTGCAGGATAGAACGGAGATCGACCAGGTTATCTTGCTGGAACACCAGATTATGAACCTGGGGCTGGTGACCGGCCAGATAACCAATGTGTTGAGCGTCGATGAGGACTTTCTCACCGGCGATATGATACTCAGAGATGAGAGCAAGGGAGAAAGCTTTGTCTCTTCGGTGTTCTCGGAGGGGGATAAGATCATCAATTTACTGAATGTGGACAAACTGGTGCATTATGTTGAAACCTCGTTTAATGTGATGAATTATGAGTAACAAGGTATTGATTGTCGATGATGCGAATTTCATGCGTGTGATGTTGCGCGATGTTCTGACCGCCGAGGGGTATGAAGTAGTGGGAGAGGCGAAGGACGGCGAAGAGGCTGTGGAGCAATACAAGAAGCTGAAGCCGGATCTTGTAACCATGGATATTGTTATGCCGCTCAAAAGCGGAATCGATGCGGTCAAGGAAATCATGGATTTCGATCGCAACGCGAAGGTCATCATGTGCAGTGCACTGGGCCAGGAGCCGCTGGTGGTAGAGGCGATAAATGCGGGTGCAAAGGATTACATCGTGAAGCCCTTTGATCCCGAAAAAGTCATCGAGATGGTCAAAAAAGTCACCGGTTTAAAGTAACAGAGTGTAATGGCCGAGGGAAAGCTGATCGTCATTGCATCATCCACCGGTGGACCGAAGATACTGGTGGAGATATTCTCCCGTATCGACCATGTACTGCCGGCATCCGTGATCGTCGTACAGCATATGCTTCCCCGGTTTATCACCTCATTCGCCAATCGAATCAATACAGCAACAAAGATGAATACCGTCGTCGGTACCGATGGTATGGCTGTTGAAGAGGGGATCGTCATCGTAGCCCCCGGGAGTAGGCATCTGGTTGTTGCTGTCGATGAGGACGGCGAGTCGCCGTTTCTCATATTGAACGATTCACCACCGCACAAAGGTGTTATTCCGGCCGCCGATTTTACGATGATATCCGCCGCCGATATATATCGATCGGCGATGCTCGGCGTGATCATCACCGGTATGGGGAAAGACGGGACGGACGGATTCGCAGCCATCAAGCGAAACGGGGGAATGACCCTGGTGCAGGATCAGGAATCGTCGGCGGTATTCGGGATGCCGGGCGCCGCCCTCAAGGCGGGCCTGGTCGACAAGGTGCTTTCCCCCGCCGAGATAGCGGAGGAAATTATCAGATTTTCCTGGGAGGTTGATTGACCATGGATATGTCGCGATACAAAAAAATATTCATGGAGGAATCGCGAGAGCATCTGAGCAAGCTGAGCCAGCTCTCCCTGGATCTCGAGAGAAATCCCAATGATATGGAGGTGGTGAACGCCATTTTTCGGGAGGCCCATTCGGTCAAGGGTATGAGCGCCTCCATGGGATTCGAGTCCATATCCGAGCTGACACACAAGGTTGAGGACCTTATGGACGTGATCCGTAAGGGGAAGGTCTCCATCAGCCATGATATCATCGACCTCCTTCTCAAATCCATCGATGTCCTCGAGCTGCAGCTTTCCGCGGTGGATAAGGACGAAGATCCCTCCGCCCATCTCGGCGATATTATCGAGAAGCTTCTGGCGGCCGCCCAGGACGCCCCCGTCCCGGGAGAGCCTCCGGAGGAAAAACAGGAGCCGCCGCCGGAGACAACGCCGAAACAGGAGTTGAAAGAAGAGCCGAAAGAGGAGCGGAAAGAGGAGCCTCAAAAACCCGCAGCCGAACCCCAGGATGACGCCCGGGTATACAAGGTGGTGCTGCGGGTGGACCCCGATGGGTCCAAGCCCCACGTCAAGGCGCTGCTGGGAGTCAAGAAGCTGTCCGAGCTGGGCAGAGTCATGGGAATGGTGCCGGGTCTCCAGGAACTCAAGCAGGGGAAATGGGGCGGCATTATCGCCGGAGTGCTGACGGTAAATCTGCTCACCGGCGTCGATGAAAACGATATCGCCCGGGCTCTGGCCGACATGCCGGACATCATCGGGCACGAGATCCTCCGTACAAGCGCCAAACCTTCCGGAGACGCTGCGGAAAAAAAAATTTCTGAGCAAACCGAGACCACAAAACCACCACCAGTAGATACAAAAAAGGATAAAACTCCTGACGCTCCGAAGGACTCGAAGGAGGCGGAAGACCAGCCTGAGGAATCCGCCGAAGGCCAGGTGAAAATCGGCGAGATGCTTCCCTCCGGAGAGGTTGCGGCGGATCTGCCGCGATCAGTACGCATCGGCACGGATGTCCTTGAGAGCTTCATCAACCTTGTGGGCGAGCTGCTGATTACCAAATCCCGTATTCAGGTGTCCACCAGCGAGCTGGGGATAACCCCGCTGGACGAGGCGGTCAATCGTCTGGAGAGCCTGATTCGGGAGCTGCATACCAAGGTTATCACCGTTCGCATGATGCCCCTGGAGAGCATCCTCGCCCGGCTCCCCCGGCTGATTCGCGATATCGCCCGGGAAAAGAAAAAAGAGATAGACTTCACCGTCACCGGCGGCGACATCGAGCTCGACCGCGCTATCCTGGAGGAGTTGACGAATCCGCTGATGCATATCCTGAGAAACGCGGTGGATCACGGAATAGAGCTTCCCGAAATGCGGGAGGCGAAAGGAAAACCGAGACAGGGGAAAGTCAGCCTGAATGCGTATCGAGAAAAAGATCTGGTCTTCATCGAGGTCTTTGATGACGGTGGAGGCATGGATCCCAAGCGCATCAAGGAATCGGCCGTTTCCCGGGGTATTATCGGACGGGAGCAGGCGGAGCTGTTGAGCGATGAAGAGCTGTTGCTGTTGACGTTTATGCCCAATCTCTCCACCGCCCAGGAGGTGACGGATATTTCCGGGCGGGGTGTGGGGATGGACGTGGTAAAAACCACCGTCGAGTCCCTGGGAGGCTCCATCAACCTGGAGGCGAAAAAAGACCTGGGGACGAGAATAGTAATGACGCTCCCCCTGACGGTCGCCATCATCCAGTCTTTGCTGGTGAAGGTGGGCGAGGAGACATACGTGCTGCCGCTGAGCAAGACCGTGCGATCCGCCGAGGTGCCCCGGGATGCCGTCAAACGGAGCCAGAATCAGCGGGTCGTCCTCATCAACGAGGAGATGGTGCAGTTGATGAGCCTCGGGGGGCTTCTGGGCCTGCCCGGGAACGGAGACGAACGGTCGGTCATCCCGCTGGTCGTCGTGGAGGTGAGAGGCAGAAACATCGGCCTGGAGGTGGATGAAATACTGGGGAGCGAAGAGGTGTTTATCAAGTCCCTGGGCGAGCCGCTGGAGCGCATCCCCGGTTTTTCCGGCGTCACGATCCTCGGTGACGGTCAGCCGGTGCTGATACTTGATGTTGTGAACCTGATATAAATCTATGGATACACAGAACGCGTTAATACAGTGGAAGAAGTCGATTGGCGAATATTCGAGGAAAGCGCTTGAAAGCGCCGCGGAGGCGCTGTCCCGTCTGACCGGAGAAACCGTTATCGTGGAGAATGCCTCCATCGATGTCATCAACCCGGACGAGGCGTTTTACATCGTACAAAGCGAAGCCGAGAGTTTCACCGTTATCAGACATTCCATCGACGGCAAGATGGCCGGCGATATTCTGCTCGTCATATCCGCCGATCAAACAAATATCCTCATCGAGCATGTTGTACGGCATGGAGCATTGGGAACGGTCAGTGATGAGGTGAGATATTCCATCCTCGGAGAGCTGGGAAACGTCGTTTCCTCCTCCTACATCACCGTCATGGGAGACTCCTTCAGTATTCTCCTCCTCCCTACGGTCCCCCAAATGCACAGCGTGACCAGACCGGACGGCATCGAGGATCTCCTCGGGAATGGAAGTCGGTGCTATGACTACGCGCTGATGCTCGCCAACGATTTTTTTGTCGGCGATGACCGCGTGAGAATATATTTCATCTTTCTCATATCCCAGGACTCGGTGGAGCTGTTTTCGGGTGAGCTCGCATGAATCGTGACGAGTTGACAGAGCTGCTTCGCCGGGTGCGGGACGGTGAACTCGACATAGAAGAGGCGTCGGATCGACTGAAATCCCTCCCATATACCGATCTCGGCTTCGCGATGCCGGACACCCATCGGGCGATCAGGCAGGGTTTTTCCGAAGTCGTGATGGGGGAGGGGAAGCGGCCCGAGGATATCGTGCGGATTGTCGGGGAGCTGGCGTCGGGGGGCAACAACGTACTGGTCACCCGGGTCGACTCGGAAAAAGCCGACGTCGTACAGCGCCTCATGGACGGGTTCACCTACCACGAGCGGGCGCGATGTCTCGTCATGAGGCAACGGCCGACGGAAAACATCGGAATCGGCACGGTGCTGGTCGTCACTGCCGGTACGTCGGACCTTCCGGTGGCGGAAGAGGCGGCGCTGGTATGCGAGCTGATGGGCAACGACGTCGAGCGCCTCTATGACGTAGGAGTGGCCGGCCTCCACCGCCTGATGGGGCACATGGAGATGGTGCGCCGGGCGAATGTGCTGATCGTCGTAGCGGGAATGGAGGGGGCGCTCCCCAGCGTCCTGGGGGGGATCGTCGATCGCCCCGTTGTCGCCGTTCCCACCAGCGTCGGTTACGGGACGGCCTTCGGGGGAATGACGGCGCTTTTGGGCATGCTCAATTCATGCGCCGCAGGGGTGTGCGTGGTCAATATCGACAACGGCTTCGGCGCGGGATATGTTGCGGCGCTGATCAACAGGAAGCATGACGCGGTGAAATAAGGCGGAATATCCCGGAGTGAAAGAAAATATCATATATATCGACGCCTTCTCGGGCGTCTCGGGAGATATGCTGATGGGGGCGTTCATCGCCCTCGGGTTCGACCTGGAGCGGCTCAGGGAGGAGTTGGATCGTCTCGATATCGGTGCCGAGATCCGCACTGAGAAGACCAGGCGCCACTCCATCGAGGCGGTGAACTTCACCGTGGAGGTTCAGGAAGATTCCCGAAAATCCCGGGACTATGCCCGGATCAAGCAGCTGCTGGGGAACGACATGACCCCGGGCCCCGCCAGGGATATGGCGCTGTTGACATTCGCCCGGCTGGCGGAGGCGGAGGCGGGGGTGCACGGCGTGGAGGTGGATCGGGTACATTTCCACGAGGTTGGCGCGGTGGATTCCATCGTCGACATCGTGGGCGTCTCCCTGGCCGTTACGGAAAAGGGGGCGTCCCGGGTCGTCTCCTCGCCCGTTCCCCTGGGGAGCGGATTCGTCGAGACGAAACACGGAAAGCTCCCGGTGCCGGCTCCGGCGACCATTGCGCTGCTGTCCGGCGTCCCGGTCTACGCCGGCGATATCGAGATGGAGCTCACCACCCCCACCGGTGCCGCGCTCCTGACGGTGATGGCCGACACCTTCGGTCCGTACCCCCAGATGATCCCGGACGGGGTCGGCTACGGCGCCGGCGACCGGGAATACGATGGGGCCCCGAACCTGCTTCGTATCGTGGCGGGGAGGCTCATATCGAAATCGTTCGGGGATCATGTCGTGGTGATATCCGCGCATATCGACGACATGAATCCGCAGTTTTACGAGCCGGTGGTCGACCGACTGTTCGACTCCGGGGCGCTGGATGTGACGCTCACCCCGGTCATCATGAAAAAGGGGAGGCCCGCGATCCTGCTGACCGTCATCTGTCCGGAAGAGCACAGGGACCGGATTTCGTCTCTGGTGCTTTCGGATACGACCACCATCGGCCTTCGGTTTCATGAAGAGCGGCGGATCAAGCTCGATCGCCGGATCGAGACGATACAGACGCAATTCGGCGCGATTCGCGTGAAGCTCGCGGAAAACAGCGACGGTGTGATTACGAACGTGCACCCGGAATATGACGATATAAAAAGCGCCGCCGGGAAGTACGGGGTGTCTCCAAACAGCATATATCGGCACGTTATGGCGCACGTGGAACGTACTATCCTTTCAGGTAACAACAGCTAACTCGATTCAAGCGGGTAGGCAGGGAAGATGATATCAGGAAACGAACAGAAAGGCATTGTGCTGGTTGTCGATGATGAGGCGATCGTCAGGGATATTATCAGCGATGTACTGGTTGAGGTGGGATACCGGGTTCATACCGCTGAAAACGGCATGGAGGCCCTTGAAAAGATAAAGGACGAGCCGCCGGATCTGATCATCACGGACATGAAGATGCCCAAAATGGGCGGAATGGAGCTGTTGCACGAGATAAACCGACTGAAAAACAGATTTACGACGGTCATGATGACCGGTTTCGCCACGGTGGAATCGGCGGTGGAGGCAATCAAGCAGGGCGCGTACGACTATATCATGAAGCCGTTCCAGTTTGCGGATCTCCTTCGCGTGGTGGAGCACGCAATGGAAAAGCAGTATCTTCTCAAGGAGAATCTGGAGCTGAAGGAAACCATGACGCTGTACGATATCAGTCAGGCCATCAGCTCGAACCTGAACCAGGAGGTGATTCTCTCGATGCTGGTGGATGCCCTCATGAAGGAGGGGGACGCCGATGCGGTTGCGCTGTGTCTCAGCGATATCACCCAGGAGATCATCACTCCCGATATCATCAGGGCCCCGGATAAAGACATGAGGAGCGCGCTGGCGCAGAAGGTGAAATGGGACGGTGTTTTGAAGATGCTCAACGGCAAGGAGGGAATGATCATCCAGCGTGACGACATCGCCGGAATCTCCGATGTCGTCAACGGCATCGACGGTATCGAGTCTTTGATGCTGCTGCCGATGATCATCAAGGACAAGCCCGTCGGTGTCGCCGCCCTTCTTTCGACGACCCGGGGATACCGGTTCACCGAGGGCTCCAGGAAGGCCCTTTCCATCCTGGTCAATAACGTCTCCGTGGCGGTGGAGAACGCCCGCCTGTATGAAGACATCGTCGATATCCTCGAAGATACCGTCAACAGCTTCGCCCGCACCCTCGACGCCAAGGACAAGTACGCCAGCGGCCACTCGGAGCGGGTGACCCGTTATTCTTTGATGATCGCCCACCAGATGAACTTGTCTCGTGAAGATACCGACGCCCTTGCCCAGGCGGGGCTTTTGCATGATATCGGAAAGATCGGCATCAGCGAGTTCCTGCTCAACAAGAAGGGGGCGCTGGACTGGGATGAATACGAGGAGACGAAGCTCCACCCGGTTATCGGTCGGGATATCCTGGCCCCCATCGAGCAGTTTCAGCACCTGGCGGAGATCATCTACTATCATCATGAGCGATATGACGGTGGGGGGTATCCCGAGGGTATCTCCGGTGAAAACATCCCGCTGCTTTCGAGAATTATCGCCGTCGCCGACGCCTTCGACGCCATGACATCGACCCGGTCGTATCGTGAAAAACTGAATCTTGAGAAAGCGGTACAGGAGATACAGTCCAACTCCGGGAGCCAGTTCGATCCGAAGGTCGTCGACGCGTTTCTCGAGGTAGTGGACCGGCTTGTTGTTGATGAAAATCCTGCGATATAATTGAAATACATGAACACACCCCCAGACGATCCCGCTCGCGGCTCAGAGACGTCCGACCCGAAACCCGCCGGACGTGAAGGAAAACACACATCAACAGACATCCTGTTTCGCGCCCTGGCGTCCGGATTCGGGGTGGGGTACATCCCCGTCGCCCCGGGCACCTTTGGGACCCTCTGGGGGATTCCGCTGTTTCTGCTGCTTCATCTGTGGGACGGGCAAACGCTCGGCCCGCTTCCCCTGGGACCGATCATCTATTTCGGCGGCACACTCGTCTTCATCATCTTTTCGTGCTGGGTGTCCCATCGGGCGGAGTCGCTCTTCGGCGGGCATGACTCCGGAAAAGTCATCATCGACGAGGTGGCCGGATACCTCGTCACCATGTCGTTTTTCCCGGTCCACTGGACATGGATACTCGCGGGCTTCATCGCGTTTCGGTTCTTTGATATACTCAAACCCTTTCCCGCGGGGTGGGTCGATAAAAAGGTCGGCGGCGGGATCGGCGTCGTGCTCGACGACCTCATCGCCGGGGTCTACGCGAATGCCGTGATATGGATTGGGATCCTGATCGGGGGGGTTCTGTGAAAGGTGAGATCGTCACCATCGGAAACGAGCTGCTTACAGGTCTCGTGACGGACACCAACACCGCCCACATCGCCGGGGAGCTTTTCGCCGTCGGCATCGAGACCGCGTTTCTGACGACCGTGGGCGATGTCGAGGAGGACATAGCCGACGCCCTGGTGCGCGCCGCGGGACGGACCAGGGTGGTGGTGGTGACCGGCGGATTGGGCCCCACGCCGGATGATATCACCTCCCGGGCGGCGGCCCGGGCCTTCGGGAAGAGCCTCGTGCTGGATCCGGAGGCCTTCGAGCATATCAAGGAGCGATATAAAAAGCGAAACATGCCGGTGGGCCCCACGACCGAGCGCCAGGCCCTTGTTCCGAGGGGCGCCCGCATCATCGAAAACCCGGTGGGATCCGCCCCCGGATTCATGGTCGAACACCAGGACGCGCTCCTGTTTTTCATCCCCGGCGTGCCCGAGGAGATGGCCGTGATGACGGCCCAGGGGATCGTGCCGATCATACATGAGAGACTGACGGGACATATCTTTACGGCCCGGAAGGTGCTCAAGGTGTTCGGCCTGACCGAATCACAGGTCTATGAGCGGCTCAAGCCGGTGCTCCCGGAGCTCGGTCCGGTATCCATCGGGTTTCTCCCGGTGTACCCGGAAAACAGAATATCGCTGATATCCCGATCCGAGGCGTCCTCGGCCGACGCCTACACGACGCTGGAGGCGGCGGAAAACAAGATCCACGACATCCTGGATGAATTCATCTTCGGAGAGAACAACGAAACCCTGGAGCAGGTGGTGGGGAGGCTCCTGGATCGGGCGGGGAAGACCCTGGCGGTGGCTGAATCGTGCACCGGGGGGCTTCTGGCCCAGCGGATTACGAGCATCCCCGGAAGCTCACATTACTTCATCCGGAGTGTGGTCAGTTACAGCAACGAGGCCAAGAGCCGGTATCTCGGCGTTTCACCTGAGCTGATCGAGGATCACGGGGCCGTCAGCGACGAGGTGGCCCGGGCGATGGCCCGGGGCGTCAAGGACGGCTCCGCAGGAGGCGATCCGGTGGATATCGGCGTGGCCGTCACCGGCATCGCGGGGCCCACGGGCGGCAGCGAGGATAAGCCCGTGGGGACGGTCTTCGTCGCCCTGGCCCATGATGACGGCGGCGGGGAGACCGTCACCGAGTGCAAAAGCTATCGTTTTTTTGGAGACCGGGGCCGGGTGCGACTGATATCCTCCCAGGTGGCCCTGGAGTGGATTCGACGATATATCCTCTCATAACGGGAGTCGTCCCCGAATCCATGATATTCGACGCATGTTCTTTGAAATTGTCCCGAAATATACTATACTATATCGTGTCTTTCGCCGGGAAGAGGGATGGCAACGAAAAGACTCTTCATAGCCGCAGAGCCCCCGCAGCATATCATCGACGGCTGCCGGGATATCATCGATGGACTGAGGGCCGCGGGCGACGGCATCCGATGGGTGAAGCCCAGCGGCATTCACCTGACGATGAAGTTCTTCGGAGACGTGGACGATGCCCGCATTCCGGAAATCAGTGATGCCGCCGGGATCATTGAGGGAAGCGGCGCCGTCGATCTCGTGGTAAAGGGCCTGGGGACGTTCCCCGGGGGAGGACGACCCCGGGTCGTCTGGGTCGGCATCGAGGGAGACGTGGAGCGGTTCGTCACCGCTCGGGACCTGCTGGACGGGGCCCTCTCGGAGATCGGCTTCCCCCCGGAAGACAGGCCCTTCAGGGGTCACCTGACGTTGGGACGGATCAAGGGGCGCCCACCCGTCGCACTGAGCGCCCGTCTCGAACAATCCCGGAATATTTCCCTGGGGGAGATGCGTGTCGAGGGGGTGCATCTCATACAGAGCGACCTGAAACCATCCGGGGCGGTATACACGCCCCTGGCATTTTACCCGCTAACCTGAAAGGATATCGCACATGGCACTTGATGAAAACAAGGAAAAGTCATTGAATCTGGCGCTGTCCCAGATAGAGAAGCAGTACGGCAAGGGAGCAATCATGCGTCTGGGCAACGGTCCCGAGGTGGCCGAGGTGCCGGCGATTTCCACCGGGGCGGTCGGCCTCGATATCGCCCTGGGCGTGGGGGGGGTGCCCCGGGGGCGGGTCGTGGAGATATTCGGCCCCGAGGCGTCGGGGAAGACCACCCTGGCCCTCCATATCGTCGCCGAGGCCCAGAAGGCTGGCGGGGTCGCGGCGTTCATCGACGCGGAACACGCCCTGGACGTTCACTACGCCCGGGCCCTGGGCATCAATACCGACGAGCTGCTCATCTCCCAGCCGGATACCGGCGAACAGGCCCTGGAGATCACGGACATCCTGGTCAGGAGCGGGTCGGTGGATGTGTTGGTCATCGACTCGGTGGCGGCCCTGGTGCCCCGGGCCGAGATCGAGGGGGAGATGGGGGATTCCCACATGGGGCTCCAGGCCCGCCTCATGTCCCAGGCCATGA
>Ga0180432_10009269_pt1 | contig 12039 bp, 11 predicted proteins | sample SS_ome_10_FD_132414 | JGI IMG/M metagenome (GOLD analysis project Ga0180432, IMG submission 132414) | Hypersaline lake sediment archaeal communities from the Salton Sea, California, USA - SS_1_MS_2 metaG | ecosystem: Environmental > Aquatic > Non-marine Saline and Alkaline > Hypersaline >...
GGACAGCAAAGTAGCGAATCATTATCAATTGTTCGTTGAGATTTATCCAGAACTCCGCCTGGTCCCTCTTCTTCGACTTAAAGTCTTCGAGAATCTGATTCACAGCGTCAAGGCTTTTCTTCGGGTGGCAGTTTCTCACCTCTTTGTCAATGACGCCTCTCGTTCGGGCGAATACCCTTTTGCCAATCCGGTTGAAAAACCGCACCTTATCCTCGCTGTCTACAAAGGTGATGTCGACGGGAAGAACGTTAAGGATTTGATTGATCTCCTTGATATTCAGGTCCCCAGTATCAAGAGATAGTCTGCCCCCTTTTTCCTTGTCCTCCATTTTGGTTTCCTTTCAAGTTTTTTAAAATAATGCCTGAAAATGTCCCTTGATTTTACACTCTAAATAATTGTATCATGGAATCGTTTATTAGGGTAGGTCAGATCAAGCAACATCGTATTGTGAACTTTAAGTAATATCGGCGGATTTATATCAGAAGCCCTCACTTCGACATCGCCGGCAACCTGACAAGGCATATCATGTATTTTCATTTTTTTTTGAAATGAACCTAACCAGAATCACTATCATAAGAATTACAAATGCCGCCCCGGCAAGCAAGAAAATAAGGATACCTATTATTATCAACATCTCGCCTAAAGCCATATCTATTCCCCCAAGATTACTCTCGTGTTAAGTAAAAAATTCTATGAATTCTTAATAAACCTCGAAAGATATTGATCGCCCGTACAATACCTATCGACCATTATACTCACTTTTTTTTAAGTAGTCCAAAAAAATAACAACACACGACTTAAACCAAAGATTTTTCTAATCACCTTGAAACTTGGGTTTTCTTCCCGTAAGAAAAGCCTCCACCCCTTCTTTCGCGTCATTGGATCCGATGTTATCCGTGAAAGATTCCACCTCTTTTGAAAGACCTGCATGAAATCCTTCTCGATATCCCTTGATAACGCAAGCCTTGATCCGTGCGACGGCTCCGGTAGCCTGACTTGATAGACGTTTTGCATAATCCATCGATCTTTCGGAGAGCTCATTTGGCAAAAACAGTTCGGTGACCAGACCTATATCCTTGGCTTCATCGGCGTTGATCTGAAGTCCCTTGATCATCATCTCCAGCGCCTTTGCCCTGCCGACAATCTGGGGGAGCCTCTGGGAACCGCCGAAAGAGGGGATAAGGCCGAGGCGTACTTCCGGGAGGCCGAGCCTCCCGGAGTCCTTTGCCATGAAGCGAAAATCACACGCCAGCGCCAGCTCCAATCCGCCCCCCAGCGCATGGCCCGAAATGGCCGCCACCACAGGTAAAGGGAGCGATTCCAGGTTGTTGAAAACTTCCTGGGCCTGGGGGAGCAGTTTGACGAGATCGTCGGTGAGGTCGGTCAAAAGGGAAAGGTCGGCACCGGCCGAGAAGAATCCTTCGCAGGAGCTCTGGATGAGCACCGCGCGGACGGTTCCGGTGTTTTTTGCCTGTTCGGTGACCGAAAAAAGCTCCTTAAGGAGCGTGGGTGAAAGCCCGTTGGCGGGTGGATTATTGAGTGTGATAACACCCACGGAGTCAATAACCTCAAAGGCCAAAAGCGTATATTTTGTGTCATTCATGTCTGTGATCTCCCTGGCGATGTTGCCGAAATCAAATGATAATATAATAGAAAGAGTTCACAATGATGTCAAGGATATTATGGTAATAGTATACCAGCAATAGAAAATGGACAGTAAAATAAGAAGTATAATATAAAAATATCTGATATTTCATACTGTAAGTTTAAAAAGTGCTTGACATTTCTATTGGAGATATATTATTCTACCTGCATATTCGGACGAAACAGGGTGGCCCAAGATTATGAAAAAAAATGTGAGGCAAAAACATGACAGTTGAGGTTTCCAAGAGGGAGAAGAGGCAAAATACGCAGAAAATCACCAATATCCTGGAAGGAGCCCTGAGGGTCTTCGGCGAGATGGGATACGAAAACGCCACGATCTCCGACATCTGCCGCGCCGCAAAGATATCCGACGCAACGCTGTATGAATATTTCGATTCCAAGGAAGAAGTTCTCTTTACAATTCCTAAAGAATACACCGAAAGGGAAGTCGAGCGGTTCAAGGAAATAATGCCCCATATCCGCGGCGCCAGAGAAAAGCTCTGGGCCATCATAAAGGGATACCTCGCATTTTATCAGGAAAACAAGCTCTATACCTCGGTGGTACTGCTGACGTTAAAGGGAAACAAGCGTTTCTTAAATGCGCCGGCATATACTATTGTCAGGGAGGCCTCTCGAGGAATAGTCAATGTATTCAATGAGGGTGTAAAAGAGGGGGTCTTTCGAGATGATATCGATGGATACCTCGTTCGCAATATGGTCTTAGGATTCATCGAGCACATAACCATCCAGTGGCTTTTGATCGGCAGGCCCGAGAGGATCACCGATCATGTTGATATCATATTCGATATGGTTATACGCTCCATCGAAAAAAAGAAGGACGAAGACTATATCGAGGTGAGGTTGAAAATTGACGGGTGATGAGTTTACCGAAGGGATAAATCACATCTGGATGGATGATGTCGGCCTTGGCTTTGACCTTGACTATCCATTTGTTTTTATCTTTTCCAAAATGAATGCCGGGAAGTGCAATATAAATATTTCCAGTATTTTTCACATTAAGTGCTAATCGGTAATATCACAAGAGGGGGATGAATGATGGAAGACACTGCTGTTTATGCGGTAAACGATAGAGTGCTGACGGTTGATCTCACGTCTGGCAAGATCGGCAAAAAGGATATCTCAGAAAACGACCGGAGGTTATACCTGGGGGGAAAAGGCCTTGCCGTAAAAGTCCTTTACGACGAGATGGCGGCAAACGTAGACCCCATGGCGGAAGAAAGCGCCATCGTGTTTATGAGCGGCCCCACCGCCGGAACCGCCGCCCCCGCGGGGGGGCGGTTTGTCGTTTATGGAAAATCCCCCCTTACCGGTATCTTTGCGTCTTCCATAGTGGGGGGGAGGTTCGGCGTAAGCCTGAAGCGGGCCGGCTATGACGGTGCCGTGATCACCGGAAAGGCGAAATCTCCCGTGTATATAAAGGTCGATGATGAAGGGATCTCCATTGAGGACGCCAAAAAATTATGGGGGATGGATACCTATAAAGTTCAGGAAGAGAGAAAGAAAGACGGCGACTGGGTGGTCATTGGTCCCGCCGGGGAGAATCTCGTCAGGTTTGCCGCCATCGCCTCGGGCAACAGGTTTGCCGGAAGGGCGGGCCTGGGCGCGGTTATGGGGTCGAAAAACCTCAAGGGGATCGTCGCTAAGGGGACCGGAAAAATCGAGGCCGCCGACAGGGAAGCATTCGACAAGGCGATAAAGGTTGCGCGACAGAAGGTCAAGTCCCATTACATGACGGGTAAAAATTTACCCGAGCTGGGGACGCCGGGAAACGTCATGGTCTATGGATCCAACGGCATCATGCCGGTAAGAAATTTTTCAAAGACGACTTTTGAAGAAATGGAATCCATCAGCGGTGAATATATCCGGGAGCATCATTTCGTAAAAAATCACGGGTGCATCGGTTGCCCGATACAGTGTGGAAGGTTCGGCAATTACGGTGGCAAGGAGATGGTATCGCCGGAATACGAGACCATAGCCTTGATGGGATCGAATCTCATGATCGGCGATATCTCCGATATAGCCCGCTGGAACGACCTTCTCAACAGGTACGGGCTCGATACCATTACGACCGGGAGCGTCATCGGTTATGCAATGGAGCTTACGGAAAAGGGGATTATCAAGAGCGGCCTTTCTTTCGGGCATCCCGAGGGGATAGATGAAATAATCGAGGATATCGCCCACCGGCAGGGGCTGGGAGATGAGCTGGCGGAGGGCACCAAGAGACTGGCGGAAAAGTACGGCGGGGGAGATTTCGCCATACAGGTTAAGGGCCTTGAGATGGCCGCGTACGATCCCAGGGGCTGTACGGGGCAGGGGCTGGGCTTTGCCACCGCCAATCGGGGGGCGTGTCACCTCTCCGGCAGTACCCATGCCATCGAGGTGGGGTCATATCTCTCTCCCCACGGCACCAAGGGGAAGGCGCAGTTCGTGAAATTCATGCAGGATCTCACGGATGCGGTAAATTCCGCAATCTTTTGTATCCAGACCGAATACCCCTTCCTGGAAGAGAATTTCGCCTATAAAAACACGCCGCTCCCCGTAATGCAGTTCTTAATGAGAAACCTCCCCGGCGTTGCCGTTGCCACCACCGACCTTTCCGACTACTGCAAGATTCTGTCGGGGCTTTTGGGATACAAGATATCCAGAAGCGATCTCTACGGGGCGGGAGAGAGGATTTTTAACCTGGAGCGTCTCATGAACTGTCGGGAGGGGATCTCGCGCAAGGACGACACCCTTCCCAAGAGACTCCTTATGGAGGTGAGAGAGGACGGATGGCCGAAGATCGAGCTCGATACGATGTTGGACCAGTATTACGGTCTTAGGGGCTGGGACGATAGCGGTCGTCCCAAGGATTCAATCTTAAGGAAGCTTAAAATATCGTAAATATAGAGGAGTACTATCATGGCAGGAAAAGGTAAGGGAAAGCTTGCGCTTGTGACCGGGGCTTCCGGTTTCATGGGCCATCATATGGTCAAGGAGGCGGTGGACTACGGTTTTCGAGTTCGCGCCACCGATACGTCCAGCCGATACTACGGGGCGATGTTCGACGCCCTGGGCGTGGAGTTTGTCGTGAAAGACCTGACGAAGCGGGAAGGTCTCGACGCCCTTTTCAAGGGCGTGGACGTGGTTTTTCACGTTGCGGGGATACACGACTACTCCACACCTGATAAGGTGATGTATGCCATAAACATCGGGGGCGCGGAAAATATGTGCACAGCGGCGCTGAAGGCTAAGGTGAAGCGCTTTATCCACTGGTCTTCGGTGGCGGTCTATGGGTGCAATACCAATCCGCCTATTGCCGAGGACGCCGAAAAGATGGTTCCCCCCCTCAATAATTACTATATCAGTAAATGGGAGGGCGAAAAGATAGTCATGAGATATCACAAGGAGAAGGGACTTAAGGTAACGGCCCTTCGTCCCACGGGGATCTACGGCCCAAGGAGCGAATACGGTGTATACAATATCTTTAATCTGATTTACAAGGACAGGAAAAAGAAAAAGATACTCATGGCGGGAAAGGGGGACAAGATCGACGGCTTTGTCCATGTCCGGGACGTGGCAAGGGCGGCGATTCACGCCTACGAAAACGATTCCACCATCGGCGAGGCGTACAACGTCAATGATAATTCGAGGCTCACGTCGGCTGAGTTTTTCAAGATGGTTTGTAAAGAGCTTCTGGGCGTTGAAAAAGAGCTTTCCTCCGTACCGGTAAAGATACTCATTCCGGTGGCGATGGTATCGCAGTTTTTCGCGCGGCTCTTCGGCACAAAATCCCTCCTCGAAAAGGCGACAATCGAGTACCTGACTTTCGATAAGCTCTGGGATAACGGCAAGCTGAAAAAAACGGGTTTCAAGTTCCTCTATCCCGATATCGCCAAGAGCCTCAAGGAAACCCTTGCGTGGTATAAAGACAACGGGTGGTTCAGGCTGTAATCGTAGGTGTTTGGGAATATATACAATAGGTAAATAACGTGAATACCTTAAGAGATTTAGTAAAAAGGAACCGTGAGCAATACCCCGATTCGACCTTCCTCAACTTTTATGACGAGGTGGTGACTTTTAAGGACGTGGATGAGAGAAGCAGTGCCTTTGCGAACTATCTCCTGGCCCTGGGAATCAAGAAGGGCGATGTCGTATCATATATGCTGGGAAATTCCCCTTATTATTTCTATGTGTTTTTGGGCATTACAAAGATCGGCGCCGTAGCCGGCCCCATCAGCTGCTGGTGGCAGGCGCCGGAGGTTGAGTATCTAACAGGCGACTCAAGGCCGAGGGTGCTTATCATGGACGCGGAATATGTCCATATCGTTTCGGCGATAAAGGATAAGATGCCGTCTGTGGAAAAGATAGTCGTTAATGCTCCGGCAAACATGGAGCTCGACTATGAGCATGATAGTCTCCCGGATATCATTGAGAAGGGCTCCGGGGAGCTGAAGGAAGAAATTCCGATAGAGGGGATCGATACGGCATTGATAATCTACACCGCCGGCACCACCGGGAAGTCGAAGGGGGTGCTGATTACCCACCGGGGGCTCCTTTTAGGGGCGGAGATAAAGACAAAGAACATCCCGGTGGATCACGGGGATGTGGCATTGTGCGTCCTGCCCCTGTTTCACATGGGGGGTCTGGGCGACCTTTCTATTCCATCCATGTACAGGGGAGTGACTATAGTTTTGAGGCGGAATTTCTCCGCCTCGGAGTTCTGGGATTGCGTGGAAAAGTACAAGGTCAACGCCTTTTATATCGTTCCCACCATGTGGAATATCCTGCTTCGCGTTCCCGAATCAAAAACCGTCGATACCACCTCCCTGAGATTCGGGATATCCGGCGCCGCCCCCATACCCCCGGAACAGCTGAAGGAATGTGAAGAGCGGTTTCATGTCCCGATACTGGAGGCATACGGCGCAACGGAGAACTCCGGCGGGATTACCGCAAACCTCATGGATAAACGAAAGGCAGGCTCCATCGGGCTCCCCTTCCCGGGTATCGAAGTCAAGATATTCGATGACGATGACCGGGAGCTTAACACCGGAGAGGTGGGAGAGATCGTCGTTAAGGGCGATACCGTCATGAAGGGATATTATAACATGCCGGAGGCGACGGAAGAGACCCTCAAAAACGGCTGGCTCCACACGGGGGACATCGGCTATGTCGATAAAGACGGCTTTTTCTTCATTGTCGACAGGAAAAAAGAGATGATAATCCGCGGTGGGGTCAATATCTTTCCCAAGGAACTGGAGGCGATCATCTATACTCACCCCAAGGTGCAGGAGGTGGCGATAATCCCCGAGTCTCACGACAAGTACGGGCAGGTAGCAAAGGCATGTGTTGTTCTGAAAAGGGGAGAGACGGCCACCGAGGAAGATATCAGGGAGTTCTGTCGGAAGAACATGGCTGTCTACAAGGTCCCGGAGCATATCATATTCAGGGAAGGGCTTCCCACCAGCGCCGTGGGAAAGGTCCTAAAGAGGGAGCTGGTAAAACAGCTGGAGGAAGAGGAATCGGCGGAGCCGGTACCGGTCTCTCACTTCTTCGAGGAGATGCCCGGCAGGTTCATCCCGGAAAAGGCGGAAGGGATCGATGCCACAATCAGCTACAACGTCACCGGAAAGGGCGGCGGCAAGTGGACGATAAGAATCAAGGACCGGAAGATGACCCTGGAAGAGGGGATTTTGGTGGAGCCGACGGTGTATCTTTTGGCGAGGGACAAGGATTATCACGATATAGTTACGGGGAAGCTGGACGGAGCCACCGCCGTTGTGACGGGAAAGCTTAAAATCGAGGGCGACGTTACCTTCATGGCAAAGCTTCGGGAGATGATGAAGCCTTTAAAATAGCTATGGACATAAAATGAAACCTGTAGTTTCCCTGATTCGGTATCGGGATATAACGTCTGTTGCCGAAGCGGTCGATACCTGCAACGGCTTTGCGAAATTAAAGCGGCACTACTGCGTACTGCTGAAACCCAACATCTGTACCGCCCAGGCGGGATTTTTCCCCCCCTTCGGGACGGTCACCACGACCTCGGTTATCGAGGGAGTGGTCTGTGCACTGAAGGATTTTGGAGTAAACGACATCAGCCTCGGCGAGGGGACGGTCCTGGACGAGCTGGGGACGAACACCAAGCAGGGCTTCAGCTGGATCGATCTTAACAGGCTCAAAAAGCGCTACGGGATAAAACTGGTCGATTTTAATGCGGGGCCCCACAAAAAAATAGTCATCCGGGAGGTTCCCATGAACATCGCCGAGGCGGTCCTTAAAACCGACTTTTTCATAAACCTCCCTGTGTTGAAGACACACATCGCCGCGAGGGTTTCGCTGTCAGGCAAAAACCTCAAGGGCTGTATGAGCATGGCGTCGAAAAAATATTTTCACGGGAAAAAGGGAACACTCCATTATCACATCTCGCAATTGATGGAGGCGATACGACAGGATCTGGTTATCATCGACGGGATTTACGTGATGGATAACGGCCCCGATGCGTCAACGGGCACCGCCCATCCCAAGGGGATACTCGTCGCGTCCACCGATTTTTTGGCGGCGGATAGTGTCGGCACCAGAATACTGGGGAGCGAGCCGGAGGAGATCGAGCATCTGAGAATTTACGCCGAGCGCAATGGCCGGATGGATATCTTAAAAAATGAAGGGGCGATTGAGGTCGTCGGCGAGCGGGTATCTGATCACAGCTCTTTTGTCCCGTGGCAGTCGGTGACGGGAAAGGACCTTAAAGACAGCGGACATACGGGGATCGAGATCAAAGAGATAAGAAATACCGTCTGCTCCGGATGCTACGCCAACCTCACCGGACCGACTCTACTCTTATCGGCCCTGAGTAAGAACAAAGACTTTAATAACTTAAGGATTATCGTCGGTAAAAATATCCGTGACGACAGAAACAGCCCCCGGACCTTTCTGTTTGGAAACTGCGCCGTAAAGGAGAACAGGAATCTCGATAAGGCAAAAAAAATCACCGGATGCCCGCCGAACTTTTTCAAATCGTGTTTCATCATCGCAAATCAGATGGAGGGACTTGGAGGAAGGTTTTTATTTTTTTCGAGGCTTTTTCTCTATTTTCTGCGGGCGGGCTTCAAAGTGGGGATGCTCCCGCTTGAGCGATACAAAATATATAAAAACAATCCGGATTTTAGGATAGAACACTACAGAATTAAATAAGGAGGAGTGATGGCACTCAGAACTGCTGAAGAATACAAGAAGGGTTTAAGGGACAACCGTAAGGTATATATGATGGGAAAAGCGGTTGATGATGTAACGGCCGATCCCTATATCAAGGTTGGGGTGGAAACGGGTGCCCATGATTTCTTGATGGGGCACGACGAAAAGATGCGTGACATCTCGGTGATGAAGGACAGGGAGACGGGGGAAGAGATAAGCTCCTATTTCGAAATCCCCGATTATCCCGAGGCGGTGAAAAAAAGGTTCGAGCTGGTCACGGCCGGATGCCACTATGCCGACGGCGCGATTCCCTTCGTAAAAGACGTGGGAACCGACGTCTTGAACGGTTTGCTTGTGGCCACGAGATTAATGGGAAAAAGGGAATACGAGAAGAGGGTGATGGATTATCGAAACCACTGCGCTAGAGCAGACCTCTCCATGGCGGGGGCGGTTACCGACGTGAAGGGGGACAGGAAAAAGCCGCCCCATAAACAGTCGAGTCCCGATTATTTTCTCAGGGTGGTCGATGAGACCGAGGACGAGATCGTGGTCAGCGGGGCCAAGGCACACATAACCGCGTCCGCATACGTTGATGAGATCCTCGTTATTCCGACCCAGAACATGGGTGAAGAAGATAAAGACTGCGCGGTCGCCTTTGCAGTACCTGCCGATACCCCCGGCATTACCCAGATATGCAGGCCCAGCTTTCGCTATGAGGATAAAAATCATTTCCCCACGGCAAAACCGAGGCGGGGGCACGTAGAGGCGATGGTAATCTTCGATAATGTCAGGGTTCCCAAGGAAAGGGTGTTCCTCCTGAGGGAGTGGGCATTTGCCCAGCACGTGGCCTATGCCTTTGCGGCGTTTCACCGCTACACCGCCGTTACATATAAGATTCCCATACTGGAGTACATGACAGGGCTGGGTATGCTGGCGGCGGAAGCGAACGGGATCTCGACCGCGTCACACATCAGGGAAAGATTCATAAACATGGTCAAATATACCGAGACGACCAGGGCGCTGGCGGTGGCGGCAGGGGCACAGCCCGAAAATTTCGGAGGCACTGGGCTTTTTGTCCCCAATCGTTTGACCTCCAACATGGCAAAGCTCCACTTTGCGTCCAATTTCCACGAGTTCATCAGGGATATCCAGGACATAGCGGGGGGGATTGTGGTAACCCAGCCCACCTATCGGGACTGGGAAAATCCCGAGCTCCGCCCGTACATCGAGCGCTACCTCGGCGGGGCCGGTGGATACGACGCCGAAAAGCGTTTAAGGCTCATGAGCACCCTCCACCACATTATCGCCAGCGATTTCGCCGGCTGGCACGAGGTCTGCACCGTACATGCCGAGGGCTCCTTTGCCGCCCAAAAAATGATGATTCTTATGGAGGCACCGCTGGATACCTATAAGAACTATGCCAGAGAAGTACTCGGTTTTGACAAATAATCCTTGAGGTCGGAAAAGACGTTTCAAGAAAAATGAAACAGCGCCCCGTGCGATGAAAAAAAGGAGATAATAGTGTTTAAGACGGAGGTGACCAGGCGCCTGAATATTGAATACCCCATTATCCTGGGAGGCATGGTGTGGATTTGTATGCATGAGCTGTGTGCGGCGGTATCCGAGGCCGGGGGGCTGGGTGTCCTGGCGGGTGGAAGCATGACCGCCGATGAATTGAAGGGGGAGATTGAAAGCGTTCGGGAAAAGACGAAAAAACCCTTCGGTATCAATATCCCGCTTTTGAGGCCGGACGCCGAGGATTTGATCGATATATCGATAGAAGGAGGTGCGGCGGCCGTTATCACATCCGCGGGAAATCCAAAGCGCTTCACAAAAAAAATAAAGGATGCGGGGCTTGTTGTGCTCCACGTATCTCCCAATGTTACCCTGGCAAAGAAGGCGGAAGATGCGGGGGTGGATATTATCGTTGCCGAGGGATTCGAGGCCGGGGGACACAACGGATTTGACGAGATAGGCACCATGGCCTTGATCCCACAGGTCGTCGATAACGTATCGATTCCGGTGGTTGCGGCGGGAGGTATCGCCGACTCCCGGGGATTTGCGGCGGCCTTTGCCCTCGGTGCAGGCGGCGTCCAGATGGGGACACGCTTTGTTGCCACCCACGAGGCCAGGGCACATAAAAATTTCAAGGACGCGATATTGGGTGTTACGGATACCGGCACCATTGTAACTGCCAGAACCCTGGGGCCCACTCGATGCATAAAAAATCCGCTTGCGGAAAAGATACTGGCGGCCGAGAAGGGGGGCGCCGGCGTAGAAGAGCTGTATGAGCTAATTGGCGAAGGTCGCTCCAGGAAGGCGGCGGTGGATGGAGATATAGTCGAGGGGACGGTATACTGCGGGCAAATCGGAGGATTGATAAGTGAGCTGAAATCCGTTAAAACCGTTATAGATGATATTATTAAAAACTCCCGGAAGACATTTAATCTTGATCCCTAAAACGGGCCCATGTTGCGGATTCGATATAGTAAGTCTATAATATCCAGATTGTCTTTTTATGAGATTTCTTTAGGCCTTTTCTTTCACCGATGGGCCTCCTATTCTCCCTGCGGCCTTGTCCGCCTCGGAGCGGGTGAGAAGACCGGCGGCCAGAAAGGAGAAGAGAAAGTCCGTTATCTCCCTTCGGTCGACCGATCCCGGATAGCGAACGAGGAGGTTGCAGAGATTGTCCATCATCCCCACGATGGCGATCGCCGCAAGACGGGTGTTGCAGGGCCGAATCCTGTTGTCATCCTGCCCCGCCTCGAGCTGCTCCGCCACCAGCTCTATGAAACGTCCGCGGACCTCTTCGATGTTTTTAAGCACCGATTCGTCTATGCCGGAGCTCACCTCGTTGAAGATTATTTGGGCGAGATCGCTGTATCGAATATACATGTCTACGTTGATCTCTATCAGCTTCCTGAAGTGATCTATGAAGGGAAGGTCGGATTTCAGGCTCGCCCTTATCTCCTCCATCACCGCCTCCATTCCCTCGGTCACGGTTGCGGAGAACAGGAGGGACTTACTCTCGAAATTGTAATAGAGGGTTCCCTTGGAGACGCCGGCCGTCTCGGCTATGTCGTCCATCCTTGCCTGATGAAATCCGTTTCTGGAAAAGGCCCTGACCGCGGCATTGAGTATCTTGTCTCTCGTCTTTTTCATCTGCATTAATAAAAGTGGTTATATTTCGCCTTCTCTCCC
>Ga0180432_10009270_pt1 | contig 12039 bp, 21 predicted proteins | sample SS_ome_10_FD_132414 | JGI IMG/M metagenome (GOLD analysis project Ga0180432, IMG submission 132414) | Hypersaline lake sediment archaeal communities from the Salton Sea, California, USA - SS_1_MS_2 metaG | ecosystem: Environmental > Aquatic > Non-marine Saline and Alkaline > Hypersaline >...
AGCACGTATTGCTGACTCTATTGACGTGCCAGCAACCGTGTCCTTGATAAAACGGTCCCTCGGGTATACCGCGGCTTCCATCTCTCGAGCAGCATTTAATAGCTCCCCACCAAAGTTACGGTCCCGCTCTGCCATCTCAGCCTCAATCAGGCTCTTATTGGTCTTCAGCCTCTTAAGATATAGGTCGGCATCGCCGCCTACCAAGTGTAAGAACTCCGCAATCTTATGCGCCCACTTATCAACAGTCATGACAAACAAGTATTCGCCGTGCAGCTCTTTCGGCTTCCACGCAGTCTTACATAAAGGACAAACTGTAATACTCTCTCCGTGCGTACCGGGAGTGATCAAGCCAGCGCAGCCTTCTCTAGGACAAAAGTAGATCTTCCAGTCAGCGTTAGGCATGCTGTCTCCGGCAGTACCCCACAAACACACGACACCTAAATTAGGCTTATGTATTGAGAACTTACCATCATACATGACCTCTAGTTTAAACCGGGACTCGATCGGCTTACCGTCTGCTTGAGCTAGTACTCCGCCCGCAGGCTCTTCCGGCTCGTATCCCTGCCCTGACCATCCAGGCTGAACAATATCAAGACGAGGAGCGTCATCTTTTTTCTTAGTCACTTAAAGTTACCCCACCAGAGCTATCAGATAGTCCTAGATCCTTCGGCTGAGGGATTTTAGCTTGGCCTGTGGTCGAAACAAGAGAAACCTTCTTGGGGAAACCATCTGCGTCCAACTCGGTGCTGAAGCCCTTATTCCAAGTTGCTTTCTCTACCGGGGGAACAGACGCGGCAAACCAGTCCGTGTTCAAGCACACGATCTTCCACATAAACATAACCGCGCCCGAAGGACCTATGTAGAAAAACTTAGATATAGATAAGACGTTACTAGGTAACTGCTCACTCTGTATCGCTTTATGCTCCGCTCGAAGCATGCTGGTTACGTAGTTTGCCCATAACCTCTTTTCTAAGGCCCTACCAATACACACATGAGTATTTCCGTCTTCGCTCACACTGCTGCTTACTACGTCAAATAGCGTGGTGTCCAACAGAAGCTCTTCCAAACTACTCATTGTCTGTGCCCTTATAGCTCTTAGTTATCGTGTACAAACTCGGTGTCTCCCCGGAACAAGCTGCTACTACGAAGGCCGCATTATCTAACCTGTCATCCTCAACTACGTCCATCCCCAAAAACTTAGTGCCCGCAATAGTAGTTACTGCCGCACACTCCCAGTGAGGCAGCTCCTTCATAAAGGACCCGGGGGCCAGCAATAGATAGCCCGGCACCAAGCCAGACCTCTTGATCTCCCCCATAACCGCAAAAAGCACGTCCAACGTGAACTTACCTTCGTAAGGGTACTGCACTACATCATGTCTACGGATCTCGTCGAGTATGTTATCCGCTGGGTGAGGAACATCAATATCCCCACTGAGGGTACCAATAACCCACCCAGGATCAATCTTTATAGTCAAGACCTTTACAGAATGTATACTCAGCAAAGAGTCTAAAACCGCATACAACTGATCCTTTGTGTGGTACCTATAGGTCTTATTTATCGCCACGCTTCTTTTCCCGTCTAATCAGCCGGTTGATGTACTCTTCTAACAAAGCTGACATACTGACGCCACGAGACTCTGCGATCTTACGCAGCGCCTCATGCTTCTCTGACGAGATCCGAAGATTCACTCTTGAGTCCTTCGTCATCGTCTTCCCTCACATACAAGATATCGTGGGTCTTCAAGATAAGATACCCCGACCCCATCAAAGACTGAAGCCTCGGGTTCTCTCCTGTATCACTATGGAACTTAATAAACCCTACGCGGTCTCCGGGGTTTAACTCTATCGGCCTATCCTTCCCAGCGTTCGGGCCCTTTTTAATAGGATAACCAGTCCCAACACAGACTACCGTACCCTCGGTCTCAGCCCGTTCATGGACAGTCTCCGGCTTTACTAGGCCGGTTCCAAAGAACGTCTCTGGCTCCTCATCCATCTTGACCAATACCCTGGGCCCCAAGAGCCTGAGCTTACCAATCTCTATGTCCATCAGCTAACCTCCGTAGCGCCCTCAATAGCTTGATCCTCTGCTGCCTCTAGCGAGGCTAATATCGAGTCCAAGGCTAGATCAAGCGTAGAGATAAACGCCGCGCCTAAAAGCACGCGCAGCTCTTCCTTACTTGTGCTTGAGTCAACAAGATCGTGGCTCACGAACAAGGCACCGAGCATAGCAAACGCAGGAGAGCATGCTTGAACCATATGCTTTGCGGCGTCCGGGTCTTTATCCAAGAGCTTCTTTAAGGTAGCCTTGGCATACGACATACTCGCTGTGGCATCATCCATGAACGCCACCGATAGACCCCATAGGCTCTACACTAGCGGCTTTCTCAGCAGACTTCTTGATATCGTTAGCGATCTGACTACGTCCACTATCCTCAGCTACAAAATGGTTGTTGTCCTTCACCGTATCAACAATCAACTCCTCTAGCCACACAGGGGCGCGGGTAAGAGTCATGTTCTCTAACCGCTCAACCTTTAAATGCTCCTGCTCCTCGAACCCAGCAGAAGCCGAAGGAATAGTCCCTTGCCTATCGTTCCCCAGGTTCCATAACAACGTCCGGCCGTTAGGGTTCTTCAGCGCGATGCGCTGCCTAAGCTCCCCTGTCTTGTCACGGAAGCTTACAAAGAACATCTCTAGCTTGACGCAACTCTCTAACCGTTCATCCGACATGATACTCTCCTAACCTTGTGTAAACCCATCCTCGTCTAACATAGGCTTCGACGCCGCCATTAGGCTACGCAGCGTATCCGCCGGCGAGACCTCTTCTTTCTCGGCTAACGGCGGCGGAGTCGAAGTCACCTCCAAAGACCCGATCTGAGGCTCTACCTCCTGAACAGGCTCTTCCTCTTCTTGTGGCACAGCTTCACCCGAAAGAGCAGGCATCCTAACTAAACAATTTAGCAAAGAGTCTACCTGGCTCTCAGATAACTCTACGTACTCTTCTGGGTCCTCTCCTTGAAAGCAGAACCTCCGTAAGGTTACCCCAGTCTCTAGGTTCGTCTGTGATATTACAGACCACGCCATTAGTTGTCCTCCTCCTGGGGCTCCTCCTCTTCAACAGGCGGATCATTAACCCCCTTCAGCACTGCCTGTACAAACTCCGTCGCTGCCGCTCTAGCTACAACAGGAAACCAAGTGGCTCTCAGATCATCAGAGGACAACAGCCCCCACTTCGCCAAGAAAAGCCCTAGGTTACCGGTTATCGCCCCGACCTGCTCATAAAGAGTGCTAAAGAAAATACCCCGTGGAAGCGGAGGGATGCTCGGCACCGACTCTGGATCTAAAACATACTGCCGCCATACAGCTATAGGCACAACCTTGGCCTCTCCGCTCTTACCCTCCCATTTGCACAAGCCACAACGCAGTTCCTCTTCCTCCTCCACACCCATCTTGTCAGTGTGCAACGGGAAAAAGCACGAAGGGCACAGGCACACACCATAAGTAGGCTCTCTGTCCCCCTCTTCAGGGATCGGCTTAGCCAACTCGACAGAATCCGTCATGAATCACCTTTTCCTTTTCCGTTTCAAGCTAAGACCAGTTACAGGAGTTACTATATAAGCCTTCTTGCTCTCCTCCTCCATGATCTCATTCACCTGTTTAGCACTTAGGCCTCTCTTCTGACTCGGGGCGCCAGAATAGATAACGTTCAGGTAACTGTTATACGCCTCTCCAGCTGAAGAGTCGTTCTCGGCAGCTAAACATATAGCCTTAGCTAATGTTGCCTTCTCTGTCTGACGCCGCCAAAAGATCATCTGAAACATTAAAGCCCTATAGGCATCCTGTACTGTCATGTCCACCATCTTAGGCGGATCCATCTTGTCATAGAAAATGTTTCCCCAGAGCCAGCCCTCTGGGGACTTTAGCCATTTTTTAATTCACCAACTACTCGTTCAATATCAAACATCTCTCTAACACGAAGATCGAACCAATATAGATGCATACCGATAGTAGCCGTAAGCTGAATCGGCATAGCCATAATGTACCGAACCTTCTCGTTCAACTTGTCCTTACTGATCTTACCCTTGTCGTCTAAATGCCCCGGCAGCTTCTGCTTATTGATCGACACTAAGCAAACAGCCTGCTGATACAGCGTGAACAAGTCCCAGAAGTACCTGTCGCTGACATCTGAGAACTCGGACATTATCTTCTTAACGCCCAGGTCCTCCTCAGCAGTCATACTCCTAAATTCGACTTCGAGCTCTCCAGGAACTATCGGCACAGTCTGACGGAACTCCCCGCTATCGAGAATGTCCCTGACGGACATCGGCTCGCACAAGCCCTTAACGGCCTTCTGATACCGCTTGTTGCTAAGAAGCTTCTGGACCCTTTGCATACCATCAGCAAACACCTCTACCGCCTCTGATATGTCTAGCTCCTCTTCCTCCTCAGGATCGTCCTTTAACGCGTCGTCCGCCTCTTGCTCCGCACCAGACGATGAAGCCTCATCGACCGCCGCAGCAATATGACGAAGATCCGACTTCTTTTCTTGAATCTCGGACGGGTCCAGGCCCTCCTGCACGTCCCCGTTCAAAGAAAAGTCACGCTTCTTCTTAGGCATCAATACCTCCGTCGTACATACAAGTGTATATACAATTAATGTAAAAGGGAAGTCAACCCTGCGGTGGGATTAGGACCCCAGGTCCCTTACTCGCGTTCTCCGTTGCTGATAACACTCGACCTATATCTTTCACGGCCTTAGAAGCCTGCATGGACCCACCAACAAGGGTGCCTGCTGCAGCAGCGGCCAAAATAGGGTGCTCCTCGATAACCCGCATGACACCCTTACTTTTCTCTTTATTTCTCTGCGCCCTGAAGGATCGCTGCCCAGCAGACCAACCCATAAGAGCCCCCACGATAAGCCCATAAGCCGTAGCTTTAGTCTTAGACTCTTCAGGAGCGGCTATCCTAGCCGCAATAGCAGAAACAGGCGCACCGAGTATAGCGTCAGCTAAGCTCGCGTCCTTCTCCATCTCAGAACGAGCGAGCGCACGGCCTAAAGCGTCTGCCTCACTTAGTGCTGCCTTATCCATTACGGAGAAGCTCCAGGAGTACCTACAGCGTACTCGATACCTTTGAGGTTCTTACTGATCGGGGCGTGCTCAAGATACTCAGTATCAACCCAAGTGCTATCATAGGTGCCAGAGCCCTCAAGATAAGCATACCTAGTTGATCCGTCCACCATTGTGCGGCGAACGTAGTACTGCTTCTGGTCAGCCCTATGAACAACAGTATGTCCCACACGGATCGTGGTTGCCTCAGTAGTCGTGTCTGGCCCAATAAACATGAACCGCTTAACAAAGTAGTTAGAGGCTGCGTCTTCTACGTAAAAGTCGTACTTTACCATCTTGTCGCTAGGCGCCGAGTTCCTTACCGCCTCCACGTTAAACTCATGTGTAGCCGGGTCCTTCCAATGAGTTAAAGTCCAGCTAGACGTAACGTCGGCCCCGTCCTCCTTGATCACTACACCGTAGTCACCGCCCGTAGCAGTGAACGACAGAGTCTGCGTAGCTGCCACCCTCTGACCCACCGAAGGGCCCGACCAGGTAGCAGAAGACGCAGGCGGATTCAAGGCTCCGGCTACACACCTATACGTCGCCGGGAACGCTCCCGTGTCCTCTGATACCCAGCCACCGGCCGTAGTGTATGAGAACAGGTCGTCGTCTGCTACCAACCACGCATAAGGAGTAGCTGCTACCCCATCCGTGTAAGGAGCTAACGCAACAGACAGCCGCGCTGCGACATCTACCGAATCTTTAGACCAAGTGCTTCCATCAAAATGCAAAACTTCTGTAGCCGTAGGAGCCCCGCCAGCGGGATTGACCGGTATGATAATCCCGCCGTCGTACTGCATTGAAGCATTAGGAAACGAGTTTCCGGTTGCCTGATCATATCCACTTACGTAACCGGCCTCAGAGTGCACAAGAGACCACGTATCAAAATCGGCCGTCCGCCAAACCTCCACAAGAGTTGGGGGCGCGTTTTTCAGGTATACAACGTATACGTAGTCCCCGAACTCGAAGACATCAACAACCGGCCCGTCCGTCGTAGCTGGAAATTTAGCGTCGACCCAGTTCACTCCGTAATCAAAAGACACGCGGACACTAGGGTACATTCCGGTCTTTGCGCCAGCAGCGACAAGACCCGTCTTCCGCACACACTTTACAGAACTAGGTACAAAATCCGAGAATGTTGCTACCCCTGCGGGAGTACCACTCCCATCCAGATTCCATCTACCTATAACCGAGTCGTAGGACGGGACACCTGTTGGGTCACACGTCGCGGCACAAATCCCATATGTATCCACAGCGGTCATCGAGGTGATGGTATGGATACCGGGGGCGCCCAGATCCAAAGTAAGCGTTCCGGTTCCGGCATTCCATACCTGAGCCGTAGAGAACAGCCCAGCCCAAAGGGCGTCGGCCTCCATAAGACAATAAACGTGCTTTCCGGCTGCTGGGGCAACAGCTACGTCGAAATTTAGGGTGTTCGCCACAGTAGTCCCGTTCCATGTGTAAATAACCCCGTCGTCTGATCCGATATGAAGTCCTGCAGGAGCTGGCATTACAATCTCCTATCCAAAGTAAACGTCAAGCTCAAGCCAGCCAACATTCCCACTAGGATCGTCCGTCACGAGAATGTTCGCATACTGAGATGTTTGCTCTTCTACAAATCCCTCTACGTAGGACTTAGTAAAAGCCGTATACGAATACAGCGCGGCCTCCTCTACAGGAGGGTAGTCGTCGTAGTCAGCCGGCCTGGCCGACAAGTCATGCCACTTAACACATAGGTAATACCTAGTAAGAGAGTTATCCGTGTCTGCCTGGTCTAGGACCTCCTTCAGCACGGTTAACTGTGGACTTAATACTGCACTAATGTCAGAATCCTCAAGGATTTCGTGGTCTTTGAGGTACTCATAGATCGCGACTACACGCTCATAGTCGGACCGGAGCAGCTCTACATTAGTAGCCATGTCTAATAGTATAGTTAATTATCGATAGAAAGGAAACTTGCCCTGTACAGGACAATATGAGCTGAGGAAAGGGCTATGAGGTCTTGTTTTTGCCGTTCAGGAAAAACTGGTTGCCGTGTGCCATGCCTAAGTAAAGGCTGTTAACCGTGGCCAGCTTATCCTTAATAGGATCGCCGTCCTTGCCAGAAGACTCGTACTGCGTAATCTGGGTAAGCAGAATCTCAATCCACTGCTCAATCTTCTCTGCAGGCACTTCCCCGTAGCCCTGCTCCTTGAGAGAGTCATAAACGTAGTCCACAGCAATCTTTAGCTTCTTAGCACTATCGGGAGCGTCGGCTCCCTGCTTCAGTGCCTTGATTGTCTGCTGCTCTGCTAACGCGATCCCATCCAACAACGACTGCTGGATCCTCTTCTGGTCCTGCTCTGCCAGCTCAAACCCATGCTTTTCTTTAAAGAAGTCTAGGGCACGCTTCAACAGATATGTTATGGCTACACCAATGCCAGAAGCCAGAATAGGCACAAGCACCTCTAAGAAGGGCTTTAGATACTCGAACCACACCGCGCCGTCTTGACCAACTGCTGCGTCCAAAAACATCGCTGTCCTCCTAGTCCAGGCTGTCCGCCATGAACCTGATAATATCCACGGCTTCTTCTAATGAAGCCACTCGGGATTGCGCTAATTGTATAGCGAAGGTGTACCTAAGCAAAGTAGGCTCATCCCCATACGCTACTATGATGGGCTTCCGAATACCGAAAGCATAACCAACCTCGGCCGCCGTCCCAAACTGGGGTCGGTCCGGCCTGGTCTCGAACTTGGCAAGCATAACATCGCTCTTACCTATCATGTGAAGGTCTGAAGGTAAAAAGTAGTCTGGCTTACCCCTGTTCGCCGCACACGCTCCAGGTGGAGGCCTCGGGCACATCCACTCGACATTACGCAACGCCGGGAGATCCGCCCTCCAGGTTGTTGTCGTTTTGATCTCTTCGGCTGTCTTAGGGACCCAACCAGCGGTGTATACTTTAAGAGTCATGTTTCCTCTGTCTGGTTCTGCGCCATGCGTAATACGGCATACCCAGCCAAGTCAAACCACGCGTCCTCGTTAAACGTCGTGTTATCTCCTCGACAAATACGGGCCACCTTATCCATCATGCGCACGATAAATAGGAAGTCCTGGAACTGGTCTGGCTTGACTCCGTCAGGATACAAAGCGCGCAGGATAGCCTGATTCTTGTTCACGCTATCCCCGTACGCCCTATTCTTCTCTACCAGAGTGCTACCAAGTTCCGCTGCCTTGTTAATTACACAACGCTCGAACGCGTCACGCGCCTCTACCATTCCACACCCAGATCTCTACTAGAAGGATGAAACACTATAGCGGGGGAGCCTAAAGCAACAGGACGATACCCAGCCCTCTCGCCATATGTTGCCTCACCCTCACTATAGGTCTTTAGATATGAACCACTCACAACCCCCAACTGCAGGATCTCTACTAAGTTCTCGCACGCAGCATCCGCAGAAATGATAGGGCGAGAGTACTGAATCTTCTCATGTACATGCCCCATAATAAAGATATCTGCTAACGGGAACGAGTCCATGAACTTAAGAAGCCTGTTCATCTTCCCGCCGGTCGTAGTAGCCCAGCCCGCACCATGATGAGCTACGATACGGAACGAGTATTCATTGTGTCGTGTCTTGAATACCAAATCGAGAAAGCAAGAGTACCCTAAATTCCTCACACTAAGTTTATCACAGGTCTCCTGGTGTAGGCCCTGCATGTTGTTTAGCTTCTCATACTTGTCCTCATGGTTTCCCTTAAGCAGACCAACACACTTATCCGAAATACAGGACACCTCATCCACAAACATGTCTTGGTATACCCGCCCAAGACGCCCTAGGTCTGAAACGCTTATCTGCTCAGATACATTATCAGGATCAAAGCGAATGTCTCGGTGGCCTATATACTCCGCGTAGTCCCCCAACCCTATCCACAACGCGTGTGGGTCCTCAGCTACTTTGGCCACGGTGGTTTGAAATCTCTTAACGGCGCATGAGCGGCTACCTAGATGTATGTCACCAATAACGAACAGCCGCCATACGTCACTTTCCGCACAACGAACAACGTGTTTTCCGCCTAGTTTCATTTCTTAGTGCTAATCTCGATGACTAGAACCTCGGAGCCCTGGTAGTAATCCGAGGTCACCGAGAATCCGAATGAATCAGTTGGCACCAAGATACGCAGGGTCTCCCCCTCCGACTCTGATCTCGGCGCCTCTCCCACAGAAGATTTCGTAGGCCTACTAGCTCCAGGCAAACTATCCAACAAGCCCGCTCGCCTAGGCTCCTCAAAACTCAGCTTAGGCATCTCGGCTCCCTTTGTTCGCAACGGAGACGGGTAGACGTTGTGCCCGCCCCTTGCTCTGTACGCACGCTCTCTACAACTTGAGCTGCAATACTTTTGCGTTGGGTACCGAGATCGAACACGGAACGCCTGGCCACAACCAGGTCCGGCGCACTCACGAATTTCTCCGGTGAGCTCGGAGTATGCTTCTTCACTCATGATTAACTCAGTGTACGCACAAGGCCATGTGCTGTCAACGCGGTAACTAAAAGCTAAAAAAGGAGAATCGGCAATACTGGGTGGGGCTAGGCGTTAACCTAACCCCACCCAGACCCCTTACTTCAGGATCTTATCGATTAGATCCTGAAGCGAATCCTTGAAGGACAAAGGACCTCCTTTCCGAGAGACTCTCCTCTCTATATATCTTATAACTAATTCTCTGCGGAAGATTTACCGGACAAAGGAACAAGCGCAGCCACCTTAGACCCAGCCGGTGGCGCCATATCCTTTACGCTGTCCACTGTAGTCGAAGACGCCTTCGCGCTTTCCGGAGCCTCCTTCGGCTCAGCAGGTGCTGGCTTAATGAGGCTCTCTAGCTCGCCAAGGAACAGAATAGGTTCGATAACGTAATCCACTACATACGTGCCCTTCCAGTCAAACCGTACAGCTACATACTTAGGGAGCTCTAACCACTGCTCTATAATATCTGAGATGTGCTTTTCAAAGTTATCCAGCTCCTCAAAAGTAAGGTGCTTCATCTTATCGTAGTCCGCTTTGTCTACGGTAAGACTCGTCTTACCCTTAGACTTCGGGCTATAAACTATGCCTTTGAGGCCCACAGAGTTAACGTTGGGTTCCTCATCTAATCCATAGAACAACTGGGCGATAGCCTTCTGGCTTTCTTTGACGCCCTTGATACGCTCAGTCAACCCGGTAAGCTCTGACTCCAATGTACTCATCTACATACTTATAACTAAAAGAGAGGAAGTCTTGCCTTCCCCTCTTCGTCCCCTCGCTCGTCCGCTCGATCCTTGGTCCTACGTAGACTCAGTTAGCGCTGAGTCTAACCCACATGTCCCGGCCGATGAGGGAGTCCTTCATGATGGTGTACTGCACCATACCATCATTCATGGTCGCCCTCATCACAGAGCCACCCTCGAGAGGCTTGTTGTAGTCGCCCTTGATAGAGCTGACCTGAGCCTCGGGGGCCTGGGACACGGAGTAAGCGAGACCGGCCTGTGCGAGCGCGTCGAGGGCCTCTGCAGGGGTGGTAGCCTTCTGCATCGCCTCGTCGAGCCGCATGACGGTCTGCTCGAACACCACGTCTGTCACGGAAGTCGTCGACATGGATTCCTCCTTGGGAAGTTGAATTCCTGTAATTGTCCCCAAAAACGCAGGGGGTATGATAGATTCCGGGTCGGGATACTGATCCCCATAATACCAGTCGTAGAGATCCTCATAGCCAGGAGCCGTGTACCCCGACTCCGAGAGGGTCTCCAAGGCCTCGTCCACGCTAAAACCTGCATCGACAAGCTCCGCGAGGAGTCTCTTCAGTTCATTCAAGACATACTCCTTGATCCTCACGCTACTTATAACATAGATACCAACAAACTTAACCCTTATCTAAATAAGACTGGAGCTCCGCAGATAACGTAGTGAGTCCTGAAATGCACTTGTTGACTTCTTCCGTTATCGGCATTGCCGCCAGCCGTTCCATCGACGGACTGCTCCCAGGGGACTGAATGCTCGGGGCCAAAGGTTGGATAACAACCAGCCTCGGCGTTGTATACGAGCGCTCACTCTCATCCAAGCGCTTCACCCGAACTTCAATCTGCACAATCGGAGGTCTCTTTTTTTCCATGTCGCACCAATGTGTTAGGGGGCAACTGTGCCCCCAAGATTACTATTTGCCTTCCTCGAGAATCTCGGCGATCTTATCCGCGAAACCCTCGGGGAACGTTAGGTCCTTAGCTGCTGCCTCTAGAACGCACTTTCGGCAGATCTTCAAGCCGCTGGAGGAACCAACCTCGTTCCAACCACCAGCAGGAGAACGCGAGCCGCACACCCCGTCTTCGTACGTATCAGAAAACAGGTGGATCTGTACTCCTGACGGGTACTTCCCCCACCTAACAGGGGCTACGCTCTCGTGCTCCTCCTCCGAGAAGCCCCCAGACTCGAGTACTTCTTGACACCTCTCGCAGTAGTGAAGCTGGAACTCCACATAGTCCCACTCCTCCCTGCCGATGATATCCATGGCGGAGGCTCCGCACAGAGCCTTATCGTCCTTCCGCAACGCAACGTGAGGCTTTGCGAGCGGACTCTCAGCATCCCCAACGTAGTACGCAGGGAACGTCGATCCGGACGAAGACCCTCTACGCGAAGAGCATCCTGAACCAGTCTTGGTGTCCAAAAAGTCCTCCCGTCTCAAGAACACCCTCGCACGGTCCTCAGGTAAGTGGGCAGAACATTTGGGGCACACGGCCGTGCCCTTGGCCATAACCGGACCATCATACTCCCAACCCTTACCGTTGAAGACCTCGGCGCTCTTGATCCCGCAAAGAGACTCCTCGGTCTCGTGGTCTACGATGTGAGACAACTCCACGCCAGTTCCCGCCCGCGCAAAAGACGCGTTGAGCGGACTATACGAGGTAGAGGACTTTTCTGTGCGCGGA
>Ga0180432_10009271_pt1 | contig 12038 bp, 4 predicted proteins | sample SS_ome_10_FD_132414 | JGI IMG/M metagenome (GOLD analysis project Ga0180432, IMG submission 132414) | Hypersaline lake sediment archaeal communities from the Salton Sea, California, USA - SS_1_MS_2 metaG | ecosystem: Environmental > Aquatic > Non-marine Saline and Alkaline > Hypersaline >...
CCTCTCATTTCCTGGATGCTGCAGAAATGGCCACCGCTGTCGCCCTGGCACTTGACTGGTGCGGGGAGTGGCTTTCACCCCGGGTTGATGGGCTGGCACGGACAGCCCTCGTGGATAAAGCCATCAAACCCGGCATTGATTCAACATTGGACAATTTCTGGATTGACGTAGACCATAACTGGAACCTGGTGTGTCATGGCGGACTTGCCCTGGCAGCATTGACCGTGTTCGAGCAGGAGCCTGATCTGTCCTCTTATATCCTGCACCGGGCCGTGGAGAAGATCCCGCTGGGATTGGAGCCTTATGCCCCCGACGGGGTATATCCTGAAGGCCCTTCTTACTGGTTCTATGCCACGAGTTACCTGACAACGGCCATCTCTGCATTCCGCACGGCCCTGGGAACCGACTTCGGTTTTGCCAGTGCCCCCGGGGTGAAGGAGAGTGCCCTTTTCAGCCAGGTCCTCGCCGGACCCTCGGGACGGTATTATAATTATTTTGATGCAGGACTGGGCGGTTATCAATCTCTTTCCCATTTTGGCCTGCTTTCCTGGTTCGCACTGCATACGGGCACGGGAATGAACTGGGATGCCTACGAGGCGTTGCTGAAAAAGGAATCGGAACATCCGGATGAGGCCTGCCACGATCGGTTCTTCAGTTTGTATCTTCTTACCATCGCGGAGACGGAACACAGCGGGGGAAGCACTTTCACTCCGCCCGGGGTATGGAAGGGAGAGGGAAATGAACCCATCTGCATTTTCCGTGATCCTGAAGGAGGTGAGGATGCTTTTTTCCTGGCTGCAAAGGGTGGCAGGGCAGCGGATAACCACGGGAATATGGATGCAGGATCCTTCATTTTTGAGCTGAACGGGGTGCGGTGGTCGGTGGACCCGGGGAACCAGGGGTATCATGCACTCGAACAAATCATGGGAAACGAGCTATGGAACCAGGCACAGGATTCCCGCAGGTGGAGCCTGCTCACCAAGAACAATTTCGGTCACAGTACACTGACCGTGAACGGGGAGATGCACCTGGCGGATGCCCGGGTAACGATGATTCCGGAGGGGGACAAAGACAGCACTCCCCGGGCTATGTTTGACCTGACCCCAGTGTTCGGGAATTCCCTGGAGCAGGCCCGGCGCAGTTTCAGCATGCTTTCCGATCAGACCCTGGAGGTCAGGGACCAGCTGGTCTTTACTCCCCGGACCAGGAACATCACCTGGCAGTTGATCACCCGGGCTGAGGTGGAAGTGGAGGAAGAAGGGGTGGTCCTGCACCAGGAAGGGGAAAGGCTTTCCCTTCATGCGAAATCTGCCGTACCCGGCAGGTTCAGGGTAATCAGCCTTTCGCCGCCCCCATTGCCCTATGACAAGGAGATAACCGGATTGAAACGGGTGGAGATCCGGTTTGACAGGGACGATTTCCCGGGCAATTCAGGGGAGATCGTGGTGGAGCTTTCAGCTGTTCACCGGGAGCAGCCCAACTTTGTATGGATCGTATCGGAGGACAACTCAAAACATTACATGGCATTGTTTGACCGGCATGGTATCCGGACTCCCCGCATTGAAGAGATGGCCCGGCATGGCGTTGTTTTTACCAGGGCATTCTCCAATGCCCCTGTCTGCAGCGTGGCCCGGTCCACGCTGATCTCTTCCTGCTACGGGCCCCGGACCGGCGCACAGTTCCACAGGAAATCCCGGGTGGTCCCCATGCCCGTAGGCATCGATATGTTCCCCACTTACCTGAGAAAAGCCGGATACTACACCACCAATAACCATAAGGAAGACTACAATTACAAAAAGAATGAAGGGGTATGGAACGAATCCTCAGGGACCGCCCACTGGAGCAACCGGAACCCCGGTCAGCCTTTCTTCCACATGGAATCACACCCCGAGTCCCATGAAAGCCGTCTGCATTTCGACAGGCAATTGATGGAGCGGTACACCCCTGTAACCGGTCCCGATTCGGTTTTTGTCTTTCCCATCCATCCCGATACCGAGTTGTTCCGTTTTACCGGCGCTTACTACCGTGACAAAATCCTCGCCGTGGATACCATCGTGGGCAGGGTGATCCGGCAACTGAAAGAGGATGGCCTGCTGGAAAGCACCTTTGTTTTCTATTTCGCCGACCACGGGGGGGTGTTGCCGGGGAGCAAGGGATATCTCTATGAAACCGGTCTGCATGTGCCGCTTGTGGTCCGGATCCCTGAAAAATACAGACACCTGGTGGAACTGGAGCCGGGAAGCGAATGCGACGATTTTGTAAGTTTTGTGGATTTTGGTCCCACCCTGCTCAAACTGGCCGGTGCAGAGATCCCGGAAGACATCGACGGAATACCTTTCCTGGGAAAGGGAATTGCATCAAACCAGCCGGAAGAGAAAAATACCACCTTCGGGTATGCGGACCGGTTTGATGAAAAATACGATATGGTAAGGAGCCTGAGAAAGGGCAGGTTTAAATACCTTCGTAATTACCAGCCCTTTTATCCCGATGGTTTGCATAACTTTTACCGTTACCGCTGCCTGGCTTATCAGCAGTGGCGGGAGATGTTCCGTGAGGGGCAGCTGAACGGCCTGCAGGGTCTCTTTTTCGAGTCCAGGGAGGGCGAAGGGCTTTATGATCTGGAAAGTGATCCCTACGAAACCAGGAACCTGGCGGGAGATCCCGCATACCGGGAAGTCCTTCTGGAATTGCGAAGTGCCATGACGGAATGGGTAAAAGGGATGCCTGACCTCAGTTTTTATCCGGAGAGCAAATTGTACCATGACGCCTTCCGGCAACCTGTAACATTCGGAGAGCAACACCGGGGAGAGATCGCCGCCCTGGTGGATATTGCCAACCTGAACCTGTTTGCTTTTCATGAGGCCAGGGAGGGGATCGCGTCAGCCCTGGCTTCACCGGATCCCTGGAAAAAATACTGGGGACTGATCGTTTGCAGCAGCTTCGCTAAAGAAGCGGACGCCTTTACCGGACAGGCAAGGGAGCTGACAGCCCATCCCAACCTGCTGTTGCGTGCGCGGGCAGCGGAGTTCCTGGGAATTACCGGGGACGACAGGGTGGTGGATGTACTCACCGAATGTCTTGAGCTGACAAAAGATCCCATGGAAGCATTGCTGATCCTGAACACGGTGGTATTCCTCATGGACGGTCCCCGGCAATACAGGTTCGGGATCACTGAAGATGATCTCCACCCGGAGGTGAGTAAGCAGGATTGGATCAAAAGGCGGATGGAGTATATTGCTCAACGGACTTCATGAGCTTTTCGAAATCCAAATGATTAACTTTAGGAAGGTTTTTATAGCATATTTCAGATAAAACATGATCTCATTCCAGGAATTTATGAAGGACAACCTGGTTCTGCTTGACGGGGCCATGGGATCCCTGATCTACCAGAAGGGTGTCTTTATTGATAAATGCTATGATGAACTGAACCTGTCGCGTCCCGATCTGATCAGATCCATTCACGAGGACTATGTAAGGGCAGGGGCAAAAGTCATCGAGACCAATACCTACGGGGCCAATCGATTCAAATTAAGGGCACACAACCTGCTGGAAAAGCTGGAGAAGATCAACATGGAAGGAGCAGCACTGGCCCGGGAAGCTGCCGGTGAAAACGTTTATGTGGCAGGATCCATGGGACCGAGCGGAATAGAGATCGAACCCTGGGGGGAGACCACCCTGGAGGAGGTGCATGAAGCCTATGCAGAACAGTCCGGGTTCCTGAAAAAGGGAGGTGTCGATCTCTTTATCCTGGAGACTTTCCAGGATATCAGGGAGATGGAGCAGGCCATACGGGCAATTCGCAGTGTGAGCGATCTTCCACTGGTGGCCATGATGACGGTGAATGAGGATGGGAAGACCAGGTACGGGGTGGATATTGATGATATTACCTATCGCCTGATGAAATCCGAAGCTACCCTGATCGGGCTGAACTGTACCGTGGGGCCCAAGCCGATGCTGGATTTTGTGGAAAGAATGAGGAAGATCTCAGGCAAACCCCTCTGCATCATGCCCAATGCAGGCCGTCCCCAGTATACCGAAGGCAGGATGATTTATATGAGCACGCCCGAATACTTCGGGGTATACACCAAGCGGTTCATTGAAAAAGGTGTCAGGATGATGGGAGGTTGTTGCGGCACAACTCCCGAGCATATCAGTAAGATGGCCAATACCCTGGCCATGAAGCAAACCCGCGTCCAACAATCCATGAAAACCGGGGCGAAACCTGTAACCAGGGAGCCGCTTCCCGACCCGGTGCCGCTGGAAAAAAAATCCCAGCTCTCAGGGAAGCTGACCTCTGGGAAGCAGGTGGTGCTGGTGGAAATGGTCCCTCCCAGGAGCATCGATATCCGGAAACCCCTGGAAGGTGCCAGGCTTTTGCTTGACCATGGGGTGGATGCCATCAACATCCCTGACGGACCCAGGGCATCGGCACGGATGACCGGACTGTCACTGGCGGTGCTGCTTCAGAACCAGGTGGGGATTGAAACCGTGATTCATTATACCTGCCGGGACCGGAACCTGCTGGGGATGCAATCAGACCTCCTTGGCGCCGCTGCCATGGGGATCAAGAACATCCTGGCTATTACGGGCGATCCGCCCATGATCGGCGACTATCCCCAGGCAACCGCCGTTTTTGATATTGATGCCATCGGTCTGGTCCACCTGATCAACAACCTGAACCATGGGATCGACGTGGGTGAAAAACGGATCGGGGAGCCCACGCCTTTTTTTACGGGAGTGGGACTGGATCCCAACAGTGTCAACCAGGAAAATGAGATCAACAGGTTACAGATGAAGCGGGAGGCCGGGGCAGAATTCATCATCACCCAGCCTGTATTTGATATTCCTTCCCTGGAGTCATTCCTGGAAAAAACAGATCTCGGGGACCTTTATCTGATTACCGGGATCTGGCCGCTGGTCAGCCTTCGCAATGCCGAATTCATGAAGAACGAAGTACCCGGTGTTTTTGTCCCCGATGCAGTGATCAGCTATATTGCCAAGTATGATACCAAGGAGGACCAGCTGAAAGCAGGCCTGGAGATCGCAAGGATGATGGTGGATACGGTAAAGACCTTTGCCCATGGCATCCAGGTAAGTGCTCCCTTTGGCAGATACAAGCTGGCCATTGATGTGGCCGGCGCTATTTTGGAATAATCCGGATCCATCAAATGATCCGGTTCCATTGAACCAATTCAAATGCCAGCAGACCATGAAGAGATTTTGTGCCATTCTTCTGATCGCCACAGTCCCGGCAGGCTTTCTTTTTTCACAGCTGCATCCGGACTGGGAGAACCCGGAAGTATTTGAAAAAAACCAGGTTCCTCCCCATACCACACTGATGCCCTTCGATCAGCTTGACCAGGCCCTTGAACACCGGCCAAAATCATCCCCCAACTGCTACTCCCTGAACGGAACATGGGAATTCCGCTGGTCCGGGAATCCGGACCGGGCCCCTTCAGGTTTTTACCGGGACGGTTACGACCGCTCGGGATGGGATCGTATCAACGTACCTTCCAACTGGCAGATGGAAGGATTTGGATATCCCATTTTTAGGAATATCGGGCAGCCATTTAAAAATGAACCGCCGGATGTGCCGGATGAATTCAACCCGGTGGGATCCTACTACCGGACCTTCGGGGTCCCCCCTTCCTGGCAGGGAAAACAGGTTTTCCTTCATTTTGAAGGGGTCCATTCCGCCTCCTACGTATGGATCAACGGGGACAGGGTTGGTTACAACCAGGGTGGAATGGAGCCTGCCGAATATGATATTACACGATTCCTGAATGACGGCAGGAACAGCATCGCCGTACAGGTCCTTCGCTTCAGTGACGGGGCATTCATGGAGGACCAGGATACCTGGCGGCTGTCGGGGATCTACAGGGATGTCTATCTCATGGCCACTCCGGGAGTGCACGTCAGCGACTACTACATTACCACGGACCTGGATGGAGCCTTTGAGGATGCTGTGCTTAACCTGGAAGCGGATGTGACCAGTTACCGGGAAGGAAGCCGGGATGGATTTTCGGTGCGGGTCAAGCTCTATGATGATGAGCGGAAGTCCCTGTTTGAAGATCCGGTGGTGATCCCCGTGGAAAAGCTGAAAGGCATGACGACCGTTCGGATCAAAGATTCCATTCGGGTGCCCGATCCTGCCAAATGGTCTGCCGAATACCCGAACCTGTACAGCCTGACCATGGAACTGCTGGATAAAAATGGGATGGTGACCGAGATCCTGAGCAGCCGGGTGGGTTTCCGCGAGGTGGAGATCAGGGAGCAGGCCATCTGGATCAACGGGGTCCGGATCAAGTTCAACGGGGTCAACAGCCATATGCTGCATCCCGAGACGGGACATGCCATGGATGTGGAAACCATGAGAAAGGATCTGCTCCTGATGAAGCGGTTCAATGTCAATTGCGTGAGGACCAGTCATTACCCTCCCAATGTGGAATACCTGGATTTGGCCGATGAGCTGGGGATCTACATCGTGGACGAGACGGGGGACGAGGCGCATGCCTACCAGCATATTTCCCGCCTGCCACGGTGGCGTGCACAATACATGGACCGGATGAGAAAAATGGTGTACCGGGACCGGAACCATCCTTCGGTGGTGATCTGGAGCGCGGGGAATGAAAGCGGTCCCGGCAATAACCTCTGTGCCATCATGGAAGAGGGCAGGCGGATCGACCCCGGCCGGCCGGGATGGATGTACGGGGGCAATGACGACCGGGATCCGGAGACCAATCCCATCAAATGTGAGGATATCGTGGGACCCAGGTACCTGGAGCCATTTGCACTGGAACAGCTCTTTGGCAAATCGGATGATCCCAGGCCTTCGTTCATGGATGAATACCTGGCCGCAACCGGCAACAGTGTCGGGGGAATGGACGAATACTGGGACCTCATCTACCGGTATCCCAGGCTTACCGGAGGAGCTGTCTGGGACTGGATCAGTCCGGGGATCACCCAGCCGGTGATCACCACCCCCGACGAATCGCCCGGAAAGATCCAGTGCGTGCTGATGAACCGGGCCCACCTGGTGGAAGGAAGGGATGGAAATGCCCTTTTTCTGAGCGGACATGATGACTGGATGGAGGCATACAGGGATCCCTCCCTGGATATTTCCGGGAACGGGATCACCCTTTCTTTCTGGATCCGGCCGGAACCATATAACGGTTACGCACATTATTTGACCAAAGGGGATCACCAGTACGGGATCATCCAGCCCGATCCGGATCACCTGGAATTCTATCTCCATATCGGGGAGAGGACCGGTGTGCAGGGAAAACTTCCTTCCGGGTGGGCCGGCCAGTGGCACCATGTGGCCGGTATCTATGACGGAAATAACATGAAGCTTTATGTGGATGGAAAGATCATAGGGGACAGGGCATGCATGGGCCATATCATCAACGGCCCGGAACGTTTTTCCATCGGGAAAAGCACGGCCATGGAGGACAGTCACCGCGGCCCCCTCAGCCATGCCACCATTGACCGGGTGAGGATTTTTGCCGACCCGGTGCCTGTGAATGAGCTGGAAAGTGATGCGAATGAGCTGAAGGAACAGTCCCTGCTCTGGCTGGATTTTAAATCCGTTCACCAGGAGGGGAAATTCTATTCCATTGGCCTGCCCGGCCGTACTTACGGCCTGGTATGGCCCGACAGGTCCATACAGCCCGAGTTGTGGCAATTGAAAAAGTCCCCGCAGCCGGTGGGGATCCGGGCGGTCTCCATTGAAAAAGGAACGCTGGAAGTGACCAACCGACATCATTTCAAAAACCTCGGTGAGCTGGATGCCTCGTGGGAGCTGACGGCCGACAGCCGGGTTATCCAGCAGGGCAGGCTGGATGTGGAACTGGCACCCGGAGAGACAAAAGTCCTCCGTGTTCCATTCCAGCAGCCGCTTGCGAGCCCGGGAATCCGTCATCACCTGATGGTGCGTTTTGCGCTGGCTGAAGACCGGCCCTGGGCATCAAAGGGACATGAGATTGCCTGGGAGCAGTTTGAACTGCCTTACAGGGAGCCACCGGGATCGCCGGAAACGGAGTACGCGCCTCTTGAAACCAGTGAGAATGACCGGCAGGTGATTATCCGGGGAGCGGGATTTGCCTATGCCATCTGCAGGAAGAGCGGATTGATCGATTCACTGGTGGTTGACGGGGATCAATTGATCCGAAAGGGACCGCAATTCAATGTATGGCGTGCCCCGCTGGCCAATGACCAGGACGCATGGGGAATCCACCGGACAGATATCGGGCAGACCGGTGAAGGGATGGGAAGGGAAATTGCCAACGGCTGGCGCAACATCGGACTGGACCGGCTGGTGCATGACCTGGATAGCTTCCGGCTGAATGATCCGGGGGAGGGAAGGGTGGAAATCTTTGCAGAGGTCACCGTCCATGCCAACAATTATACCACCGGTTTTAAAGTCCGCTACCAGTACACCTTCCTGGGGAACGGGCAGGTCATAATTACTACCGGTGTCTTACCCCAGGGCAGGATGACCCACTGGCTGCCCAGGGTGGGTCTGCAGCTGGAGCTTCCGGGTAAGTTCAGGAACATGGAATGGTTCGGCAGGGGTCCGTTCGAGACCTATCCCGATCGTAAAACGGGAGCCAGGATAGGAATATACCGGCGGACGGTGGAGGAGGACTATGTCCCTTACATCATTCCCCAGGATTACGGGAACAAGACTGATGTCCGCTGGATCTCCCTCACGGATGGGTCAGGCAAAGGTCTGCTTGTCAGCGGAGAGGAGGTTTTCAATACGAGCGCCCACAAATATTCCACGGATAACCTGACCAGGGCATTTTATACATTCCAGCTGAAAGAGGAAGACGGGGTGGTCCTGAACCTGGACCACCGGGTCAGCGGGGTGGGAGGAACAGCCATCATGCTCCTGAACCAGTACAGGGTGCTGCCTGTTGAATCGAATTTTACTTTTCACCTCAAGCCTGTCAGGTAAAGGCTTCAACAGAAAAAATTCATAAACGAACAAGCAATGAAAAAATCAAACCTGTTTATCCCGGTCCTGTTGCTGGCAGCAACGGCAGTCTGCTCCGGATCCGTTCCCGTCTGGCACCGTTATGAATTGGTGCTGGAGAGTGAGGCGGAATATAACAATCCCCTGTATGATCTTACTGACTTTTATGCCCTGTTTACCGCTCCATCGGGAAGGACGCATCGGATCAACGGGTTCTGGGACGGCGGACCTGCATGGAAGGTCCGGTTCATGCCCGATGAGGTGGGCGGCTGGAGCTACCGGACAGTTTGTTCAGATACCACCAACCGGGGATTACACGGGCGGTCCGGCTCATTTGACTGTGTCCACTGGGACGGTCAGCATGATATCTATAACAGGGGAAGGATCACACGGCAGAATGGATGCTACCACCTGAACCACCAGGATGGCACCCCTTTTTTCTGGCTTGGATGTACCGCCTGGAACGGTGCCCTGAAGTCAACCCCTGAAGAGTGGGAAAAATACCTTGAGCAAAGGTCACAGCTGGGATACAATGTGATCCAGCTGGTGGCTGCCCAGTGGCGGGGATGTGATCGCAACAGCAGGGGGGAGGTGGCTTTCACCGGATGCGGAAGGATTGCCATCAATCCGGATTTTTTCACCCTTCTTGACCAGAAGATGGACCAGGTGAATGCCCACGGGCATGTGGCGGGACTTGTACTGCTGTGGGCCCTTCCTTTCGGCCAGGGCAGGCATCTGAGTCCGGGTTACTACCTGCCTGACCAGGAAGCGATCCTGCTGGCACGCTATATGGTGGCCAGGTACGGAAGTCACCATGTGGTCTGGATCCTGGGTGGGGATGGACAGTACTACGGGGAGCTGGAAGACCGCTGGCGCCACATTGGCCGCCAGGTGTTCAGGGATGTTCCCCGGGGACTGGCCACCCTCCATCCCCATGGCAGTTCATGGATCGGGGACATATATGGCAACGAGGCATGGTTTGACATCGCAGGTTACCAGTCCTCACACAGCACGGGCGAACGCACGGTAAATTTTATCAATCGCACGGTTGCTGAAGGCTGGAAGGAGATCCCTCCCAGGCCGGTGATCAACCTGGAGCCCTGCTATGAACAGATCCGGAATGCGATTTTCGAGAATGGCGTAAGAAATGCATGTTACTGGAGCGTTTTTGCTGCCCCTCCCTCGGGGATCACCTACGGGGCCGACGGCATCTGGCCGTGGCTCAGGGAAGGGGAGAAACCACTCCATCACAGGTATACACCCCAGGTCAGTACCTGGGAAGAAGCGATCGAATTGCCCGGAAGCAGGCAGATTGGTTACCTGGGTCAGTTCATGAGGTCCCTGGAGTGGTGGAACCTGGTTCCTGCACAGGAACTTCTCCTGGTGCAGCCGGGGAAGGACCGGTATGACCGGCACCTTTCCCTGCTTCAGTCAAAAGACCATACAACCATCCTGGTCTATTTCCCCCGGAAAGTGAAAGCATCCATGTTGCTGCCTGAGGGAAAGGATTACAGGGGAAGGTGGTTCAATCCTGTCACAAACCGGTATACACAGGCTTCCTTGAACCTCAGATCCCGGGTCCTGGAAACAGAAAGTCCGTTTGAAAAAGATGCAGTGCTGGTGCTCACAGCACCTGAATGATCCTGGGAATAAAGACAAGCAGGTATGTCAACAATGATAAGCCGGCAGTGATCACTACCAGGCTGTTGCCCATCAGTTTGATCCTGGTTGTCTGGAAAGGTGTGATGGAGCTGTCGTTTCTGGTCTGTAGCGTGGCCGCGGTCCTGAATACCCCGGCTATCAGAAATAACAGGGTTACCAGGATGACCAGTACCCATTGAACGGCATTCAACTGTAAAACGATCCCTCCTGCGATAATGGGGATGGTCAGGATAAGCTGCAGGGTCAGACCGGGATCACTGGCGAATACTTTCCGCAGACCGCTCAGTATATTTTGCAGAATATTAGGCCTTGCCTGAAGGGCATAATCAGGTTGGCTGAAATCCATGGCTACGGGTATTATTTTGACCAAAGCTAATAATTCTTACGTAAAATGGCATTTTTTTGTTACAAAAATGCCATTTTAAGCAGAATTGCCATGGAATTGTGCAGATGTATTCACTTTTTATTCCTGCCCGGTCATGCCTGAACCGGTGAAGGTGATATGCTTACAGGGGAAAACAGCCTTTTCATATGTTAAAACCTTGCAGGAAGAAAAGGTATCTTATTCAGATGGCCACCCATTTCTTGGTCCGGGAGCTTTCCACAGCCCTGTCCACGAAATGCATACCCCTCAGCCCGTCATAGATGGTGGGGAAGTCCAGGGCTTCATCAGGCGGATCGGTCCCTTCCATCAGGTGCTTCATGCAGCTGGCCGCGTTTTTGTAGATATTGGCGAAAGCTTCGATGTATCCTTCGGGGTGACCGGCAGGAACGCGGGTGTTGTAGGTGGCGATGGGGCTGACAAACGGAGTGCCGGTCCTCCTGACCTCGATGGGTTTGTGAAGCCACCGGATGACCAGGGTATTGGGCTCCATCTGGTTCCATTCAAGGCCACCCTGCTCACCGTATGCCCTCAATTTGATGGCATTCTCCTCGCCGGCGGAGATCTGGCTGGCATAGAGCACACCCCGGGCCCCGCCTTCGAAACGGAGCAGCATGTTGGCATCGTCGTCCAGGATCCGGTCCGGGACCAGCGTGCTCAGATCGGACATCAGTTCGTTCACCTTCAGTCCCGTTACATATTCTGCAAGGTGGAAAGCATGGGTTCCTATGTCTCCCACACAGCAGGTTTTTCCCGATTTATCCGGGTCTCCCCTCCATGAAGCCTGCACATTTCCTGTCCTCTCCAGAGGCTCACTGAGCCAGCCCTGCGGATACTCCACCACCACTTTCCTGATCTTCCCGAGCTTTCCGCTTTGGACCAGATCCCTGGCTTCCTTGACCATGGGATACCCTGCATAGGTATGGGTCAGGGCAAAGAGCATGCCCGTCTCTTCCTTGATCCTGACCAGTACCTCGGCCTCATCGGAATCCAGGGCCAGGGGTTTGTCACATACCA
>Ga0180432_10009272_pt1 | contig 12037 bp, 11 predicted proteins | sample SS_ome_10_FD_132414 | JGI IMG/M metagenome (GOLD analysis project Ga0180432, IMG submission 132414) | Hypersaline lake sediment archaeal communities from the Salton Sea, California, USA - SS_1_MS_2 metaG | ecosystem: Environmental > Aquatic > Non-marine Saline and Alkaline > Hypersaline >...
ACAGTCCCGCAAACGTCGCAACGCATCTCTTTGAGGTACTTCTCGCCATAGACCACCGTGTGAGGGGTCTCTTCCCGGCAGTGAAGGCAAAAGACATCCATCAGGACCGATTTTTCAGCCATGGTGCACCTCGGTTTCAGGCGTAAACGTCTTCGAGCCGCGACTCCACCGGCGGCTCCGGACTGTCCATAGCGAATTTGACGGCCGCCTCCATCTCTTCCATCGTTTCACGGTCGATCGAGGCGGCTTCTTCTGCCGTCATGGTTCCCATTTGGATCAGCTTCTTGCGGAACCGCTCGATGGGGCAGCGCTTCTTCCAATCCCGAATCTCTTCCTGGGTGCGATACAGGTTCGCGTCGCTTTTCGAGTGGCCCTTCCAGCGATAGGTTTGGCATTCGATGATAGAGGGCCCTTCGCCTGCGCGCGCCGTAGCAACCGCGCGGGAAACCGCGTCCGCGACGGCCAGCGCGTCATTTCCGTCGACCACTTCGCCGGGGATGCCGTATGCGGCCGAGCGCGCGGCTATGCTCTCCGCCCGTATCGACTTCTTCACCGAGAAAGACATGCCGTAAACGTTGTTCTCGCAAATGAAGACCACTGGGAGAGCCCAGATGGAGGCGAGGTTCACCGATTCGTGGAAGCACCCCTGGTTGGATGCCCCGTCGCCGAAGAAGCAGAGCGTCACCCTGTCGGTTTTCTTGAGTTTGAGCGTAAGAGCGGCCCCGACCGCCAGCGGGATCCCGCCGCCCACAACGCCGTTGGCTCCCAGATTCCCTTTATCCACGTCGGCAATGTGCATCGAGCCGCCCTTGCCCTTGCAGTAGCCCGTCTCCTTGCCGAAAAGCTCCGCCATCATTCGCTTGACATCGGCTCCCTGTGCAATGCAGTGGCCGTGCCCGCGATGCGTGCTGGTGATAAGATCGCCCTCCTCGAGGTACACGCATGCGCCTACCGCGGTAGCTTCCTCGCCGACGTAAAGGTGCGTGGTTCCGTGTATCATCGCTCGCGCGAAAAACTCATCCACCTTCTCTTCGAAGTGGCGAATGAGAAGCATTTTCTTGTACATTCCTTTGAGCGTGCCTGGGGAAAGCTCCATTTCAGACTAGTCCTCCTCGGGAACGACGGCGGACTTTATCCCGTCGTGCTTCACTATCATCTCGAGGGCCTCCGCCACGCGCGAAAGCGGCAGCCTGCGTGTGATGAATGCCTCGGCGTCTATCTGGCGGCGCGCGATCAGGTCCAAGGCCCTCCGCACATAGTAGGGAGTATGGTGGTAAACGCCCTTGATGGTCAACTCCGAATAGTGGAGCAGCTTTGTGTCGACCGTTATGCTGGTTCCAGGCTTGCAGCCGCCGAAAAGGTTGATTATCGCCCCCTTCCTGCCCATGAGGAGGCTCTTCTCCCATACCTGCGGTACGCCGGTGGCCTCAATGACTACATCCGCGCCGCGCGAGGCCGGCGTCAAGGCTCTTACGGCGGCGACTTGGTCGGCGACGCCGGAGGCGTCCACGATCTTGTCAGCGCCGAGGGATTCGGCGACCTGGAGGCGTTGGGTCACAACGTCGCTGGAAATGACCCACGCCCCTTTGAGCTTCGCAAGCTGGACGAAGAAGAGCCCAATGGGGCCGGCCCCGTTGACGACCACGATGTCGCCTACGCGGATGCCGGACTCCTCCGCTCCGTGGACGGCGCAAGCAAGCGGCTCGACCAGAGCGGCGTGCTCATAGGGGACTCCCGCGGGGATTTCGAGCAGATTCTGCCGGACAATCCGGGGCGGCACGGATGTGTATTCCGCGTAAGCCCCGTTGATGTAAAGGACATCCTCGCACATGCTCTGGCGGCCGACTTTGCAGTAGAAGCACCGATTGCAGGGGGCGGAATTCGCGGAGACGACCCTCATCCCGGGGGTGAACCCCTCCACCCCTTCGCCCACCTCGGCGACGTCCCCCGCAAACTCGTGGCCGAAGATTGCGGGGGGCCTGATCATCGTCGGATGGCCGCCTCTGAGGAAAACCTTCGCGTCCGTGCCGCAGGTCAGTGCCGCCTTGACCTTTACCACCACCTCTCCCGGCCCCGCCTTGGGAATGGGCCTCTCTTCCATTCGCACGTCTTCAGGTCCGTACAGCACGGCGGCCTGCATCGTATCCTTGGCCATCAGTTCACCTCAGGGGTTAACGATTATCTTAAGCGATTCTTGTGCGTCCACCGCGAGATCGAAGGCCTTTTGCAATTCCTCCAGCGGGAGGCGGTGCGTGATCAGCCCGGCAGTGTCGATTCGCCCGGAATGTATAAGCAGCAGCGCCGCGCGGAGGTCCGGCGGCGTTGACGAGTAGCTGCCGACCAGCGTGACCTCGGAGTGATAAACGAGGTTAGGATCGAGCTCCAGGACGGAATGTGGCGGGCACTCCGCGAAGAAGTTGACCACGCTTCCCTTCCTGGCCATCCGCAGGGCCTGCTCCTGAGCTTTGGCGCTGCCGACCGCGACGATGACCACATCGGGCCCGCCGGAGGTCAGGTCTTTCACTCTTTCCACGGGGTCTTCCGAAGAAACGTCGATGGTTTCATCTGCACCCAGCTTCGAGGCCGCTTCCAGCCGGCGCTGGACGAGGTCTGTAACGATGACCTTGGCCGCTCCGACGTTGCGCGCGAGTTGAGCCAAAATCAGCCCCGCCGGGCCTGCCCCGATCACCGCTACGCTGTCGCCCGGGCGGACGTTGCACCTCAGGACCCCCCTCAGGCAGCAGGCTGTGGACTCCGCCATGGAGGCGGCCTCGTAAGATAGATCGTTCGGGATCACCGTCATGCTCTTGGCCACGCTGGCGGATGCGACGCGCAGATACTCGGCAAACCCTCCCGGCGCGATGTTGGACGGCCGGAAGTCCTCGCACATCGTGTGATGGCCGTGCCGGCAGTAGTCGCACACGAAGCAGGGGATATGATGAAGCAAGATTGCCCGATCGCCCTTCTTGAACCTGGAGACGCCTTCTCCCGCCTCCTCGACGTCCCCCGCGACCTCGTGTCCCAGGACAACGGGCGGCTCGACGAGCCGGTGGCGGTACTTGGATATGTCGGTACCGCACAGGCCGCAGGCTCGCACGCGGAGCAGCACTTCTCCGGGGCCTGCGGAGGGCCTGGGGACATCCTCGATTCGGATATCACCTGGCCCGTAATAAACGCCTGCCTTCATTTAGGTCTCTTCTATAAGTTCCTTTGCGGCCTTCATGATATCGCCCGGCCGGGGCACCGTGGCTGCTTCGAGGTTCCGATTGTACGGGATGGGGGTGTGGGCACCGCCGAGGCGCTTTATGGGGGCGTCAAGGTAATCGAATGCCTCGCTTTCGCATATCACGGCGGCAAGCTCCGCACCCGGCCCGTAGGACTTGGGAGATTCATGAGCGATGACCACGCGCCCCGTCTTCTTCACCGAATCGATTATGGTTTGCCGGTCCAGGGGATACAGCGTCCGGGGGTCCACCACCTCCAGACTTATCCCCTCTTCTTGCAGCGCCTCCGCGGCCTTCAGCGCGCGGACCACCATTTGCGATGTCGCAACGCAGGTGACGTCGGAGCCCTCGCGCTTGACGTCCGCGACTCCCAGCGGGACGACGTACTCATCCGTGGGAATGCGCTGCTTCTCCCTGTACAGGAGCTTGTGCTCAATGAAGATCACCGGATTGTCGTCGCGTATCGACGCTTTCAGCAAGCCTTTCGCATCGTAGGGGGTGGACGGCATCACCACCTTGAGGCCGGGTACGCTGGTAACCAGGGCTTCGAGGCTCTGGGAATGCTGTTCCGCGGCCCCCGTCCCTGACCCGGCAGGCGTCCGCAGCACCATGGGAACGGAGGCCTTCCCGCCGAACATGTAGCGTATTTTGGCCGCCTGGTTCACGAGCTGGTCCATGGAGATGGTGATGAAGTCCATGAACATTATCTCGGCGACGGGCCGCATGCCCGTCACGGCGGAGCCTATTGCGGCTCCCGCAATGGCGGCTTCGGAGATTGGCGTGTCCCTCACGCGCTCCTCCCCGAATTCGGCCAGCAGGCCGCGCGTAACGCTGAACGCGCCCCCGTAAACGCCGATGTCTTCCCCGAGCAGGAAGACGCGGTCGTCCCGACGCATTTCCTCCCGTAGCGCCTCGCGAACCGCTTCGGCGAAGGTCACTTCGCGCGTTGTCTCCTCCCTGGAGGGCATGGCGAAGCTCCTAAGGGGTCTGGGGGTGCCCTTCGGCTCCCGGAAAAACCGATCATAATCCAGCCTGCCGGGGGAATCAACACCGAACACGGTTGAGAACCCGGGGCGACGCTTGAGTGAAATGCCGCCGTTGACAACGTCTGTGATAGGGGTTAGAAGTAGAACTTTGCAGCCGCCGGGCACGCCCGGGGACTCCGTGCAACCCGATCTGCGGCTGCCGCTGTTCGCAGTGTCGAAGCCCCGTAGAACTCAGGTTTCCTTGGAGGACGCGTACATGCTGAAGCTGGGCCTTATCGGCTGCGGGAGAATAATGGAGAACGGCCACGTGCCCGCATTGAAGAAACTCGGAAAAAACTATCAGGTTGTCGCCGTCTCCGACCCATCTGAAGAGCGCACTAAGGCGATCGGGGACGCTCTGGGAATTGATGCAGGACATCGGTATTCAGGCTACCAGGAGATGCTGGACAAGGAATCTCTGGACATCGTGGACATAGCGACGCCTCACTTCCTTCACAAAGATCCGGCGGTTGCCGCAGCCGGAGCCAAAGCCCACGTGATAACCGAGAAACCCGTCGCCAGGAATCTTGCGGAGGCGGACGAGATGCTCGCCGCGTGCAGCGAAAACGGCGTGCGCCTCGCCGTCCTTCACAATTACAGATACCAGCCGCTGATGCGGAAACTCTTCGAACTCGTCCAAAGCGGCGCGGTCGGCGAGCCCTTCATGTCCCGGCTGGAGGGCATGGGCGGCGGATACTACAAGGGCACCGACCAATACGACCCGACCTGGCGCGCGGACGCACGCGGCGGCGGCGGGTGCCTTATCGACAACGGCTATCATTTCGTCTACATCTTCAGGGAAGTGATGGGCTCGGCAATGACCAGCGTGTATGCGCGGACAGGCACCTACGCGCTGCCAATCGAAGTAGAGGACCTCGCTGCGGTCCTGTATGGCTACGAGAATGGCGGGATGTTCAGTCTCCAGACGGGATGGTGCGTCAAGGGAGGCGGGCAGAGAGTGATGGAGGTGTACGGCACGGAGGGAGTGATCAGCTTCAGCCGCTTCGAGCAAAGCCCGGCTCTCTATCAGAACTCAACCGGGGAATGGACCTTTCCCGAAGTGCCCGAGGCCAGACAGTCGGGGTTCGAGGGGATATTCGCCGACATCGCCGATGCTTTCGAGCGCGACAGGGAACTGACCGTCGACGGGCTAGAGGCGAGGCGGAACCTGGAGGCCATAGAGACTGCTTACAACTCCGGTCGTACGGGTCAGGCGATAAAGGTCAATATATCGCCGCCCGGCCATAACCGCCATTGAGTCACTTCACGGTTATGGCAGCGTAGCCGACGACCTGGGAGTAGTCGCCGGTCACGTCGCCGCTAGTCGCGTACTCGACGAGGGTGGCGCTTTTTGCGCCAAGCTCCTTGCAAGCGACAAGCATTGCCGTCACGGGGGCGACGCCGCACATCGATATTCGCTGTGTCTTTACCGTCTCCCACAGGCCATCGGGATTCAGCGCCAATATCTGATCAATCGCCAGCCTGTCTTTCGCTTCGGCCGATTCCCTGACCTCGTAATGGGTCATGTCCGAGCTGGCAAGCACTAATGCGTCCCTGCCGAGTTTTCGTATCGCCGAGGCGATTGCGCGGCCCAGCTTCGTGAGATTCGCCAGGTCGTTCGACATCAACACGATTCCCACGACCTTTGCGTCCGGGTTGGCGTACTTGATGAAGGGAAGTTGGACTTCCGCGGAATGCTCGTGTGCGTGGGCGACATGGTCCTCGGTCAGTTCGGGGAATTCGGAACCGAGGGTCTGAAGCAATTCGCGATCCGTGGCGACCTCGCCCAGCGGAGTCTGCCAATCGTCTGCACAGGCCGCGAATACGGCCCCGAGGCCGGTGTGGTTTGGTGCCAGAAGCACGACTGCGCCGGGTACCTGGATCCTGGAAAAGACCTGCCCCGCCACGGGGCCTGAGTAGATGTACCCTGCATGTGGGGAGACGGCCCCCAAGACTTTTTCGGTCGAACCGCCCGTGCGCACGAGGGACTCAAGCTGCGCCAGGAGCCTGCTTTTGTCAGCGGGGTAGAAGGAGTCGGCGACTACGGCGCGTCTAACCATCGGTTGCCCTCCTTCCCCTATCGGGGAAGCTCAATGCCCACGCATCTATGCTGGCTGAGGATGAACTCGATCAATTCATCCTTCGAATGGGCTATGAATTCGTAGGTTAGATAGTCCGGCTTAATTCGTTCGATTATGTCGGCCACGGACTGGTCCGAAAAAGCGTGATGCTCGTCTATCGAGAGGGCGTACTCGTAGGCGACGCTGTACTTCTCCTCGTAGGTGGTCGCGCGCTGGAACCCGGCCAGGGCCTTTAGCCTCGGCGCTAGAATTTTGTGGCGCGTCAGCGATTTCTGCAGATGAATCACTCGAATGTCTTGAACCAAGTCCCCCAGCGCGTCGAGCGTTTCCTCGATGAACTCCAGGGCCTCCTTTTCGGTAGTCAGCCGCGGATTGGAGTTCATCAGGTGGCCAGTGTCCAGAACCAGTCCCCTGCGTGGTTGCTTGAGAGAATCCAGGAACTCACTCACAATAGAGGCGTCGTTGAGCCTGAGCCCCGGCCACCAACTATTCTCGAACAGAACTTCAATCTCGCTTTCGGTCCCGTCCAGGGAGGCATTGGCGAACTCCGCCGCCGCCCTCAGCACGTCGCTGTCCCTTTGGATGAAGTCGAAGGTCAACGCTTCCTCGAAATAGACGTGGTCGGCGTGGATGACAACGTAGTCGGCTTCGAGTTGCCTCGCCACGTCGGCGCACCACCGGTATGTCCCGACCATTGCATCGGGAGTGCGGCCTCCGAAGTAACGGATGGCGTTTTCCTCGCCGCCGAGCTGCTGTTCCAGTTTGCCCCACTCGCCGCGCCAGAAGAGCAGCCACGAGATCCAGAATGGAAAATGGACCCCTTTGACAAGGTGCTTGGGCGGAAGGTTGATATTATCGGCAGGTTGCGATTCCTTAATCATGTACTCTATGCCGTCGAACCCGTATTCGGCGAGAAACTTCTCCACCGCTTCCCAGTCGTTGCCTACCAGCTCCAGGTTACCGCCGAAACTAGGGAAGTTAAGCAATATCTTCAACGGGCGCTACCTCACATCGCGTACAGCCTTCTTCCGCTCAGCGCCGAACGGTCGGCAAGTGGTTAGCATACATCGTCGCCGTTCAGAGCGCAACCTCCATGCCTTCGCGCGCCGCAAATACCGTCAGCGCGTTCGGGCGTATTTCCGAAGCGTATTCCCGGGCTCTTGCTTCAATCTCCTGCACCTCGGGGTCCGTTCTGTCCGGGTCGTGATGGGTCAGGGCCAGTTGCTTGGCGCCCGCATCGGCCGCAAGACGCACTGCCTGCTCGTAGGTCATGTGCCCCCAGCCCTTCTTGTATTGATACTCCTCCGGCGTGTATTGCGCGTCTGCCACCACCAGGTCGGCCCCGGAAAGAAACTCCACAACCCGTCGGTTCTGCTCCTCCACGGTCTCGATCAGTTCGTCTGATCCGAACAACTGGGTTGTGTGTTCTCGTTCATCCGAGACGAAATCGTAGAAAGGCTCGTGGTCACCGGTGAAGGCGACGCTCTTGCCCATCGCCGCAAGGCGATAGGCGAGCGAGAGGACGGGATGGTTAGTGTTCATGGCTCTTACGGTGACAGAGTCTATCTCGAAGGACTCCTGGTCCACCTCGTCGTATTCGACCGAAGCCGGGAGAAGGGACGCGCGTACGGGGAAGTATGAGTATTTCATCTGATTGGAGACGATTTCCTCCAAGGTTGAGCCGAAGTGCCCTCTGCCGTGCAGCCACAACCTTGTGCGGGGATCGTACATAGGAGAGAAGAACGGGAAGCCGCAGAGGTGATCCCAATGCGAATGCGTGATCAAAAGGTGGGCGTGAATCGGCTGGGCTGGGCGTATCAGTTTGGCCCCGAGCCCTCTGATGCCCGTGCCGGCATCGATAATTATCAGCGTCTCGCCGACTCTCACCTCGACACAGGAAGTGTTTCCGCCGAACACCGCCGTATCCGGACCTGGGACGGGAACCGACCCGCGAACCCCCCAGAACGTGATGCGAATGCTTGCTTTCGCCGGTGGCATATTCGCTTGTCCAAAACCCTCGTCCGTGAGGCCTTGCCCGTTCGGCGGCCGGCTTCATTGATTCTAGCGCCGTCGTGGTCGGAATCAAGGCAATTTCGCCGGCTGACGGCGGCCGGCCGGGGCTCGGTTGAGGACATCCGAGAGTGAGGATATAATTCCAGAATGTCTATCGAAACGGCTGAACAGAACGAATTGCCGGTGAAGGTACTCCCTTCCCGTAACCCCATTCGTCGGCTCTACGATTGGGTTATCGGGTGGGCGGACAGGCCTCACGGTCCATGGGCGCTGGCAATCCTGTCCTTCAGCGAGGCATCTTTCTTCCCGGTCCCCCCGGACGTCCTTCTCATCGCGCTGGGGATTTCCCGCCCCCGGAGGGCCTTTTGGTATGCTACCATCTGCTCGTTGGCTTCCATCGCCGGAGGCCTGGCGGGCTACTTGATCGGATGGAAGCTCTACGACTTGCTGGGCCGGCCGATAATCGGGTTCTACCACCTTGAGCAGGAATTTGCCGAAATCACGGGCTGGTTCGACCGGTGGGGCGTCTGGATGGTTGGAGCCGCAGGGTTCACGCCGATCCCATACAAGGTATTCACGATCGCTTCGGGCGTTGCGGGCCTTAACGTCGGCTTGTTCCTGGTAGCCTCGGCGGTCAGCAGGTCCGCGAGGTTCTTCATCGTGTCAACTCTGATCAGGTTCTTCGGCGAAAAGGCGCGAAAATTCATCGATAAGTACTTCAACCTGCTGACTCTTGCCTTCGTCGCCCTGCTGGCGCTCGGCTTCCTGGTGGTAGGACTGCTTAATAGGTGACCCGTGACGGATAGACGTGCGAAGACGAAATGTTCGGTGTCCGTGATCGGGGGGAACGCCTGCCCCGCCGAAATCTATCGGGCGGCTGAGGAGGTGGGGTTCCTCTTGGCCAAGGCTGGGAGGATCGTCGTTTGTGGGGGGTTGGGGGGCGTGATGGAAGCCGCCTGTAAAGGTGCCAGGAGGGGAGGGGGACTGACTGTCGGCATTCTGCCGGGAACGAGGGTGGAGGATGCGAATCCCTATGTCGATCTCCCAATCGCCACAGCCATGGACGATGCCCGGAATCTCATAGTCGTTCTCTCATCGAGTGTCGTCATCGCCATCGACGGGAAGCTCGGGACCCTTTCCGAGATCGCCCTGGCACTAAACAATGGCCGGAAAGTAGTTGCGCTCGGGACGCCTGACCTTGACCAGGCATGGCTGTCGGGTAAAAGGGAATTCCACCGCGTCGGTTCGCCTTCCGAAGCAGTCGAGAAAGCGCTGGAGCTTGAAGGAAGATGAGGGATTTACAGAAGGTAGTCGTTCTGTTGCTGGTCCTCGGCTTGCATCTGTACGGCGATCACGTTGCCGCGGCCGACGAGACGAAGCTCCGTGAGCCGGCATTTGCCGGGACTTGGTACCCGGCGGACAAGACAAGCCTGGACGCGATGATCACCGATTTCCTCTCGAAGGTTCCGGCAAGGGACGGAAGAAGGCCCGTCGCTCTGATTTCTCCCCATGCGGGCTACCTGTATTCGGGACAATGCGCGGCGCACGGATTCAAGGCCGTGGGCGAACACACGTACCGGCGCGTGATCGTCCTGGGTCCGACCCACACGACCGGCATCCGCGGCGTCTCCGTGCCGAGTTACACCCACTACCGGACACCGTTGGGGCTTGTGGAGGTTGATCGGGAGGTCTGCCGGTCCCTGCTCGACGAGCCGCTCTTCCAGTCTCAGGATGCGGCGCACCGCCGCGAGCATAGCCTCGAATCTCAATTGCCGTTCCTTCAGAAGGCGCTTGGCGAATTCAAGCTCGTCCCCATTGTGGTTGGAGAAATAGACCTCGGCGGGGCAAGACGGATTGCTTCGTCGCTGGAATCGTTCATAGACGATGATACACTTGTGGTCGTAAGCAGCGACTTCACCCATACGGGCTCCCGGTTTGGGTACGTGCCGTTCAAGACGGACGTTAAGGAGAACCTCGAGAAGCTGAACAGGCGGGCTGCGGCGGAGATCGTGAGCCTGGAGCCTGAAAAATTCGCGGCCTTTCTCGACGAAACCGGCGCGACCATATGTGGGCGGTTTCCCATCCTGATCCTCATGGCGCTTCTGGAAAGCAGGAAAGGCGATATTCAAGCCGAATTGCTCGACTACCGCGCCTCCGGTGACGTGACCGGCGATTATTCCGACTGCGTGGCCTACGAGTCGATAGGCTTCTTCAAGCGGGGACGAGAGCAAGCGGCCAATAGTGGCCGCAAAGGAGCGGTTATCATGCTTACGGAAGAGGGGCGAGAGAAGCTCTTGCAGATTGCCAGAGATGCCGTGGAGAGTGCCGTTTACGGACAGCCCAAGCCGAAGATCGTTGCCGACGAGCCTGAGCTCCAAGAAAAGTGCGGCGTTTTCGTGACCCTGAAGACCGACGGGCAACTGCGCGGATGCCTTGGGCAGTTCACCTCGGACCAACCCCTTTGGCAGCTAGTTTCGCAGATGGCGGCCGCCTCGGCCACCCAGGACCCCAGGTTCTTTGACGACAGGCTTCGCCCTGATGAACTCGACAGGCTCCAGATCGAGATATCCGTTCTATCCCCGCTCGAGAAGATGGATAATCCCCTCGACATCGAGCTGGGCAAGGACGGCATCTACCTCAAGTGTGGCGCTAGAACCGGTTGTTTTCTGCCTCAGGTGGCGACCGAAACGGGCTGGAGCAAGGAAGAATTCCTCTCCTACTGCTGCTTGCACAAGGCGGGCCTTCCCGCGGATGCATGGAAACACGAAGACACCGAAGTCTACTGCTTCAAGGCCGAGATCATAGACGAGGACGAGGCCCCCTCACGCTGACCCAAGCAGGTATCGGGCCGTCTGCTCTTTCGGGGGCCGGCATGGTAGGCAGTGGGCGATCAAATCATCCCCTTCTGGGAGCTTATCTTGCCAAAGAAAGTCGTTGTCGCCATGAGCGGAGGTGTAGACAGCAGCGTAGCCGCTCACTTGCTCAAGCAGAGCGGCTGCGATGTGACGGGGCTATTCATGAGGGGAGGGGCATACTCGGACCGGGGCGGCAAGAAGAGCTGCTGCAGCCGCGCTGATGCCGACGACGCGAGGCGGGTTGCGGACAAGCTCGGGATTCGCTTCTATGTTCTCGATTTCTCAGCGGAAATCGATTCCCTGATCCGGCACTTCTGTGACCAATACGCCAGGGCCAGGACGCCGAACCCCTGCATAGTCTGCAACTCCAAGCTTAAGTTCGGCCGTCTGTCCGAGTACGCCGATGCCGTCGGCGCTCAGCACATGGCAACCGGCCATTACGCCCGGGTCGAGGAACGCAAGGGGCGATGGCTTCTGAGGCGGGGCGTTGATGCGGGCAAAGACCAATCCTACATGCTCTTCGGGCTGAGCCAGGAGCAACTCTCCAGGGCGGTTTTCCCCTTGGGAGACCTGGCGAAGCCGCGGGTGCGCGAGATCGCGTCCGCACTCGGGCTGCCCGTAAGCGATAAGGTCGAAAGCCAGGATATATGTTTTGTGCCCGAGGGTGACTACCGCGACCTTCTACGCGAGAAGTGTCGAGACGCGCTCAAGCCCGGCCTCATCGTGGACACCGAGGGCAAGGTGGTGGGTCGTCATCGTGGGATTTCGCTTTACACCATAGGCCAGAGGCGCGGCCTCCGTGTCGCGGTGGGGGAGCCTAGATACGTGGTAAGGCTTGA